>Ga0326597_10003211_pt1 | contig 23774 bp, 23 predicted proteins | sample RVTome_12_FD_203789 | JGI IMG/M metagenome (GOLD analysis project Ga0326597, IMG submission 203789) | Soil microbial communities from uranium-contaminated site in the Upper Colorado River Basin, Wyoming, United States - RVT100D185 | ecosystem: Environmental > Terrestrial > Soil > Contaminated >... | reverse complement strand
GCATGCTCATGCTGATGAAGTCGCAGACCGAGGCGATGCGCGCGCTCGCCTACGTGGTGGCGGCGGCGCTCGACGTCGCCGCGCGGCATCCGGACGAGAAGATGCGCCAGCAGAACCAGGCGTTCGTCGATCTGATGATCCCGGTGGTCAAGGGCTGGAGCACCGAGACCGGGATCGAGGTCGCCTCGCTCGGTGTGCAGGTGCACGGCGGCATGGGCTTCATCGAGGAAACCGGCGCGGCGCAGCACCTGCGCGACGCGCGGATCACCACCATCTACGAGGGCACCACCGGCATCCAGGCCAACGACCTCGTAGGCCGGAAGATCGCGCGCGAGGGCGGGGCGACGGCCAACGCCTGGCTCGCGCATCTTGAGGCCTTCGACGCGGAGCTGGCGAAATCCGGCAACGCCGACGTGAAGGCGATTCGCGGCGCGCTCGCCGCGGGCGCCGCGGCGGTGGGTGAAAGCGTGGACTACATCGTCGCCCACGCGGGCAAGGACGTCATGGCGACCTTTGCCGGCGCGGTGCCGTTCCTGAAGCTCATGGGCGTGGTCGCCGGCGGCTGGCAGATGGCGCGCGCCGCGCTCGCCGCCGAGAAGAACCTGGGCTCGGGCGACAAGGCTTTCTTCGAGGCGAAGCTCGCTACCGCGCGCTTCTACGCCGACCAGGTCCTGGTGCAGGCGCCGGCGCTGCGCGACACGGTGGTGAAAGGATCGACCGCGGTCATGGCGGTGCCCGAGGAGTCGATGCTGGCCGCCTGAAAATCGGGGTCAGAGCCCGGTTTTCGTTCCCGGGCCGGCGACGCGAACACGCCGATGCCTGCGTTTGACGTTCCATGGTCTCGTGCTTTTTGGCCGGGTGAACCTTCCGGCCAAAAAGCACGAGATCGTTTTGAACTGCAACGGCACTCGAAAACGCACGCCTTGTCGCTTGCCCAAGGAAACCGGGCTCTGACCCCGATTTTCACTTAAGTCCGAAGAAGCGCTGGATCCGTTCCAGCAGCGCCGGCTGTGCCGGCTCCGGCGGATGCGCCATCGCCTCGGCGGCCTCGGCGCGCGCCGAGTCCAGTTCCGGCTTGCGGGTTGCGATCACCTTGCTCACTTCGTTGGCGAGCTCCGGCCGTGCCAGCAGCAGCGCCTGGAACGAGGCGCGGTCCAGGCGATAGCACTCGACGTCGGTCTTCGCCACCACGGTGGCGTTGCGCGACTCACCGGCCAGTAGCCCCATTTCGCCGAAGAACTGCCCGGCGCGCACCGTGCCGATGACGCGCGGCGCGCGCCCGGGCTGTTCGAAGCGCACCTCGGCCTCGCCGAACGCGATGACGTACAGCCAGTGCGCGATCGAGCCCTGCTTGGTGATGATGTCGCCGCGCGCGAAGGGCGCGTACTGCAGGCGCTCGGCGACGAAATTCCTCTCCTCGTCGGAGAGCGGCGCGAGCAGGTCCACCTGCCGCAGCATGATGAGGCGGCGCTGCAGCTCGCGCTGGCGCACGGTTTCGGCGTGCGCCTCGTCCTTCGCCACTGCGAGCACCGTGCGCTGCTCCTCCGCGACGCGCAGCCCGGCGCGCTGCAGCGAGGCAAAGAGGTGAACGCGCACCGCCGAGTCGGTGTACTCGTCTTCCTGCAGGTCGGTGAGAAAGTAGCGCAGCTCGTAGAGCAGGTTGCCGGCTTCGAAGCCGACCAGGATGCAGCTCGGCGCCGGCGCGCGCGCCACATTGGCGATCATGATCTCGCGCATCTCCTCGTCGATCAGCGTGATCACGCGCGCGGGCGGCACGGCGGGATCGATCATGAAGCGGATGCCGCGGCGCCACTGCAGCGGCGCGCCTTCGCGCCGGCCGAGGATCGTGAAGCGGTTCTTCATCAGCAGACTGTTGGGGATCACCACGGTCTGCCAGTCGCGGGTCTCGACCGCGGTGGAGCGCCAGCGGATGTCGATGACGCGGCCGGCGAGGCCGTCCATCTGGATCCAGTCGCCGACGCGCACCGAGTTGTCGAGCTGGATGGCGAGGCCGCCCAACACGTTGCCGAGCGTGTCCTGCATGGCGAAGGCGAGGATCGCGGTGATGATCGCGGAGGTGGCAATGATGCCGGTGAGGTCCACCCCGGCGAGCCGCAGCTGCGACAGGCCGTACACCGTGTACACGACGATGATCGCCAGGTCCTCGATGATGCGCGGCAGCGGCCTGCCGAGCTTGGGCAGCACCAGGCGAAACAGCGCAAAGCCGGCGATGCGGATAAGCGCGATCGTCCAGACGATCCGGAACAGGACGTCGAACACGCGCGCCGCGGTGTCGAAGCCGAGCTTGGCGGCGCCCAGGCCCGCGGCCTGGCCGAGGATGCCGAACAGGAACAGCCACAGCGTGTTCATGTAGCTCGAGCGATCGCCCGGGCGCGCGCGCAGCAGCGCCACTGTCAGCACGAGCGCAATAACGACGACGTAGGGGAGCTCGGAACTCCAGAAGCGGTTGAGCACGGGCGCGGTCCTAGAAGCCGGGTGTCACATGTTGGGGTAGTTCGGCCCGCCGCCCCCCTCGGGCACGACCCAGACGATATTCTGCGTCGGGTCCTTGATGTCGCAGGTCTTGCAGTGCACGCAATTCTGCGCGTTGATCTGCAGGCGCGGCTCGTCGGCGTCGCGCACTATCTCGTACACGCCCGCCGGGCAGTAGCGCTGCTCGGGCGCGTCGTAAAGCGCGAGGTTCACTTTCACCGGCACGCCCGCGTCCTTCAGCGTCAGGTGCACCGGCTGGTCCTCGGCGTGGTTGGTGTTGGAGAACGCCACCGAGGTCAGCCGGTCGAAGCTGAGCTTGCCGTCGGGCTTCGGGTAGACGATGGGCTGCACGTCGGTACGATTCGCCAGAGTCTCGTGGTCCGCGTGCGCATGGCGCAAGGTCCACGGCGCCTTGCCGCCGAATACGACCTGATCGATCCCCACCATCAGCGTGCCCGTGTACAGGCCCCTGGACATCCACGGCTTGAAGTTGCGCGCCCGGTACAGCTCGTCGAACAACCACGACTGCCGGAATGCTTCCGGATAGTCTGCCAGCTCGTCCGCCGCGCGACCCGACTCCAGCGCCGCATGCGCCGCCTCCGCGGCAAGCATGCCCGACTTGATCGCGCCGTGGCTGCCCTTGATGCGCGAGGCGTTGAGAAAACCCGCGTCGTCGCCGATCAGGCAGCCGCCGGGAAAGACGATTTTCGGCAGCGACTGCAGCCCGCCGGCGGCGATGGCGCGCGCGCCGTAGGCCACGCGTTTGCCTCCTTCAAAGGTGCCGCGGATCGCGGGGTGCGTCTTGTAGCGCTGGAACTCCTCGAAGGGTGCCAGGTACGGGTTGCTATAGCCCAGGCCGACGACGAAGCCGACGGCGACGAGGTTGTTCTCGTAGTGATAGAGAAAGGAGCCGCCGTATGTCTTGGCGTCCAACGGCCAGCCGGCTGTATGCACGACGAGGCCCGGCCGGTGCTGCTCGGGCTTGACCTCCCAGAGCTCCTTCAGGCCGATGCCGAAGACCTGCGGGTCGACGCCTTCGCGCAGGCCGAACTTCTTCTCCAGCTGCAGTCCAAGGTGCCCACGACAGCCTTCGGCGAAGAACACATACTTGCCGAGCAGCTCGACGCCGGGCTGGTAGGCGTCGGTCTTGTCGCCCTTGCGGTTCACGCCCATGTCGCCCGTGGCCACGCCGCGCACGGCGCCCTGGTCGTCGTAGAGCACTTCGGCGCCGGCGAAACCGGCGAAGATCTCCACACCGGCGCTTTCGGCCTGCTGTCCCAGCCAGCGGCATACGTTGCCCAGGCTGATGACGTAGTTGCCGTGGTTCTTGAAGCAGGCCGGCAGCAGGAAGCTCGGCGTGCGGAACGCGCCGGCCTGCGTGAGGAACAGGAACCGGTCCTCGCTCACCGGCACGCCGAGCGGCGCGCCCTTGGCTTTCCAGTCGGGGACGAGTTCATCGAGCGCGCGCGGATCCATCACCGCGCCCGAGAGTATGTGCGCGCCGATCTCCGAGCCTTTCTCGATCAGGCAGACGGAACGCGCCGGCGAGAGCTGCTTGAGCCGCAGGGCGGCGGCCAGGCCCGCGGGACCGCCGCCGACCACCACGACGTCGTACTGCATCGATTCGCGACTCATGCGCGTCATTATATTATCCGGGCATGAGCGACGACCGCAGGCTCGCGCACATCGAGCGCATTCCGATCCGATGGGGCGACATGGATGCCATGGGCCATGTCAACAACACCGTTTATTTCCGCTTCATGGAGCAGGCGCGCATCAGCTGGTTCGACCGCCTGGTGCCCGAGGAGGACGCCTGGCACTCGACCGGCATCGTGATCGCCAACGCGTCGTGCAACTACAAGCGCGCGATGACCTACCCGGGCACGGTGGAAGTGCGGCTGTACGTCGCGCCGCCTGGCGGCGCGAGCGTGGCGACCACCTACGAGCTGCGCGTCGATAGCGATCCCGAGCCCTACGCCGACGGCGCAGCCGTGGTGGTATTTATCGACATGAAGACGCAGAGGTCGAGGCGCATTCCCCCGGAGATCCGCGAGCGCCTGGAGCGCGCCGAGGCGGCGGCATGAGCGAGCGGCCGCTGTGGACGCCGGACGCAGCGCGCACCGCGCGTACGGGCATGGCGCGCTTCATGAAACTTGCGGGCAAAAAGGACTACGCCGAGCTGCACCGCTGGTCGGTCGAGAAGAGCGAAGACTTCTGGGAGTTGATGTGGCGCTTCGGCGAGGTGCGCGGCACGCCGGGCGCACGGCGCCTGCTCGACCCCGGCCGCATGCCGGGCGCGCAGTGGTTTCCGGATGCGCGCCTCAATTTCGCCGAAAACCTGCTGCGCGAGCGCGACGACTCGCTCGCCGTCGCCTTCTGGGGCGAAGAGCAGGTGAAGCGCCGGCTGACGCGAAACGAGCTGCACGACCTGGTGTCGCGCCTGGCGCAGGCGCTGCGCGCCGCGGGCGTGGGCAAGGGCGACCGCGTCGCCGCCTACCTGCCGAACATGCCCGAGGCGACCGCGGCGATGCTGGCGAGCGCGAGCCTCGGCGCCATCTGGTCCTCCTGCTCGCCGGATTTCGGCGCGCAGGGGGTGCTCGACCGCTTCGGCCAGATCGAGCCCAAGGTGCTGTTCTGCGCCGACCGCTACTTCTACGGCGGCAAGGAATTCGACCTGCGCGCGAAGAACGAGCAGATCCTGGCCGGGCTGCCGAGCGTGCGCCGGTGCGTGCAGGCGAAGTACGCGGGGGGATTCGGCGATTTCACCGCGCCGTTCGCGCCGCGCGACATCCGCTTCGAGCCGGTCGAGTTCAACCATCCCCTCTACATCCTGTACTCCTCCGGCACCACGGGCGTGCCGAAGTGCATCGTGCATGGCACCGGCGGCACGCTGCTGCAGCACCTGAAGGAGCACCTCCTGCACAGCGACGTGCGCCCGGGTGACCGCGTGTACTACTTCACCACGCTCGGCTGGATGATGTGGAACTGGTTGATGTCGGGCCTCGCGGCCGGGGCGGCGCTGCTGCTCTACGACGGCTCGCCCTTCGTCAACCGCGGTCGCATCACCTTCGACATGGCCGATGCCGAAGGCATGACGCACCTCGGCACCTCGGCCAAGTTCATCGACGCCATCGCCAAGATCGAGCTGAAACCGAAGGCGACGCACCGCCTGGAGCGCGTGCGCGCCATCCTCTCGACCGGCTCGCCGCTCCTGCCTGAGGCCTTCGACTACGTCTACCGCGACATCAAGGCGGACGTGTGCCTCAGCTCGATCTCGGGCGGCACCGACATCGTCAGCTGCTTCGTGCTCGGCAACCCGATCCTCCCGGTGTGGCGCGGCGAGATCCAGTGCAGGGGCCTGGGGCTGGCGGTCGAGGTGTTCGACGACGACGGCAAGTCCCTGGTCGGCGAGAAGGGCGAGCTGGTGTGCACGCGGCCGTTTCCGGCGATGCCGGTCGGGTTCTGGAACGACCCCGACGGCGCCAGGTACCGCGCCGCCTACTTCGACAAGTACCCCAACGTCTGGCGCCATGGCGACTGGTGCGAGGTCACCGAGCATGGCGGCATCATCATCTACGGACGCTCGGACGCGGTGCTCAACCCGGGCGGCGTGCGCATCGGCACCGCCGAGATCTACCGGCAGGTGGAGAGCCTGGAGGAGGTGGTCGAGTCGCTGGTCATCGGCCAGGACTGGGAAGGCGACGTGCGCGTCGTGCTGTTCGTCAAGCTCAAGGACGGCCTGCAACTGGACGACGCGCTTGTCAACCGCATAAAGAAGCGCATCCGCGACAACACCACGCCGCGCCACGTCCCGGCCAAGGTGTTGCAGGTCGGCGACATCCCGCGCACCAAGAGCGGGAAGATCGTCGAGCTCGCCGTGCGCCACGTGGTGCACGGCCGGCCGGTGAAGAACCTCGAAGCGCTGGCGAACCCCGAGGCGCTGGAGCATTTCCGCGATCGCCGGGAGCTCGCGGATTTGTAGCGGCGGGGGAGTTCCTGTAGACTCCTCCATCCCTACACGCCGTGGGTAAATGACTAAATATGTATTCGTAACCGGTGGTGTAGTTTCCTCTCTGGGGAAAGGCATCGCCGCCGCCTCCCTCGCCGCGATCCTCGAATCGCGCGGCATCCGCGTCACCAACATCAAGCTGGACCCGTACATCAACGTCGACCCGGGCACCATGAGCCCGTTCCAGCACGGCGAAGTGTTCGTCACCGAGGACGGCGCCGAGACCGACCTCGACCTCGGGCACTACGAGCGCTTCCAGAGCTCGAAGATGCGCCGCGCCAACAACTTCACCACCGGCCAGATCTACGAGTCGGTGATCAAGAAGGAGCGCCGCGGCGACTACCTCGGCGGCACGGTGCAGGTGATCCCGCACATCACCGACGAGATCAAGCATTTCATCAAGAAGGGCGCGGGCGACGCCGAGGTCGCGATCATCGAGGTCGGCGGCACGGTCGGCGACATCGAGTCGCTGCCGTTCCTGGAGGCGATCCGCCAAATGGGCCTCGAGCTCGGGCGCCACAACGTCTGCTACGTGCACCTCACGCTGGTGCCCTACATCGCCTCCGCCGGCGAGATCAAGACCAAGCCTACGCAGCACTCCGTCAAGGAACTGCGCGAGATCGGCATCCAGGCCGACGCGCTGCTGTGCCGCACCGACCGGCCGCTGCCGGATGACGAAAGGCGCAAGATCGCGCTCTTTTGCAATGTGCAGAAAGAGGCGGTGATCTCCGCCTGGGACGTGGACCTGATCTACAAGATTCCGATGATGCTGCACGAGCAGATGCTCGACGAGATCGTGTGCCACAAGCTGCAGATCCTGGCGCGCGCTGCCGATCTCCAGCCGTGGGTGAAGCTGGTGTACGCGCTCGAGCACCCGGAGCACGAGATCGACCTCGCCTTTGTAGGAAAGTACGTCGACCTGCAGGATTCCTACAAATCGCTGAACGAGGCGCTCAAGCACGCCGGCATCCACACCCGCAGCCGCGTCAACGTGCACTACGTCGATTCCGAGGAGGTCGAGGCGAAGGGCACGGCGATGCTCGAGCCGATGGACGCGATCCTGGTCCCGGGGGGCTTCGGCAAGCGCGGCACCGAGGGCAAGATGGCCGCCATCCGCTACGCGCGCGAGAACGGCGTGCCCTACCTCGGCATCTGCCTCGGCATGCAGCTCGCCACCATCGAGTTCGCGCGCAACGTCTGCGACCTCGAAGGCGCCAACAGCACCGAGTTCAATCCGGAAACGCCGCATCCCGTGGTGGCGCTGATCACCGAGTGGCTCGACCGCACCGGCAGCATCGAGCGGCGCGACGCGCAGTCCGCGCTCGGCGGCACGATGCGGCTCGGCGCACAGAAGTGCCCGGTGGAGCCCGGCACCCTCGCGCACCGCATCTACGGTCCAGAAGTCAACGAGCGCCACCGCCACCGCTACGAAGTGAACAACGTCTACGTGCCGCAGCTCGAGGCGAAGGGCTACAAGGTGGCCGCGCGCACGCCGAGCGAGCGCCTGCCCGAGATCATGGAGCTGCCCGGCCACCCGTTCTTCGTCGGCGTGCAGTTCCACCCCGAGTTCACCTCGACGCCGCGCAAGGGCCATCCGCTGTTCAAGGCGTTCGTCGAAGCCGCCATCGAGCAGCGCGCGCGCGCCAAGCGCACGCCCCCCGGAGCCCCGCTCTCGGCTGTCGCGGCATGAAGCTGTGCGGGTTCGAGGCCGGGCTCGACCAGCCGCTGTTCCTGATTGCCGGCCCATGCGTGGTCGAATCGCGCGAGCTGCAGGTGGACACGGCGGGCCGCCTCAAGGAGATCTGCGCCCGCCTGGGCATTCCCTTCATCTTCAAGTCCTCCTTCGACAAGGCGAACCGCAGCTCGAGCAGGTCGTTTCGCGGGCTGGGCCTGGAGGAGGGCTTGCGCGTGCTGTCCGAGGTGAAGCGCCAGGTCGGCGTGCCCGTGCTCACGGACGTGCACGACGAGGACGAGGTCAAGCCCGCCGCCGAGGTCGTCGACGTGCTGCAGACCCCGGCGTTCCTGTGCCGGCAGACCGATTTCATCCGCGCCGTGGCCGCCGCCGGTCGGCCGGTGAACATCAAGAAAGGGCAGTTCCTGTCGCCGCAGGAGATGCAGAACGTCGTCGACAAGGCGCGCGAGGCGAGCGGCGAGGACAACGTCCTCGTCTGCGAGCGCGGTTTCGCCTTCGGCTACGGCAACCTGGTCTCCGACATGAGGTCCCTCGCCATCATGCGCGCCACGGGCTGCCCGGTGGTGTTCGACGCCACGCACTCGGTGCAGCTGCCGGGCGGCCAGGGCACGTCCTCGGGCGGGCAGCGCGAGTTCATCCCGGTGCTGGCGCGCGCCGCGGTGGCGAGCGGCATCGCGGGACTGTTCATGGAAACGCACCCCGATCCGGAAAAAGCGCTGTCAGACGGCCCGAACGCCTGGCCGCTCGGGCTGATGCAACCCCTGCTCGAAACGCTCGCCGCGCTGGACCGGCTGGTGAAACAATCGGGCTTCGCGGAAAACCAGGTCAAACCCCAGCCGAGGCAGCCGATCCCATGAGCTCCATCATTGACGTCGTCGCGCGCGAGATACTCGACTCGCGCGGCAATCCCACCGTCGAAGCCGACGTGCTCCTCGAATCGGGCTCCATGGGGCGCGCGGCGGTACCCTCGGGCGCCTCGACCGGCCGGCGCGAGGCGGTCGAGCTGCGCGACGGCGACGCCAGGCGCTACGGCGGCAAGGGCGTGCTGAAGGCCGTCGAGCACATCAATACCGAGATCTCCGAAGCGATCGTCGGCCTGGACGCCTCCGAGCAGGGCTTCATCGACAAGACGCTCATCGACCTCGACGGCACCGAGAACAAGTCGCGCCTCGGCGCCAACGCGCTGCTGGCGGTGTCGATGGCGGCGGCGAAGAGCGCGGCCGAGGAGTCGGGCCTGCCGCTGTACCGCTATTTCGGTGGCGCCGGCCCGATGCAGATGCCGGTACCGATGATGAACGTGATCAATGGCGGCGCGCACGCCAGCAACAACCTCGACATCCAGGAATTCATGATCGTGCCGGTGGGGGCGAAGAGCTTCAGCGACGCCTTGCGCTGCGGCGCCGAGGTGTTCCAGGCGCTGAAGAAGCTCCTCGGCGAGCGCGGCGCGTCGACGGCGGTCGGCGACGAAGGCGGCTTCGCGCCCGATCTGCCGACGCACGCGGCGGCGCTCGAGCTGATCCTCGAGGCGGTGGCGAAGGCGGGCTACAAGGCGGGCAGCGACGTGGCGCTGGCGCTCGACTGCGCGGCCACCGGGTTCCACCAGGACGGGCGCTACCGGCTCGCCTCCGAGAAGCTGCAGCTGAACGCGCAGGAAATGTGCGACTACCTGGGCGCGTTCGCCGCGCGCTACCCGATCGTCTCCATCGAGGACGGCCTCGCCGAGGACGACTGGGACGGCTGGAAGCTGCTCACCGAGCGCCTGGGCGCGAAGCTGCAGCTGGTCGGCGACGATCTGTTCGTCACCAACGTGCGCACGCTGCGCGAAGGCGTGCAGCGCGGCGTCGCCAACGCCATCCTGGTGAAGGTCAACCAGATCGGCACGCTCACCGAGACCTTCGCCGCCATCGAGCTCGCCAAGCGCTCGGGCTACGGCGCGGTGATCTCGCACCGCTCGGGCGAGACCGAGGACACCACCATCGCCGACATCGCGGTCGGCAGCAACGCGCTGCAGATCAAGACCGGCTCGCTGTCGCGCTCGGACCGCATCGCCAAGTACAACCAGCTGCTGCGCATCGAGGAAGACCTCGGCGATTCGGTGAGCTACCCGGGCCGGGAGGCCTTCGCGCGGCTGCGCTGAGATGAAGACCCTGGGGGGCATCCTCGCCGCGCTCATCCTGCTCATCCAGGTCCCGCTGTGGCTGGGCAAGGGCGGGTGGCTGCGCGTCTCGGAGGTCGACCGCCAACTCGCGGCGCAGCAGGCGAAGAACGGGGAGCTCGAGGCCCGCAACGTGGCCCTGGAAGCCGAGGTGCGCGACCTCAAGCAGGGGCTGGAGGCGATCGAGGAGCGCGCGCGCTACGAGCTGGGCATGATCAAGTCGAACGAGGTATTCTTCCAGGTCGTGGAGAAGTAGGAGGCATCATGAAGCTCGCGTCCGCCCAGATCGCGCAGTTCGAGCGCGAAGGCTACCTGTTCTTCCCGAGCCTGTTTACGCCGGCGGAAATCAAGGTGCTCACCGACGAAGTGCCGGCGCTCTACGCGCAGCGCCGCCCGGAGAACGTGCGCGAGAAGACCGGCGACGTGGTGCGCACCAACTTCGCCGCCCACCTGTACAGCTACCCCTACGCCAAGCTCGCGCGCCACCCGCGCATGGTCGAACCGATCAGGCAGCTGTTCGGCGAGGACGTGTACATGCACCAGTTCAAGATCAATGGCAAGCAGGCCTTCGACGGCGACCTCTGGCAGTGGCACCAGGACTACGGCACCTGGGCGAACGACGACCAGATGCCTTCGGCACGCGCCATGAACGTGGCGATCTTCCTCGACGAGGTGAACGAGTTCAACGGGCCGCTGATGTTCATTCCCGGCAGCCACCGGCAGGGCGTGCTGGAGGCGCAGCACGACACCAGCACCACCAGCTACCCCCTCTGGACCATCAACCACGACACCATCGCGAAGCTGGTGGAGCGCGGCGGCATCGTCGCGCCCAAGGGCCCGGCCGGCTCGATGATCCTGTTCCACGGCTGCCTGGTGCACGCCTCCACCTCCAACCTCTCGCCGTGGAACCGCGTCAGCGTCTACCTGTCGCTGTGCGCCGTCTCGAACCATATCCGCCGCTTCAAGCGCCCGGGCTACATCGCGCACCGCGACTTCACGCCCATCCAGTGCCTGCCGGACGACTGCCTTCTCAAGCATTACGAGGTGCCGCTGCCCTGGAAGAACGGCACGCCGGCCGAGGAGCTGCAGGGCGTGCTCAAGGCCGCCTGAGATGAATCTCTACGCCAAGCTGCGGGAGCGCGAGGCGCAGGGGCGCCCCTTGCGCCTCGGCCTGATCGGCGCCGGGAAGTTCGCCGCCATGTACCTCGCGCAGGTGCCGAGGACGCCGGGCGTGCGGCTCGCCGGCATCGCCGATCTGCAGCCCGCGAAGGCGAAAGCGAACCTGGAGCGCGTCGGCTGGCCGGCGGAGCTCGTGCAGCGAACTCCCGTCTCGGAGGACTGGCGCAAGCTCGTCTCCAGCCCGCAGGTCGATATCGTGATCGAAGCGACGGGCAATCCCATTGCCGCGGTGGAGCACGCCCTGGAAGCCTTCCGCCACGGCAAGCACGTGGTGATGGTGACGGTGGAGGCCGATGCATTCTGCGGGCCGCTGCTTGCGCGGAAAGCGTCGGCAGCGGGCGTGGTCTACAGCCTCGCCTACGGCGACCAGCCGGCGCTGATCTGCGACCTCGTGGACTGGGCGCGCGCAGCGGGCTTCCCGGTGGTGGCGGCGGGACGTGGCCACAAGTGGCAGGCGCACTTCGCGCAGTCCACGCCGGAAACGGTCTGGGGCTACTACGGCCTGACCCCGGAGCAGGCGAAGGTCGGCGGCCTCAATCCGAAGATGTTCAATTCCTTCCTCGACGGCTCGAAGCCCGCCATCGAGACCAGCGCCGTGTGCAACGCCACGGGTCTCACGCCCGCGCCCGGCGGGCTCGCGTATCCGGCCGGACGCATCGACCAGATTCCGAATCTCATGCGCCCGCGCGCCGAAGGCGGCGTGCTGCACCACAAGGGCCAGGTGGAAGTCGTGTCGTCGCTGCAGCCAGACGGCACGCCGGTGGACTACGACATCCGCTTCGGCGTATGGGTGGCGTTCGAGGGCGAAAGCGACTACATCCGGCGCTGCTTCGCCGAGTACGGCGTGCAGACCGACGACAGCGGCCGCTACGCCTGCCTGTACAAGCGCTGGCACCTGATCGGACTCGAGGTCGGCATCTCGGTGGCCTCGGTGGGGCTGCGCGGCGAGCCCACGGGCTGCGCGACGGGGTTTCGTGCCGACGCCGTGGCGACGGCCAAGCGCGCGCTCAAGGCGGGCGAGGTCCTGGACGGCGAGGGCGGCTACACGGTGGTCGGCCGGCTGATGCCGGCCTCGGATTCGCTGGCGCAGGGCTGCCTGCCGCTCGGCCTGGCGCACGGCTGGAAGCTGCTGAAGCCGGTCGCCGCGGGCCAGCCGCTGCGCTGGAGCGACGTCGCTATCGACGCCGATGTCGCGGCGGTCAAGCTGCGCCGGGAGATGGAAGCCGCGTGCCGCGCCGAGGAGCGCCATGCCGCCTGAGGGCGCGCAGCGCTTTCTCACCAAGTTCACGTTCCGGATCCGCACGCGCAGCGGCACGCCGGTCGAGAACCTGATGGTGCAGGCGACCGACCGCGCGCAGGCCGAAGGCCGCATCCAGCAGATGTACCCCTATTGCGAGATCGTGGAGTGCCGCGAGCTGACGGCGACGCCGCGCGACGAGGCGGCGAGCCTCGACAGCATCCTGACGATCATTGCCCGGGACGAGGGCGAACCTCGATGAACCCCGTCGCGAGGAGCTCCTCGACGAGCGCGCCGTAGTCCTGTGCGCCCCGGCTGTCCGGCGCGTGCGCGAACACATCCTTGCGCGATGCCGGACTCTCCGCAAGCGCAACGTTCTCCGAGATACGCGTGCCGCAGATGTCCATGCCGAAGCGCGCGTGCAGCTCGCCTACGATCTGGTGCGATAGCTTGCGACGCGTGTCGAAACGGGTGACCACGTAGCGCCGCGCGACGCGCTTCTTCAGTACGTGCTCGAGCGCCTTAAGCGTCTTTTCGCATTGCTGCACGCCCTTCAGCGCCAGGTAATCCGCTGAAACCGGAATGAGCACCCGGTCGGCGGCGAAGATCGCCGAGAGCGACAGCACGCCGAGCACCGGGCAGCAGTCGATGACGATGGGCCGGTCGGTGTTGAGGTTCTCGCGGATGATGCCCAGGTTCAAGCGGTTGAGGACGTTGGCCCCTTTACCGTAGTGGGTATCTACCTTGGAGAGCTCGACGTGCGCCGAGATGGCGAGCCAGCCGCCGGCGGCCGGGCGGATGAGCTGCGTCAGCGGCTTCGCCTGCTGGTAGAAGCCGAAAATCGAATCGTCGGAACGCTCGACCGCGGCGCCGCAGACGTAGGACAGGTGCGCCTGCGGATCGAGGTCGATCGACAGCGGATTGAAGCCGCGGCGGGCGAGCGCCGCGGCGAGATTGAGCGAGGTCGTGGTCTTGCCGACCCCGCCCTTCTGGTTGAATACGGCGATCTTGGCCATGCAGCGCGCCCCCGAGGCGAACCTAACTGCGGCGCGCGCCGCCTGTCAATCAACTATTGCCCGGTTTGCCGAACACTTCCTTCGCGCAGCGAAAAGCGACCACCGCCGCCGGCACGCCGCAGTAGATCGCCACCTGCAGGAACACCTCGCGGATCTGCTCCTTCGACACGCCGTTGTTGAGCGCGCCGTTGATGTGCAGCTTCAGCTCGTGCTCCTTGCCGAGCGCCGACAGCATGGCCAGGTTCAGCATCGAGCGCGTCTTGCGCTCCAGGCCGGGCCGGTTCCAGATGTCGTTCCAGCAGTAGGTGTTGAGCAGCTCGACGAACGGCCTGCTGAAGTCGTCGGCGCCCGCCATGGCCTTGTCGACGTAGGCGGCGCCGAGCACCTCGCGCCGCGTCTTCAGGCCGTCTTCGAACCGCTCCTTCTGGCTGCGTTTGTCCATCCTGTGATCTCCCGTCAGATGAGGTCTTCGAGCCGGATGCCCGCCCGCCTGAGCAGGGCATCGAAGGGCAGTCCGCCGGGGCGCGGCCCCGCGCGAAACGCCTGCGCGCGCGCCGGCGTGTCGTCGAGCACGCGCTGCGCGATGGGCAGATTCTCGCCGCGCATGGCGTCGGTCGCCACCTGGATTTCGCAGGCGCGCTGCAGCGTCCTGTAGGTCATGTAGGCCTCTGGAATGCCGGGGCAGGCGACCAGCAGGCCGTGGTTGCGCAGGATCAGGATCGGCTTGTCGGCGAGGCTCTTCACCAGCCGCGGCTGCTCGGCGAGATCAGTGGTGACCCCCTCGAAGTCGTGATACGCGACTTGGCCGTAGAGGAACGCGCCGTAGAAATTGTCGAAGCGCAGCCCGTCCTTTTTGCACGCTACGGCGCTGCCCTCGGTGCTGTGCGTGTGGATGATGCAGTGCGCATCCTCGCGCGCGCGGTGGATCGCGCTGTGGATCACGAAGCCCGCAATGTTCACCGGGTACCTCGAGCCGTCCATGACCTCGCCGGCCAGGTTGATCTTCACCAGGTTGGTCGCGGTGACCTCGTTGTAGTTGAGGCCGTAGGGGTTGATCAGGTAGTGGCGCTCGGCGCCGGGCACGCGCGCGGTGATGTGGTTGTAGATCGACTCGGTCCAGCCCAGCCAGTCGAAGGCGCGATAGAGCGCGCTCAGTTCGAGGCGCACCCGCCATTCCTCTGCGTCCATGGCTGCGGGCTTGAGGCGCAGCAGTTTTTCGCTCAGGTCCATGCGAGCCTCCCTGGCTGGGACTATAGCCGCTTTCGGGCACGCGGCAAGAGCGCCGCGCTACCGGCCGCCCAGCGCGTGAGCGCCTGCGGATCGATGCGGCCGGCGAGCGCGTCGGCGACGCGCTCGCCGATCAGCGCGCCGAACTTGAAACCGTGCCCGGAGAATCCGCTCAGCACCCAGGTGCGCTCGCCAGCCTGCTCGACCAGAAAACGCTCGCTTTCGCTCACGTCGTAGAAGCAGGTCTTTGCCTCGAGCCGCCGGTAACTTGCGCGGTCGCGGAAGCGGCGCGTGCAAGCGCGCGCGATCGCCTCGGCCTCCTCGCCGGACGCCGCGCGCTCGCCATCCGGGTCGCCGCGCAGCGAGAAGCGGTGATCGCCGACCTTGAGCCCGTGTGCGCCGCGCGGTGGAACGGCGTAGAAGCCGGCGCCGGCGCCGATCTCGAGCACCATCGGCGCGCTCGCCCAGGCGCGCGCCCACTGCGCCGGGGGCTCGAGATACACCACCAGTTGGCGCGAAGCAGTGACACGCGGCGCGAGTGCCGGAACGAGTTTCGGCGCCCAGGGGCCGGCGGCGACGATCAGCCGGTCGGCCGCGAGCTCGCGGCCGTCGTGCAGGGCGACGCGCGCCGCCCCGGCATCGAGCGCAACGACCTCGGTCTGCGTGAGCACGCTCACCCCCAGTGTGGGCAGATGCGCGGCGAGCGCGGCAACGATCTCCGCGGCGCGCAGAAAACCGCCGCTCTCGAGGTAGATCGCCTCGGTCACGCCGACCGGGTCCAGCATGGGGGCGCGCACCTCGAGCTCGGCCGCGCCGAGCCGGCGATGCGCGATGCTGCAGCGCTCGAGCGCGGCGCGGCTCGAGCCGACCCATTGGTCGGCGCCGGAAGAAAGCGCGAGGGTGCCGGTCTGCACGTAATAACACTGGCCCAGGTTGCGCCAGAGCCGCTCCCAGGCGTCGAAGGCCTCGCCCACCATGCGCGTGTAGCCTTCCTGCGCGCCATACGGATAGCGGATCAGGCGATGCCGATCGACGGACGAAGCGAGCGGATTGGGCAGGGCGCCCCGCTCGAGCAGCGTGACGGCGTGACCGTCGCGCGCGAGCGCTGACGCGCAGCTCAGGCCCATGACACCGCCGCCCACGACAATCACCTTCATGCCGCGGCTGCTCCCCACCGCCCGCGGGCGCGCAGCAGGAGCGCGCCCGCAATCCCCATGTTGAGCAGGTTCCAGGCGATGCCGTTGAGGAAAGCGGCGCGATAGGAGCCCGTGAGGTCGAAGATCGCGCCCGACATCCAGCCGCCGAGCGCCATGCCGAAGAGCGTCGACGTGAGCACGATGCTGACCATCGTCCCGGCCACCCGCGGCGCGAAGTATTCCCGCACGATGATGGCGTAGGAGGGCACGATGCCGCCCTGGAACAGGCCGAACATGGCCGAGACGACGTACAGCGACGCCAGGTCGTCGGCCGGCAGGTACAGTCCAAGCGCGACCATCTGCAGCGCGGAGCCGAGCAGCAGCGTGCGCAGGCCCCCGATGCGGTCGCAGATCCAACCCGAGGCGAGCCGGCTGACGATGCCGAAGCCGAGCATGAGCGAGAGCATCTCCGCGCCGCGCGCCGCGGCGAAGCCGAGATCGCCACACAGGGCGACGATGTGCACCTGGGGCATCGACATCGCCACGCAGCAGGCGACGCCCGCGGTGCACAGCAGCCCAAGGAGAACGTTCGGCGGCAGGCCGAGCGAGCGGGGCGCCGGCGCATGCCCGGTTCCGTCGGCCGACGCGACGACCAGCGCGGGCGGCCGGCGCCGCAGCGCGAGCGCGAGCGGCAGCATGGCCGCAATGCAGAAGGCGCCCACGCCCATGTAGGTCTGCCGCCACCCCACCGTGTCGAAAAAATGCTGCACCACGGGCGGCCACAGCGCGCCGGCGAGATAGTTGCCGCTGGCGCAGATGGCGACCGCGATGCCGCGGCGGCGGTTGAACCAGAGCGACGCGTCGGCGACCAGCGGCGCGAAGGTCGCCGAGCTGCCGAGAAAGCCGATGAGCAGCCCCTGCGCGAGCGCGAACTGCCACAGGCTGCCGGCGAAGCCGGCGACGACGAAGCCGGCGCCGAGGCACAGCGTGCCGACCAGCACCGGCACGATAACGCCGAAGCGGTCGGCGAGCCGCCCCATGAGGATGCCGCCCAGGCCGAAGCCGATCATGGTGAAGGTGTAGGGCAGCGACGCGTCGGAGCGGTCCACACCGTACTGCGCCTGCACCAGGGGCAGCGCCACGGTGACGATGTACATGCCCGAGCCACCCAGGGTCATGAGCGCGAGCGAGGCGGCGAGCCTCAGCCAGGCGTAGCCGGATTCCGCTTCGGAGCGCACGCGCAGCGGCTAGAGCGTGGGCCGGAATACCAGGAAGTACTGGTGCGGGAGAAAACGGTGTTCGGCCGCGAGCCCGTAGCCCGCGGCCTTCATCTCCGTCCTGACGACGTCCGGCGCGATGCGCGCGGAGCGCGGCGGGCCCTCGGGTGAATCGAGCTTGAAATCGATGACGGCGATGCGGCCACCGGGCCGAAGCGAGGCGCGCAGGCGGCGGAAGTAGGAGGGGCGGTTGCTGATGTGGTGGTAGACATCGACCAGCAGAATGAGATCGACCTTCTCCGGCAGGCGCGGATCGTCCGGCTCGCCTTTGACCGCGACAACGTTGCTCAGGCCTTCGCGCTTCGCGCGCGCTTCCAGGTAGCGCACCATGTCAGCCTCGATGTCGACCGCGTACACGCGCCCGCCGGGAAGCATGTTGGCGAGGCGCGCGGCGAAGTAGCCGGTGCCGGCGCCGAGATCGGCGATCCGCGCATCGGGCGCGAGCGCGAGCGCCCGGATCACGTCATGCGGCTTCTGCCAGGCGTCGCGCGCCGGGTCGTCGAAGACGTGCGCCCATTTTTCCGCATCACGGAAGGTGTGCCGGTGATCCTGCGGGGATTGCGCCGAGGCGAAATTCGCGGCGAGGACAAGGCTGCAAGCGGCGAGGAGGGTGCGCATGCGCGACATGTTACCGCCTCACCTGCGCTCAAGAGCGGCGCTGAAATCGACCCGCACCTCGGCGCCGAGCCAGCGCGTGTCCGCCCATTCGCCGGTGCCGATCCCGTATTCGAGCCGATCGAGCGTGAACGAGCCGGAAACGCTGCGCCGCTCGCCAGCGCCGCCCAGCCGGAAGGGCACCTCCGTCTCGCGGCGCCTGCCCTTGATCTCGAGCGCGCCGCGCGCAATGTTTTGCTCGCCGGCGCCGGCGAACGCGATGCGCGGGTGGCTGCGCACGTCGAAGAATTCCTTTTCCTTCAGCGCTTCGTCGATCTCCGGCAGCCCGGTATCGACCGAAGCCGGATCGAGCCAGACGGCGATGCGCGAGACGCGCTGTCCGGCGAGGCACAGCTCGCCACCAAAGCGCTGGAAGGCGCCGCGAAACGGCGCGCCCGCCTGGCGGAGCTCGAACTTCACGCTGCTGCGCGAGGTATCGACCGAGTAGCACTCCTCGGCGGCCGCCGGCAGGACGGCCATTCCGGCGAGGAGCACGAAGATCGAGCGCATCAGGCCCGCGCCCGCCGCTTCCAAGGCAGCATGCGGTGCATCACGCCGTCGCGCAGGAGCACGGCGTGGCGCAGGGCGGCGCCCGCGTGCCCGAGGACGAGCAGCGCGAGCAGGATGACGAGCCCGATGTGCAGCGCCTTGAGCACCGCGGCGAGCTCGCGGTCCTTGGCGACGAGGTCCGGGACGGCGAACAGGCCGAACCAGCTCGCCGACAGTCCCGCGGCCGAGGCATACAGCCAGCCGGCGAGCGCCGCGAGGACCAGAATCAGGTAGAGCAGCCCATGCACGGCGCGCGCTGCGCAGCGCTCCCACAGCGGCATCGCGGGCGGCGGCGCAGGCGGCGGATTGAGCGCCCGCCACCCCAGGCGCAGCAGCACGATCGCGAGCACGGTAAGACCGAGCGACTTGTGGTGCGACAGCCACTGCAGCCGCGCGAGGCTCACCGGCAGATTTGCCGCGTACAGGCCGAGCGCGATCTGGGCGAGCACCAGCACGGCGACGAGCCAGTGAAACGCCTGCGCTATGATGCCGTAGGACTCGTTCGAGTTGCGCCAGCCCGCCATGAATTCCATCCTGATAACACGCGTGGCATCCATCGTAATCCCGCTGATGCTCGCGGCGGGATGCCAGGTGCCGCCGGTGGCGGGGACGGGGTCCGTGGAGCCGTCGCCGGCGCCCGTCACCGTGCCCTCGGATGCGCCGCGCTACGCGGTGGATCCGCAAGCCTCCGAGATCCGTCTCCTCGTATATCGTGACGGTCCGCTCGCGCGCTTCGGGCACAACCACGTCATCGTCGGCCGTGTGCAGGGCGAGATCCGGGCCGGCGAGACCGCAGCCGGGAGCGGTTTTCGCCTCGAGATTCCGGCGGAATCCTTGAGCGTCGATCCGCCGGCCGCGCGTGCCGAGGAAGGCGAGGCGTTCGCCCCGCAGGTGTCCGACGCGGCCCGGCGCGGCACGCGCGAGAACATGCTCGGGGCGGACGTGCTCGACGCGGCGGTGCATCCGCTCATCCGCATCGAGTCTGTCTCCCTCACCGGTCCGCCATGGGCCTCTACAGTCACCGCGCGGGTCACCCTCCGGGGGACGACGCGCGATCTGAGCTTTCCCGCGGCAGTCGTACGAGCGGGAGACAGCCTCGTGGTGATCGCGAGCTTCCCGCTTACCCAGTCGGACTTCGGCATCAAGCCGTTCTCGGCGCTGAACGGCGGGCTGCGGGTGCGCGATGCCCTCGAAATCCGCGTGCGCGTGGTCGCACGGCGCGCGGATTAGTGCTCCGCCGTCTGCACCGTTCCGCAGGGTGGGCGTATGTGCGCGGGCGCACGGTGCGCCGGGCGCAAAAGGCAGATAACTGCAGCCGTGCCGGGAACTGCGGCCCTTCGAGGGTTGCACCGGTCGTGGATGAAAAACCACAGAGGACATGCAATGAACTCCTGTCAGAAGTATTTTTCAGCCTGTGTCCTGGCGCTGCTCACACAGGCCGCATTCGCGCAGAGCGCGCCGGACTTGGGTAGCGCGTCAAGCTTCGCGGTTCTGAGTGCGGCGCCCGATCATGGAGGGGCGGTCACCTGTACCCGTTCCGACATCGACGGCGACGTGGGCTCCTCCGGCTTAAAGGCCTCGATTACGCAGACCGATTGCACGATTACGGGGGCGGTCATCGCGCCGGTCTCCGCGAATGTCATAAAAGACTTCAACGACGCGTACGACGCGCTCGCGGGCCAATCCTGCGACAGCTTCCTCACGGGTACCCTGGCAGGCATCACCCTTACACCCGGCGTTTACTGCTTCGATGCAGCGGCGGCCCTTACGGGGACGTTGACGCTCGAGGGAGGCTCGACCGGTACTTGGTTGTTCAAGGTCGGAACCAGCGGGACCGGCGCTCTCACAGGCACCGATTTCTCGGTGGTCATGACGGAAGGCGCATCGGCGTGCAACGTGACGTGGTGGGTCGCCGAAGCCGCGACGATGACGCGAGGGGCCTTCAATGGAGTCATTCTCGCGGGTGCGGCGATCACTCTGAGTGGGACCGAGCATACCGCCGGCACCCCCCCCGTCGAAACCTTCAACGGGCAAGCCTTGGCGACGGCCGCGGTGACGTTGACCGACGTGGCCTTCCTCGGCTGCGAGGCTGGCGGCCGTGGTGGCAAATCGCAGAGCAAGTGCAACCAGGGCGTGGGCAACGGGCCCGAGAACTGCGATCCGGGCAACTCGAACCAGGACGGGCACAGCTCCAACCCCTTCTTCAGCGGCTCGCCCCGTACGAACGACGAGCTCGGCGGCACGCCGGGCGCCCCGGGCCGCATGGGCGGCAACACGCAATAACGAGTAAGCCGGCAATCGCGACGAACGGAAAAGGACCCGCGAGGGTCCTTTCTCGTACTGAATGTTCAGTATGGGCAAGGTGGTGCCTGGCCTGCTGATTCCCGTGCTTTTGGGCCTGCTGGTCGCCTGCGGAGGCGGAGGCGGTGGCAGCGGGGGCGGCGCGCCCTCGCCGCCGCCGTCGCCGCTTGGCACCTGGACTTCGCTCGCGCCGATGCCGCAGCCGCGGACCGAGCACAACGTCGTCGCGCACGGCGACAAGGTCTACGTCGCGGCCGGGATATTCGGCGGCACCGTGCCGAGCGAGCTCTTCATATACGACCCCGCGAATGACAGCTGGAGCCAGGGTGCGCCGCTGCCGGCAGGCCGGCACCACGCCGCGCTGGCCGCCCACGACGGCAAGCTCTACCTGACCGGCGGGTACCCGGAAGTCGCCGGCGCCTGGGTACCGAACGACGCGATGTTCATCTATGACATCGCCAGCGATACCTGGACCGCCGGCCCGACGATGCCGGAACCGCGTGGCGCCCACGCCGTCGCGGTCACCGGCGGCGGGCGCCTGCACGTCGTCGGCGGCATCATGACCGGCCAGGGCCTGACCGCGCGTCACATGGTCTTCGACATCGCGAGCGGGACCTGGAGCATGGCGGAGCCGATGCCGGCGCCGCGCGAGCACCTGGGCGCGACCTTCCACGATGGCCGCATCTACGTCGCCGCCGGGCGCACGGGCGACGGCAACAGCGACGTTTTCTCAGCCTACGACGTCGCCGCCGACACCTGGACCACGCTGGCGCCGGTGCCGACCGCGCGCAGCGGGATCGCCGTGACGACCTTCGAGGGGCGGGTCTACGTCTTCGGCGGCGAGGAGATCGTCGGCTCCGGGCAGGTGTTCGACGCGGCCGAGCGCTACGACCCGGTCGCGAACGCATGGCAAGCCGTGCGGCCGATGCCGACCGCGCGCCACGGGCTCGGCGCCGGCGTGGCCGGGTCGGCGATCTACGTGATCGGGGGCGGCCCGCAGGCGGGGATCTTCTACTCGAACGTCAACGAACGCTGGACGCCTTAGGATTCGACCGGCTTCGAGGTCTTCGTAGTAAGCAGGCGTGATCAGAACGTGGTGTATCTGTCACGCTCTGGTCGCTGCTCGCTAACCGTTGACTTTGCTGGCTCCCCGACCAGGGCTCGAACCTGGGACCTGCGGATTAACAGTCCGTCGCTCTACCAACTGAGCTATCGGGGATCCGGAAAGAGGGCGATTCTACCGGATTGCCTTGGCGATGGCGTCGGCGACGTAGTCGATGTTGCCCGAATTGAGCGCCGCGACGCACACGCGCCCGGTGTCGATGGCGTAGATCGAATGCTCCGTGCGCAGCTGCTCGACCTGGTCCTTCGTCAGTCCGGTGTAGGAAAACAGTCCGCGCTGCCTAAGCACGAACGAGAAGTCCTTGCCCGAGCGTTTCTGCACACCCTCGGCGAGCGCCCTGCGCATCGCCTTGATGCGCTCGCGCATCGCGCCGAGCTCTTTCTCCCATAGCGCGCGCAGCTCGGGCGTATCGAGCACCCGCGCCACGATGTCGCCGCCGTGCGTCGGCGGATTGGAATAGTTGGTGCGCACCACGCGCTTCACGTGCGAGAGCGCCCGCGCCGCCTCGTCGGCACTGCCGGCCACCAGGCTGAAGGCCCCTACGCGCTCGCCGTAGAGAGAAAGCGACTTCGAGAACGAGCTCGACAGGAAAACCGGCGACATCGCAGCGGCGAACAGGCGCGGCGCATAGGCATCGGCGTCAATGCCGTCCGCAAAGCCCTGGTAGGCGAGATCGAGAAACGGCACCAGGCCGCGCGCCTGCACTACCGCGAGGACTTTCTGCCACTGCTCCTGGCTCAGGTCGACGCCGGTCGGGTTGTGGCAGCACGAATGCAGCAGCACGATGGCACCGGCGGGCAGCCCTTCCAGCGTGTGCAGCATCGCCTCGAACTTCAGGCCGCGCGTCGCCGGGTCGTAGTAGGGATAGTCGTGCACCTCGAATCCGGCACCCTCGAACAGCGCGCGGTGGTTCTCCCAGCTCGGCTCGCTGATCCAGACCTGCGCCTGCGGCGCGAGCTGCTTGAGGAAATCGGCGCCGATCTTCAGGCCGCCGGTGCCGCCCAGCGCCTGCACCGTCAGCACGCGCTTTTCCTTCAGCAGCGGCGCGCCGGCGCCGAACACGAGCACCTGCACCGCCTGGTCGTAGGCCTGCAGGCCGTCGATCGGCAGATAGGATTTGGGCGCGCCGGACTGCACGCGCTGCGCTTCGGCGCGCTGCACACACTCGAGCAGCGGCACCTTGCCCTGGTCGTCGTAGTAGACGCCGACGCCGAGGTTCACCTTGCGTGGGTTCCGGTCGGCCACATAGAGCTCGGTGACGCCCAGGATCGGATCGCGGGGCGCCAACGGCACGGCGGCGAGGAGGGAGGGGGCGTGCGGCGCGTTCATCGTGCTAGCATCTTCGGGTTCTGGCAGCCGAAATTCTACCCGTGGCGCTGACTTTCCCCAACAGCCCGTTTCGGCTGCATCAGCCGTTCGCGCCCGCGGGCGACCAGCCCGAGGCGATCGACGCGCTCACCGAAGGCCTGCGCGACGGCCTTGCGTTCCAGACGCTGCTCGGCGTCACCGGCTCGGGCAAGACCTACACCATGGCGCACGTCATCGCGCGCCTCGGGCGCCCGGCGCTGGTGCTCGCCCCCAACAAGACCCTGGCGGCGCAGCTGTACTCGGAGTTCCGCGAGTTCTTCCCGGAGAACGCGGTCGAGTACTTCGTCTCGTACTACGACTACTACCAGCCCGAGGCCTACGTGCCGGCGCGCGACCTGTACATCGAGAAGGACTCCT
>Ga0326597_10003210_pt1 | contig 23776 bp, 23 predicted proteins | sample RVTome_12_FD_203789 | JGI IMG/M metagenome (GOLD analysis project Ga0326597, IMG submission 203789) | Soil microbial communities from uranium-contaminated site in the Upper Colorado River Basin, Wyoming, United States - RVT100D185 | ecosystem: Environmental > Terrestrial > Soil > Contaminated >... | reverse complement strand
GATCTCCCTTCCCCGGACCTCGAACTTCACCTCCGGCGCGGAGTAGCGTTTCTTGAGCTCCGGCCATTCTTCGAGGAGCGCGAAGCTCGCGTCGCGAATTCCTTTGCGGAGCTCCCGGGAATGCTCGCGGAGCATCGCTTTCGAGGCCTGGTCCTCGATCTCACCCATCAGGGAAGCCGCGCCTTCGAGCTGGTAGAGCTTTCGAGCGATAGAGACTTCGGATTCGATCCGCCCGCGCTCTTTCCTCAGGAGCTCGGTGATTTCCCCGAGATAGCGCTCGCGGCTTTCGGGGATGATGGCCTTGCGCCGGCCCACCTTCTCGCCTCGGCCCCTGGTCGCGCCCGACCGAGGAAACCCAGGAAACGAAGCGTCGATCTCGCGCAGCCGGTCGACGAGGTGAAGGTAGAGCGCGTCCACCCCCCGATCGCCGAACTGGCTCGCGATGGTGCCGAAGATCGGAAGCTCCGAGTCCGGAACCTCGTGGCCGATGTGCTTTCCCCTCCGGAACTGTTTCCGGACGTCGCGGAGCGCGTCCTCGCCGCCGCGGCGGTCGAACTTGTTGATGGCCACCACGTCGGCGAAGTCGAGCATGTCGATCTTCTCGAGCTGCGAGGCAGCGCCGTACTCCGGAGTCATCACGTAGAGGCTGAGGTCGCTGATGTCGGCCACCGCCGACGAGCCCTGCCCGATGCCGCTCGTCTCCACCAGCACCAGGCGAAATCCCGCGCCGGAGAGAATCCTGATGTCCGCCTCGATCGCCTTCGGGAGCTCCGAGCCCGAGCCCCGGGTGGCGAGGCTTCGCATGTACACGTTGTCGCGCTCGATGGCGTTCATGCGGATGCGGTCGCCGAGGAGGGCGCCTCCCGTCTTGCGCTTGGTGGGATCGACGGAGAGAATCGCGATCGGAAGCTCGGGAGCATCGGTCAGGAACCGCCGGACGAGCTCGTCGGTGAGAGAGCTCTTGCCCGCGCCCCCGGTGCCGGTGATGCCCACGACCGTCGCCCGCCACTCTTTTTTACCAGGCGCTACCCCGAGCGAGGCCCCGTTCATTTCCGCCTGGGTCAGAAGCCTCGCGAGCTTTCCCGCCGTCGACCGGTCCCGGAGAGTGATCTCGACCCGGCCCTCGAACGGCGGGAGAGGAAAGTCCGCGGAGCGCATCATGTCGTCGATCATGCCGGCGAGACCGAGAACTCTTCCGTCCTCGGGGGAATAGATCCTCGTCACCCCGTACTTCTCCAGCTCGCGGATTTCCCGGGGGACGATGACGCCGCCTCCGCCCCCGAAGACGCGGACGTGAGAAGCCCCTCGCTCCCGCAGCAAGTCGACGAGGTACCGGAAGAACTCGTTGTGGCCGCCCTGGTAGGAGCTCACCGCGATCGCCTGGGCGTCTTCCTGGATGGCGGCGCTCACGATCTCGGAGACCGAGCGGTTGTGCCCGAGGTGGATCACCTCGGCGCCCCGCGCCTGGAGCAGGCGGCGGATGATGTTGATCGAGGCGTCGTGTCCGTCGAAGAGCGACGCCGCGGTGACGAAGCGGACTTTGTTTTTGGGGCGGTAGAGGGTTTCCTCGGATTTCATCGGCCTACCCTCAAGATACCGCGTCCTCTATCAAGGGCGGCGAGGGTTTATTCCTCGGCCGCGGCGAGTCCCATCTCTTCGGTGGTGTTGATGAGCTCCTTCAGCTCCTTACCGGGCTTGAAGTAGGGGACCTTCTTCGCGGGCACGTCCACCCGCTCGCCGGTCTTGGGGTTTCTCCCTTTGCGGGACTCCCGCTGGCGGATGCGGAAGCTCCCGAAGCCCCGAAGCTCGATCTTGTCGCCCCGGTGCAGAGCATTGATGATGCTCTTGAAGACCGTGTCCACGATGATCTCGGAGTGCTTCTTGGTCAGGTCCGAAACCCGCGACACCTCTTCGATGAGCTCCGCTTTCGTCATGACTGAACTCCTATCAGTACTCGGTGTGTCCATGCTCTACACATCTTCCGCCGCCCGATGGCTCGCGCGGGCCGCACCCCGCGAGCCTCGGAGGTCTTCGAATCAGCGTTTGTCGCCGCCGTCGGTCTCGGGATTCGCCCGGGTGCTCGACGCCCAGTCGGCGCCGAAGTCCGCCACATCGCCGAGAGTGGCGTTGGGCGAGCCCTGGCTCGAATAGTGACTTTCGTAGTCGTCCCGGTGCACCGCGCGAATCGAAAGCCCGATCTTGCGGTCCAGAGACGACATCTTGATGATCTTCATCGTGTAGGACTCGCCCACCTTGAGCTTGTCCTCGGGTTTCTCCACCCGCTCGTCATCGACCTCGGAGACGTGGAGCAGTCCCTCAATGCCTTCCTCGATCTCGACGAACGCGCCGAAGTTCGTGAGCCGCACCACCTTGCCGTTGACGATGTCCCCTTCCTGGTGGCGGTTGAAGAATTCCTCCCAGACGTCTGAGCCGAGCTGCTTGAGCCCGAGCGACAGTCTCTGGTTCTCGGCATCGATGTTGAGAACGACGGCGTCCACGGTGTCGCCCTTCTTCAGCACCTCGGAAGGATGGTTGATGCGCTTGTTCCAGCTCATGTCCGAGATATGGATGAGGCCGTCGATTCCCTCCTCGACCTCGACGAACGCGCCGAAATCGGTGAGGTTCCGGACCTTCCCCTGGATGCGGGCGCCGGTCTCGTACTTCTCGGCGAGCTGCTGCCACGGATTGGGCTCGACCTGCTTGAGGCCGAGGCTGATGCGCCGCTCTTCGACCCCCACCTGAAGCACCATCGCCTCGACTTCGTCGCCGACGTTGAGGACTTTCGAGGGGTGCTTCACCCGCTTGCTCCAGGACATCTCGGAGACGTGGATGAGGCCCTCGACTCCCGGCTCGAGCTCGATGAACGCGCCGTAGTCCGTCAGGCTCACCACCTTGCCCCGGACCCGAGAGCCGGTGGGGAACCGCTCCTGCGCCGATTCCCAGGGATCGGGGGAGAGCTGCTTGTAGCCGAGGGAGACCCGTTCGGTCTCGCGATCGAACTTCAGCACCACGACCTCGATCTGGTCGCCGACGTTGAAGAGCTCCGACGGGTGCTGGATGCGCCCGAAGGACATGTCGGTGATGTGGAGCAGACCGTCGATTCCCCCGAGATCGATGAAGGCGCCGTAGTCGGTGAGGTTCTTCACCACACCGCGGAAGACGCGCCCTTCCTCGAGAGCGTGGAGCGTCTCTTGCTTCCGCCCCGCGAGCTGCTCTTCCATCACCACTTTGCGGGAGAGCACGATGTTGCCGCGCTTCTTGTTGACCTTGATGACCCGCATCTCGAGCTCTTGCCCCTTGAGGCTGTCGAGATTGCGGACCGGACGGACGTCGACCTGCGAGCCCGGAAGAAAGGCGCGGACTCCGATGTCGACCGCGAGACCTCCCTTGATCCGCTCGATGACCCGTCCCTTGACGATGGTCCGGTTGGTGTAGGCGTCTTCGATCTGATCCCAGACCTTCATCTTCTCGGCTTTTTCGCGCGAGAGGATCAAGTAGCCGTTTCTGTCTTCCGCTTTCTCGAGCAGGACGTCCACGGTGTCGCCGACCTGGATGGTGATCTTGCCGGTTTCGTCCCTGAACTCGTTGAGCGCGATGATGCCCTCGGACTTGTATCCGACGTCCACGACGACTTCGCCGCCTGCGATCTGGAGCACCTTTCCCTTGACAACCTCGCCTTCGGCGATGTTGCTGTTGTACGCATCGAGCAGTCGCTCGTACTCCTCCGGTGAAAGGCCGGACTCTTCGCTCGCCGCGAGACCTCGCTGCTCGAGGCTCCCGCTAGCGTTACTGATATCGGCCATGCCTGTTATGGTTCCTCCTAGAGCTACTTCGATTTACAGGTGAGCTTGGCGCCTTCGGCGGCGGGTCAAACTTTTCGAGGCTCGCGCTGCGATTCGGGCGGGCTGACCTGCAAGCCGTTATCTTACTCTGTTTAATCGGCTTATGTCAAGCCGGCTGCCAGCCGAGCCGCTCCCGGGCCTCTTTCAGGAGGATCGCGAGCGTTTCCTCGGGAGTCAGGTGGGTGGTATCCACGAGGATGGCGTCCTCGGCCCGCCGGAGCGGCGAATGCGTCCGATTCCGATCGGTCTCGTCGCGCACCGCGAGCTCCCGTTTCACTCCCTCGATCGTGAGCCCGGCGCCTTCACCCTGCTCGTGGAACCTCCGACTCGCGCGCTCCTCCCGGCGCGCGTCGAGGAAGAACTTGAGGTCGGCGTCGGGGAACACTTCGGTCCCGATGTCGCGTCCCTCGAGAATCACGCCGCCCGAGGCGCCGATCTTTCTCCAGAGTCTTACGAGGACGGCCCGGAGGCGCGGATGAATCGCGACCCGTGAAGAAGCGAGCGCCACCGGCGGCTCCCGGATGGCGCGCGAGACGTCCTCTCCATCCAGCAGGATCCGCTCGAAGCGCTCCCCCGCGAAGGCAATCTCGCATCGCTCGGCGATCGAGAGCAGGGCCGCTTCGTCGTCGAATGGGACTCCCTCGCGGAGCGCCTTCAAAGCGACCGCGCGAAAGGTGGCCCCGGTGTCGAGATAGATGAGCCCGAGCTTGTCCGCGAGGTTCCTGGCGGCGGTGGTCTTCCCCGCGCCCGCAGGACCGTCGATGGCGATGATGGGCTTCCGGGTCATCGATTATGGGGCTTATGGGACGCGCGACGTTTCGTCCTGCGAGGCCGCGCGGGGCGTCTTTCCAGAAGATCCACTTCGCCGCGGCTCAGCGGGCGGAATCCGCCGGGCGGGATTCCGCGGACGGAAAGACCCCCGATCCGTTCACGGTGAAGATCGATGACCGGGAACCCGAGAGCCTCGAACAAGCGACGGATTTCCCGGTTCTTTCCGCGGCGGAGCGTGGCGCGAAGCCGGGTGCGCTCGCTCGCCGAATCCGAGGTCGAAGGCCTCCGGTCGGGCCGGCCGCCGAGCACTTCGACCTCCTCGAGAGAGAGCCGCTCGCCATCGACCACGATGCCGCGGGTCGCTCGATCCAGGGTCTTCTTGTCGGGCTGACCCGCCAGAGTCACGAGATAGCTCTTCTCGACTCCGAAACGCGGGTGAGTGATCTTCTGCGCGAGCTCTCCGTCGTCCGTCAGGATCAGAAGCCCGGTCGATCCCATGTCGAGCCTCCCCACGGGGTAGAGGTTTCGGAGAGCCGGCGGCAAGAGCTCCATCACCGTGGGCCTGCGGCCGGGATCGGAGCGGGTGGTCACGTAGCCCTTCGGTTTGTTGAGAGCGACGTAGCGTCGGGGGCGATCCGGCCGCACGCGCGTCCCGTCGACGCGGATCTCCTGAGTCTCCGGGTCCGCGCTCGTCCCGAGCTCGCGAACCACATTGCCGTCCACGTCGACCCGGCCCTGCTCGATCAACTTCTCGGCGGCTCGGCGGGAGGCGATCCCGGCGCTCGAGAGGATCTTCTGGAGACGCTCTCTCACGGCTCCAATGCGTCGGCGGCGACGTCTTCCTCCCCTGCGACTCCGACCTCGCCGCCCCCGGGCACCGCTTCTTCCATCACCTCGAGCTGCTGCGCGACTTCATCCCCGAAGACTTCCGACATGTCCTTGAGCTGAGGCAGATCCCGAAGGTCTTTGAGCCCGAAACGCAGCATGAACTCCTTGGTAGTGCCGTACAAAAGCGGACGGCCGACCACGGGCTTCCGCCCGACGATCCGGACCAGCTTTTTCTCGAGGAGGGTGCGCACCACGGAAGCGGAGCGCACGCCCCGCAGGTCCAAGAGCTCGGGAACGGTGATCGGCTGCCGGTAGGCGATGACTGCGAGAGTCTCGAGCGCCTGAAGCGAGAGCCGCGCTGGCTTGGGGCTCGAAAGGAGCCTCGAGACCACCTCGTGGAACTCGGGACGGGTCGTGATCTGGAAGCCGCCCGCGACCTCGACGAGCTGCAAGCCACGGCCGTCCTGGCCGTAGAGCTCCTCGAGCTGCTCGAGCGCCGGCCGGATTCGATCGCCCCCCTCGGGAAGCGCCTTCTTCAGGTCTTTGACGGAAAGGGGCTCACCCGAGGCGTAGAGCAAAGCTTCGACGCTCGCCTGGACCTCGGAAAGGGAGAGGCTCGCCGCCGGCTCTTCTCCCTGGGGATCCTGGGGAGGCGACTCCTCGAGATCCGCGGAAGGGATATGTTCTTCGCCGTTCAAGTGGACTCCGCCTCCGCGAGGCGCTGGACGTGGATCGGTCCGAAGAGGTTCTGCTGATAGATTCGGATCTCGCGCAGACGCGTGAGCTCCAGAATCGCGAGAAACGTCACGATCACCGTCGCGCGATCGTCGGCTCCCTCGAAGAGGTCGACGAAAAACGACTGCGCTCCGGGAGACAGGCGCTTCTTCACGCGCTCGATCATCTCTTCGATCGAGATCACCTCCCGTTCGTAGACGAGGTCGACCCTCTGTCGGACCCGTTCGAGGACTTCGCGAAACGCGCTGATGAGCTCGAAGAGGTCCACATCGACCAGGCCATCCGAAGGCGCCTGGTCATGGCCGTTCGTCCCCTCGAGGGCACGCATCGCCTCCTCGGGCCGGATCCAGATCGCCGCGCGCACCTCCTCCTGCTGGTGAAGCTGCTGCGCGGCCTCTTTGTAGCGCTGGTACTCCAGGAGCCTTGCCACCAGCTCGTTTCTCGGGTCTTCACCAAGCTCGTCCGTGGTCCCGTCCTCGTGGGGCGGGGGCAGAAGCATCTTCGACTTGATATGGATGAGCGTTGCCGCCATCACCAGGAACTCGCTCGCGAGGTCGATGTTGAGCTCCTCCATCAGGTCGAGCGTCTCGAGATACTGCCGGGTGAGCTCGGCGATGGGGATGTCGTAGATGTCCACCTCGTTCGTGCGAATGAGGTGCAAGAGCAGCTCCATCGGCCCGTCGAAGACCGGAAGCCGCACGTGGTAGCGGGGCTCGATCGAGCCGTGGTCGTCCGTCGAGGGGCCCAAATAAAGCTCGGTCATGCTCATAGCTCGGTTGGCGGCGGAAGCTTCACCGCCGAGCGCACGTCGGTCATGGTGGCTTCCGTGACTTCCCGGGCGCGGCGCGCGCCCTCGAGAAAGATGTCGCGCACGTCCTTCGGCCGCTTCTCGTAGTCCCGGCGCCTTTCACTGATGGGCGCGATGCGCACGACGAGGTGATCGGCGAGGGCGTTCTTGCACTCGATACAGCCGATGCCCGCGGTTCTGCAGCCCTCGGCCGCCCAGGCCCGGGTCTCCTCCGTCGAGAATACCTTGTGGAGATCGAAGACCGGACACACAGCCGGGTCCCCGGGGTCGGTCCTGAGCTTCCTCGCGGGGTCGGTCACCATGGTCTTGAGCTTCTGGCGAATCGACTTCTCATCCTCGCCGAGGTCGATGGTGTTGCGGTAGCTCTTCGACATCTTGCGGCCGTCGGTTCCGGGAAGCTTCGGAGTCGGCGTAAGCCGGACGTCGGGCTCGGGCAGCACCGCCCCATAGAAATTGTTGAAGCGGCGGGCGATCTCCCGGGTGAGCTCGACGTGCGGCTTCTGGTCTTCTCCCACGGGGACGAAGTCGGCGCGATAGATGAGGATGTCCGCCGACTGCAGCAGGGGATATCCGAGAAACCCGTAGGTGTTCAGGTCCTTCTCCCGAAGCTGCTCGATCTGCTCTTTATAGGTCGGTACCCGCTCGAGCCACGGAAGGGGGACGACCATCGAGAGCAGCAAGTGGAGCTCCGCGTGCGCGGGAACGTGCGACTGGACGAAGAGCGTCGAGCGGTTCGGGTCGAGCCCCACCGCGAGGAAGTCGAGCGCGAGCTCCCGGATGTTGCTCCGGAGCTCCGAGGTATTGGCGTAGTCGGTGGTCAGCGCGTGCCAGTCGACGATGCAGTAGAAGCAGTCGAGCTCGTCCTGCATCGCCACCCAGTTCTCGAACGCCCCCACCAGGTGACCGAGGTGGGCGGGCCCGGTGGGCCGCATGCCGGAGAGAACGCGTTTCTTCCCCATTTCGTCGTGGTGCCGCGATGCTAGCACAAGAAGCTAGAGCATCAATCAGTGCGCTGGGGCCCCACCCCCAGCGCTTCTCGCTCCGGGACTCGCTTCCGCCTCCGCCCTTCGGGCTTCGGCGGGACCCCGCCTAAGCGCTTCGCGCGAAGGCGGGTCGCTCGCCCTGCGCTCGGGCTGAGGGCTCACTCCCGGACGTGCTGATGAACCCGCTCTCCGAGCTTTTCTCCCAGGACCGCCTGGAGGTCCGAGAGCTCCGCGGCCTTGACGCCCTTCAGGCTCTTGAAGCGAATAAGGAGCTTCTTGCGATTCCGGGGGCCGATCCCGGGGATGGCATCGAGGGACGACCGGAGGTCGCGCGCCTTCCTCTGCTGGCGATGGAAAGTCACGGCGAACCGGTGGGCCTCGTCCCGCGTCCGCTGAAGGAGCTGGAGCGCCGGCGAGTGGTGGTCGAGCATCAGAGGCTCGGACTGTCCCGGTCGGAAGATCCACTCTTCTTTCTTCGCCAGGCTCACCGTCGGAAGGTGCGAGAGGCCCAGCTCCTGCAGGCCCTCGAGCGCGGCGCCGAGCTGTCCTTTTCCGCCGTCGATCAGCACCAGATCGGGGAGCTCCGCCCCTTCCTCGAGAAGCCTGCGGTAGCGCCGCATCACCACCTCGCGCATGGCGGCGAAATCGTCGGGCTTGCCTTTCTCGAGACTCCGGATCTTGAACTTGCGGTAGTCGCTCCTCTTCGGCTGCCCGCGCTCGAAGACCACCATCGAGGCGACCACCTCGCTTCCCTGGATGTTCGAGATGTCGAAGCCTTCGATCCGCTCCGGCCGGTAGGGGAGCTCGAGCACCTTCTGGAGCTCTTCGAGCCGCTGGACCGCCTGCCGCCCCTCCTCGCGGAAGTCGAGCTCGTAGGCGAGACGGGCGTTCTTCGAGACCAGCTCCACCAGGCGCTTTTTTCCTCCTCGACGGGGCACCAGGATCTCGACCCGGCTTTCCTTCTGAGCGCTCAACTGCTCCGCCACCGCCTCGCGGTAAGGAAAATCCGCGGGGACCTGGATCGTCGAGGGGAGGAACCGCCCGAGCTCGTAGTACTGCTTCAGGCTCGCTTCCACCAGGGCCGCGTCGTCGTGAAAGTCGATGTTCTCGAGAAGGAAGCTGTCGCGGTCGACCACTTTTCCCGAACGGATCGAGAACACCTGGAGGACCGCCTGGCTTCCTTCGCGGTAGAAGCCGAAAACATCGCTCTCGTCGCCCCGGACCCCCGCCATCTTCTGCCGCGTTGCGAGGTCCTCGAGCATCCTCACGTTGTCCCGGAGCCGGGCGGCCTCCTCGAACTTCTCGCCTGCCGCTTCCTCGTGCATCTTGCTCTTCAGGGAAGCGATCAAGTCGTCGTTCCGTCCCTCGAGGAAGAGGCGCGCGTCCTCCGCCGCCTTCCGGTACGTCTCGAGGCTCACGAGGGTATCGACGCAAGGGGCGATGCAGCGATGGATCTGATACTGCAAGCAGGGCCGCGGCCTTTTCCCGTCGAGCTTCTCCTTGCAGTTGCGGATGCCGAAGAGCCGGTGCACCAGGTTCGCCGTCTTCCGCGCGAGACTCGCGGGGACGTACGGGCCGGAATACACGTTGCCGCCTCCGCCGGGCTGCCGCACGATATAGAGCCGGGGGTAGCCTTCCTCGAGCGTGAGCTTCAAGTAGGGGTGGTTCTTGTCGTCCCGGAGAAGAACGTTGAAGCGAGGCTTGTGGGTCTTGATGAGGCTGTTCTCGAGGACCAGCGCCTCGCGCTCGGTGTCGGTGACGACGATCTCCACGTCCTCGACGCGGTCCACCAGGCGATCGAGGCGCGGACTATCGACCCGCGCCTCCTGAAAGTAGGACCGGACCCGGCTCCGCAGCGACCGCGCCTTTCCCACATAGAGGAACTCGCCGCCGTGTCCCTTGAAGAGGTAGACCCCCGCCGACCGCGGAAGATCCTCGAGCTTCTTGCGCAGATCGGCGTCCATCGCGGTTCCATTCTACTGTGTGGCCGGGGCGTCTCGGCTCAGCTTGGTCGATAGCAGGTGAGAAACTTCAGCCGCTCCATGCGCGCGAAATCACCATCCAGGGACCAGACGAGGGCGCTTTTTTCCGCAGCGAGTGCGCCGATGAGAAGATCGGCGAAACCGAAGCGTTCGCCCGCATCGCCCGCGCGGTTCACCCAATCATCGATGAGCTCCCAGGTGCCGGCAGCGGGAAAGAATACCGGTAGCACCGAGAGCAGCTGCCGGAGACGCCTCCGGTCCTGCTGAGAAGCGCCGGAAAGGATCTCGACTCGGACCGGCGCCGCAAGGGCCACGAGGTCGGCGTCGAGGAGCGGGCGCAGGCGCTCCGCTTCTTGGCCTTGGGCTCGACGAAGAGCAGCGACCCAAACGGACGTGTCGACGGCGACGAGCGATGTCACCTTCGTCGTCGGGGACGTCGGCGCGAGCGCGGGATGTCAATCTCGAGCCGAACGGAACCAAGGATGCTTTTCAGCTCCTCGATGCGGCGTCTGCGAATGAGCTCCTGGAGGGAAACGACGACGGTGTCTGTCTTGGACTTGAACCCCAGCAGGCGGCGCGCTTCCTCGATGAGGGGCTCCGGAATATCCAGCGTCGTCCGCATACAAATGAGTTTATTCTTTATGCCTCAGGATGTCCAATTTCTCCATCATTCTATGGCAGCGCGTCAGCGTTCCGAAGGCTTCAGCAGCTCGGGCCAGTTCGAGTGAGCACGTCATCCGGCTTGCTGAACTCGGACGATTTCCCAAAAAAACGGGGTAAAGAATTCCGACGTTGCGGGGAGAGCGAGCCTTACCGGCCCAGCTGAGTCGGCTGAGGCTCGAGGGAGGAGTCGATGCGTGCCGGAACCGGGCTGACGACATCTCTCGGCCGCCGCGACACGTAGGGCTCGCCCGACTGAGGCGACCGCCAGTTGTCGAAGAGTCCCACGATCTGGACGCAGGCGATGGTGCAGTAGCGGGCGCAGGTCTTGGGCTTGTCGAACTCGCGCCTCAGGTCTTCGCGGGTGTAGTCGACGAGAGGAACGCCCGGATATCCCCTCTGCTGCGAGCAAAGGTGCACCTTGCCGTCCTCGCAGATATAGAGGTAGCGGCCGCCGGCGCGGCAGCGCCAGTTGTGGGGCCGCCCGTGGGCGAGGTCCTCGCGAAACCCGAGAAAGCGGGCATAGCTCTTCTTTCCGTGCGCCCGAAGCCGGTCGTAGACCGACATCTCTTTCGCCCCCAGGGGGACGAGCTTTCCCGAGCCGTCGTGGATGATCCCGAGCGTGGTGGAGAAGCCGAGTGCGACCGCGCGCTTGGCCACGGAGACGGCGTCCTCCGGATCCTTGATGCCGCCTCCGATGACGGAGTTGATGTTCACGTAGAAGTGGGCGTGCTCCGCCAGGTTCCGGAGCTTCTGATCGAGAACCTTGAGCGATTTCTTGGACACGTCGTCGGGGTTCACGTTGTCGATGCTGATCTGAAGGTGCTGGAGTCCCGCCTGGTTCAGCCGCTCGATCCTCGAAGGCGTCAGGAAGTAGCCGTTGGTGATGAGACCCGGGATCATCCCGTTCTTCCGGATCCTGCGGATAATCTCGTCGAGATCGGGATGAAGCGTCGGCTCGCCTCCGCTGATGGTCACGATCGAAGTTCCCAACTTGCCCAGGTGGTCGATCCGCCGTTCCATCTCCTCCAGCGGGACCGGAGCCGAGAAGTCGTCGAACTCGTTGCAGTAGGTGCAGGCCAGATTGCACCGCCGCATGGGGACGATGTGCGCCAGGATGGGATGTCGAGTCGAAGCCAGTCCCTTCGCGATCATCCAGAGCTCGCGCAGGCGGGTTTGGGCTCGCGAGGGATGAAAGCGCATGTCAGTTCCGAATGATCTCGACGTTCGGGGGCAGTTTCAACTCGAACGTGGCCGGAGGAATATCGCGGTTCAGGACCACGCTCTCGAAGCGGATGTCCGTCCGGTTGCGGTTGGGCGAATGGAAGACCGACTGCACCGGGGTCCAGGTCTTCTTGTCGAGGGCGAGCTCGATCCGGGTGAAGAGCGATGCCCGCGGATCCTTGGGTACGAGGGAGATCGCCACCGTGCGCTCCGTCTCCTCCCCCAGGCTCACGTCGTAGGTCTCCCGGATTTTCTCGTTGCCACTCCCGAACCCGATGAGGAGGTCGGCCCCGCCGCTCTTCGCCCCCTTGCCGCGCCGGAACTCGTGCACCTGGTTGGCGGTCGGGTTGTAGAGCCGGACCAGGTCGTCCTTCACCACGAGCACTTTCTCGCGGGGAGGCGCGTACTCCCAACGGATGCGGCCCGGAACCGCGAGGTACAGCTTTCCGCGGCTCTCCTCCTGGTCTTTGAGGATGAAGTCGTGATCGGTCTGCCGGAAATCCGCGGTCATCGTCTCGAGGCGCTTTCCCGCCTTGCCCATCTCCGCCAGGACTTCGTCGAGGCGATCGGCGCGCGCGGGACCGGCCGTTAGAAGGAATACGGCCAACGCGAAGGCGATGACTCGGATCTCCTGCATTTTCTGGACCCCTGTTTGGAGTCTAGCGTACGCGGGTGCGGGCCTCCCGGGACTCGCGGACGAGCTCGGGGGCGCTGCCGTGACTGACGATCTGCCCGTCCAGCATCTCGACCGTGCGGTTTCCCATCTCCGCCGCCTGGGGGTTATGGGTGATCATCACGATCGTCTGGCCCTTCTCCCGGTTGAGGTCCGCGAGGAGCCTCAGCACCTGCTCCGAGTTGCGCGAGTCGAGGTTTCCCGTGGGCTCGTCGGCGAGGATGATCGCGGGCTCGTTCACCAGCGCCCTCGCGATCGCGACCCGCTGCTGCTCGCCCACCGAGAGCTCGAGCGGTCTGAAGTCGAGCTTGTGGCGCAAGTGGACGATCTCCAGGAGATCCCCAACCTCATGCCGGCTGATCGGCTTGCCGCCGTAGATCTGCCGCGCGATCTCGATGTTCCCCTGCACGGTGAGGGTGGTGAGGAGGTTGAACCGCTGGAACACGAAGCCGATCTTCCGGCAACGTAACCGCGTCCTCTCGGCGTCGGAGATAGCCGCGAGGTCGACTCCGTCGACGAACACGTGCCCCGACGTGGGCTGGGCGAGCCCTCCGAGGATATGGAGGAGAGTCGTCTTCCCGCACCCCGAGGGACCCATGATGGAGACGAACTCTCCCTGCTTCACGTCGAGATCGATTCCCTGGAGCGCCGGGACGTCGAGCGACCCGGTGCGATAGACCTTGCGCACCGCGACAGTCTTTAGAATGCTTGGCCGGTCGGTCATTCTTCCTTCGTCGGCGCTTTCTTGGTCGGCGGTCACTCGAAGTTGAGGGCCTCTACCGGATCGAGCTTCGCCGCGCGATACGCGGGATAGAGCGCTCCGAGGAGCCCTCCGGTGATTCCCAGGATAGCCGAGATGAGAAACCAGCGGGGAATCAAGTCGACGGTGAGCGTGGGAAAGAATTGAAGGAGAGCCGAGCGGCCGAGGACCGACATGAGGTATCCGGCGCCCACCCCCATGACGCAAATCAGGAACGACTCCGCCATGACCACTTTGAGGATGTAGCCCTGGCTCGCGCCGAGAGCTTTGAGGATTCCGATCTCGCGCGTTCGCTCGATAATCGTGGTGTACATCGCGAGAAGAATGACCAGGTAGCTGATGAGCGCGGCGAAGACAGACAGAGCGCGGATGAACTCTTTGAGGCCGAGCGCGTTCTCTTTCATCGCCTCGCTCAGGAACTCGAGCGCCGTGACCTTGTAGCCCTCGAAGCGCTTTTCGAGCTCCGCCGCCACCTGTGCCACGTCCGCGTCGTCTTTCACCTTCACGAAGAAAAACGACACGTCGCCGGGCTGGGCCGTCGCCGCCTGCATGTCGTCGAGCCCCATGTAGAGGCGTACGCCCGCGCCCGCTTTGGGAATTCCCACGACCTCGAGGTCGCGGTTCATGATGTGGATCTTGTCTCCGACCTTGATCTGGTCCGCCTGCGCGAGAACGGTGTCCACCAGCAAGTCGCCGGGTTTTTCCAATCCGCGCCCCTCGACGATCTCGAGCCCGCGCCCGATCCGGTTGTAGCTCTCCGGGTCGACGCCGAAGATCATTACGAATTTCTTTTTGTCCTTGAGGCGGGTGACGTTGTTCACGAGCACCGGCGTCACGTCCGCGACCCCTGGCGTCTCGCGAAGAAGAGGCTCGAGGCGCTCGGGGAGGACTCCGGCGCTGATCGCGAGAAACGCCGAGGCATCCGGGGCCTGGAAGAGGATGTCGGCGCCGACGTTCTGGATGCGCTGCGCGGTCTCGTCGAGGCTTCCTTGCGCGAGGCCGACCATCACCAGGACGGTCGCGACCCCGAGCCCGACGGCGAGGATCCCGACCGTGGTCCGGGTCTTACGGTTGAATATGTTGGCGAGCGGCAAGTTGGCCATCGTTGGCCTTCAAATTCCTTTCGGGCCTCTTCGGGCTTTTTGCGCCGTCGGGCAGGACGAGCAAACAGCCAATGCTAACAAAAGGTTGCCGGGGGTAGCAACTTTGCAGTAGCTTTCGATGTCAACTGGGGGGGCTGACCATGAAAGCGATTCGAGTTCACGCCGTAGGAGGGCCGGAGGTTCTCGTCCTCGAGGAAACACCCGACCCCAAACCCGGGCCCGAGGACGCCCTCGTTCGGCTGCGGGCGGCGGGGGTAAATTTCATCGACATCTACCATCGCATCGGCCTTTACCCTCTTCCCCTTCCGTTCATTCCGGGAAACGAGGGCGCGGGGGTGGTGGAAGCGGTGGGCGCGGAAGTTACCGAAGTGAGGCCGGGGGACCGCGTCGCGTACGCCATGGCCGCGGGCTCTTATGCGGAGCTCGCCGTCGTGCCTTCGTTTCGGCTCGTTCCGCTTCCCGATACCGTGAGCTTCGAAACCGCCGCGGCGGCGATGCTCCAGGGAATGACGGCGCACTATCTTTCCCATTCGACGTTCCCGCTCGCCCCGGGAGATCAGGCGCTGGTCCATGCCGCGGCGGGAGGAGTCGGTCTTCTTCTGGTGCAGATGGCGAAAAAACGCGGCGCGCGCGTCCTGGGAACGGTGTCGACCGAGGCCAAAGCGGAAGCCGCGCGACGGGCGGGAGCGGACGTCGTCATTCGCTATACCGAGGAGGACTTCGAGGCCGTCGCTCGGCGCGAGACGCACGGGCGCGGGCTCGACGTGGTCTACGACTCCGTGGGGAAGACGACCTTCGACAAGAGCCTTCGCTCTTTGAGGCCTCGCGGGTTGCTGGTGCTCTACGGTCAGTCGAGCGGACCGGTCCCTCCCTTCGATCCCGCCGAGCTCGCCAAGAGGGGCTCGCTCTTCCTCACGCGCCCGAGCCTCGCGCACTACAACCTGGACCGGGCCGAGATCCTCTCGCGGGCGGGTGACGTCCTCTCCTGGAAGGAGAGGGGAGAGCTCGAGGTCGCGATCGATCGAACGCTCCCTCTGGCCGAGGCCGGGGAGGCCCATCGGCTTCTCGAGAGTCGACAGACCAGCGGAAAGCTGGTTCTGAAAGTCTAAGCCCTATATGCCCGGTCGAGAAGCACGACCGGATGCACCACCTGCGCTCGAAGCCCGAAGCGGCGCACCCCTTCCGAAAGCTGGATGTGGCAGCCGGGGTTGCCCGTGGCGATGACGTCGGGACGGACCTTCGCGATCTCCCGCATCTTGCCCTCGAGTACTTCCATCGACATCTGGTAGTGGGTCACGTTGTAGATCCCGGCGCTTCCGCAGCACCTCTCGGATTCGTGATGCTCCACCAGCTCCACGCCTCGGATGCTCCGCAGGAGCTCGCGGGGTTCGTTCTTCACTTTTTGCGCGTGGAAGAGGTGGCACGGAGCGTCGTAGGCGACGCGAATCGGATCGATAGGCGACGGCGGCGGCTCGAAGCCTTCTCGAACCAGGAGTGCTGCGACATCGATGACGCGAGACGCGAAGGCCTGGGCCCGGGAATCGCCCTCGAGAAGGTCTCCATATTCGGTCAGCGCGGCACCGCACCCGGCGGCGTTCACCACCACGCGATCGACTTCGGCCCGTTCGAACACCTCGACGTTCTTCCGCGCGAGCCTTTGGCCGGTCTCGGGAAGACCGTTGTGCTGGTGAAGGGCGCCGCAGCAGACCTGGTCGCGGGGAACCACCACCTCGAAGCCGTTTCTCTGGAGGACGCGCACCGTGGCCTCGTTCACATCGGAGAAGCAATGGGCGGCGATGCACCCGGTGAACAGCGCCACCCGGGAGCGCTTCTCGCCCGAGGGCGAGGCGAGCGCGGGAAGAGGCTCGGGCTTGCGGCCGAGGCGGGGCATGAGACGCTCCCGCTCGGCGAGCGCCGGGGAAAGCCGCTCGAGCAGAAAACGGACGAGGGCGCGCAGGCCGGACGCTTCGTAGAGGCGCAGGAACGACATCAAGATCGCCAGTCGCCGCGGGTGGGCGAGGACTCCCGAGAGCAGGAAGCGCTTCAAAAGCCTCTCGCTCGCTGCCTCCGATTTTTTCTCGGTGATGAGGCCCCGCGCCTGCTCCACGATCGAGCCCACGGGAACTCCCGAAGGGCAGACGGACTCGCACCCGCGGCAGGCGAGGCATTCGTAGATTTCGGAGGCGAGGGCGGGGGTGAGCTCGAGACGTCCCTCCAGGACCGCGCGGATGTTGTAGACCTGTCCCCGGGGGGCTATCGATTCCCGAGGGTCTACCCGATACGCGGGGCAGGCGGGAAGGCAAAGCCCGCAGTGGACGCAGGCGAGCGTTTTCTCGTAGAGCGTAAGAACCGTCGTCACAGGCGCCCCACGAAACGCCCCGGGGAAAGAATGCCCCGGGGGTCGAGCTTCTCTTTGATGCGTTTCATGATCTCGAAGGCCTCGGGGATCTCGCCGAAGACGTCCATCTCGCTCTTGAGCGAGGACGGCGCCCGTTCGACGACGGCGTTCGCCCCGCAAAGGGCCGCGGTCTCGCGGCGGTTCGCGAAAGCCTCGAGGTCCCGGGTGTGGCTATAGACGAGACCGGAGTCGGGATAGGCGACGAGAGGGCCGCCGTCCTGCCAGGAGTCCGCGAGTGCGAACGCGCGTGCCGGCGCGGCCTGCCCCCGGAGCATGAGCTCCGCTTCACCGAGGGGCCTCACGGGAAAGTCCCGAAGCTCCTCCCAGACACCCGCCCGCGCGGTCGAAGCGGCCCGCGCCCCCGCCTGCGTCCGGGCGTCATCCACCCCTTCGCTCGTCTCCTCGCGGAATCCTTCGAAGCGCGAGACGAGCGTCCAGTCCTCCCACCCGTGCTCTTTCGAGAGCTCGGGGTTCAGAAGGGCAACGGCCTCGGGCAGGACCGCCTGCCGCGCGATTCCGTGAAAAGCACGAGCTGCCTGCGAGAGCCGGGGAAAGGCAAGGGCGAGCGAGACGACTTCCTCGGGAATCGCGCGAAGCCTCAAGAACGCGCGCGTCAAAACGGCGAGAGTTCCCGCGGAACCGACGAAGAGCTTCGAAAGCTCGTATCCGGCGACGTTTTTCACCACCCGCCCCCCGGACGTGACTCTGGTGCCATCGGCGAGGACCGCTTCGAATCCGAGGAGAAGATCCCTCGGGCGGGCGCCGGGCCGGCGGCGGAAACCCGGCTCGCCCAGGGCGAGGATGCCGCCGATCGAGGCCTTCGAGGGAAGAGGCGGGTCGAGCGGCAGGAACTGCCCCGCGCGCGCGAGCTCCCGGTTGAGGGCCTCGAGAGAAGTGCCGGCTCGGACTACGACCGTCAGATCGCCTTCCACGTGATCCACGATTCCCGAAAGAGCGCGCGTCGAGAGGTAGACGTCGAGACGGCTCGGGGGATTTCCGACCTCGAGCCTCGTTCCCGCGCCGAGGGGCACTACCGCCATTCGCTCGCTCTGGCAAAGAGCGAGCGCGCGGGAACAGCCCTCGTCCGTCCCCGGCTCGAGAACCAGCGATGGAGACCGGCCATCGATCGTGGGATCGGCGGGACCGGGCGGCCGGGCCTCGACTTCATCGAGGAGGCGATTCAGCGATCGTTCGGCTTCGATCGTCAAATCCAGGCACCCGCCGTCGCCCCGACGCTCGGAAGCGACTTCTTCTCGCCGCAGCCCGAGCCCGTGGGCAGGATCTTCGCCGGGTTCAGGAGCCCCTTGGGATTCCAAACTTCCCGCACCGCGAGCATCAAGGACAGATCGTCCTCCGAGAACAGCAAGCGCATGTAGCTCGACTTCTCGGTCCCGATCCCGTGCTCTCCGCTGATCGACCCTCCCATGGCGACGCAAAGCTCCATGATCTCCCGGCTCGCTTCGAGGACGCGCTCCTTCTCGTCCTCGTCCCGGCCGTCATAGGGAATGCACGGGTGGATGTTGCCGTCCCCGGCGTGGAACACGTTCGCGACCCGAATGCGGTATTTCGCCGCGATCTCAGCGACGCGCTCGAGGGTTTCCGGAAGTCTGGAGCGGGGCACGACGCCGTCCTGAACGTAGAGGTCGGTGGACATCCGCCCCATGGCGCCGAAGGCCGCCTTCCTTCCGAGCCAGAGACGAGCGCGCTCCGCCTCGTCGCCGGCGACGGTGACCGAGAGCGCGGAGCACTCGGTGCAGATGCGGCGGACTTCGGAAAGAAGTCGATCCATTCCGCAGGCGGCCCCATCGAGCTCGACCAGAAGCACCGCCTCGGCGTCGCGGGGATAGCCGGCCGCGATGACTCCCGCCTCGACCACCTCGATCGTGGGACGATCCAGCATCTCGAGGGCGGCGGGCACGATCCCGGACGCCACGATCTGGGAGACTGCCTCGCAGCCCTTCACCATGCTGGGAAACGGGGCGAGAAGGGTCTTCGCGGTTTCGGGAATGGGCATGAGCCGGACGAGGGCCTCGGTCGCGATCCCGAATGTCCCTTCAGAGCCCACGAAAAGCCCCACGAGATCGTAGCCGACGCCGTCTCGCGGCCCACCGATCCTGACGACCTCGCCCGAAGGCATCACCACCGTCAACCCGAGCACGTGAGCGGTGGTGGCCCCGTACTTGAAGCAGTGGGGACCTCCGGAGTTCTCGGCGACGTTGCCCCCGAGAGTGCAGGAGGACTGGCTCGAGGGATCGGGTGCGAAGTAGAGACCGTGGGGGGCGACCGCGCGGGAGATCTCGAGGTTCACCAGACCCGTCTGGCAGAGCGCCATCCGGTTCTCGAGATCGAGCTCGAGAAGCCGATTCATCCGGGTGAGGGCGACGACCACCCCGCCCTCCCGGGGAGTGGCGCCGCCCGAAAGCCCCGTCCCCGCGCCCCGGGCGAGAAAGGGGACGCCCGCCCGATCGCAGAGCCGAACGACCGCCGCCACCTCTTCGGTCGACCTCGGGAGCACCACTGCGTCCGGGGCGGCCTTGAAGGCCGTCGACCCATCGCACTCGTAGACCAGGACTTGGTGGGGCTCGAAGAGGCAGGCGGAGCGGTCGAGGAGACGCAAGAGCTCGTCGCGGAAAGGCTTCTCCAGCATAGGCGGCGCTCGGCTGAGCTTACATGCTGCCGCTCGACCCGGGCAAGGTGAGAAACCAGCTGTTGCCAAACTCCATATCCTGTAATAAATTAAATGTTTCGGCTGCCTCGATATCCGGAGTACGTGAGACTCAAGCTCTCAGAAATCTTGCAGATGCGACCTATCGCTCCCACGCCCGGGACCGGCACCCGCTTGCAAAGCCTGCGGCTTTCCCGAATATTGGACTGTTAGAGCCGGTGACAAGAGCCAGAACGAGGAGAAGGAGTACAACGACATGAATACCAGGGCGTCCGAGAGCGCCAACGTCATCGTGAAGACGCTGGATCCAGACGACATTTCCTTTGAGGTGCTCGACGGCAAGTTGAAGATGTTCTCTCGAACGCTCAACGTGGTGACGGGCTCCCGGGTCGAGCTCTACAACGTCACCGACCGGATCAAGGATCTGGTCAAGTCCTCCGGCATCAAAGCCGGGTTCCTGATCCTCTCGACGCTCCACACGACGACCGCGCTCTTCATCAACGAGTTCCAGGCCGCGCTCATGGCGGACGTCAAACACTTCCTGGAGCGGCTCGCCCACCGCGAGCATGGATATCTCCACAACTGCGAGGACTGCTCGGACTGCGAGCGGAAGAACGCCGACGCCCACATCCGGGCGATCGTCCTCGGGCACGCCGTGACGCTCCCCATCCAGGAGGGCAAAATTCCGCTCGGGCAGTGGCAGAGCATCCTCTTCGCCGAGCTCGATGGACCTCGTGAGCGCAGCCTGACCGCCCAGGTCATCGGCGTGTGATCCTTCGGGTCGAATTTCAGTTCAACGCCGCTCACCGGCTTCCTTACTACCAGGGGCCGTGCTTCCATACTCACGGGCACAACTACAAGCTTCTGGTCTTCGTCGAGGGCCCCGTCGACCCCGCGACCGGTCTTTCCACGGACTTCCTCATGGTGAAAGAGATCGTCCGCGAGCGGGTCCTCGCGGAGATCGACCATAACGACCTGAACCTCGTCCTCGACAACCCGACGGCGGAGAACGTGGTGACGTGGATGTGGGGGCGCCTCTCGCCGCATCTCCCCGGCCTCAAGGAGATGCAGCTCTACGAAACCGACGACAGCGCCGTGATCTACCGGGGGGAGCTCGATGGCGAGAGGTCGACGGCGACCGCCTGACGCTCGGACTCCCGGCCCGGATCTCGTGCGCATGCGCGAGGCGATTCGAGATTTTCTTGGCTCCGCGGGAATCGATATCGAAGGCACGGAGCTCGAGGAAACCCCCGCGCGGGTGGCGCGGGCTTGGACTTCGAGCTTCCTCGACGGATACCAGGCGGATCCCGCCCTTATTTTCGCGGAAACCTATCCGGTCCCCGCGGGTCCGAAGAGCACGGTGCTCTTGAAAGCGATTCCTTTCCACGGGCTTTGCCCCCACCATCTGCTGCCGTTTTACGGGCGAGCGCACCTCGCCTACATCCCTGGAAAGAAGCTCGCGTCGCTCTCTAGCCTCGCGCGGCTCGTGGACGCCTACGCCCACCGGCTCGAAATCCAGGAAACGGTGACGCGGCAGATCGCGGACGCGCTGACGAAGCATCTGGGAGCTGCGGGCGCCGCAGTCGCTCTCGAGGCCGACCAGCTCTGCATGACGATGCGTCATCCAGACCGCCAGGGCGCCCGTACCGTCACCCAGCACTTCACCGGCGCCTTCGCCCGGAGGAGCGACCTGAGGCTCGAGTTCCTGAAGAGCCTCGAAAGCTTCGGATGAGCATGCCGTTCGAGCCCAAAGTCGCCATCGTCACGGGAGCAAGCCGCGGCATAGGGCGCGCGACGGCGATCGCGTTGATCAAGAAAGGCGTCTCCGTAGCGCTCGCGGCCAGAAGCCCCGAAGCGCTCACCGCCGTCGAGAGCGAGATTCGCGAGCTCGGCGGGCGGGCGTTCTCGATGCCCACCGATGTCTCCGACGAGACCGCGGTCGGGGCGATGGTGAAGCAAACCGAACGGAAGCTTGGGCCGGTCGACCTCCTTGTGAATAACGCCGGGGTCGTCGAGCGCCGCTCTCTGGTCGAGACTGATGCTGCGATCTGGGATCGCATACTCGACATCAATCTCAAAGGCGCGTTCCTGTGCACCCGAGCGGTTCTTCCTTCGATGCTGGAACGCGGGCGGGGCCGCATCGTGAACGTCTCTTCGATCTCGGGAAAGCTCGGAACTCCCCTCCTCACCGCCTATTGCGCTTCGAAATGGGGGCTTTTAGGCTTCTCTCTTTCGACGGCCGAGGAGTTGAAACCTCACGGGATCCAGGTGTTCTCGGTTTGTCCCGGCTCGGTGAACACCGAGATGCTGCAACAAGGCCTTCCCGGAGCCAGGCCCGACATGGAGCCCGAGGACGTCGCCTCGGTCATCGCCTTTCTCGGCACCGACGCGCCCGACGCCATGACGGGGGCCGCCGTCGACGTCTTCGGGTAAGACGCATTTCTTCTCATGGATAGTCCACATCGGCGGAACTCCGGATAACGGGCTCCTGGTCTTCGACAGAGTGCCTGAGCCCGGGAGGCCGAGCCTATTTCTGGCCCTTGCGCTCTCCGGGATCATCGCCCTGAGGCGTCTTTGGGCGTGAGCTCCAGAAAACTCCAGCGAACGACGAGAAAGAGATTGACCACGAAGGCCACGATGCCCGAGGCGAGGACCGTGGTCGTGAAGGTCAGCCCGCCGGAGCTTCCGGCGTAGATCGCGAGCCCGGTCCCAAGGCTTCCTGCAAACGTCGCGACGTTCGCCCAGAGGCGGAGTCCCGGGCTCGGAAGGTCCTTCATCCCAGGGATCGGCTGTTTTCCAAAGTCGGGCAGAAACCTCTCCTTCCACACCCAGATGGGGAAGAGCTTGAAGGCGACCGTGACCACGGTGAGTGTCATGAAGCCGTAGAGACCGAGAAAACCGTAGGCGAGCTGCGCCCGGCCGCGGGCCGGGGACGACTCCTCCGGCCAACCGAGAGCGAGCGCGAGGCCGAGGGCGGCGGTGACCGTCAGAAGGAGGAGCCCGAGGAGCTCCCACTCGCGCGCGCGGCCCCTCGCGAACGCCGTCGCCGGCCCGAGCGCTTGCCAGCCGCAGACGATCGCGAGAGAGAGCGCGAAAGGGGCCGGCGTCGTCGAAAGAAGTAAAGACGCCGCGAGCCCCAACGTTCCGAGGTGAAGGAGCGCGAACCGGTACGGCAAGCTCGACGGGTTTCCTTCGGTGGTGGGGACGAGCTTCAACTGGAATCCGAAGATCATCGAAAGGACCCAGCCGACTCCCGCGAGGTGCGCGTGGGCGAAGACGTTCGAGAGGTAGCGCGTCGCGAGAAACGAGGCTCTCAGGTCGTAGGCTTTCGCGAGGGCGAGCACCACTCCCAGGCTCGCCGCGAGAAAGAAATACACCAGCGACGAGGCGACGAAACGCCGGGCCCAGGGAGCCTTCGACGAGCGCCGGTAGAGGTCGCGGAAGTTCGCGAGCTGGACTATCGAAGCCGCCCAGACGAGGATCGAAGACCAGCTCATCCCGATCCACTCGGCCATCCAGAAGTGGGAGATCATCCCCCAGGCGCCGACGAGAAAAAACGCGAGCTGGATCGACGCGAGCTTTCGAGATCGAGGCTCGATACCCAGAAGCATGGGCGCGAGGCGGTACAGCATCCCCATCATGAGAGACGAGAGAAACCCGAGGGTCACGAGATGGGTGAGGGCGAGGAGCGGCGCGAAATAGAAATACTCGAGAAGGAGAGAGCGCCGCCACCAGAGCCAGATGGTGGCGATGACCAGGGCGAAGGCGCCGCCGAGGACGAAGATCTCCTCCGTCCTCGGGAGTCGTCGAATCCCGAGGGTCATTCGTGATTAGTGCGGTGGGGCCCCACCCCCACCGCTCGGCCTCCGCGGCGCATTCGCGCCGTGCTCGCTCCGCTCGCGCAGGGTGCGGCTGCGTTTCTCGGCACCCTGCTGCTACTCCAGCGCGAAGCTCAGGCGATCGAGAACGACCTTTCCGTCGTTGACCACCAGGAGCACGTCCTGAAGGTAGAGAACGTTCTCGAGAGGATTGCGATCGACGACGATGAGGTCGGCCTCGTAACCCTTCTGAATCGATCCCGTGCGATCGGAGATGCGGAGAAGATCGGCGGCGACCGTGGTGGCGGCCTGGATCGCCTCCATGGGAGAAAGGCCGCACTGGGTGAGCGCCTCGATCTCGTGCTGCAAAGTGAGAGTACTGCCGGCGCCGAAACCGGTGTCGGTCGCGGCGACGATCGGAACCCCCAGACGGTGGGCGGTCGAGACCACCTCCTTGACCCGCGGCATCATGTGCCGCCCGCGCACCTGGAGAATCGGGTCGTCGTAATCCCCGCCCGGCGACATG
>Ga0326597_10003209_pt1 | contig 23777 bp, 37 predicted proteins | sample RVTome_12_FD_203789 | JGI IMG/M metagenome (GOLD analysis project Ga0326597, IMG submission 203789) | Soil microbial communities from uranium-contaminated site in the Upper Colorado River Basin, Wyoming, United States - RVT100D185 | ecosystem: Environmental > Terrestrial > Soil > Contaminated >... | reverse complement strand
CCGCCGCCTACGCCGCCTACGCCGCCGCCGACGCCGCCGACGCCGCCCACGCCGCCTACGCCGCCTCCGCCGCCTACGCCGCCTACGCCGCCTACGCCGCCGCCGACGCCGCCGACGCCGCCTACGCCGCCGCCGACGCCTACGCCTACGCCGCCGCCGCCGCCTACGCCGCCTACGCCGCCGCCGCCTCCCGCGAGAAGCAGAACAAGCGACTGACGCGGATGGTGTTGGCCGAGTACCGGCGCGTCGCCAACCGGAGGAAAAGCCGATGACCCGCACCTTCGCGACCGGCGCGACGCGCGATGTCGAGACCGGCAAGCTCGACTACGAAGGCTTCTTGTCGCCGCGAGCGCTGACGCGTCTGGCCGAGTACATGCACAAGCACCGGCACCTGCCGGACGGCTCGCTGCGCGATAGCGACAACTGGCAAAAAGGCATCCCTCGCGATGTCTACATGAAGTCGCTGTTCCGTCACTTCGTGGACGCGTGGCGCCAGCACCGCGGGTTGATCGGCAACGAAACGATCGAGGACGCGTTGTGCGGCATTCTCTTCAACACGCAGGGCTATCTGCACGAACTGCTGAAGCAGCGCGAGGCGGCGGACGATGCCGAGATCCTCGCGACGATCTGGCAGGATATCGACGAAACGTACAGGAGCGTCAAGGAGCGCATGGAGCGCGATCTACAAAAGCCGCTGTGGCACATCGACGGGAGCATTCCTCTCGGTTCCGTAGGCAACAAGACGATGCCGGGCGATCTAATCGAAGTCATACCGACCACTGGCCCGTTCGCAATCGGCGAGCGCGTGCGCAGCCGCGCCACCGGTGTCGAGGGCGCTATCGTATCGTTCTCGACTCACGAACTGATTGGCGTGACGTGGGACGATGAGCCCGACCAAGTGTTCTTTTACGTGCCCGACTCGCTTGAGCGCATCATATGACGATCACTCTGCTTGCCCTCGATCTCGGCACCAAGACCGGCTACGCGGTCGGCACCGCGCAATCGCACATCTCGGGCGTCTCCGACTTCAAGCCCGGCCGCTTCGAGGGTGGCGGGATGCGGTACTTGCGCTTCCGCCGCTGGCTCGATGATCTGCACGCCGCGGTGGAGTTCGACGAGGTAGTGTTTGAAGAGGTGCGCCGGCACAAGGCGACGGATGCGGCGCATGTCTACGGCGGTCTCATGGGCGTGCTGACCACGTGGTGCGAAGAGGCGGCCGTGCCCTATAGCGCCGTGCCGGTCGGCACTATCAAGAAGTTCGCGACCGGCAAGGGTAACGCCAACAAAGAGGCGGTGATCGCAGCCGTGCGCTCGTGGGGCTTCGAGCCCGAGGACGACAACGAGGCCGACGCGATCGCGCTCTTGAAGTGTCGGCTGGTGGAGAGGGGGGAGTGATGAAGGTGTCACCGCATGATTTGCTGCGAACCGCGATCATCTCGGCCCTGGCGTTGGGCGTGGATATGGGCGTCTTACGACGGGACTTGAACACGATCGGGTACGATCGCGTCAGCGAAGTGCCGGCGCCGCTTTGCCCGGCGGCTGTCAATCTGGTTTTGGCGCGCATCCTCGCTTCGCATCCGGCAATCCGCTGTAGCGTTAACGCGTATTCCTACGAAGGGATTTCGGTGGTGGTTGCGCCGAAGCCGGGGGTGCGGCCTGAGAAGGTACCGAGCTTTCAGCCGCCGGCGTGGGATTGGTTCCTGAAGCGTAAGAACGCGGCATGATTATGCGTCACGAATCAGAGATTGCCGACGTGTTAATGCCGGCGCCCGGCTTCGAAGACTACCGCGCGCTCGTGTTCAAGAAGCGGGACGGTTCGGAAGCGCATCTCGGTTATCTGCCGGGGCGTGTAGACACACCGTCGCCCGCTGAAGTGGTGCGCAAGGTGTCGGCATGACGACCTGCCCCATCTGTCACGGCGCCGGCCGCCTCGATACGCTCGCGTTTACGCGCGACGGCTTCCGTACCGACACGCACCTGTGTTGGCTGTGCAAGGGCGTGCCCGAGCACCGTCAGATGCGGATCCGCGAATCACGCCTGGCGATGATGAATTTCGGAGAGCTTCCCCCCGGCCGCGCCCCCCTCGCGGCCCTTGCGGACGGTCGCGACACCTGCGGCCGGGAAGATTGTGGTGTGGCAGCCGGGAGAGACCGGCAACCTTTTTCGGAGGCGGCGTGAAAAAGCCGAAGCCACAACCGCAATCGCGTGACGACGCGATGCAGCGCGAGGCGACGCGCGCCGGCGCGCTGGCGATGGTCGAGCGTGTGAAGACGTGGCTCGTCGAGGACAAGGATCGCAGGATCCGCACGCTGAACATCGAGCACTTCACTTTGCTGGCGGGCGACTGCATTGCGGCGTGGCTGGCCGAGCGCGACCGGCAAAGCCGAGTCGAGATGAACGATCCGATCGACGATCTCTATTCGAATTTGTTGGTTTGAGCGTTTTGTAGGTTTTTGAGAAAGGAAGGACACGACATGTCGATTACGATCACGATCGAAGGCAATCACGCCGCCGATATCGTCGCCGAGGGCCGCGCGCTGTTCGTGCCGCCCGACTTCATGGCGGCGCTCAATCGCTTGGCTACTGGCGCGGGTCCGTCCGTGACCGATCCACAGCCTGCGCCGCCGCCACCCCCGCCGTCGCCGAACAAGCCTCTGCAGCCGTCAGAGACCGCCGCCAAGCCCGAGAAGTACCGCGGCAAGGACGCCGATACGATCGCAACCAGGATCATCGAGCGCATCAAAAACGGCGAGGAAGCGACTGCCGGCGATGTGGGTGATGTGAGTCGCCTGCCGAAAAAGTGGCAGGAGCGTATCGCGGACGCCGAAAAGGCGGTCGAGCAGGGCCGACGCGCCGCCGAAGCCCTTGTGTATCCGCTGCACAACGACGACGGCGCCCTGCTTAGCCCGCACGACACCGTCGCCGAGTGGGTCGAGGCGTTGGTCGAGCGCGTCAACGACGCCTCGAGCATCAAAGAGCTTGACAAGCTGGCGGCGGCTAACCGCGGCACGATCGTCGCCATCGGCGAGATCGAAGGCGGCAAGGAAGCGATGGGGCCGGCAGGTGCCGCCTACGCCGCGCGCCGCGAGGCGCTGACGGAGCCGGTCGGCGAGACCAAGGCCGCCGAGGAAGCGCAGCCGACCGAACCGGCCACGTCCGAAAGGCCGCTCACGGTCGCCGACGCCCGCGAGGCGATCAAGCTGATGCTGGCCACCAAGGATGTCGGCGCCAAGGTTGCGGCGGCGCTGCTCGGCAAGTTCGGCTGCAAGGCGGCGTCCGATCTCGCCAAGACGCCCGGGAAGATCGCCGGCTTCATCGCGGCCGCCAATGAGGCGTGCGGCGGCGCGGTATGCGATCTCACCGCATGAGCGCGACCACCGCTCGCGGTGTGCGCCGGCGGCAAGAGAAATTCCGGGCGCGCAAGAAGCGCGCTCGGGATCCCCGGCTACGCGCGCTGGTGGTCGATCTCTTTATCGCCGGCGAGGCGCGGCGGTACGAAGGGCGGGTGACCATTGACGGTGAATTACGTGGCCGACAATAAGCCCGCTCATTCCAATCTCGGCCCCTCAGCGGCGCATCGATGGATGAACTGCCCCGGCAGCGTCCGCATGTCGGCCGGCATCGAGCGCAAATCGTCGGTCTACGCCGACGAGGGCTCGGCCGCGCACGCGCTGGCGGAACGCTGTCTCGACACCGACCAGGACGCGGCGGCGTTCGAAGGCTACAGCGTCAGCATGGAAAAAGGCCAAGCCGTGATGTCGGCGACGCCGGCCGGCACGTTTCCAGTCAATGACGACATGATGAGCGCCGTTCAACTCTATCTCGACACGGCGCGGTCGCTGATCGAGCCCGGCGACGAGTGGTCGATCGAGCAGCGCGAAGACCTGTCCGACTTCCACCCCGACGTTTTCGGCACGTCCGACCTACCGATTTACAAGCCGGCGACGAAGACGCTGGTGATCGTCGATTACAAGCACGGCCGCGGCGTCGCCGTCGAGGCCAAGAGCAACCCGCAACTGCTGACGTATGCGTTGGGCGCTCTATGGCGCTTCCACAACCGCGGCGTCGAGACGGTCAAGCTCGTCATCGTGCAGCCGCGATGCCCGCACGCCGATGGCCCGGTCAGGACGTGGGAGATCGGCGCCGTCGATCTTTTCGAGTTCGGCGCGCGGCTCGAGGCCGCCGCCAAAGCCACCGAGGCGCCCGATGCGCCGCTCGTTGCCGGCGAGTGGTGCAAATTCTGTCCGGCCGCGCCGATGTGCCCGGCGCTGCGCGGCAAGGTGCTCGATATCGCCCGCGTCGAGTTTACCGAAGGAGACGATATCGTGCTGATCGAGCCGAAGCAGTTCAACGGCGAGGCGTTGGCGACGGTGCTGCGCGAGATCGACGTGATCGAGGACTGGTGCCGGCGCGTCCGCGAGCACGCGCACCACGAGGCCGAGGCCGGCCGCGTGCCGCCCGGATTCAAGCTGGTGCCGACGCGTCCGAGCCGCAAATGGCGGGACAAAGAAGGCTTGCCTTCGCGGCTCGACGCCGAGTTTGGCATGACGGCCGAGCACATTTTCGAGGCGCCGGACGTGCGCTCGCCGGCGCAGATCGAAGCCGTGCTGCGCAAGCACTACGGCTACAAGGGCAAGGCGGCGACGGCGGCGATCGCCGAGATGGTCGAGAGCGTGTCGTCGGGCACGGTGCTGGCGCCGCTCGACGACGCGCGCCGGCCGGTGCGGCCCGAGGCGGCCGAGGAATTCGCTGCGTAATCTGTTGTTTTTCGAGGACAGAAAGGACCGACAAATGCCGATCGATTTCAAGAAGTGTCGCGAGGCCAAGGGCGGCAACATCATCACGCCGAAGGCGCGTATGAGTTTTCCGGCGCTGTTCGCGCCGCAGCGGAAGGCTGCCGACAAGGAGCCCACCTATCAGGTGTCGCTCGTCATCCCGCCCGACGCCGATATCTCGCTGCTGAAAAAGGCGGCCGAGAAGGTGGCCAAAGAGAAGTGGGGCACCGATCTGCCGAAAAAGCTGCGCTCGCCGTTCCTCGAGGCGGCCGAGCTGGATCGCGCCGAGTACGAAGCCGGCTGGATCGTCATTCGGGCCGACACCAAGTCGAAGCCCGGCGTCGTCGACGCGCGTGGCCAAAGCGTCGAGAACGCGGAAGAAGTATACGCCGGCCGCTGGTGCGTCGCGTCGCTGGCGGCTTACGCCTACCCGTCGATCCAAGGTGGCCTGCCGGGCGTCAAATTCTATCTGCAAAATGTGCAGGTGCTCGATCACGACGAGCCGTGGGCGGGCCGGCGTTCCAAGCCCGAGGACGACTTCGAGCCGGTCGAGACCGAAGAGACCAAGGCCGGCGGCGAAGGCAGCGCCGAGTCGCTGTTCGGCTGATGGCGGACGCGCGCACACGCCGCATCGCTCGCGCTCTCGCCGAGACCAGCCCGCGCGCCGCCAAGGCGTACTTGGAGCGCGCGGGTCTGCGGCGGGAGATCGAGCGGTCGGCCAAGGAGGGGAAGCGCTATGGAGACGAGACCCGCGAAGAGAAATCCCGAGCCGCTGAATCCGACGTTTCACGGCTGCCAGTGGATTGAGGGCGACGCGTTGGATCGCAATTTCTGCGGCCGGCGCACGATGATCGGCACCGCGTGGTGTCCGCAGCACTACGTGCGGGTCTATCGCGTGGCGGCGCGCCGGGAAGAGGAACTGTTGTCGTGACCGAAGCCGAATGGGAAGCGCTCGACGAGACGTTGGCCAAGCTCGCCGATTGCGATCTCGGCGAGTGGGACCAGGATTTCGTCGACGACATGACAAAGCGGGTCGCCAAGTACGGCACGTCGGTGACGGTCAGCGGCAAGCAATGGGCGCAACTCGAAAGGATGAAGGAGCAATACCTGTGAGCGAACAAGGCCACAATTCCGGCATCGCCGGCGAGCGGCTGAACAGCTTCGTTGAGCGCATCGAACGGCTCGAGGAAGAGAAGAAGGCGCTCGCCGACGATATCAGGGAAGTCTACGCCGAGGCGAAGGGCGCGGGCTTCACGGTCAAGGTGCTGCGCAAGGTGGTGCGGCGGCGCGCGATGGATGCCGCTGCGCGGCGCGAGGAAGACGAAATGCTCGATCTCTACGAGCGCGTTTTGTTGATGTGATGCAGACCCGGCGCGGCAGCCTTCTCGAATCGGCGCTCAGCACGGCGAGCGGCTTCGTGCTCGCGTTCGTGCTGTGGCAGTGGGTCGCCGCGCCGCTGTGGGGCTACGAGGTGACGTTGCTCGACAACCTCGGCCTCACGTCGCTGTTCACCGTCGCCAGCGTCGTGCGCTCGTACGTGTGGCGGCGGGCTTTCAACTGGTGGACGCATCGATGACGCTCGAAGAGATGTTCGACGAGATCAACGCCCGTGGCTGGCGGGTGAACAATATCTTTCAGCGGCAGGACGACGCGTGGCAGTGCAACTTGCGCACCCGCGAAGAGTCCGATCGCATCGAAGACTGCACCGGCTGGTGCAAGGGCGCGACCGTTCACGAGGCGGTCGCCGGTGCGATGGCGCTGATGCCGAAGCCGAAGCCGGTCGAGATCGACGTAGAGGCGTTGTTGGGATGACGTACATCCACCTCGCATATTCGCTCTACATGGCGGGCAGCGCGTGCTTTTTCGTTGGCACGTTGGTTTTGTGGATTGGCAGCCGATGACGATGAACGTCGACGCGCTCAACACCGCCTGTCCGAAGTACCCGAAGACCGTCGCCGACAAGGGTTGGGTGTATGGCGTCTGGTACTGCGGCACGTCTTGGCAGAAAGCCGTGCTCTACGGTCAGTATCCAGCGACGTTCCTCAAACGGGCTCTCGCTTTATTCCCTGACGCGCACGATGTCCTGCATGCGCCTTCAGGCGCTTTGGTCGATGTGCCCGGAGTGACGCTTGATATCCACCGCGACGAGGTGCGCCGGCCGATGGTGCAGGCGTCATGTGGCGACATGCCGTTCCCCGATGACTCGTTCGATCTAATCCTGTCCGACCCACCGTATTCGGCGAAGGATAGCGAAATCTACGGCTGCGCGCCATTTCCGATGGGCGGTTTTATGCGTGAATCGCGTCGGATTTTGCGCCCTGGCGCGCACCTCGGAATCCTACATACGTCGTACCCGTCCTATCGTCGCAAGGAATGGAAACTGGTCGCGCTGATCGCGGTGGTGACGGGCTTTCTGCGCGCCACGCGCATGTTCAGCGTTTTCGAGAGCACGAAAGACGTGGGCGAGGCGTTGCTGAAATGACGCTCGTCCTGCATCACGGCGACTGCTTCGAGGTGCTGCCGACGCTGGCGGAAAACAGCATCGACGCCTGCGTTACGGATCCGCCTTACGGCCTGCAATTCATGGGCAAGGAGTGGGACAACCTGTGGCGCAATCGCACCGGCGCCGACCAAGCCTATGTCGAGCGCACGACGGGCACACTGGCGAGCCGGGCGCGCAAGCTGCCGGACTACAAAGCCGCCAATCCGCTGCGGATGCAGGAGTGGCACGAAGAATGGGCGCGGGCTGTCTATCCGGTGCTCAAGCCCGGCGGGTACCTGCTCGCCTTCGGCGGCACGCGCACGCACCATCGGTTGATGTGCGCAATCGAGGACGCCGGTTTCGAGATTCGCGACTGTTTGAATCGGCTGTACGGGTCGGGATTTCCTAAATCGCACACGCAGCCGGACGGTCGCGGCACGGCGCTGAAGCCGGCGTGGGAACCGATCATCATGGCGCGCAAGCCGCTGATCGGCACGGTCGCGAGCAACGTTCTTCAATTCGGCACCGGGTCGCTGAATATCGACGGGTGCCGGGTTGATGCAGCGCCGGGTGACAAGGGCGACTGGCCTATTACTAAGCGCCGCCATGAGGACAAAACATACACTCTGCAACCAGTTCCGACAGACCAAAGCAAAGGCCGCTGGCCGGCGAACGTGGTTCACGACGGCTCCGACGAGGTGCTGGCGATGTTTCCGACGACCAAGAGCGGCACGTTTAGCGGCCACCGTAACAAGCCGAAAACTAAAAACACCTTCGGCGAATTTGCGCTTCGTGACGAGCGCGGGCATGTAGGCGACACCAGATCCGCCGCCCGATTTTTCTACTGCGCCAAAGCATCGAAAAAAGACCGGGCTGGATCGAAGCACCCGACCGTCAAACCGGTCGCGCTGATGCGCTGGCTGGTACGGATGGTCACTCCCCCAGGAGGCACGGTGCTCGATCCGTTCGCCGGCAGCGGCACGACGTTGCAGGCGATCGTCGAGGAAGGCTTTCACGGCGTCGGCATCGAGCGCGAAGCCGAGTACGTCGCCGACATCGAGCGGCGCTGCGGCATCACGGCTGAATTAACCGAAGAGCAAAGGCTTCTCGCATGACACCGACGATCCCGACCGGACAATATCTCGCCAATGAGTTCTTGAAAGCGCTGAACTCCCGCGTGCAGCACGAGGTGTCGACGAATCCCAACCTGAGCGTCCTGCACGCGCCGCTGTTCAAGACGCACATCGTCACGATGCTGGTTTATCGGCTGCTCGAAGAGGAAATTCTGCTCGAAGAGGACGTGGCCGACATCCTGCATTGGCGCGAGAAGATCGGCGAGCGGCCGTGTACCAAGTGTGGCGGCAGCGGCCGGGGCGGCGGGCCTAAAGATTTGTGCAAGACGTGCAAGGGCGACGGTGTGGTGTCGTGAACACCCTCCATCTCGACTTCGAGACCCGCAGCACGGTCGATCTCAAGATCACCGGCGCGCACGTCTACGCCGGCCATTCGAGCACCGGCGTGTGGTGCATGGCTTACGCGTTCAATGACGGCGCGATCGCGGTCTGGCGTCCCGGCGAAGAACCGCCGCCGCTCGTTGTCGGGCACGTAGAAGGCGGCCACGGTGTCGTCGCCCACAACGTCAATTTCGAATGGTGCATTTGGAACGCCATTCTCGTGCCGCGCTACGGCTTTCCGCCGCTGAAGATCGAGCAATGTTACTGCACGATGGCGATGGCCGGCGCGATGGCGTTGCCGCGCGATCTCGGCGGCGCCGCGGCGGCGGTCGGTCTCGACGCGCAGAAGGACATGGAAGGCCGCCGGCTGATGTTGCAGATGGCGCGGCCGCGCAAGATCGACGGCGACGAGATTACGTGGTGGGACGACGCGCCGCGGCTCGAGCGGCTGGTCGCCTACTGCCGGCAGGACGTGGAGACCGAACGCCAGCTCGAGAAGCGGCTGCTGTCGTTATCGGCGCAGGAGCGGCGAGTGTGGCTGCTCGATCACAAGATCAACAACCGCGGCGTCGGCATCGATCTCGGCACGATCGGCGCCGCCGAGAAGGTGGTCGAACTGGCGGCGGCGCGGCTCGATCGGCGTATGATGCAAGTCACGTTCGGTGCCGTCAGCAAGTGCTCGAAGGTGCGCGATTTGGTCGACTGGCTGCGCTCGCGCGGCATCGACGGCGATTCGGTCGCCAAGGCCGAACTGGCGGCGCTGCTCGAGCGCGGCAACCTACCGGCCGACGTGCGCCAGGCGCTCGAAATCCGGCAGGAAGCGGCGAAGACATCGACGGCCAAGCTGGCGAAGATGCGCGGCGGCGCGTCGCGTGACGGTCGTGCGCGCGGTCTCTTTCTCTACGGCGGCGCCAACACCGGCAGATGGACGGGCGCGCGGGTGCAGCCGCACAATCTGCCGCGGCCGTCGCGGTCGTTCGGCGAGATCGAGGACGTGATTCGGGTTTTAGGTGAGGTGGCGTGACCCCGGAAACGCGGACGCGGGGGTACTGAATGAGGTGAGGCGATGACGGTCATTGAGGAAATTGCGGCGGAACGCGCCCAGGCCGACCGCCTCGAAGCCTTGGAGCGCGTGATGGAGGCGGCGCGGGAGTTTCACGACGCGAGGACAGCAGCGGAATTAATCTCGACACGCGCGAAACTCTATGTCGCCCTCTCCGCTCTCGACAAGGTGAAAGCGCCATGAAGCCGGGATGGTTGGCGCGCGCCGTGAAGGAGGCCCAAGAAGAGGTGCGCTCGTGGCCTGAGTGGCTGCGGCGATTGACGCGGTTTGAGGGGAAAAGGTGACGCCATGACCCGTAAGCAGCACACGACACACCGAGCCGAACGAGAACGGTGCGCTCGTATTGCCGAAAGGATCGCCTCAGAGCACGCCAATGGTCATGATGAGTGGGACGAAGCAGCTTATGAAACTGCGCGCAAGATTCGTGAGGAAATACTCCGTGGAGAATGAAGCCATGGGCAGCGAGTACGCCGCGCTTCATGCAATTGAGGCGCTCGGTAAATGGCGGGGGCCATGACGCGCTCTGAGCTCGTCGAGGCGATGCAGTTAGCATACTGCCGGTATGATGATGACAAGTGCTTTTGCGCGCCAGGGGTCCTGATGGACCTGTGCGAGTATAAATCTGAGAGGATCAAAGCCGCCCTCGCCGAGTCCTAGCCATGACCGCTCTCGACGCTATCGACCACATTGAACTACTGCACGGCTCGGCGCCGACCGCGATCTCCGATTGCCTGCGGTCGATGTTCGTCGCCGCGCCCGGCTGCGAACTGGTCGTCGGCGACTTCAGCAACATTGAAGGTCGCGTTCTGGCGTGGCTGGCGGGCGAGCATTGGAAGGTCGACGCGTTTCGCGCCTACGACGCCGGCGCCGGCCCCGATCTCTACAAGCTCGCTTTCAGCCGGTCGTTCGGCGTCATAGTCGAAAACGTCACAAAAGACCAGCGCCAGGTTGGCAAGGTGCAGGAACTCTCGCTCGGCTATCAAGGTGGCGTAGGCGCGCTGACGACGATGTGCCGAGCCTACGGGATGGCTGTGCCGGAAGACGACGTGCTCGACGGGTGGAAGGTCAATTGGCGGGCCGCGCATCCGGCGACGAAGCAATTCTGGTACGATCTCGAGCGTGCGGCGACGGCCGCCGTCAAGGAGCCGGGATCCGTTCACGGCGCCGGCCAATATATTCGCTTCAAGAAATCAGGCTCGTTCCTGTGGTGCCGACTGCCGAGCGGTCGCTGTCTTTGTTACCCGTACCCGAAGATCGTCATGGCCGACATGCCGTGGACTGTCGAGCAATGGGTTACGTGCGAAAGTGACAATCAGGCGGGATTCCTGTACGGCTGGATTCCGACCATTCACCAAAAACGCGGTAATAAATATCTCGTCGACGTGCCCGACCGCCGCCCCGTGCTTCAACACAAAGGCGTCAACCCACTTACGAAGCAATGGACCGACCGCATCGCCTATGGCGGCCTGCTGGCCGAGAACGTCACGCAGGCGGTCGCCCGCGACCTGCTGGCCGAGGCTATGCTGCGCGTCGAGGCGGCCGGCTACCCCATCATCATGCACGTTCACGACGAGATAGTGTCCGAGGTGCTCGAAGGCTTCGGCAGCGTCGCGGATTTCGAAGCGTTGATGGCCGAACCGCCCGAGTGGGCGAAAGGATGCCCGATTGCGGTCAAAGGCTGGCGCGGGGACCGATACCGAAAAGATTGAACAATTCGTTAAGATAATTAAGCCGGTAAGGCATAATTTACATCAAATGTTAAGGCTTGCGCGCCCTACAGCCATCGATCCACACTCAATTGAATTTTGCAATTATTGAGAGGGGGATCGACCAATGGATATGGACAACACATATTCGTACTTACGCGTCGCGTTGGCACGGGCGTTGGCCGAGGCAGGCGCCAGCCTGGAATCCATCGCCGACACGATTACGGCGATCGAATTCGTCGCCCGTGAGCATGAAATATTGAAGCGCGGACCCGTGTTTGCCGGAACGCTGGGCGATCCCTCTTGCACCCCACGTTGCGCCCCAGTTCCCATGTCGTTCTCTTCGTCCGACATCGAACCCGACACGCCGGAAGCCGCGGAAATCCTTGAGAAATGAGTGGTCGGAGTGAGAGGATTCGAACCTCCGGCCCCTGCCTCCCGAAGACACTTGTAGGTTTGTAGGATTTTGTAGAAGTCGCGGACTTCCGCGGCTCTTGATTGCGTGTCATCCGACAAAAACCGACAAAACTACCGCGCCGATGGGGTGTTGTGCGCCAGATTTCGAGCCGGTTTTCATTTCAACAATTCCTCCCCCTGTGGCTCCGCTCGCATCGCTTCCTCGAGATAGTTCGGGCAGTGGTGGCCGTAGGTGTCGATCACCGTCTGCACGGTGTCGCCGAGCCATCCTGCCACCGCCCACGGCGACTTGCCCGCCTGCAGCATGTGCGTCGCGCGGGTGTGCCTGAGCGTGTGCGGCGTCACGTCGGGGCCGAGCCCGGCCTTCCTGACGGCCGCCGTGAAGCCCTTGCGCACGCTGCCGCCGTGGCCGAGCAGGTATTCGGTCTTGTCGTCTTTGGCCTTCTTCACGAGCCGGGCGTAGAGCGGCTTCATCTCGACCGTGATCGGCACGATCGCCTTGCGCTTCTTGGTTTGGCGCTCGCCGGCCTTGAGCAGATTGATGCGGCCACGCTCGATATCGACCTGAAAGATGGTCAGCGCCTCGACCGCGCGCCGGCGGCCGGCGGTGTCATAGGCCACGTCGATGAAGTCACGGGTGCGGCCCGTCGCCGCGGCGCGCAGCCGTTGAAACTCGTCGTGCGACAGCCAGCGCTCCTTGCCGGCCGGCTTGTCCGGCAACTCGACGCTCGGCTTGTCGGACGCCGGCAGTCGTCGCCACCTGATCGCGTGCCCCGCTGCCGACACCAGCACACTCAGCTCGCGTCGGATCGTGGCGTCGCCGGCGGTCAGCTTGCGGCCGCGCCGGGTGGCGGCTACGGCGCCGGTCTTGCGCGCGACGACGTACGCACGTGACATCGGAATGTCGACATCCTTCATCGGCGTGGTGTCGAAGAACGCCTTCAGGTGCGTGATGGCGATCTCGATGCGGTCCTGGTCGACGACCTTGATCTTGACGTGCTCTTCGAAATAGTCGTCGAGCGCCCGGCCGACCGTCAGGCCAACAGGCTCAGTAGGTCGGTAACACTCTCCACCTTCGACGAGGAAGGCCGCGAAGCGACGCGCTGCTTCGTCAGTATGTTTCGTACGAAGTGAAAGTCGCTTGGTGTGGCGGCTGGCGCTGTCGTACCAGAAGGCGTGGTAGGTGCCTTCGCGGGTGTCGAGCCACGGGAGCTCGCGCCTCTTTCGAACCATGATTTCACCTGCTGTTTCGTGAAGCGAGCGTGGCCGCCGGGCGTGCGATGGTGCGGCGTCAGCTTGCCGCTGGCCAAGTGGCGCTCGATCGTGCGGGTCGAGACGCCGATGGCCTCGGCAAAAGATGTGATGCCGATGTAAGGGTTATGTACGGGCATCAGGATCCTTTCAGAAGGGTCAACACCTTCACGGCGGTGTCCCATTCGACGGCCTGGTTGACGCGCAGCCACGCGCGGCCTTGACCCAAGTCCCTGACATCGAGCGGCGGCGGTGGCATCTCGGGCGGTTCGTTGTAAGTGTTCTTAGGCATTATTGCTGACGCTCCATCGGTTGTCCCCATGCCGCTCCCTGTAGTGCGACAAGGCCGACAATAACCGACAAAGCCCGCCACCGTCAATTAAAAATGACGGATATTTCCGTTTATTTTAGAGCAGCGCCACGCCGCCCAGGATGACGGCGCCGTTGACGAATTCGGCGACCCTGGCGCTGTCGATGACGAAATCGCCGGGAAGCTCGATGCGCACGTGGTCGAGCCGTTCGCGGATGTCGATGTCGATCACGGCCATCGCCATGCAGGCGAGGCCCCACCAGATACCGCCGAAATGGCCTGTGAGCACATAGTGGACGGCGCCAAGGGCGGTCGGAGCGGCGCCGAGCCGCGCCACGGTGTAAAGGCGGTCTTCCCACTTGGTGCGGCCGAGCCACAGCACGGCCGCCGGCACGATGGTGAACGGGACGGCCCACCAGTCCGCTCCGAAGCCGACGTAGGCCGCAAGTGCCGCGGCGATGGGATAGGCGATACCGCGAGAGAGATGGCCGCTGCCGACGACGGCACGGGCTACGCTGGCGATGAGGATGGCGAGGGCTTGGATCATTTCGCCACCCCTTTCATCTTTTCGAACGTCCTCAAACCGCCCAGCCCGAGCAGCCCAAACAGCACCGTCAATAGCGTCTCCATGTCGAAGCTCAGGGACGGCATCTCGATCTTGAGCATCCCGGCGACAACGTAGGCGACGGGCAGGATGACGAAGTGCAGCGAGAAGGCGGCGCCGCAGGTCCACCCGATCCAGGGGCGCCAGCCGGCGACGAAGATCGTCCGGTGCGCGGCCTCGGCCTTGTTGACCTCGAGCTGCGCCGCGTCCCACCGCATCAACGCGTCGCGCAGCTCGGCCTCGGCCTCGGCACGCGCCGCCGGGTCGGGAATGAACTTGTCGAGCACCTTGAGCCCGGCCGCGACTGCGTCTCCGATTCCGAACATGACGATCTCCTAGTACGTCCACGCCCTATTTTTTGGATGGGCGTCCGACGTGTCCAAATGAACGAAGGTCTTGCCAAGCCCGAAGCGCGCGACGCCCCGGCGCAGCGCCGTCTTGACGAGCAGGAAGGCCACGCGGCTATCGGCGTGGATGTCGGCAGCCTTGCCGGTCGTGTGCGGCCCGGTGCGGCCGGTGCTCGATACGGCGGCGTTGTGGTCGGGGCAGCGGAAGCCGGAATTGATGCCGAGCGGCACGGCTAGTTCGCTTCGAAGGCTTTGCAGGAGCGCCATGAAATCGGGATCCATATCGGCGCGGCCGCATCCACAATGGCAGCGGAATTCAGCCTCGGTGAAATTCGGGTATTTCGACCAGTCGATGGTGAAATTCGGATACTTCGACCGGTCGCTCATCGCGGAATTCTCCACGCGCCCTTGACGATGTTGACCAGCGTCCGCTTGCCGTTGGCGTAGACGATGCAATGCGTGTTCAGCCACGACGACGGGCCGCTGCGGTTGTATTCGAGCTTGAGCCGCGACGAGGTGCCGGTCTGGTAGCAGCCTTCTTCGACGGCGGGCGAGTGCGAGTGACCGACGACCGACTTCACGCCGATGCGCGAGAACGCCTTGACGTGGCCGCGCGCCCCGTTGGGCCCCTGGTCGCCGTGCATCGAAAGCTCGATGCCCTTGACCGTGTAGCTCTCGTCGCGGCGCAGGAACTTGACGCCGGGCAGCCGCGGCGCCGCCCAATACGCGAACGGGTCGACAATCTCCGAGCCCGAGTCGGTCATCTTGGCCGACCGCACCATGTGCAGCGCGGTCTCGAGATAGAATTCGGCGTTCTCGGGATCCGACCGCCAATCGGCGTCGGCGAGCCAGCGGCCGAGGTGCTCGTTGTGGTTCGACGGCACGACGACCGACTGACAGCTAGTCGGCGTGTGCAGGCGCACGAAGACGCAGGCGCGCTCGACTTCGGCGCGCACGTCGCCGAGCCCGGCGCGGTGCTTGGCGACGCCGAGGAACGGGTCTTTGCGGTGGTGATGACTGCGGCTGTAGAAGTCGAGCAGATCGTGCCACACCAGCCGCTTCGGCTTCAGCGCTTTCACGATCGAGCCGGCGTCGGTGAAAGTGGCCGCCACCACGTCGGGATCGGCGAAATCGACGTGTGTATCGCCCATGATTAAAGCTTCGGCCGGCGCCGCGCTGTTGACGCCGCGGGCCGAGTACACCCATTCGAGATCGATGAACGAGCCGTCGCGCATCGCGTTGATTTGGCGCATGTGAAAAATCTTGCCGTCCACCTCGATCACGGTCGCGCCGTAGGTGTGATGGAATTCGCCTTTCTTGCCGGCCTTGCTGTCGGTGTAGTTGTCGCGCGTCACCGCGCCCGTCGTTGTCATAATCTTCGGCAACGCGTTCTGCGGCGTTGCCACGGTCTTGAGCTGATACTTGGGATGGCCGATCACGGCCGAGCGCGCCGCGGTAATACCCTCGAGGCCGGTGAGCGGCGAGACGGCGGTCGGCTGCACCTTGATGTCGGCCAGGATGGTGAGATTCTGGTTGATGTCGAAACGGCCGTCGTAGAGGTACGGCACCACTTCGGGCGCCCACCATTCGTGGTCGTCATTGTTGGCCGTCCACTGCGACGTGGGATTCTTGTAGCGGAACGGGATGACGACGAGCTTGGCGCCGGTCGCTTTGCAGTAGTGGTGCAGCGCGTCGAGAAAAGGCTTGTGGACGGGCGTGGCGTTTTGCGCCGCCGTCGCCACGTAGCGGGCGCTCGCCGGCAAGTCGGTGTTGAACGCGACCGCCGGACGCTCTGACGCGGTGGGATGTCGGGGGCGATGGCCGCAGTCAAGACATCGATAACGCTGGCGATGCCCTGTGTCGCTGCGGCCGTTCTTAATGACGCGCTCGCTACCGCACTTCGGGCAGCGAGGCGTCATGCCCGCGTCCAACCGGCGAATGGGGCCAGGAAGTCGCATAGCGACGCCCCAGGCACCGCGTAGCCGATGCCCTGCGTCGCCATCTCCATGCGAAAGCCGGCCGGCACGCCTATGGCGAAGGCGGCCACGGGAAGCCCCACGATCCGGCCGAGCCGGTCCAACAGGGGGCCGCCGCTCGAACCGGGATTTATCGCGATATCGAGCACCGTCCACGCGCCGTCCTCTTTGGACTCATACGGCACGCTCGACGCGACCCGTCCCGCTAAGTACATCCAAGGCTGACCACGCGGAAAACCCAAGGCGGTAACTTCTTCGCCGAGAACGGGCGCCTCGCATCGCAGCGGAAGCGAATGGGCAAGAGGCGACGACGTGAGAAATACGGCGATGTCTTCGACCGGACTTTCGTACAAGAGCGTTGCCATCACGATACTGCCATCGCGGCCATGGAACGCGACCGGCTTGCCGTCGCTGCTGGCGAGCGCGGCTTGCGCGACGTGCTTGGCGGTGAGCAACAGCCGTGGCGCGATCGCTACCGCGCCGGCGGCAAAAGTCCGATCCGCCTCGTTATCGGCGGGTCGTTTAAGGCCGTAAACCGCATCTTGCGCCGTAACGAGAGAATCGCCGTCTGTCGCCCACAGAGGCATAAGAATCACCGCGACGCTTGCGCAGGCGACGACCAAGCCGGTCAAAAAGGGCGGCGCATATCAACCTCCTTTTACGGGATGTGAGTCGAGGACTGTCGGATTTTACCGTCCGACAAAACCTACACGCAAGGGAAAATTACGGACCCGCCTGCTCGTCGACACTCTCACGCGCCAACTGGCCGTAGGCGAGCAGCCGATTCAGCTTGGCGTTCCACCCGGCCGACTTGATTTCCTTCACGTCGCGTGTAAGCAGCGTCTTGGCCAACTCCGGGTCGAAGAAGATTTTTCCTACCAATTGATTGGCAAGCTTGCCCTGGTCTTTTAGGATTTCATTGTGATGCAGCACGTCGCGGGTGCTTCGAATACGTTTCATCACCATACCGGCGGTGATCGCGTTTCCGGTCACGGCCAGCAGTCCTGCCTCGACTGAACTCCACAGCGCTTTGTTTTCCGCCGTTGCCGAACCGGCCGTCGCCTGCCGCTGCAGATTGCCAAGCGGCTCCATGATCTTTTGGGCACGGCGCAGCGAATTCATCTCGGCCGGCGAATAGACCTTCGATAGCGCCTCGGCGTGCTGGTCGAAGAACTTCTGCATCTTGGCCACCGACACCGGACCGTCCGCCGTGCCGGTCAGCGCCGTGTTGGTGTTGGTCACGCGCTCGACCAAATGCTCGGTGACGGCGCGCTTCCACCCCGCCAGCGCATCGGCGTCGCCGCTCAGCTTCTCGACGATTTCGGCCATCGCACGGCTCGGATCGCGATGCTTGAATACGTCACGCGCCGCTACCGCTGGATCGGCGTCAAGCAATAGCGAGGTGGCCGATTTCTGAATGTCCCGCTCGGCCTGCGCCGCGTTCCGCTCGAGTTCGGCGATTTGCGCCTGCTTCTGTTTTTCGGTCAGGCGGTTGTCCGCTTTGACGGCGTTGACTTGCTTCCGCGTCGAAACGTCGGTGCCGCGGCGATCCTTAACCGCCTTTTCCAAGTCGGTTTGCAACTTGGCCGTGGCGTTGCGGCGGTTCACCACGTCTTGCAACACCTGCTGCGCCTCGGCTTTAAGGTCGGTCATCCCCTCGGCTTGAAACATGCCGGCGCGGTTGGCGATCCAGGTGCGAAGCCGCGCCGGGTTGATCCGGCCGTCCGAGCCGACGACGCGCGCCATATCGGCCAAGACGTACTCATACGCGGCCTCACGGCCGGCCTGCGCATTGGGCGCGCCGTCGAGAATGCGATTCAAATCCTCGGCCGCTTCCTTGCCGCCGGCGCCCGGCTTCAGCAGCTTGCCCGCGACGGCGGTCGGCGGTATTGGCCGGCCGGCGCGTTCCGCCTTGTCGAGCTGGTTGCCGACGCCCTCGCGGAAACGCGGCGCGAAGTTTTGACGGAAATTGGCCTCGGCTTCGCGCCACTTGAGCGCGGCCGCGTCGCCCGCTTCGGCCAGGCCGTCCAACCGTTGCTTGATGCCGCTGTTGATTTGGTCAAGACGCTGCACCACGCCGCCTCGCCGCATCTGCGACGCCGCGTCACGCGCCTGCGCCAAGCGCGGCCGGATGGCGATAAGGTCGGAAACGCTGACGCGCTTCGGCTCTGCCGCCTTCGTGATCGGCCGCCCCGCTTCATCGAGCACTCCCGTATCGGTGGGTTTCGCATCCTTTGGAGCCAACCGCTCGAGATCGTCGAGGATGTTGTTGAGTCGCGCATCGTTCGCCGCGAGCGAGCTGATTTCGTCACGCACGGCTTTGGCATCGGCGGCGAGCCCCGCCGCATCGACTTCCGTTTGCTTGCCGAGCTGTTCCGCCTCGCGGTAGAGCCCGGCCTTCTGCGCCTCTTGAACGGCCTTCGATTCGGCCACGGTGCCGGCGACACGCTCGCTGGCGGCACCTTCGCTGCCGAGCCGGCCCTGTACTTCGCCACCGAGCGTATTTTCAGCTTCCGTCGCATCGCGCACGGCCGCTTTGCCGGTCTGAACGGCATCGTCCCGCCCCGCCAGCGCCGCCTTGCGCGCCTCTTCGGCTTCGGTAAGCCGTTGCGCGCCGCGGTCCCGCGTCTCGCCTAGATCGCGTCGCGCCGCTTCCACAGGCGCCTGCGCCGTCTCGCGTTGCTGGGCCACGTCCCTTTCAACGAACCGCTGCGCGGCGCGCGGATCGGCATCCGGGTCGCGCAGCCCGGTCACGCGTTCCTGAGCGGCGTCCCGCAATTGCTGATCGCGGGCTTGGAACGGGATCGGATCGATAATACGGAAACCGCGCTCGAGCGCGTTCAGGCCGATGTCGTCGGTAGCGATACCGGTCGTCGGCATCGGCTCGTTCAACGGCGTCGCGGCTTGCCGCTCGGCGATCTTGCCGGCCACCTCGGCGGGATCCCCGCCGCCGGCCCGCACCGGCGCCTGTACCACCTTGGCGGCGCGATCGACGGTGCGCTTCGATGTGGGCTTGAGCGATTGAGCGTCGACGAATTCGGGACGGGAATCGGCAACGGCGTTGACGACCTTTTTCGGCATCATGCCCGTGCCGATGGCCGTCGAGCCCGCGGCACCGCCGAGAAGCATGGCGATCATGTCGGTGATCGGCCCCTTGAACTGCCCGAGACCGAGCGCGTCAAGCGTATCGTTTGCGCCCACTAGCGCGCCGCCCGCAGCAGCGCCGCCCGCCACGTCGCCGACCACCGGCCGCATCGAGCCGTCCATATAAGGTTTTACGAAAGCATCGGACAGCCGCGGCGCCTGCGCGCCCGTCTGCCCGGCACGCTTCGCCGCCATGCGCGTCAGTCCGGTCGCGCCCGCCAATCCTTCTGTCGCGAACCGATTAACGCTGTGGTAAGCGCGCTCGCCCGGCGTCATCTCGCTTTCGTCAATGGTTCCGAAGCCGGCCTTGGCCGCCACATCGGAAGCCGCGCCGGCGCTGGCGTCGCTGCCGAGCGGGCTCGGCGGAAATCGATAATCGAGATCGACGCCGGGAATCATATCGATGCCGGCGAGGCCGAGGTTGCTCAGTCCGGTCGCGATGTCAGGAATGAAGCCGGCGATATCCGCTCCCGCCCGCCCGGCGCCTTGAATGCCGATTTGCAAATTGCGGCCGGGATGCGCGATGGTCGGGTCGGCCTCGGTCGGCGAGATCGGCTGTGGGATGTCGACGAACTCGGCTGGTTGCGCGGGCGGCGCAGCAAACTGCTTCGTGGCGAACGCTTCGACCTGCTCAGGCGTCCAGCCTTCCGGCACCTCGAACCGTCCGATTCGCCCGTCCGGCGACTGAACCCGCGCGACGGGCATCACTCGTATCCCAAGAACTTAGCGCCGTTGCCTTGCGAACGAGAGCCCTCTTGCGGCGCCGTCTTACCGGTGTCGGCTTCCGACAGTCCCGACAAGATGCTATCCAGTGTGTCGAGCTTCGCCAGAAACTTCGCTTGGTTCATCAGCAAACTTTGCGGGTCGCCGACCAAACCCTTGAAGTTCTCGACATCGGTGTCCGACAACGCGCGGCCGTCTTGCCCGGCGAACGCCGACGCTGCGGCGTACACCAGAAGATCGGCCGACGTTTGCAGCGCCGGCAGCGCCGGATCGAAAATGCCGGGCAGCAACTCTGGATTGATCTGCTCGGTTAGTACGTGCCGACGCGCGGCATTGACGGCTTTGCTGGTGTCTGGATAGCCCATCGCCGTTGACACGCCGTCGAGCAACGCGTTCGTGTCCTGCAAAACACCCTTGACAAAGCCGGGGACGCCGAAGTTAAGAGGGTCCGCCGCCGCATCTCGCGTGAACTTCATAAGCGAGCCGAACCGCTTACGAGCTATCTTAGCGTTCAGTAGGCCGCTCCGCACCGACTGCGGCGTCTTGTTGGCGACGTTGGTGTAGACCTGCGATTGCGGCGGAATCTTCTCGCCGGTCGCTGAATCGGTCAAACCGTCAAGCGTCATGCCGCGCTGGCCGTCCACCGTGACGTAATTGCGGGGCGTCGCCGAACTGCTGCCGGCGTCCGCGCCCATGTAGCGCCGCTCGGCGTCCGGCATGGCGCTCATGTCGCCGAAATTCTCGACGGCGAACGTGCCCTTCGCCTGCGTCTCGGTCGGCCCGACCGCCACCGCCCGCAACCGGGGGTCCAAGCCTTGAAACTCCGCAGCCTTGGCCTGCGTCTCGTTCAGCCCGTGCCCCGGCTGGCCAAGCAGGTGTATGCGCTGATCTTCCGGTCCGAGCGCCAGCGACATCGCGCCCTTGACCTGCGTCTCGCCGCCGCCCGCGCCAAGCATCGCCCGCGCCAACGAATCCGTATCGGCGCCGCTGTTCGCCTGATAGAAGCGGAACAGGTCGGCCGGCACTTCCGGCTTGACACCGCCCGCCGCCGCCATGCTCGCCATGCGGCTCGGCGCCGTGTCGACGAACATACGTGCCATGTCGCGCACGTCCTCGGCTCCACTGGCGGCGACACCGCGCGCCGGACCCGCCACGCCGGGATCGATGACCGGTGCGCGCGCCTGCGCCGCGGCCGCCGGCAACTGCGCGAAAATGTCAGCAATACCCTGCTGCGCGCCGGCCGTGCGCTCGAGCGCCGCCTGCTCGGCCCGGCTCTTGAGCGCCGTCGCGCCGTGCGCGTCCTGCCGCGCCCGCAACGCGTCGATCTCGTAGCGCGACGGTCCCGAGAAGAACGCCTTCGCCAGATTGGACAACGCCGGCGTGATGTCGTTCGGGTTGTGATAGGGGTTAAGGTACCGCTGCGGCATGGCGATCACGCATACGCCGGCAGCGTCGCCCACGCCGCATTGCTCGGCGCGGTCAGGGTCGAGCCTTTGCCAAACAGATCGCCCCACCCCGGCCCGCCGCCACCGACGCCATAGAGCGTCGCGCCCAGGCCGCCGAGCTTGAGCAAATCGCCGAGCGGGCCGGGCGCCTTAAAGGCGTTGGCCGCCGCCGACGAGCGCTCGATCGGCAACAGCGCCGCCGTACCGCGCGCGAAGCCGCCGGTCTCGCCGATACGACTGCGACTTTCATCAAGATTGCGGCCCATGCCAAACAGCACGTCGCCGAACGATGAAATCTTGGCGCCACGTGCGCCTTGCGCCCGCGCGGAATCGCCAGCCTCGGCCACCTTGCGCGCCACCTCGTTCTTGACGATCGAAGGCGCGCTGCCGGAAGTCGGCGCGTAGGGATTAACCTGCGCGATCGCCGCGTCGGACAAGCCCTCACGCTTCGTTTGCGCCCGCGTCTCGTTGTCGGCCTGCTTGGACGGATCGAACTTCGCCAGCACGTCGCCGAACTGCGTCCGCGCTTCGTTGCCGAGAACGTCCTGCCGCGCGAAGTTGTCAGCCGTCACGTCGTTCACCGCGCCGGCCACGCGCTTGGCGTTCTTCGCCTGCTGATGCTGGCCGTACATCGTACCAGCGGCACTTAAAGTCAGCCCGGCGATGGTGAGGGGATCGCACATATCAGTTCACAATCGTTTCGCTTTTAGACGGCTTGAACAGACCGGTGCGGAAGCCAGGCAGACCACGTGCCTCGGCCGCGACGCCGATGGGCAGCGACGTGCTCAGGAAGTCGTTGAACAGCGCACCGATCGGCGACGCGCTCGGCGGCGCGGCGAAGGTACCGGCGCGGCTGGCGGCGTCAACGGCAATGGCGGCGGGATCCGCCGCGGCGGCGTTCTGCTGGAATAGGTCGCCCTTGGCGGCGTCAATCTGCTGACGATAACGATTGGTGTCGTCGAGCGCGCGACTGGCGAAGCCCTGCCGCTGCGTGTTGTACTTTTCCGTGAGATCGCCGATCTGACGGGCACCGGCGCCGGCGTTGAGATTGCCGCTGCGCGCGAGGCCAAGCGTCAGCTTACGCCGCGCGTCCTGGTACTGCTGATCGACCTGCGGAAAATAAAAGTCCTGATAGTCGTCGGTCACGCCCGCGAAATACGGATCGTCAAAGCGCGCAAACGCCTCGTCGATCGAGCCGCGGCCGGCACGGATGTCGGCCACCCGCTTGTCTTCGCGCTGCCGCGCCAGTTCGGCGCTGTTATCCTTCGGCGGCGACGGAGGACTGAACACGCACATCACTTGCCTCGCTTGTTCCACGGCGGCCGCACGACGCCGAGCCAGATCAGCGGCCACATGAACGCCATGACGACGCGCGCCTTCCACGGATAACGCTGCGGCGTCAGCGCCTCGGCCATCGCATCGATATGCATCCGCACAGCGTCGGTGAAGGCCGCCTGCGTCATCCGGTGCATACGCGCCAATTCGATCGCGCCCTCGGCCAGCCGGCCGTCCCAATGCAGGCCGCGCTTCTCGCAATGCTTCTTGGCGACGGAAAGATCGTAGCGCCTAGAAGAGTAGGACACTCTCACGTCTCCACACGAACCGGATGAAATTCTCGCCATCCTTGCCGTACTCCATCATCGGCGAGCCTTCGCGCGTGGCGCCAAGCAACTCGAGCCAGCGATGCGCCTCGGCGTGGCCTTCCATCGAGGCGCATTCCGCCCGGTGCGCGCCGGTGTCCACAAGGGCCGGAATGATAACACGGCGGACAAACTTTGTCAGAGAAATCGCGATTTGTCGGAAACAATCGGTCGCGAACATATACACCGACCACACCCCCGGATGGACCGGCACCGCGCCGACCACCGCGACCGGCTCGCCGCCGTGCCACGCGATCCACCCGAAGCGGCCATAGGCGGCGCAGTCGCGCGCGATCTCTTTCGGGTCGTCCGTCCACCGCACGGCGTAAATCTCCTTCTTGTCCCACTCCCGCATGTTCGCGGCGACGTGCAAAGCGGCGTCGTACGTCACGGTCGTGAGGTGCATTCAGCCTGCCTCATCGCCTTCCCAATGAATCGCC
>Ga0326597_10003208_pt1 | contig 23779 bp, 26 predicted proteins | sample RVTome_12_FD_203789 | JGI IMG/M metagenome (GOLD analysis project Ga0326597, IMG submission 203789) | Soil microbial communities from uranium-contaminated site in the Upper Colorado River Basin, Wyoming, United States - RVT100D185 | ecosystem: Environmental > Terrestrial > Soil > Contaminated >... | reverse complement strand
CGCGCTGCACGACGCCGTACACGAGGGCGTGATCACCCGGCCGGTGCGAGTCTTCGCGCCCGGCTTCGGCGCCGGCGCTGTCGGCGGCTACGCGGTCCTCCGCGTCGACCCCGCCGTCGTCGCCTAGACGAGAAGCCGGAAACCTGCCCGAGCCAGCAGCACCCGGCCGGCGAGGGCCTCGCCCGCCGCGCCTAGCGCATTTGCCCTATCGAAACGGCGCGAATGCCTCACGGCCGGCATCGACCCACCGCTTTCGGCGAGCGGCAAACGCCCGCGTCTCGCTTATCATCGACCGGAACCGAAGACGATCGGGCCGCAGCCGAGCGTTCACACCGACAGCGCGAGGGAGCGTCGTCCATGCCGAAGCTGATGATCATTCAAGCGACCGGGTATCGGTTTCGCGATCTCCGGATCCCCTACAAGCTTCGCAAGCGAAAGCTCGTCGGCGCCGTGTTGCCCCACCTCGCGGCGTTGGCGCCGGGGGAGTGGGAGGTGACGCTGGTCGACGACGCGACGCAGGAGGTGGACTACAACGCCGATGTGGACGTGGTCGCGATCACCGTCAGGACCGTCACCTCTCTCCGGGGATACGAGATCGCCGCCCGGTTCAGGGACCGGGGCATTCCCGTGGTGATGGGCGGGCCCCACGCGACGTTCTATGCGGCGGAGATCGCGGAGCATGCCGACGCGGTGTGCATCGGCGAAGCCGAAGAGGTCTTCCCCGCCATGCTGAAGGACGCTGCGGCGGGCCGATTGAAGAAGATGTATCGGGCGGAGCGCCCCGCGGCTCTGGCCGGCCTGCCGGCGCCCCGCTGGGATCTGCTCGACCCTCGCAAGTACGTCTTCTACAGGCCTTTCGTCATCCAGTACTCACGCGGCTGCCCCTACACGTGCGACTTCTGCGCCGAGAGGCGGCTGAACGGGGACTACGGCTACCGGTACCGGCCCATAGAAGAAGTGGTCGAGGACATCAAGCGCTGCGGCAGCCGGCACATCTTCTTCGCGGCCAGCCAGTTCGCCGGCAACAAGGCCCACGCGATGGAGCTGATGGAGGCCCTCATTCCGCTCAAGGTGCGCTGGTCCACCCTGGTGTCCGCCCACTTCTGCCTCGACGAGAAGTTCATGGACCTCGCCAGGCGGTCGGGCATGTTGCACGTGAACATGGGGGTGGAAAGCATCGACCAGAAGACCCTGCACGCCATGAACAAGGACTCCAACAGGGTCAGGCAGTACGCGGACGTGATTCGCAACCTGACCAGGCGCGACATCAGCTATTCGCTGAACTTCGTCTTCGGGTCGGACGAGGAGGAGGAGGACGCGTTTCGCACGACCCTCGAGTTCCTCTTCGAGCACAGGGTCCAGACGGCCTACTTCAACATCCTGGTCCCCCTGCGCGGCACGTCGGTGCACGAGCAGTTCAAGGCGGACGGCCGCCTCATCGACGAGGAGAACATGGAGAGATGGCCCGGGCTCTCCTGCCACTTCAAGCCGATGCGCTACAGTCCGGAGGAGCTGGTCGGCCGGGTCGCGAAGATCCGGCGGGATTTCTATACGCTTGGCTCGGCCGCCAGGCGGCTGCCCGTACCCTACAAGGAAGCCCACTTCGCGTCCTGGAACCTGCACTTCCTCCAGCGCAAGGTGGCCAATCACCTGGACTCGATGCGGGACTTCACGGAATTCTAGTCCGCGCGCAGGTGCGGTCTGACCGGGCGGCGCCCGTCAGGCCGAAGGCGGCCCAGGAATAAGGGTGCGGGAAGGTGCGGATCGTCTCGAGCTGCGCCTGCCGCAGAGCTTCCACCGGACCCGCGCCCTCCATGCGGTCACGTCTTGACCCGGACGCCGATTTGCTTAGCCGCCTGCTGAAGGCGCTTGTCGGCAGTCGCGATAGGGGCGGCGTGCGACAAAGCGAGCGCGAGGTAGAGGCAGTCATAGACCGGATGCCCGAGCTCGACGGCCAGTCGAGCGGCAGACGGAAGGAGGATCGCCGAAGGTGTCCAGGCGATTCCCAGGGCAAGCAAATTCGTGATGGCCTGCTCGACGTCCGCCCGCTCCATCTCATGACGACGGAGTTTCTTCCACCAGGCGTTGGCCGCCTCGACGGCCATCAGGTCGGGAGCGAGCAGGGTAGAGTCGCTTTCGAGCAGCTCGTCGGCTCCGGATCTGTCCGGCTCGTTGGCGAACCACAGAAATGCGATCGAGGCGTCGACGACGATGGGCTCCGAGATCGCCGAAGTGTATCGTGAGCCGCGCTCGCGCATGCGCCGGGCGGGCGCCCTCGCGGCTCGGCGTGGCGTCATCGCGCCCGGTCTTCCCGGATCAAATCCACTCCGCTGGAGCGGTGGGGGCGTTGGCGGGCGCGAATGGCCGCAGCCCGGGCGGCAATCTCCGCCCGGCTCACCCGTGTGCCGTCGGCGAGGACTCGCCGCGCCTCCTGCTCGACCGATACGCCGCGAAGGCGGGCCTGCAGCCGCAGTCGCTCGGCCACCTCGTCATCGAGATTCCGGATGATGATCGTCGCCATAGTGTCGATATCGTCTCATGCTAGCAGCGATATCGCAACATGCTATCGGTCCTCCTCGGGGTCAGCTCCTCGGGGTCAGGTCTTGAAATAGGACATCAGGGTTCGGGGATAGCTCGCCGACCGCGACCGGACTGGGCCGCGGACGGGTGAATTTAAGACCTGACCCCGCGGCTACTTCGTCGCCACGCCGGCGATCTCGACGAGGTACTTCGGCGCCGCCAGCCTCGCTTCGACCGTCGCGCGGGCGGGCGGGTTCGCCGGGTCCATCCAGGCGTCCCACACGCTGTTCATGTCGTCGTAGAAGCGCATGTCGGCGAGCCAGATCGTGGCCGAGAGCAGCTTGGACTTGCTGCTGCCCGCCGCCGCCAGGAGGTCGTCGAACTTCTTGAGGATCTGCTGGGTCTGCCCCTTGACGTCCGTCGCGGCGTCGCCTGCAATCTGGCCGGCGATGTAAATGGTGTCGCCGTGAACGACGGCGGCGCTCAGGCGCTTGCCGGGTCGTATCCGCTGGATGCTCACGTGGCTCTCCTTGGGTTGGCGTAGTGCTCCATGATGAAGCCGGCGATGCTGTGGTGGGAGGGGCGGTTGGGGAGGGCGTCGCCAGGAAACCAGCGCGCATCTTCCAGCTCCGAGTGGTCCACGCGGATCTCGCCGCCGGCGTAGGTCGCGACGAACCCCAGCATGATCTGGCTCGGGAAGGGCCAGTTCTGGCTGCCGACGTACTGGATGTCCTTCACGTCCACTCCGACCTCTTCCTTGACCTCGCGCGCCACGCAGCCCTCGAGCGATTCGCCGTTGTCCACGAAGCCCGCGACGAGCGCATACCGGCCGGGCGCCCATTCGGTCTTGCGCGCGAGCAGGACGCGATCACCGTCCTTCACCATGATGATGACCGCCGGGTGCAGGTGCGGGTAGTGCTCGTAGCGACAGCGCGGGCAGCGCTTGCCCCATTCCCCCTCGATGCGCATGGTCGGCTCGCCGCAGCGGGGGCAGTAGCCGCTCGTGTTCTGCCACCACAGCGCCTGCATGGCCATGCCGCCCAGGGAGAGCATGTCGTCCGGCAGCTTCGTGCTGCGCATGGGGAGGAGCGTCTCGAGCTTCAAGCCCTCCGGAAGTGGGGCATCCTTCGGGAGCTCGGCCGTGAAGCAGGGCGTGCCCCGCAGCGTGCCGAGCCAGAACGGCTCCTTGACCGCCGGTTCGAGCCCGGACGGCAGGGCGCCCTCGGGCAGGCGGAACGCGCCGCCGTCGGACGCGACGAGCAGCTGCTGGTCCTGGACGAGGAGCCAGAGCCCGCGCGCCTCGGGAGGCCCGCCGCCGCGCTTGGCGGGCTCGAATTCGGCGCCCAGCACCTCGCGGTTGAAGGGCAGGTAGACGGAAAGCGGCGTCGTCACCGGGAGGCCCCACTCTCGAGCCGCTGGAGCGGTGGCATGACTTCTTTCGCGAACAGCCGCATGTTTCGCTCTGCCTCTGCGGCCGGCATGCCCGCGGAGGAAAAGACGCCCACGAAGTGGTCGTTGCCGACGCGGCGGCGGATGTCCATCCAGACGGAGTCGAAGCCGAGCGGCTCGCAGAGATCGTCGAGCCGGAAGTCGTCACGGTAGACGTCGAAGTCGCTGCGGGCCCTGCCGGGATTCTGGAAGACGGCGGCCATGCCGACGCGCATGCGGGTTCCCTCCTGGGTTGGCGAGGCGTGCGCCTCGGCCTGACAATCTTGCCCCACGGTGGGACCTCGCGCAAGGCCGCGAGCCTGGGCGCCGGGCCTGGGCGCCGCCGGCTGACCGACCGATTGACAAACCGCGCCTTTCGACTAGGCTAGAGCGCGCCCCGCTCATACGGTGGCGGGAGGAGACCGCAACCCCATTCGGAGGCTCCGAAATGAAGCATCGCGACGTGTACCGGACCGAGCTCACGCCCGTGAGCTTTCTCGAGCGAAACGCCTACGTCTTCCCGGACAAGACGGCCGTCATCCACGGCAGCCGGCACTACAGCTACCGGCAGTTCGAGGAGCGCGTGAAGCGTCTCGCCTCCGCGCTCCGCAAGGCCGGCATGAAGAAGCACGACAGGGTCGCGTTCATCTGTCCCAACATTCCGGCCATGCTCGATGCGCACTATGGGGTTCCGCTGGCGGGCGGCATCCTGGTCGCGATCAACATCCGGCTCTCCTCCGACGAGATCGGCTACATCCTCAAGCATTCGGGCTCGACGTTCCTGTTCGTGGACGCCGAGTTCGAGCCCGTGATCAAGCCCCTGGACCTCTCCGCGCTCAAGGTCGTGCGCGTGGACGACACGGGCGCCGCCGATGATCCGTACGAGAGCTTCCTCGCCACGGGCGCGCCCGGCGCCCTCGAGCCCGTGCTTGAGGACGAGGAGGAGACGATCGCGATCAACTACACCTCCGGCACGACGGGGCGCCCCAAGGGCGTGATGTACTCGCACCGCGGCGCCTGGGTCAACGCGATGGGCGAGGTCGTCGAGACGGGGATGAATTTCGAGACGAAGTACCTCTGGACGCTGCCGATGTTCCACTGCAACGGGTGGTGCTTCACGTGGGCCGTGACGGCGGTCGCGGGGACGCACGTCTGCTTGAGACGCGTCGAGTCCGCGCGCATCTGGGAGCTGCTCGAGTCCGAGGGCATCACCCATTACAACGGAGCGCCGACCGTGCAGATCGGTGTCGTCAACGACCCCAAGGCCCACCGCCTCGCGCGCCCCGTCACGGTCACCGTCGCCGGAGCGCCGCCCTCGCCGACGCTCTTGGGCAAGCTCAAGGAGCTGAACTTCCGGCCGGTGCACGTCTACGGGCTGACGGAGACCTACGGGCCGCACACGGTGTGTGCCTGGCACAAGGAATGGGACAGCCTGCCCGCCGAGGAGCAGGCCAAGCTCGCGGCGCGGCAGGGGCAGGGCTACGCCATCTTCGACCTGGTCCGCGTCGTGGACGGCGAGATGAACGACGTGCCGCGAGACGGCGAGACGCTGGGCGAGGTGGTCATGATCGGTAACAACTGCATGAAGGGCTACTTCGAGCAGCCGGAGGCGACGGCGGAGGCCTTCCGCGGCGGCTGGTTCCACTCGGGTGACATCGGGGTGTGGCACCCCGACGGCTACATCGAGCTGCGCGACCGGAAGAAGGACATCATCATCTCGGGCGGCGAGAACATCTCGACGATCGAGGTGGAGCAGTGCGTGGCCAAGCACCCGGCCGTGATGGAGTGCGCCGTCGTCGCCGTGCCCGACGAGAAGTGGGGAGAGCGGCCCAAGGCCTTCGTCACGCTCAAGCCGGGCCAGAAGGCGAGCGAGACGGAAATCATCGAGTTCTGCAAAGAGCACATCGCGCACTTCAAGGCGCCGGCGGCGATCGAGTTCGGGGACCTGCCGAAGACCTCGACCGGCAAAGTCCAGAAGTTCGTCCTGCGCGACAGGGAGTGGAAGGGCAGGGAGAAGCGGATCAACTAGCGGCGAGCCAGGCGGAGAGAGGCGGATCGAGCGGGCGACCCGCCGAGGTTGTATGATCGGGGGAGCAATCAATTACGGCGCCACAAGGAGGCCAGGTCCATGATGACCGGCAGCCAGTACATCGAGAGCCTTCGCGAGCTGAAGACCGAGGTTTACTTCATGGGTAAGCGGGTGGACTCCGTCGTCGACCACCCCGCGATCCGCCCCCACATCAATGCGGCCGCCGTCACGTACGACCTCGCGCACGACGCCGCCCAGGGCGATCTCGCGCGCGCGACCTCGCACATCACGGGCCGTCCCATCAACCGCTGGACCCACGTCCCGCGCAGTCAGGACGACCTCGTCAAGAAGGCCAAGATGATGCGCGCGGCAGGTCGCATCACCGGCACCTGCTTCCAGCGCTGCGTCGGCATGGACGCGCTCATCACCCTCTACAGCGTCACGCACGACATCGACCGGAAGCACGGCACGCCCTACCACGAGCGCTTCCGGGCCTTCCTCGTCGATACGCAGGACCGCGATCTCATGACCGGCGGCGCGATGACCGACCCCAAAGGGGACCGCTCCAAGCGCCCCCACGAGCAGCACGACCCCGATCTCTTCGTGCGCGTGGTCGAGCGGCGGGAGGACGGCATCGTCGTGCGTGGCGCGAAGATGCACCAGACCGGCGCCGTCAACTCCCACCAGTTCCTCGTGCTGCCGGGCCAGGGGCTCGGCCCCGAGGACGCGGACTACGCCGTGGCCTTCGCCGTCCCGGCGGACGCGCCGGGAGTGATCCAGGTCTTCGGCCGCCAGGTCAACGACAGCCGGAAGTGGGAGGGCCAGATCGACCAGGGCAACGCCACCTACGGCGTGGTCGGGGGTGAAGCCCTGGTGATCTTCGACGACGTCTTCGTTCCGAAGGAGCGCGTCTTCATGCTGGGCGAGGCGGAATTCGCCGGCACGCTGGTCGAGCGCTTCACCTCCTACCACCGCCAGAACTACGGCGGCTGCAAGAGCGGCAACCTGGACGTCCTCATCGGCGCCACCGCCGCCCTCGCCGACATCCAGGGCACCGCCAAGGCCGCCCACGTGCGCGACAAGCTCGCCGAGATGGCTCACCTCGTCGAGACCATGTACTCGGGCGCCATCGCGTGCAGCTACGAGTGCTCGGCGCTGGACTGCGGCACGATGATGGTCGAACCGCTGCTCGCGAACAGCGCCAAGTTCAACACCGCCCGCTACTACCCCGAGGTCACACGGCTCGCCCAGGACATCGGGGGCGGCTTCCTGGGCACCATGGTCTCGGAGCGTGAGCTGGACAATCCACGGGTCGCCGGGTTCGTCCGCAAGTTCTACCAGACCCGGCCCGACGTCCCGGCCGAGGACCGGCTCCGGCTCGGCCGCCTCATCGAGAACATGACCGGGGCCACGCCGATCGTGGAGTGCATGCACGGCGCCGGCTCCCCCCAGGCCCAGAAGGTCGTCCTGCAGCGGACCGTGGACTGGCCCGCCCGCCGGAAGCTGGCGTCCCGCATCGCGGGCACCACGAAGGCCTGACCCGCCGGAGATCGTCGCGGCGGCCGTGCCCGCGGCGCGGCCCGGGCCAGACGTGGGCGGCTACAGGCCGCTGCGCTCGGCGAGTTCCGCTGCCGAGCGCGCGAGCGCCTCGACCCGCGGGGCCATGGCGCCGAACCGCTCGTCCTTCGTCTGGCCCCGCTTCCACCGGATGTAGATCTGCTGGACGACGACCGCGGTCTTGTAGAGCGCGAAGACCTCGTACCAGGCGATCGTCGAGACCTCGCGGCCGCTTCGCGCGGCGTAGCGCTCGACGAGCTCCGCGCGCGTCAGCCACCCCGGGAGCGACGGGACCGCCGCGGCGCCCTGACGCGCGTACGGCTCGCCTTCCTCCGTCCAGTAGCAGAGGAACGTGCCCAGGTCCACGAGAGGATCGCCGAGCGTGCACAGCTCCCAGTCGAGCACCGCCACGACCGTGCCGGGGTCGGCCGGGTCGAGCATCACGTTGTCGAGCTTCCAGTCGTTGTGGACGAGGGTCGCGGCGCCGGGGGCGGGCAGGCGGTCGCCGAGCCAGCGCGCGACATCCGTGATCGCCGGGATCTCACGGTCCTTCGCCCGATCCCATCGCGCGGCCCAGCCCGTGACCTGCCGCAGGACGAAGCCCTCGGGGCGCCCCAGCTCACCGAGGCCGGCCGCCCGCCAGTCCACCGCGTGGAAGTCCGCGAGCGTGTCGATCACCGCGAGACTCGCGCGACGCCGGATCGCAGGATCGCCGCCCCACTCCTTCGGCTCCGCGTCCCTGATGACCAGCCCCCGGCGGCGCTCCATCACGTAGAACGGCGCGCCGATCACCGCCGGGTCGTCGCAGTAAACGAACGGACGGGGCGCCGGCCGGAAGACGGGCCAGAGCGCCCTGAGCGCGCGGTACTCGCGCCGCATGTCGTGCGCCGTGGGCACGAGCGGCCCGAGCGGCGGGCGGCGCAGGACGTACTCGGCTCCCGGATAGCGGAGGAGATAGGTCAGGTTCGAGTGGCCGCCGGGGAACTGCTCAACCTCGAGTGGGCCGCCCGTCGCGGGAAGCTTGTCCTCGAGGCAACGTTCGAGCGCCGCGACGTCGAAGCGCTCGTCGGGACGGACGGGGGCGGTGTCCTTCACTGCGGCCGGAGTGTAACATGAGCACGGGATAGCCTCGTGGTGTCCCCGTGCCTCCTGTGCGCCATGTCGCGCACTCCATCGTGACGGTGCATCGGCTGCCGAGGTCGGGCTAGGCGCGGACTGCGCGCGCGGCGTGGGCGAGCCGGCGCGTCCGCAATCGGAGCGACACGACCACCAGCAGCAGCCCGAAGCAGAGCGATGACGCGCCCACCAGCGCGCCGAGTGCCAGGAGCCCCGCCCACGGCAGCAGGATCATCATCACGCCGAAGGCGGCCGTCAGCGCGCCGGTGACGACCAGCACGCGCTCGCCAACGATGTCGCGGCGGAGCCGTATGGCGGCGAAGATGTGGAGGATCCCGCTCGCGAAGGCGAAGCCGCTCACGACGAAGAGCCAGAAGCGGGCGGCCGCCCCGGGGAGCAGGAGGGCGATCAGCCCGGCCGCGACGGCGATCACGCCCTCGGCGACGAGCGGCCACGAGCGCTCTTGGTTCTCCTCGGCCCGCACGCCGGCGACGATGCCGAGGATGCCGCTCAGGAGCACGGCCACGCCGAACCCCAACACGAGGGTGGGCAGCGCCATCCCGGGCCGCGCCAGCGCGAAGAGCCCGAAGAGGATGGCCAGGACGCCCCGAGCTGCCACGACGCTCCAGCTCCTGGGCAGCCCGCTGTACATGGCGGCATTCTAACAGCGGCGTGCCCGCGCGCGTGTAAGATACGAGGGCCGGGCGGCCGGAGACGGGGCACAACCACGAGAGAGGAGAGGATCCGTGCGCTACTGGGAGGACATCAAGGAAGGCGAGGTCTTCGAGCTGGGCAGCCGCACCCTTGACAAGGAGCGCATGGTCGCGTTCGCGCGCGAGTTCGACCCGCAGCCCTTCCACACTGACGAGAAGGCGGCCGAGGCCAGCACCTGGGGCGGGCTCATCGCCAGCGGCTGGCTGACCGGCAGCGTGCTGATGCGCATCTTCTACGACGGCTACCTCAAGGACACGGCGAGCCTGGGCTCACCCGGGATCGACGAGTTGCGCTGGCCCAAGCCCGTGCGCCCCGGCGACACGCTGACCGTGCGGCTCACCGTGCTGGAGAGCGTGGCGTCGCGCAGCAAGCCCGACCGCGGCATCGTCCGCTCGCTGATGGAGGTGGTGAACCAGCACGGCGAGATCGTCATGACCACGAAGGGCGTCAACTTCGTCAGCCGGCGTCCTCCCGCCGGCTAGCCTGGACAATTCCCGAACGAACCATGCGCGAGGCGGGGCCTGTCGTCGGGGGCGGCGGCGGCGCGGCCGGCTTCGCCACCCTACGCCGCGTGAATCGCAGCCCTGCGGGCTGCGCGCACTTGCGAAGGGCCCACTCCCGCCGGCCGCGCCGCCGCCGCCCCCGACGCCACCCGCCCGGTTGGACGGGTGCCGTTCGAGAATAGTCCAGGCTAGCCGGCGCCCAGGCGGCGCCTAGCTGCTTGCCCGAAGGCCGCAGGTCGGCGAGAAGGGTCCAGATGCGAGGCGGCGAGGGATGCGACGAGCAAGGCGTACTCTCCGTACGTTGACCGAGGAGCGACCGAGCCAACGAAGCAGATGGGCCCTTATCGGCGGCTTGCTAGGGGATGCCGAGGCGGCCGACGGCGGGGAGCTTGAGAGCGGGCCGCTTCAGGTCGAGGCCGAAGGTGAGCCCGAGCACGTTGACCTCGAGCCCTTCATCCCAGGCGGCCATGACGCCCAGCAGGCCCAGCGCCGAGAGCTGGAGGCCCGTGCCGCTCGGGGCCACGCCGACGGGTGCGCCGTCGGCGAGATAGTCCTTGCCGATGGCCGTCGGCGGCAGGTTCAGCCGGAGATCCGGCACCTCGCGCGCGACGAAGGCGGTGAAGGTGTTGCTGTTCGGGCCGGGCCAGGTCCGGTACGACGCGGCGTAGGGATAGGCGGCAACCGCGGCCTGGACCTTCTCGATGACCGCGTCCACGCCGGGGCCGCGGAGATCCACAAGGAGATCGGGCCGGCTCCCGAACCAGTGGTTGTCGGGGCCGGTGCGGTTGACGCGCAGGGCCGGCGCGCCTCGGCTCACGCCCCAGCCCATCACCTCGTAGCGCGTGTAGGAGGAGGCGCCGCTCTGCTTGACCGCGATCCAGGTGTGCACGGCCAGGAGCCCCCGCCAGCCGACCGTGCGCGCGGCGTAGACCTGCGCCACCGCCTCGGGCGTGGTCGCCGGATCGGGCGCCTGGCCGGACGCCTCGCGCGAGAGCTCCCACCAATTGCCGCGGGTCCGCTCGAGCGTGGAGCAGCCGGCGCCCGTCGCGGCCCAGGTCGCGAAGACGCAGGCGAGCACGGCGAGCCGGCATGGGCGCGCAGTCATAGGCGCACAGCATACCCCGCGACGCGGTACCGGTGCGAGCGGCCGGGCTCGCTTACGTGCTCATATGAGCGGGAGGGGGTAGCGGAAGGGCGCCCAGCCGATGCCGTCCACGGGCTTCGGAGTGTAGGCGGCGGCCTTGCCTGACGAGGCCTTCGCCGACGGCTTCCGGGCCGACGCCTTCTTCGCTGCCGGCTTCTTCGCTGCGGGCTTCTTCGCGGCCCTCTTCGGAGCGGTCTTCTTTTTTGCCATGCGCGGGAGTCTACACCAGCGCTGGCCGCTGAGCAATCGCCACGGCGCCCCACGGCCGGAGAGGGCCAGCTTGCCGGCGCGCGGCAGCCGCTTGACCGCGGCTTCGCGCCGGAGGGCGGCGGAGCGGTCGGGATGCCGTTCGCTCCACCGCAGCCTGACGGGCAGCCGCGTCCGTGTATACTTCGACGCGACCCCGCGGGCGTGCTGGCCGAGGCGGCGGGGCAGGTCGTTCGAGATACCCGTGTACAGCGTGCCGTCGGCGCACTCGAGGAGGTAGCAAACCCATGCCATCAGCCGCCAGTATGCACGAGCTCGACGCGGGGCAGGTGCATTACGAGTGGAACAACGCCATCGCGCCGCGGCTCGAGATCGAGCCGGGTGACACGGTGGTCTTCCAGACGCGGGACGCCGCCGACGGCTTCTACTCGCGCGCGTCCACCCACGCCGACGTGCTCAACCGCGGGCCCTTCCGCGGACATCCTTTGACGGGCCCGGTGCGCGTCCGCGGCGCCGAGCCCGGCGATGTGCTCGTGGTCGAGATCCTCGACGTGAGGCCCGACGCCGACTTCGGCTGGACGGCGATCCGACCCGGGCGCGGGCTCCTGCCCGAATCGGATTTCTCGAAGCCGTTTCTCCAGATCTGGGACCTCTCCGACGACGCGCACGCGCGCATGGACCGCCGCGTCGCCGTGCCCATCGAAGCGTTCCCCGGCGTCATGGGCACGGCGCTCGACGAGCCGGGCGGGCACAGCACCATGCCGCCCCGGAAGAACGGCGGCAACATGGACATCAAGCAGCTCACGCGGGGCGCGGTGCTCTACCTGCCGGTGTGGGTGCCGGGCGCGCTCTTCAGCGTGGGCGACGGGCATGGCGCGCAGGGCGATGGCGAGGTGTGCGTCACCGCCGTCGAGATGCGCGCGCGGGCCACGCTCCGCTTCGGCCTCGAGAAGGGCCGCCGGCTGGAGGAGCCCCAGCTCCGCACGACCCGCCCGCTCGCCGCGGGGACGAACACCGGGCCGTGGTTCGCGACGACCGCCCACGGCCCCGATCTCTTCGCGGCCGCGCAACGGGCCACCCGCCACATGATCGACCATCTCGTCCGGGAGCGCGGCTTTTCCAGGGAAGAGGCCTACATCGTGTGCAGCGTGGCGGCCGATCTCAAGATCAGCGAGATCGTCGACGCGCCGAACTGGATCGTCTCGGCCTTCATGCCCGAGAGCATCTTCCCCTGATTTCACGGGGTCGTGACAAACCGGCCGGGTGCGGCTGTATACTGAGGCATCGGGCACATCCGGGAGCACCCGCGGTGCATCCAAAGGCAACGAGAGAGCGACCATGTCGATCCGTATGAACCTGCCCCTGGTGGAGAACGAGCCCGGAGCCGGGCTCGCGCCGGTCGTGCCCTTCCTCCGCCTCTCCGCGCTCTGGATCCAGATCACCGGCACCTGGTGCAACCTCGAGTGCACCCACTGCATCAACACCTCCGGCCCCGAGGATCCCTGGCTCAAGCCCATCGCCCCGGAAGTCGCCCGCCGGGCCATGCGAGAGGCGGACGAGCTCGGCGTCAAGGAGATCTACTTCACCGGCGGTGAGCCCTTCCTCCACGGGGAGATCCTGGCCCTCCTGGCAGACGCCCTCGCGGTGGCGCCCACGACGGTCCTCACCAACGGCACGCTGATCGACGAGGCCATGGCCGACCGGCTCGCCGCGCTGGCCCGGGGCGCCGCCTACTCGCTCGAGATCCGTGTCAGCCTCGACGACACCGATCTCCAGAAGAACGACAGGATCCGCGGGACCGGCGCCTTCGACAAGGCCGTGCGCGCGATCCAGCTCCTGCACGAGCGCGGGCTCCTGCCCATCGTGACCGCGACCGAGATCACGAGCCACGAGCACACGGACGGACGGGGGATATACGAGCGCTTCCGCGGGTTCCTCGCGGGCCTCGGCATCGAGAAGCCGCGCGTGAAGATCATGCCGGTCTTCGCGCTCGGGCGCTCGAGCCGCGGGGGCGGGCGCCGTCTCAGCGACGGCGACCTCGAGGGTTTCGACCGCGGGGCGCTCCAGTGCTCGGAGTCCCGCGTGGTCGCCGACGGCGGCGTCTACGCCTGCCCGATCCTGGCGGGCCTGCCCGGCGCCAAGCTCTCGGACGGCGGGCTTGAAGCCTCGTTCCGCGACGCCCTCCTCTACCACCCCTCCTGCGTCACCTGTCACGAAACGGGGATGACGTGCAAGAACGGGTAGCCGAGTACCGGCGCGTCGCGCTCTTCGGCGGCGTCTACAACAACGCCCAGGCGCTGCGCGCCGCGCTCGAAGACGCGAGGCGGCGCGGCGTGGAGGCGGTGTTCTGTCTCGGAGACATGGGCGGCTTCGGGCCTCATCCCGACCGCGTGTTCCCCCTGCTCAAGGACCACGGCGTCCTCGCGATCCAGGGCAACTACGACGAGTCGCTGGCGCAGGGCAAGACCGACTGCGGTTGCGGCTATACCGACCCGCGCGACAATCACTTCGCGCGGATCAGCTACGAGTACACGTTTGCCAACACCTCCACCGAAAACAAGCAGTGGCTCGGCGCGCTGCCGGAAGGCCGCCGCATCCGACTCGGGGATCACCGGGTGCTCATGTGCCACGGGTCTCCGAGGGTCATCAACGAGTTCCTCTGGGAGTCGGCGACGCCGACGGGTCTCCTCAGGCGCTTCCTGGGCCAGGCGGAGGCCGACGTGCTCGCCTGCACGCACACGGGCATCAAGTGGCACCGGCCGCTGCCCGGCGGAAAGCACGCCGTCAACGTGGGCGTGATCGGGCGACCCGAGAACGACGGCTCAACCAACGTCTGGTACACGGTGCTTACCGCGGAGCCGGACCTCTCGGTCGAGTTCGTTCCCGTGCACTACGATTTCGAGACCTTGGCCCGCCAGATGGAGCAGGAGGGATTGCCGGCCGAGTTCGCCGAGACCGTGCGCACCGGGTGGTGGACGACCTGCCTCGAGAACCTCCCATCCAAAGAACGGGCGCGCGGCAAGTTCTGAGGCGGCTTCCGCAGACGGCGGTGGACGTGCTTCCCAACGATGCCCACAACGCCCTACTGGTGGCGAACGTCCACCCGCCCGAGTGGCGGCAGCCCAACCCGGCGCCGCGCTACAACCTCGTCGTCATCGGCGGCGGCACCGCCGGGCTGGTGACGGCCGCGGGTGCGGCCGGCCTCGGCGCGCGCGTGGCGCTCATCGAGCACCACCTCCTGGGAGGCGACTGCCTCAACGTCGGCTGCGTGCCCTCGAAGTGCGTCATCCGTTCCTCCAGGGTCGTCGGGGATATCCGCGCGGCCGCGCGGCTCGGCGTCAGCGTGACGGGAAGCGTCGAGCCCGACTTCGGCGCGGTGATGGAGCGCATGCGCGGCGTCCGCGCGCGGATCAGCCGCCACGACTCCGCCGAGCGATTCAGCGGGCTCGGCGTCGACGTTTTTCTCGGCACCGGGCGCTTCACCGGGCCCGACACCGTCGAGGTCAACGGCGCGGTGCTCCGCTTCAAGAAGGCCGTCATCGCGACGGGCGCCCGCGCGCATCATCCAATGGTCCCGGGGCTCGCCGAGGCGGGATTTCTCACCAACGAAACCGTGTTCGAGCTGACGGAGCGCCCGCAGCGCCTGGCCGTCATCGGCGCCGGTCCCATCGGCTGCGAGCTGGCGCAGGCCTTCAGGCGCCTGGGTTCGGAGGTGACGCTCTTCCACACGGGCGCCCACATCCTGAACCGCGAGGACGCCGACGCCGCCGGGATCGTCCAGCGCGCCTTCGTCGACGAGGGCATCCACCTCGCCCTCGACGCCAGGCTCACGCGCGTCGAGCGGACAGCGGACGGCAAGGTGATTCATTGCGACACGCCGCGCGGGCCGCTGCGGGTCGCGGCCGACGAGATCCTGGTGGGCGCCGGCCGCGTGCCCAACGTGGACGGCCTCGGCCTCGAGGCCGTGGGCGTGACCTACGATCGGAAGACCGGTGTCACGGTCAACGACCGCCTCCAGACCTCGAACCCGCGGATCTACGCCGCGGGCGACGTCTGCATGAGCGAGAAGTTCACCCACGCCGCGGACTTCGCGGCGCGGGTCGTGATCCAGAACGCGCTCTTCCTCGGCCGCAAGACGCTGTCGGCGCTGGCCATCCCGTGGTGCACGTACACGGACCCGGAGATCGCCCACGTCGGCCTCTACGAGCGGGAGGCGGAGAGGCGCGGCATTCCGATCGACACGTACCTCCGGCCGTTCTCCGAGGTGGATCGCGCCGTCGCCGACGGCGAGGAGGACGGCTTCGTCAAGGTGCACGTGCAGAAGGGCGGCGACAAGATCATCGGCGCCACCATCGTGGCCAGGCACGCCGGCGAAATGATCAACGAGCTGACGCTCGCCATGACGGCCGGCATCGGGCTCGGACGCGTCGCCTCCGTCATCCACCCGTACCCGACGCAGGCCGAGGCCATCCGCCAGCTGGGCGACATGTTCAACCGCACGCGGCTCACGCCCAAGGTCAAGAGGCTTCTCGCAGCGTGGCTCAGGTGGACGCGATGAGACGCGATTGGGTCCGTCCGGTCATCGTCCTGCTCCTGGTCGCCGCGATGCCCGCCCACGCCGCCGCTGACGACGCCTACGCGAGAGTGCTGAAGGCGCACGTCAGGCCGGGGACGGTCAGCGGCATCAAGCTCGCCCTCGTGGACTACCGGGCCGTCAAGGCCGATCCTTCTTACGCCCGGGCGCTCAACGCGCTGGCAGAGTCCAGGCCGGAAGCACTCACGAGCGATGCCGAACGCATCGCCTTCTGGATCAACGCCTACAACCTCGCCGCGATCAAGGCCGTGCTCGACCAGTACCCGACGAGGAGCATCAAGGACGGCGGCAGCCTGCTGTCGCCCATCTGGAAGAAGAAGGTCGTCACTGTCGGTGGCACGGCGTACGCCCTCGACGACATCGAGCACGGCATCCTGCGCAAGGCGTTCAGGGAGCCGCGCGTGCACTTCGCCATCGCCTGCGCGTCACTGTCCTGCCCCGATCTCCGCGTGGAGCCGTATGATCCGGCGCGGCTCGATGCCCAGCTCGATGAGCAGGCGGCCGCGTTCCTGTCGAATGCGACCAAGGGTCTCCAGCCCGGGGCCGACGGCAGGACGGCCCGCGTATCGTCCATCTTCAAGTGGTTCGCCGGAGACTTTTCGGTCTCGGGAGGCGTGGCGGCCTTCATCCGCGCCAGGTCGAGTCCCGTCGTCGCCGCCCGGCTCGGCGCTCTCACCGACGCGGGATTGTCCTACCTCGACTACGACTGGAGCCTCAACGACACTGCGCGGAGCTCGTGAGGCTCCGGCGCCGGCGCGCCGTCTGATCAGCATCGTCATTCCCGCCCTCAACGAGGCGCCCAACCTCGAGCGGCTGCTGCCCGATCTCGGGGCGCGCTTCCCCGGCGCCGAGGTCGTCCTGGTGGATGGCGGCAGCACGGATGCGACGGCAGCCACCGCGACGCGCTCCCCGCGGGTCCGCCTGCTCGCGAGCCCCCGCGGGCGGGCCCGCCAGATGAACGCGGGGGCGCGCGCTTCGGGCGGCGACGTCCTGCTCTTCCTGCACGCCGACACGCTGCTGCCCGACGGCGCGCTCGCCGCCGTGGACGCCGCGGTCGGCGACCCGGGGGTCGTCGCGGGCCGCTTCGACGTCCGCTTCGACAACCCCCGGCCCGTGTTCCGGATGATCGCCTGGTTCATGAACCAGCGTTCCCGCTGGAGCGGGATCTCGACGGGCGACCAGGCCATCTTCGTCCGGCGGGAGGTCTTCGAAGCCCTGGGCGGCTACCCGGACATGCCGCTGATGGAAGACGTGGAGCTCTGCCGGCGTCTCAAGCGCCGTGGGCGACTGGTCGCCCTGCGGCTCCGCGTGACGACGTCGGCCCGGAAGTGGGAGCGGGAGGGCGCCGTCAGAACCATCTTGCTTATGTGGGCCCTCCGTCTTCTCTATATGGTCGGGGTCCCGCCGGCCCGGCTCCACCGCTGGTACTATCGTCGCGAAAGGTAAACAAGACGGCGGGCTCTCTCGCCTGATCACGCGGGAGGAACAGGCCATGTCTCACCTTGCTCGCATGACAGCAGGCGTCCTGGCGGCAGTGGCGCTCGGCGGCGGCTGCGCCCACTACCAGAGGCCGGTGCTCTACCCGAACGCCAAGCTCCAGGAGGTCGGCAAGGCCCAAGCTGAGGCCGATATCGCGGCCTGCCGGTCGCTGGCCGACGAATACGTCTCCTCGGGCGCCACGACGGCGAAGGAGGTCGGCAAGGACACGGCCGTGGGCGGCCTCGGCGGCGCGGCCATCGGCGCCGTGGGTGGGGCCGTTTCGGGAGCCGGGGCCGGCCGCGGCGCGGCCATCGGCGCGGCCACCGGCGCCACGGCCGGGGCCGTCCACGGCACGGCCAAGAGCGTCGGCCCGAGCCCAATCTACAAGGGCTTCGTGAACCGCTGCCTCCACGCTAGGGGCTACCAGGTCGTCGGCTGGCAGTAGCCCCGCCGGCGCGGTTAGAATGTGGGCCTACCCACCTCATTAAAGGAGGCAGGCCCATGTTCCGCAACCTGACCCCGCGGATGCAGATCAGCGAAATCCTGGCGTAAGGGTCCGCGACTATCGGGGGCGCCGCGGCATCCCAAGAAAGAGAAAGGAGCTCTTAGCCATGAAGCCCGATATCGGTATTTCAGACGCGAACCGGGACGGCGTCATCAAGCTCTTGACGCCGCTCCTGGCCGACGAGTACGTGCTCTACACCAAGACCCGCAACTACCACTGGAACGTGGTGGGCCCGCAATTCAACGACCTGCACAGGTTCTTCGAGGCGCAGTACGAGGCGCTCGACGGTTTCGTGGACGAGGTCGCCGAGCGCATCCGTCAGCTTGGCGCCAAGTCACCCGGCACGCTGGCCGAGCTCACCAAGGCCACGCGTCTCAAGGAGCACCCCGGGCAGCACCCGGACGCCAAGGGCATGCTGTCGGCTCTCCTGGCGGATCACGAGGCGGTGATTCAGACGCTGCGTGGGGATCTCGCGACCGCCATGGACAAGTTCAGCGACGCCGGCACCGGCGATTTCCTCACCGGCCTGATGGAGAAGCACGAGAAGATGGCCTGGATGCTGCGGGCCTTCGTCCAAGCCTAGCGAGGATTGACGGCCCCCCTCACCCTACCCTCTCCCCCTCGACGGGGGAGAGGGGTTTTTCTTGATCCCCTCGCCGTCGGCGGGGGAGTAGCGGGCGCGCTACCCGGCGTCGGGCAGGCCTGCCGCTTTGCGGATCTTCGCGATCTGTCCCGCGTGGTCGTTCCAGTGGTACTCGAAGAGCGCGCCGACGTAGGTCGGGATGTCGACCTCATCGGTGCCCATGATCTCCTTGAAGATCGGGATGCGCGACTTGCGGCTGAGCTCCGCCTCGCCGAGCCCGTCGAGATAGGCCATCACGTCGCGCCGCTGGGTGTCGAGGGCGTCCAGGTACTGCTTGAGAGTCATGGTCTTCCGTTCGCCGCTTACGTCGGTGTCGCTCGGCTTGATCTCGATCACGGGCAGGTTCTGGTGGGCGAAGGATTTGAGCAGCGGCACGGGCTTCCAGCCGGGCTCGAAGAGCAGGTGGCAGAGGACCTCGCGCGCGGTCCACTGTCCCGGAGCGTCGCTCCTGTCGAGGTGCGGCTCCATGCCCTGGAGCTGCGTCTTGAGGTGCGCCCAGCTCTTGTCGATGCGGTCGCGGAGATCATTCACTTTCGGGTGGGCCATCGCCCGGATCCTCCCGTGCGTGATTCTAGCGCCTTACTCGCCGAGGAACCAGCGGCGCTTCATTCTCGGCCCGTAGGTGAGCCCGAAGCGCTCCATGCCGACCCTGCGGATGTGGGCCGCCGCCTCCTCGGGCGAGTCGGTCACGAGGAAATCCACGTCCTCGGGGCCGATGGTGCCCTCCTTGATCAGCGTGCCGCGCATGAAATCCAGCAGCGGCGTCCAGAACTCCACGCCCATGAGCACCAGCGGGAAGTGGCTGATCTTCCCCGTCTGGACGAGCGTCGCCGCCTCGGTTACCTCGTCGAGAGTCCCGAAGCCTCCGGGCATCGCGATGAACGCGTAGGAGTACTTGACGAGCATCACCTTGCGGACGAAGAAATGGCGAAACGTCACCCACCGATCGAGGTAGGTGTTGGGTTTTTGCTCCTGGGGCAGCTCGATGTTGCACCCGATGGAGCGGCCGCCCGCCTCCTTGGCGCCGCGATTGGCCGCTTCCATGATGCCCGGGCCGCCGCCCGTCATCACGGTGAAGCCGTCGCGCGCCAACTGCGCCCCAACCCGGCGCGCCATCTCGTAGTACCTGTGCCGCTCCGGAAAACGGGCCGAGCCGAAGATGGTGACGCAGGGCCCGACGAAATGCAGCGCCCGGAAGCCGCGGATGACCTCGACGAGGATCCTGAGCGCCCAGAGGAATTCGCGGAACCGCGGCTGGGGGCCCGAGAGGAACCGCCGGTCGTCGAGGTTGGCGGAGGCCTTGCCCCACCGGCGCCGGCTCGGCGCGCGCAGCTCCATGTCGCCCATCATGAGAGGTCTCCGTCGGATCCGACGCCCAGCGCCACGGCGGAGGGCGCCCACGGGGCCCACCGCCTGAGCGTCTCGGGCGGATAGAGGATGACGCTCGGCGTCCCCACGCTTGCGGCCAGGTGGCTCACGCCCGAGTCGCTGCCGAGGAAGGCCTGGGCGAGCGCGAGCGCGCCCGCCAGCTCGGTCAGCGTGGGCTCGAGGTAGCGATGCGCGGAGATGCCGAGCGTGGTGACGAGCGCGTCCACCGCCTGGGCGTCGGCCGGGCCCTGGTGCACCACAACCTCGAAGCCGCCGTCGGCCGCCATGCGCTCGAGCGCCTGGGCGAAGCGCGCGGTCGGCGCCTGCTTCCAGCGCGCGCCGGCGCCCGGGTGCGCGATGAGGAGCGGTCGGCGCTCGTCGGCGCCCAGCGCCATGAGCGCGGTTCGCGCGGCGATGCGCCAGCGCTCCGTGGTCACCAGCGCATGGAGCTCGGCTGGACGCGCCACGCCCCACGGGTGGAGCGTTTCGACGAGGTGTTCCCAGACGGTCAGCGGAGAGTCGTCCTCGGGCACCGGCCGCGCGACGATCACTTCCGGGACGAGCGCGCCGAGCCGCCCCGGGTAGTCGGGCTCGCGGGCGCCGAACCACGAGACGACGCGCCGGAAGCGTGACAGGCGGGAGGCGAGTCGCTCGGGCACCGGCACGTCGGCGAAGAGCGCCTCGATGCCGAATGTGTCGAACGGCGTCGCCGCCAGGACCAGCCCCGAGCCTTGGAGCAGCTCGCCCAGTCGCGGCTGGCCGGCGAAAGTCATCCGGTGGCCGAGGCGCCCCAGCGAAGAGAGCGCCGGCACCGCCTGGAGGACGTCGCCGAGGGCGCCTGGGTGAATGACGAGGGTGTCGATGGGTTCGTGAGCCACGGCGTCCTATTATCCCCGAAACCGCTTGACTAACCGCATAGGCTGCGGCATCGTTCGGTCGCCAGCGTATGCCTGACCCTAGTCCGCCCCTCGTCACCGTCATCATGGGCAGCAAGTCCGATTGGGAGACCATGCGCCACGCCGACGAGGTGCTGACGCAATTCGGCGTTCCCCACGAGTGCAAGGTCATGTCCGCCCACCGCACTCCCGCCTTGACCGCCGAGTACGCCGCCCAGGCTGAGGCCGGCGGCATCGAGGTCATCATCGCGGCGGCCGGCGGGGCCGCGCACCTTGCGGGCGTCGTGGCGGCCCACACCGTCCTGCCCGTGCTGGGAGTGCCCATGGAGAGCCCGGCGCTCAAGGGCATGGACTCGCTCCTGTCAACGGTGCAGATGCCCGCAGGCATACCCGTGGGTACATTGGCCATCGGCAAGCCGGGCGCGATCAACGCCGCGCTGCTCGCCATCGCCATCCTCGCCAACCACCGGCCCGACCTCAGGAAGAGACTCCACGACTTCCGCGAGGAGCAGGCGCGAAAGGTCAAGCAGCAAACCCTTCCGTAAGGAGCCAGCATGCGCTTCGCCATTTTCTCCAGCATGGGCAATAGCACGTGGGGTGACGTGGAGGCGCTCTGGCGCCACGTGGAGCAGACGGGCTGGGACGCGGCGTGCGTCACCGACCACTTCATGCCGAACACCTCCGAACGGGTCGGCGACATGCTCGAAAGCTGGACGACGCTCACGGCGCTGGCCGCGCTCACCAAGCGGATGCGGGTCGGGACGATCGTCTCGGGGAATACCTACCGTCATCCCGCGGTGCTCGCCAAGATGGCGGCCAACGTGGACATCATCTCGGGCGGACGGCTCATCTGCGGCATCGGCGCCGGTTGGCAGGAGAACGAGCACCAGGCCTACGGCCTGCCGTTCTATACGGTACGTGAGCGTCTCCAGCGTCTCGATGAAGCCTGCCAGGTCCTCAACATGCTCTGGACCCAGGACCGATCGACCTTCAAGGGCAAGTACTACCAGCTCGACGACGCGCCGCTCATGCCCAAGCCGGTCCAGAAGCCGCGTCCCGAGCTCATGATCGGCGGAGGCGGCGAGAAGGTGACGCTCAAGATCGTCGCGCGCTGGGCCGACCACTGGAACGTCTGGGGCGGCCCGGACATTCTCGCGAAGAAGGGGAAGATTCTCGACGGGTACTGCGCGGCGATCGGGCGCGATCCCAAGACCATCCTGCGCTCGGCGGTGATGGTGCCGGTGCTCAGTGAAGACCGCGCGCAGATCGAGAAGATCCGGCAGATCTTCATGCAGCGCATGAGCCGGGACGAGGCTTCGGCCGAGGACACGATGCTCGCGGGCAGCGTCGCCCGGATTCAGGACAAGCTCGGCAAGCTCGGCGAGGCCGGCGTCGGCCTCCTTTTCATCCCGACGATGTTCCTCGGGAAGGACCAGCTCAAGCCGCTCGACGCCATCATAGAAAAAGTCGCCCCCGCTCTCCGCAAGGCGCAGGCGTGAAAGCCTTTCCCGACTTCGAGCAGTACGACGCCCTCGGCCTCGCGGATCTCGTCAAGCGCGGCAAGGTCTCGCCCGCCGAGCTGCTCGAGGCCGCCATCGAGCGGGTCGAGGCGCGCGACGGCGCGGTCAACGCCGTCACGATGAAGCTCTACGACTACGGGCGCAAGGCCATCGCCGACGGCCTGCCCGCCGGCCCGTTCACGGGCGTGCCGTTCCTCCTCAAGGACCTGACGGCCTCGCTGGCAGGCGTCAAGATGACGCGCGGCTCGAAGTTCTTCGCCGACGCGCCGCCGCCGACGGCCGATAGCGAGCACGTCAAGCGGCTCAAGCAGGCGGGACTGGTCATCTTCGGTCGCACGAATACCTGCGAGATCGGGCTGTCGCTGACCTGCGAGCCGCAGCTCTACGGGCCGACCAAGAGCCCGTGGGATCTGACCCGCATATCCGGCGGCTCGAGCGGGGGCGCGGCGGCGTCGGTCGGCGCGCGCATGCTGCCGATCGCGCATGGCTCGGACGGCTTCGGCTCGATCCGCGTCCCCGCGGCCTGCTGCGGCATCGTCGGCCTCAAGCCCACGCGCGGGCGCAATACCTTCGCGCCCTACACGGGCGAGGGCTTGGGCGGCTGCTCGACCGAGCACGCGCTCACGCTCACGGTGCGCGATAGCGCGGCGCTCCTCGACGCCACGGCCGGCGCGGGCCCAGGTGATCCGTACGCCGCGCCCCCTCCGCCGCGGCCCTTCCTGGCAGACGTCCAGGCCGCACGCAGGCCATTGCGCATCGCGTACACGACCGCGGCGCCCAACGGCGCTCCCGTCAATACCGAGTATCTGAAAGCCCTCGCCGAGACCGTCGCGCTCTGCAAGGACCTGGGGCACAACGTCCAGGAGGCCGATCCAGAGATCGACCGCGCGGCCGTTGTACCGACCTTCCTCACGCTGGCCGCGGTCAACATGGTGGTGAACCTCGCGAGCCATCCGACGGCGGGGCGCTCGGCGCGCAAGGGCGAGGTCGAGAACGCCACGTGGGGCACCGCGCAGATGGGCGAAAAGATCGCCGCCGCCGATTACGTGCGCGCGACCCAGACGATGCACCGCCTCGGCAGGCAGATGGCGGCCTTCCACGCAGGCTACGACGTCCTGCTGACGCCCGGGCTCGGCACGCTGCCGCCCAGGCTCGGCTGGATCGACATGATGCTGGAGGACGTGGATGAGTACTGGCGGCGCGTGTTCACCTTCTCGCCCTTCACCGTCTGGTTCAACCTCACCGGCCAGCCGGCGCTGATGCTCCCGCTCGGGCGCACGGCTTCGGGCTTTCCCGTCGCGGTCCAGCTCGCGGGACGCTACGGCGAGGAGGGCACCATCCTCGCGCTGGGTGCCCAGCTCGAGAAAGCGCGCCCCTGGTTCGACAAGAAGCCGCCTATCGCGTCCTGAGCTGAGAGCGGAGCACGATTCCTGCGAGGGCGGCGTCGAGGATGGCGTTCAGGGCGAAGGCGAGGAGCAGCGGCCGGAGCGAGATGAGCGTGGCCAGCTTCTCGCTGTAGAACCAGACGGGCGACACCAGGACGCCGGCGAGCAGGG
>Ga0326597_10003207_pt1 | contig 23782 bp, 18 predicted proteins | sample RVTome_12_FD_203789 | JGI IMG/M metagenome (GOLD analysis project Ga0326597, IMG submission 203789) | Soil microbial communities from uranium-contaminated site in the Upper Colorado River Basin, Wyoming, United States - RVT100D185 | ecosystem: Environmental > Terrestrial > Soil > Contaminated >... | reverse complement strand
GAGGTGGACGGCATTGCGCAGCCCCGTCCGATTCGTCTCGGTGCCGACGAGGGCCTCATGGTCATCTGCGAAAGTGGCCTGGCGGAGGGTGATCGCCTGGTCGTCCGTGGCCACCGCGACCTGGCGCCTGGCGCCCCGGTGATCGTTCAAGAGCGCTCGCAGCGGCGCGACGGCTGGATGCCGAGGGATCCCGACCAAGCGCGAGAGGCGGATCTGCTCGGGCCTATCGAGGGCGCCGACGATGCGCAGCTGCTGGGAGATCAGCCGTGAAGATCACCGATCTGGCGATCAGGAAGTCGATGACGAGCATCGCGCTGATGATCGTGGTCATCAGTCTGGGCATCGCGTCGTATGCCTCGCTGCCGCGCGAATCCGCGCCGGACGTGAAAATCCCCTTCGTCATGGTCTACGCGCCCTACTACGGCACGAGCCCCGAGGACATGGAGAGTCTCGTCACGCGAAAGCTGGAGAACCAGTTCAAGGCGTTACCCGATCTCGAAGAGATGACGAGTAGTTCTTCGGAGGGCGTGACGACCGTGCTCCTCGAGTTCAAACCGGACATCGAGATGAGCGATGCGCTCCAGAACGTGCGCGATGGCGCCGAACTGGCGAAGCCGGAACTGCCGCAGGATGTTCGCGATGACATGGTCATCTACGAGATCTCGTCGGACGACTGGCCCATCATGCAAGTCGTCCTCTCCGGCCCCGCGGATCTGACGCAACTGAAGCGGATCGGCGAGGATGTTCAGGAAGAGCTTGAACAGATCAAGGGAGTCCTGGCCGTCGACATGACGGGCGGAGTCGATCGTGAAATCCGGGTCGACGTGGATCCGCAGCGGCTGCGCTATTACGAGCTGGCGCTGCAGGACGTCATCGACGCCATCGCCCTGGAGAACGTGACGCTGCCCGGCGGTGAAATCGCACTCGGGACCTACGAGTATCAGGTTCGCGTGCCGGGCGAGTTCGAGGCCGTTTCGGACATCTCCGATCTGGTGCTCAATCCGGCCGGCGACTCACCGGTCTATCTACACGACGTGGCGGAAGTGACCTTCGGGCTGAAGGACCGTGACAGCATCTCCCGCCTGGGAGGGCGGGAGTGCGTCAATCTCACGGTGAAGAAGCGGAGCGGCGAGAACATCATCGGCATCGCCGACAAAGTGAAGGCGGCTCTCGCCGAACTCGAGCCAACGCTTCCCCCGGGAACGGAGATCGCCATCATGGTGGATCAGTCCGAGGTGATCCGCGACATGGTGCGGGAGCTTGAGAACAACATCCTGTCAGGACTCCTCCTCGTGGTCGCTGTGCTGTTCCTCTTTCTCGGCCTGACGAATTCCCTCTTCGTCGGCGTGGCGATTCCGTTTTCGATGCTTCTGAGCTTCATCGTCCTGTCGGCGCTCTCGTTGACGTTGAACATGGTCGTACTGTTTTCACTCATCCTCGCGCTGGGCATGTTGGTCGACAACGCAATCGTGATCGTGGAGAACATCTATCGCCATCGCACCGAGGGCGCGGGGCAGATCGAGGCGGCCCGAGAGGGCACCGCCGAAGTCGGGTCGGCCGTCGTTGCGTCGACTCTGACGACCCTGTGTGCGTTCGGTCCCCTCGTGTTCTGGCCAGGAATCATGGGCGAATTCATGAAGTATCTCCCCATCACGCTCATCATCACATTGACTGCATCACTGCTCGTCGCACTCGTGTTCAACCCTGTGTTGTGCGCGCGATTCATGCGCGTCCGCGTGCGCCAGCCGGGCCAGAAGCCCCCTCTGGGCGACCGCCTGATGGAGATTGGTCTCCGCAGCTACGAGCCGTTGCTGATGTGGGCGCTCCACCACCGCCGCCTCATGTTCGTGGGCCTCGTGCTTTTGTTCGGCGTGGTCTTTGGGCTCTTTGGACGCCTCAATGCCGGGGTCGAGCTCTTTCCCGACGTGGAGCCGACCTATGCCTTCGTGCAGATCGAGGCGCCTTCGGGGACCAGGATCGAACAGAGCGACAGCTACGCCCGCCAGGTCGAGGCAGAGATGGTCGACGTTCCGGATCTACACGCATTCGTCACCGAGGTGGGCGCCGGAGGCGATGCGATGTTTGGCGGCTCGCAGTCGGCACCGCCGCATCTGTCCCGGCTGACGATGGAATTCGTCAAGCAGCAGGAGCGCTCGCAATCGTCTGCCGTCGGGCTCGAGCAATTGCGGGCGCGCCTGACGGGATTCACGGGTGCGAAGCTCATCATCGAGAAGCAGGAAGAAGGCCCGCCGACCGGTGCGCCTGTCAACATCGAAGTCCACGGCGACGACTACGCGCTGCTCGGCGATCTCGCGCAGCGGATCCGTGACCGGATTCTGGGAATCGAGGGGCTCGTCGACCTGAACGACAACTTCGACCGGGGCCGCCCCGAGATCCGGATCCGCCCGGATCTCGACCGCGCCGCACGTTACGGACTGCGCACCATGGATGTCGCCAGCACCGTGAGCACGGCCATCAAGGGCGACCACGTCTCGGACCTGCGCGTCGGTGAGGACGAGTACGACATCGTCGTACGCTTCGCCCAGCCCTCGCGCCGTGACGCCGATAGCCTGGAAGAACTCACCGTGTTCTACGAAGGCGAGCAGATCCCGCTCAGCTCCTTCGCGAGCATCGATTTCGGATCTGGCATCGGCGCCATCACGCGCATCGACGGCGAGCGCGTCGTGACAGTCACCGCCGAGGCGGCCGCAGGTTACAACGGCAATGCCCTCCTTTCGCTGGTTCAGGAAGATCTTGCACGGATGCAGCTCCCACCCGGCTACTCCATCACCTTCACGGGAGAGAGTGAGGATCAGGAAGAAGCCTCGGCGTTCCTCGAGAGGGCATTCGTCATCGCCCTCATGCTCATTCTCGTCGTGCTCATCACACAGTTCGATTCCGTCACCGTGCCCTTCGTGATCATGTCGAGCGTGATCATGTCCCTGATCGGCGTCTTCATGGGACTCATGATCATGCGCATGCCCTTCGGCATCATCATGACGGGCGTCGGCGTCATCTCGCTGGCCGGCATCGTGGTCAACAACGCCATCGTCCTGTTGGATTACATCATCCGATTGCGCCGCGCCGGACACGAGAAGTTCGAGGCGATCGTCCTCGCGGGAAAGACCCGTTTTCGCCCCGTGGTCCTGACGGCCGTCACGACGATACTCGGCCTGATTCCTCTGACGACGGGCTTCAGCGTCGACTTCGGCCGGCTGTTCTCGGGCCAATTCAGCAGAGTCGTCATCATCGGCGGCGAGTCGAGCCAGTGGTGGGGGCCGATGGGAGTGGCCGTGATCTGGGGACTCGCCATCGCGACCTTTCTGACGCTGGTCATGGTCCCTGTCATGTATTCGACGATCGATCCCGTGCTGCGCCTCTTGTTCGGACGGTGGATGAGTTACGACCCCGCGTCACGCGAAGCCGCGGTCAGAGGCCGGCTGGAACCTGTGCGAACGACTCCTCCCAGCGCGGGGCCGGCGCAAACCAGCTGAAGGCGGCGCGGCTCCCGCCATCGGCAGGAGCCAACGCGGCCCTTCTGATTGCATCGACTCAGCGGAGCAGGTCCTTGACCGTCTCTCGCTCGGCGACGAGTTCGTCGATGCTGACCTTGAACTTGTCCCGCCCGAACGCATCGAATTTGAGGCCCTGAACGATCTCGTAGCTGCCATCGCCGGGGCATCGAACGGGGAAGGAGCAGATCAGTCCCTCGGGCACGTCATAGGAGCCGTCGCTCGTGACCGCCATGCTCGTCCAGGCATCGCGAGGCGTACCATGGAAGAGGATGCGCGCGTGGTCGATGGCGGCGTTCGCCGCCGACGCGGCGGAACTGAGGCCACGCGCCTCGATGATCGCCTTGCCGCGCTCTTGGACGGTCTTGATGAAGCTGCCGTGGAGCCACTCTTCGTCCGCGATGACCTTGCCCGCCGGCTTGCCGTCGATGGTCGCGTTGTGCCAATCGGGGTACTGCGTGTTGGAGTGATTGCCCCAGATGATCACATTTTTGACGTCGTCCCAGTCCTTTCCGGCCTTCGTGGCGAGCTGGGCGGTCGCGCGATTGTGATCGAGTCGCGTCATCGCGCTGAAGCTCTCGCGAGGCAGGTCGCCGGCGTTGTTCTGGGCGATGAGGCAGTTGGTGTTGCAGGGATTCCCGATGACGACGACGCGGACATCCTTGGAAGCCACGGCGGCGAGGGCGTTTCCCTGGCCGACGAAGATGGGGCCATTCTCCCGAATCAGGTCGTTCCTCTCCATGCCCTTGCCGCGCGGTTTGCTGCCGACCAGAAGGGCGAGATCCACGTCGCCGAACGCGGTCTCGGGGTCATCCGTGCAGATGATCTCCTTCAAGAGGCCGAAGGCGCAGTCCTCCAGCTCCATACGCACCCCCGCGAGGGCGCCGAGGGCGGGGAGAATCTCGAGGCACTGGAGGGCGATCGGGGTGTCCGGACCGAAGATCGCGCCGGAGGCGATGCGGGGCAGCAGGCTGTAGCCAATTTGTCCGGCCGCCCCCGTGACGGCCACTCGCTTGATTTTCGACATGAATGTTCCTCCGGGAACGTGGCGCTGCACAATGAAACCCAGCCAGAAGATAAACCGGTTCGTCCCGGTATCAAGCTCGCGGGCTGCACTGTCACAATGCCGTCGTAGGGTCGCGCGGCAGAAGGGGGCCGGCGCAGGAAGGAAGGACCGGCTGTCCTGAGGAGCTCTTGCGCCATGCGCGCGTGGGCAAGCGACTTGCAGAAGGGGGGGCGCGACCATCCCCCCCCAGCCCGAAAGGTCGAGCATGAGCCCCACCGCGCGCAGCATCATCGTCAGCGCTCTGCTTCTCGGCGTGGCCGCCTGCGCCACGTCTCCCGCTCCCAGGACGCAGATTGACATCGACACGCCCCGCTATCTTCGCGGTCTCGAATCAGAATATGTGCTCCGGCTGGATTCGCTGCCGGCCGAGCAGAGCCTGCCCCGTGACAGCGTCATGCGCCAGGCCCTCATCTCCGGCGACGCCGATGTCTATGTCACGGCGGCCGTCTTCCGCTCCGACGAGAATCTCTGCATGGATCTCATCGTCTTGAATCACGACGACACGCCGATCGAACTCGGTCGCGCCGACCTGAAGCTGGTGGACGGCGACGGGCGTTTCCTCGACGCGATCGAAGACTTCACAGGCGCCGACGAACTCGGCCTTCGCTCGCGCCGCAAGCGCGGGACGAAGGACCTGCCGGCCGTCGCCCCGCCGGAGTGGTCGACCAGCACGCCTTCGAGCGGCGTGGGGCCCATCGACGGATCCGATCACAAAGTGCAGCGAGCGCCTCTGCCCCGTGCGATGCCGAATTCGGCGTCGCTGAACGACTGGGGCCAGCTTTCGACTCGTTCGGAGGCCGGTGCGCCGAACGTACCCGAACGCATCCGCGTGGGCGCCGAAGAGGGCCGCGCCTACTGGGCCTACTGGCAGGCGGGCGGCGAACTCCACTACCCGTTGACGGCCTTCGTCACCATCGGCGATCGCCACGTGATGTTCCAATTCGAGGCGCCCTGACGGCCCGACGACGGGGTCTCGACGCTCCCCTTGCCCGCACGGACGCGGGCGCATATATCTGGGGTCCCCCTGGGCCCTGGAGAGCGCGTGCCTGCGACCCGCCTGATCAGCTGGAATGTCAACGGTGCCCGCGCCGTCTACAAGAAGGGGTTTTCGGAGTGGCTGCACCGTGCCGCTCCGGACATCCTCTGCCTCCAGGAAACGCGCGCCGAAGCCGAGCAGCTCGAGCCCGCCATGGCGGCGCCGCGGGGATATCACACGGTCTGGAATCCCAGCCGCGCCAAGCGCGGTCATTCCGGAACTTCGATCTTCAGCCGTCGTCCTCCCAAGGCGGTCGAGCTCGGGTTCGGCGACGAAGAGTTCGACATCGAAGGCCGCACCATCGTCGCCGACTTCGAGGACTTCGTCCTCCTCAACGCGTACTTTCCCAACGGTCGCCGCGACCACAGCCGGGTTCCCTACAAACTGCGCTATTGCGAGCTGTTCCTCGCGACCTGCGAAAAGCTACGCGCCGCGGGACGATCTGTGATCTTCTGCGGGGACTTGAACACCTCGCACCGGGACATCGACCTCGCGCGGCCCGCCTCCAACAGGAACACGACGGGCTTTCTTCCCGAGGAGCGCGCCTGGATCGATCGCGTGGTCGAGGCCGGTTGGATCGACAGTTTTCGGCAGCTGTCTCCCGCGCTCGAGGGAGCGTACACTTGGTGGTCCATGCCCATGCGAGCCCGAGAGCGCAATGTCGGCTGGCGGCTGGACTATTTCTTCATCAGCCCCGATCTGGCCGGAAACGTCCAAGAGGCCAACATCCTGGCCGATGTCTTGGGGAGCGATCATTGCCCCGTCGAGCTCGTCCTGAGCGAGCAGGAGATCTAGATGACCATCGAGTTGCGATCTGAGGTTGGCCGGCTGCGGCGGGTCCTGGTGCATGAGCCCGGAGCCGAGGTCGATCTCATGGTCCCCGCGCTCATGGAGGAACTTCTCTACGACGACATTCTGTTCGGCGAGGCGGCGCGCGACGAGCATCGGCTGTTCTGCGGCCTGATGCAGGCGCTGGGAATCGAGGTGCTGCAGGTGCGCACGCTCCTGGCCGAAGCGCTCGCGATCGACGAGGCGCGTCGCTGGCTGCTCCAGGCCCTGGTGGCCGATCAGGCGCCCTACGTGCGAGATCGCATGGAGAACGCGACGCCCGGCGAGCTGGCGGGCATGGCGATCCGCGGCATCCGCTACGACGCGTCGATGGGCACGCTCGCGGCCGACGACCTCTTCGAGCTGACGCCGCTGCCGAATTTCTGCTTCCAACGCGATCCCCAGTTCGTCGTCGGCAACGGCGTGCTGTTCTGCAGCATGGCGACGGCGACGCGCTGGCGCGAGGCGTTGCTGTCCCGCGTGATCTTTGGTTTTCATCCCAGTTTCGCCGATGCGAAGATCCATCTCGATCCCATGGACATCGAGCAGGGACCGTCCACGCATCTGGGGCTCGATCGCGCCAGCTTCGAGGGTGGGGATTTGATGGCCCTCAGCAAAGATGTGATCGCCATGGGCTACAGCGAACGCAGCAACCGCGCGGGAGTGCGCCGCATGGCGCGCGCCCTCGCGGCGATCGACGGCGGACCGCGTTGGCTCGTCGTCGTCGCGTTGCCCCAGCACAGGGCGTACATGCATCTGGACACGGTCTTCACGGTGATCGATCGCGGCAGCTGTCTCGTCTATCCCCAGGTCGTCATGCGTGGCCACGTGGAAACCGCCGAAGTGTTTCTCTTCGATCTCCATGCCAAGCAACTGAGTCCAGAGCGCGCAGGGGACCTGCTTCCCACGCTGAAGCGCCTCGGAATTGCCCTCGACCCCATCTACTGCGGTGGCGACGATCCGATTACCCAGGCGCGCGAGCAGTGGACCGATGGGGCAAATGCTCTCGCACTCGCACCCGGCGTCGCGGTCCTCTACGATCGCAACGTCGCGACGGCGGAGATGCTCTCCGATCGTGGTTATCAGATCCTGGATGCTGTTGAGCTGCGCGACGGACGTGAGACGCTGGATCTGGATGCGCCGACGCCGACATGCATTCTCCTGCCGTCCAATGAACTCAGCCGCGCGCGCGGTGGACCGCATTGCCTCACGCACGCGCTGCAGCGTGATTCCGTCTGAGCCGTGAGCCGTCGCGACTTTCCCCGCCGTACGGGACGGACGGATCCACGAGATCGATCCGTCGATCATCCTTCAGCCGGGCCCAGCCTGCCTGAGCGACGGTCTCGATGCGCTCGTTGCGGCGATCCACGAAGCCTAGCCTGACCTCTGGTCGTCCGCGCGAGCATGCACTATAGTCGCGGCACGTTGCCCCTTCGGCGCCGCGGCGCCGGTGATGTTCGACGGAACCCGGAAACTGATCGACCTTCCGCATGAGTAGACTCGTATTCGTCATCGCGGCCTCTGCCGGAGCCTGCCTCCTGCTGCTTGCCCCCATGGCCGCTCTGGCGGCCAGCGTGTCCGTCGAGGGTCCCCCCGGTGCCGAGGTCTTCGTCGATGGCGAGTCGTTTGGCCGACTGCCATGGGACGGGCCGCGTGAACTGGGTCCGGGGCCGCACGCGCTCCGGGTCAGCCTGCTGGCCCACCAGGACTACGAAATCGAATTGAGTGCCTCGGAGGCAAGTGACACCGCGTTCGTCCGGGCCGAACTACTGCGGCTCGACCGCAATCTGGCTGGATTGTCGAGCCTGCTCCTGGCCGGGCTCGGTCAGCACTACGAGGGTCGGACGCTTTGGGGCTGGGGATTCATGGCGGCCCAGCTGGCCAGCGCGACGATCGTCCTCCTCGCCGAGGACAGCTTCAAGAGCCACCGTGCCGACTTCCAACGGGCGCAATTCGCCTACGACAACGCCATCGCCGAGCCCACGTTTCGTGAGCAGCTCGACCTCATGGAGGCGGCGTGGGCCGACATGAAAGACGCCGAGAAGATCCGCGACGTCGCCCTGTACAGCATGATCGGCATTGCGGTCGTCTCTGCCGTCGAGGCTTGGTGGACGGTGGGCCGCGCCGTGGAACCGCGCATCGAGATGTCCTCCTTCCAGGGCGGGCGGCAGCTGCGCGTCGGCTTGGGTGGGAGGTTCTAGATGCGCTCCACGACACAGAGACGCTGGGTGTTTCTCGCGGCGATCGCTCTCCTCGCAGGAATCGTCGCCTGTTCCGAGCTGCCGGACCCCGCGCGCATCGACAACCCCTTCGATCCGAACGTCGGCGCGGGAGATCCCTTCGACGTGCGTGTCAGCTTCGAGAAGGGGAGTGTCATCGTCCGTTGGAATCCGATCCATGTTTCGCAGCCCGGAATTCTGAGCTATCTCGTCTCGCATTCGGCGAAGCCGTCCGGGCCATTTCGACTCCTCGGCGAGGTCGTTGTCGCCCCGAATCTGGAGACCAAATTCGCGCACGCGAGTTACACCCGCGACAGCTACAACTACTACATCGTGCAGGCGCGGAAAGCGGACGGCATCAGCGCGGAGTCCATCGTCGCCGCCATGGGTATCCGCACGGCGCCCACCGTGCGCCTGACTTCCGGCCTGGAAACGACAGGCACCCGCACGCCGGTGTTTCTCCTGCGCCCGCGGATCGTTTCCGGCGAGGCGTTCGAGCTCAGTCTCGACCCCGCCTTCAGCGCCATCAGCAGCTTCGACTCGGCAGAAGTTGCGGACGACGTCGTCTTCGACCTCGGACCTGCCTCGCGCAGCGCCATCTTCAGACTCTATTCCAGGGTTCGGCGCGGCGGCGTCGTCGATACCACGGGCGTGGACAGCGTCTTTGCCGACCTGAGAACGCGGATGTCGGCGCGGCTGAACACGATGGGTATGATCGACGACACCTTGCTGACCCTCGACCTTTCCAATCTCGAGGGGGTCACGCTCATGCGCTTCGCGCGAAGCGGCGCCGGCCTCGCCGGAGCCGCGTGGGAAACGCCCGACCCGGATCTGGAATCCCAGACGCGTGTGCTGTCGCTCGATGTCAACGAGGTGAATCACGAGATCTTCGGCGAGTTCGAATCAGACTTCGGTTTTCGCGAGACGAAGATGCTCGAGCTGATGGCACAGATCAACATCACGAGCGTCGGATTCTCCCTCGTCAACTCGGGCGGCTCCACGGGGACGACCGCCGAGTTGGACATCCTGGTCATTCCCGCGGCGGTGCCGGGAGCGCGCTACATGCGCTTCTCGGAGGATGTGAGCTTTCCCGGCGTCGCGTGGCAGCCGTTCGCGAGTTCGGCCCCATTCACGCTGTCGCCGGCGCTCGGCGACAAGACCGTGTTCGGTCAGTTCCGCAATCCCTTCTCGAACACGGTGGCGTCGCAAGCGACGATCACCCTGACGGATCCCACGCCCTGATTCTCAGTCTTCCTCGAGCGAAATCTCCATCACGATATCCGTCCGTGCATAGTCGGGGTGTGGCCCGCGCCGCGCGATCGAGAATCCCGTCTTCTCGTAGAGCGCGAGAGCGTGGGGAAGTTTCGAGCTGCTCTGAAGGCTCACGCGCTTCATGCCCACCTCGCGAGCCCACGCGAGCGCCGTCTCCAGGAGGAGACGTCCGTGGCCGTGGCCCTGATGTGCGGGATCGACCGCCATCTTGCTCAGTTCGACATGACGGTCGTCAAGCGGCGTCATGGCAACGCAACCCACGGCCTCGCCTTCGACCAGCGCGAAGAAGATCTCGCCGCCGCGCGCGAGGACATAGTCCTCTGGATGCCGGAGGATCAACTCGTCCTCCTTCTCGAGCTCGAACAACTCTTCGATCCAGCGCCGGTTCAACAGCTCGAAGGCGCGCGCGAATCGAGGCTCGAATCGGAGGATCTCGCCGTCCACACTCAGCCTCCGGCCGCGACGGCCTGTTCGCGCCGCTGTCGCAGCGTCGCGTTCGTGGGATCCAGACGGAGGCCCTCCTCGAAGTGCTGCCGCGCGCGCCGCGCATCGCCGCGGGCCAGGGAGATCAGGCCCAGATTCAGGTGGATCTGCCAGCGATGAGGATCGAGGCGGGCGCCGATCTGCAACAGGCGCTCTGCCTCGTCCAGCCGACCCTGGGTGGCGAGGAGCGTTCCGAGATTCACGTGTGCCTCGCTGCTCTTGGGGTCGAGCCGCAGCGCCGTGCGATAGTGCTCTTCCGCCTGACTCTCCTGCGACTGCGCCGCGAGGACGAGGCCGAAATTCACGTGCGCCTCGGCCGAGCGCGGATCGATGTCCAGCGCCCTCTGCAGAAACGGCTGAGCCTCCTCGATCCTCCCCGACCGCGCGAGAGTGGCGCCGAGGCCATTCAGGGCGTGACTATTTCTTTCGGTGCGTTCGACGGCGGCGCGGAACAACGTCTCCCCATTCTTCCACACGGGAATCTGTTGCGCCGTCGCGAAGATCAAGAGCGCCGCGGTCAGGCCGAACAGCACGGAGCCTGCGGGCCGCAGAAGCGGCCTTTGCCGGACGAGATCGGACAGCGCACAGACCAGAAGCAGGATGAGTCCCATGTGCGGGACATAGCTGTAGCGATCGGCCATGGATTGGACGCCGACCTGAAAGATGCCGAGGACCGGCACGAGAGTGCCTAGATAGAACAGCCATCCGACGAGGGGATAGCGCAGCTGATGCCGCCGCCAGAGCCACACGCAGAGCAGCGTGACCGCGGCGACGGTCCCGGCCGAGGCGGCGACGACCGCCGCGGGCCAGCCATGGTCGGGGGGCGCGAATGCCGGATGCGGGTAGAGATAGGCGAGGTCCTTGGGCCAGAAAAGTTTCTCGATGTAGCGCAGATACGACACGAGGGCGTTGGCGAGGCGGTCGGCGAAGCTCAGAAGATGCAGGCTCGACACGGCCCCGCCCGAGCGCTGCGCCCAGATCGTCGCCGCGGCATCGGCGACGACGATGAACATCAGCGGGATCTTCTCCACCACGCGCCGCTTCCAATCGCTCTCGCGCCTCAGGGGCCACGAATCGAGGAGGAACAGCACCGCCGGGAGCGTCACCAGCATGGCCTTCGCCAAGAGGCCCAGGGAGAGGCAGCCAGCCGTGACGAGATACCATCTCCTGCCGCCGCCGCGTACGAAGCGCGCATAGCTGCCCATGCACAGGATCCAGAAGAGAGTGCTCAGTACGTCTTTTCTCTCCGCGATCCACACGACCGATTCGACGCGCAGCGGATGGACCGCCCAGAGCCCCGCCGCGACCAACGCGATCCAGCGGCGTTGAGTGAGCTGCGTGAGCACCAGGAACAGGAGTGCGGCGTTGAGTCCGTGAAGCAGGACGTTCACACGATGGTAGCCCGCCGGCTCGACGCCGAAGAGCTGACTGTCGAGGGCGAGGGACAAGAAGCTGAGCGGGATCCAGTTGCTGGCGTGCTGCGTCGTGAAGGCCCAGCGGATGGTCTCGGCGGTCAGGCCCTGCCTCACATAGCCATTGGCGGAGACGAATTCGGGGTCGTCCACCTCGACGAAGTCGTAGCCCACCGACGGCCAGTAGAGGACGCACACGCCGACGAAGAGCAGTAGGCCGGCGACCCACGGGAATTGATGCGACCTGATCGCGGAGATGGCCCACTCCTCGTGGCTGGGGGAGGGGCAGTATAGCGAGTCCGCTGCGCCGTGCTAACCACGAAGCTGGAATGCGCGGCTGATCCCGACATTCCAACTCGTTCCCGCCGGGAACGCCTCTCCTGAGACCGTGTGCGTCAGGCCCGTCTCGAAGATCCACGCCGTCCAGCGGTAGATCAAGCCGGCGCCGAGATCGTGGAAGCGGCGCTGGCCAGGGACGATGCCGAGGTTTTCGTCGCGCGTTTCGTCGCCGCGCAGTCCCGACCATGCGACGCGGAGCGCGAGGGGCAGGGAGCCGCTCAGGGCGTGGCCCAGTTCCACATTCCACAGCCATTCGTTCCCGGGGTCCCTCCCGGTTTCCTCGTCGTGTCGACGCCAGCGATAACCGCCCTCGATTCCGACCCAACTGAGATCCCGGCCGAGCGAGTGTCCGTATTGCAGGCCGGCTTCAAGATCGTGCTGTCCCTCGCTGAGCGGGACGTCGTCCGGATCCGTCGCGGCCTTTCCGGCCGGCAACTTCCACGCGCCGCGCGCGCTGAGGCGATGCGCTCCATCGAGGAGGGCGATGCGGCCCGTGAACCGTATGTCGCCGATACCCCAACTGTCCGTGCGCTGGAAGCGGTCCTCGAAGCGGAGATCGTAGTACGGCAGCTGCACGCCGAGCGTCACGCGCTCATGCAGGCCGTATTCCGCTTCGCTCCACAACACGCGGACGCGCATGGAGCCGTCATCATTGAATGGACGCCTGTCGCCGCGCTCGACGGGGGTGCCATCTTCGAGCACCGCGGCAGTGGGGGCGAATTGCTCGGCGCTGAGATGATAGAGGAATGCGCTCTTGAACCAGACGCTGCCCTGCGGCTGCGTCCACGACCCCGCGGAGGCAGAGCGCGTATGACAGAGCAGGAGCAAGGCGACGGAGATGGTGGCTGCCGCCCTCAAAGCTCTCCACTCTCGTAGGGGTCGATGATCAGGCTTTCGGGGTACATCGCGTACCACGCGAACCAGAACGCCCGCATGGAGGGGATCCAGCTGAGTCGCGTGCCCGCCAGCGGGCCGGCGACGGCGACGCCGGTTGGCATCCACAAGCTGGATTCAGGCATGTCGTCCTCGTAGAGGCGATAGGAGTTGTACGACGCCGTGGCCTTTTTGAAGTGCAGCAGTTCGCCCGTGGATGGCAGGCGCCGGTCGAAGACCCCCGCGAAGCCCGCGCTGGGGAAGGCGAAGACGACCATGGGTCGAGTTCCGCGGTCCTCGTTGAGCACGAAGCCCTGCTGCTGACCATCGATGCTCATCGCGATGGCCATGGGTTGGCCCTCGCCGATGATGCCGACGACGCGATCCTTGTTTTGGAGGCCGAGGGGATGTTCGTCGTCCCGCCGGCTGATGGGGAAGCGAATCTCGAGATCGTTGCGCCAGTACGCACGGTAGATGTTGTCGCGCGACAGCCAGTCGACCTCGTCGACCACGCGGTCCGCGTTCAGGATCAGGCTGTTCGGGTAGAGGCGCCCCCAGATCTTCCAGCTGCAGAGGAAGCTCGGCTGGATGTCGACGCAGCTTCCGTCGCGGTCTCCCTCGAGGGCGAAGGCCAGCATCTGCGGCACCTTGTTGCGGGGGTTCTTCGGCTCGACGACGACGAGATTGTTGTTGTACAGACCCCCAGCCTCCCAACGGCCCGTCTTGAGACCTGCGTTGTCGTGGGAGAAGAGCAGGGCGCTGTCCGTCAGCGGGCAGTAGCTGAGAACCGTCGGTTTTCCGTCGAAGTGGTGATTGAGAACTTCCTGCCACAGCATGATGGCGAGCGGGAAGAAGTACGGTTGGCCGTCGATCTCGGCGCCGATCCCTTCCTCGAGGCCCTCGATGTTGCCGAAGATCGTGGCGCGGCTCTCGCCGACGAAGATCGGATCGTTCAACTCCTGGAAGTCGAGCCCGGGCGCCGCGTAGTCGGCATCGAAGAGCGAACGGTCGAAGTTGCACACGAGGGGCTCGAAGGGGATGGGCCACCCGGGCCAGTCGAAATCGATGTCGATCGGGCGCGCGCCCACCGGGACCGGGTCGTCGGCGCCGCCGACGGGTTGACTCACGCTCTCGGCCGCGCCGGCATGAGCCTCGAAATAGTAGAACATCACACGATCCGCCGGCCGCGGATCCAACCGCAGTTCGTACGCGCGCTCGAAGCGCTGGTCGACGGGGGAGACCGGCTCCAGCCGCAGAGCTTCGAAATCCTCGCGCCGCGGCGCTCCACCTTCCTCGGACAGTCTCTCTTCGCTGAGATAGGCCACATGGACGAGGACGCTGTCGGCGTCGCGCGCGACGGCCCATGCGAACGGGCGCTCGAGCGCGAGGGGCTCGCTGGGACTCAGTCCTGCATCGACGAGAGCGAGCCCGCGGGTCGGAGGGCTCGTCTTGAAGATCTGTTCCTCGCCGGCACAGCCCGCCAACAGCGCGAGTGCGAGGAGGGCGATCGGCGCGGGACGGCAACTGCGGGTCCGCATGGCGAGTTTCGACTCGATCTCCGGGGATGGGGCCACGCATTGCTGCGTTCCCTTGAGCATACGCGGTCGGCCGGCGGGGGTGACCTCAGCCGGCTGATTCGTCGCTCTTGCGGCCTTTGCCCCTGCGGCTCTCGCGGAGCGTGTCCAGGGCGTCGCCGAGTTCTCCGAGACTGAAGGGTTTGGCGAGCAGGATCTCGAACTCACCTCCCGGAGCGCTCATGTCACCGCTGGCGACGGCGAGGCCGGTGGACAGTCCGACGGGCAGGTCCGGAGAGACGGAGCGGATTCGTCGCGCGAGCTCGTCACCACTCATGTCCGGCATGCCCAGATCGCTGATGACGACGTCGAAGTCGTCGGGATAGCGGCCGACGAGTTCGAGCGCTCGCGTGGCCTCGGTGCACTCGATGACTTCGTAGCCCATGCTCTCGATCGAACGGCGATGGATGTCGACGAGCGCATCGTCGTCGTCCACGAACAGCACCGTCCCGCAGCCGCGACGCAGCTCGTCCTTGATGGCTGCGCTTGGATTGATGACCGGGAAGTAAACATGCGCCAGCTGGAGTCCTCCGGCGATGCTATGGATCGTCAAACGTGCGTCGTGCCGGGCGAGTGCCGAGGCGATCCGCGAGAGGAGGGGGTCGCCCAGATCTTCCGCCGATGCTCCCACGAAGACGCGATGCTGGCTGTCGGGGTCCGCCGGCGCCGCGCGCACGCCGAGGCGCACATGGAGGCCGAGCTTGATGCCTCGGCGCCGGGCGAACGCGTCGTCGTCGACTTGGACGCTGATCAGGCTCAGCTCGAGCGAGCCGCCAGCGGGCAAGAGTTCGCCGACGAAGTTCCCCACCAGGGCCTTGCACTCGGCGCGGAGGGCGGACGCGGGTCCCTTCGCGATGAGTCCCTGCGCCTCGATCTGCCTGCGCAGGCGGATCTCGGCGGGCAGCTCGGACCTCAGGTCCTGAGACAGCCCTTGCAGAATCTCTTGGAGGGGGATGCGCTCGTGCGACGTTGGCGCCATACATACTCCTCGATCGGATGATACGAGGGTAATCACAACATTACTCCTAAGCGCCGCCTTCGCCCACATGTTTTCGCCAAATGTTCATCAATATTCCGGCGGCGACGCTGACATTGAGTGACTCGGCTCCACCGCCCCCGACGAGATGCAGGCGCAGTTCACAGAGGTCGCGGCTGAGCCGGCGCATGCCCGTGCCCTCGGCGCCGAGAACCAGGACGCTGCGCGGCGCTGGATCCCAGCGGTCCGCCGGCAACGTGTCATCCCCGAGATCCGCGCCGACGATCTGGTAGCCCCGGTCGCGAAGCCGCCGCAGGGACTGGGCCAGGTTCCCCACGCGGGCGACGGGGAGACTCTCGAGGGTTCCGGCGGAGGCCTTGGACGCCGCCGCGCTGAGCGGTGCGCTGTGGGCCCTCAGGATGATCAGCCCCCCCGCGCCGAAATACTTCGCGCTGCGCGCGATGCCACCCAGATTCTGTGGATCCTCGATCTGGTCCAGGGCGACGATCAAGGATGGGTCGAGCTGCAGCAGATCCTCCAACTCGAGGGTGGGGAGCTCGCCGCAGCGAAGAACGACGCCCTGATGCTGCTGGCTGCGCGAGAGATTTCCGAGGTCGTGCACCGAGATCTCCCGGCAGGGGATCCCGCCGGCTTCGGCCAGCCGGCGCAACTCGAGCAGCCGGCCCGATGGCTTCTCGCGCAGCAACAGCTCCTGGATGGATCGCCGTCGCGCGAGCAGGCAGGCCTCGACGGGAGAAATACCATGGAGCATCTGAGCTTGACCCTCTGGGCGCGGCGGGGGAGTTTTCGGGCGACGAGTTCGGGCAATCCTAGTTCTTTTCGGCCCAAGGAGCATCCATGACCTACACGCCCATTCTGGGGAGCCTAGGCTTCGTGATGTCGGCCGATCGCAAGCGCGTCCTGCTCGTGCATCGCACGGCCCGTCCCGAGGACGATCAACTGGGCAAGTACAACGGGCTCGGTGGGAAGATGGAGCCCGCCGAGGATGTCGTCAGCTGCATGCGGCGTGAACTCCGCGAAGAGGCGGGCATCGAAGGCGTCTCGATGGTGCTGCGCGGCACGGTCAACTGGACCAACTTCGGAACCAAAGGCGAGGACTGGCTCGGCTTCATCTTCCGCATCGACGAGTTCTCCGGCGAGCTGCTGCGGCAGAACGCGGAGGGGACGCTGGACTGGCATCGTATCGATGAATTGGAGCGCCTGGACATGTGGGAGGGCGATAGGCATTTCCTTCCCCTCGTCTTCGACGACGACCCGCGGATGTTCCACGGTTACATGCCCTATGACCGGGAACGTCCGTTGAGTTGGTCGTTCGAACGACTCTGACGGTCCAAACGATTCGGCAGCAGCCAGTCATTTCGCCGTACGGTTCGAGGATGCGCTACCCTCACGAAGGCTTCCAGGTGACGAGCCTTCCGTTCACGACCTCCCATGGCCTGTGGGCCTTTGGGAGAGCTCGTGCCCGGCTCCACCGCCCATTCTCAGGCGCCGTCCTCGAGAGCTACCTGGCCGCGAGCCAGACGGATGGAGATTCTTCGGGCGGTGTCCCACTCCATATCGAGACGGCGTTTCGTGAGTATCTGAAGTGCGGCATCCTGGCTTACGGCTTCGCCCGGGCCTATTGCGCAGGTTGCGGCCACGACTTCCTGATCGCGTTCTCGTGCAAGGGGAGGGATGTCTGCCCATCGTGTGCGACGCGCCGCATGGTCGAAACGGCCGCGCACATGGTCGACCACGTCCTGCCAAGAGTGCCGTTTCGCCAGTGGGTGCTGTCGGTGCCGAAGCGGGTCCGCTGGCACATGCGAAAGAAGCCCGAGGTCACCAGCGGATTGCTCGCGATCTTTCTACGGGCGGTGGAGACCACGCTCCGCCAGCGCAGCCCCGACGCCCCGCCGGACGCGCGCTTCGGCGCCGTTGCCTTCGTGCACCGCTTTGGCAGCTATCTCAACAGTCACATCCACTATCACGTCCTCGTCACCGATGGTGTGTTCAGCACGGGAAGCGATGGTGAGGCCGTCTTTCATCCAGCGCTGGATCTCGACGCGAGTGACTTCATCGCCGTGCAGCAGAAGATGCGCCACTGCGGCCTCCGCTGGCTGCATCGGCACGGCCATCTCGACGGCGTCGCCATTCACACGATGGACGCACCCGAGCATGCCGGCGGCTGGTCGGTCGATGCCTCGGTCCATCTCCCCGCCTGGGACCGCCAGGGCCTGGAGCGTCTGGTCCGCTACTGCGCACGTCCGCCTCTGAGTCAGGAGCGCCTCGGCCGTCTGAACGCCGAGAGCCTCGTCTACAGCCTGCGCAAGCCGACGCTGGATGGGCGCACCGAGCTGATCCTGACGCCGCTTCAGCTGCTGGACCGCCTGTCGCAACTGATCACGCCGCCGCGGCTCCACAAGCACCGTTACTGTGGCGTCCTGGCCCCCAACGCAAAGCTGCGGCGGGAAGTAGTCGAGAGTGCCGGTCCGGCGGGGGCGACGTTGCAGTTGTTACAAGGGGCTCGGGAGAAGATGGGGCTGCAGGCGGGCGGCTGCGAGGATGAGTCCACGCCGACAGTCGAGGAAGAACCCCGCAGCAAACTCAGTCGAGTCGCCGCGCGCTGCTGGGCGTTGCTGCTGGTGCGGATCTACGAGTGCCTGCCGCTCTTGTGTCCGCAGTGCGGTCATCCGATGCGGATCATTGCCTTCATCCAGGATCCGCCCGTGATCGAGAGGATCCTCCATCACATCGGCGAGCCGACGCAGCTACCGGAAGTCCTGCCGGCTCGCGCTCCACCTCAGGCGGAGATGGATTTCGCCCAGGGAACCGGGCTCGGCGATTGGCCGGAGATGGATCAAACGGCTGGTCGCGGAGGCGACGGCTGGGACTGAGTCCACGCAATGAACGGGAGTGAGGGGGAGGGCGCTGCGGAATGGGAAGCGGGGCGATCGCCGCAGTGTGTCCGCGATGCGGCTCGAAAGCCCCATTCGATGTCAGATCGCACTCGAACGGGCTGCGACATGCGCAGGCGGTCGGGGTGGCAGGGCCTGGAGATCTTGCGATGCGGGGGTTGACGATGCGGATGGGTGGTTGAAATTCCTTCCGTTCAACAAGGGCGCCCTCTTCTCGAGCGCCACCTGTATCGTCTCGGCGCGGAAAGAGACCGCGCCGCTGGCGAATCGTCGCCCCCGCCGACGCTCCCCTCCCGCGCGAATCCTGGGGAATCCCCCGATCGGTGCGATGGAGTGGAGCGGTGTGAGTGGGATTCTCACCCGAGACGCGATGTGGGCTCGCCCGCCCGCTGTTCTGCCTCCAACGCCCCCTCTACGTCACCCAACGCGCGACGGCACTCCGCGATCAACAACCAGTTCTGTCGCTGCAGCTCGGCCCCCGCATAACCATTGGATCGCTGGGCCGTGGAGATCGCCTGCTCCCACTGCTGCTGATCGCGACGAAGCAGCGCGAGTTCGTGCCAGAGCGCGGCACTCTCGGGCTGCAACCGAAGCGCGCGTTCGAGATCCGCGGCGGCGTCGTCGAGTCGTCCCTCTGCTCGCGCCCTGTGAGCGCTGTCGATCAGCGACTGCGCTGCGGGGAGGGGCTCCTCGTCCACATTCGTTTCGACGCCACGCTGCGGAACGCAGGCGGCGAGTCCGAACGCCAACAGCAGAACTAGCCTTTGTCCCCGTTGAAGATGCCCTTGAACCATCGTGCTGCCTTCTTTCCAAACGATGTCTTCCCGCAATCCCCGTAGTCGGGCGCGGTTCCCTCCAGGAAGGGTAAGCGAACGGCGCCCTCGCAGCGTTCTCCCACGCGGCTGCCCGAGACGGAGTCCACCCAGAGCTCTTCGACACCCGCGGGCAGGCTGCTGCTGTAGCTGCGCGTCTGGATCCCACTCATGAGCCGGGCCCAGATGGGCAGCGCCCCCGAAGTCCCACTCAGCCCGCAGGAAGTGGCGTCGTCATGTCCGACGCGGACCACGGCGACATGGTCCTTCGTGAAGCCCGCGAACCAGCTGTCCTTGTAACCGTCGGAGGTACCGGTCTTGCCCGCGACCTCCAGGCCCTCGGGGAGGAGATAGCGCAGCGAAGCAGCAGTTCCTTCCTTCGTGCTCTGGGCCAGCGCCGCGTTGATCATGTACACGTAGCGCCGGTCCACAGTCTGCTCGAGATGCAACGGATAACGCTTCGACTTGTTCCCCTCGGCGTCCAGGACGTCGCGCAACGCATTGACCCGGCTCTGGAATCCGCCGGCGGCGAGGGTGTTGTACATCTGGACCATGTCGAGGGGCGTGAGTTCGACCGCTCCGAGAGCCAACGATGGATAGGGAGGAATGTCGTCGGGCAGGCCGAGACGTTGCAGGGTCTCGACGATGGACTCCGCGCCGAGATCCAGCGCCACGCGCACCGTGGGCAGATTGATCGAATGGGTCAGGGCCTGAAAGAGTGGCACTTCGCCCTGAACAGTCTCGTCGTGATTTTGGGGCTCCCATAGATCGCCGTTGGGCATCTCGACGGTGATGGCCGAATCGAGAACGCTTGTGGACCAGGTGTAGCGGCCCGACTCCAGCGCTTTCAGATAGACGCCGGGCTTCATGAGCGAGCCCACGGGTCGGCGCGCCTCGAAGGCGCGGTTGAAGCCGTCAAAGCCCGGCTGCCGCCCGCCCACCACGGCAAGCAGTTCCGCCCCCGTGACGCTGGTCACGACGACGGCTCCTTCGAGGCTGCCCTCGGGCCGGCCCTGTGTCTCCTCGAGTCCACGCAAACCGTTGCTCAGCGCTTCCTGCGCGCGTGCCTGCACGCGTGGCGACAGAGTGGTGAAAATGCGCAGGCCCTCGGAGTCCAGGACCTCTTCCGGATAGTCCTCCAGGAGTTGATGCCGAACGACATCCATCATGGCGGGATAGGTGACGGTGCTGCTTTCGGGGCGAGAGCTGACACCGAGCGGCGCCTTGCGCGCAGCTTCGGCGTCTTCGGAAGAGAGCACGCCTTCTTCGGCCAGCATGCTCAGCAGGAGGTCGCGCCGATTACGGGCCCGCTCCGCGCTCCGCCGCGGATCGTAGAACGACGGACCCTTGATCATGGCCACCATGAGGGTGAGTTCTGCCAGCTTCAACTCGTGCAGAGGCTTCGCAAAATAGAAGTAACTCGCCAGGCCGAATCCGTGGATGGGTCGCTGCCCGTCCTGGCCCATGTAGATCTCGTTGAGATAGAGATGGAGGATCTCATCCTTGCTGAGCCGGCGCTCCACGGAGAACGCCATGAACAACTCGTTGAACTTCCGCAGCAGGTTCTGCTTGCTGTTGAGCATGCGGTTCTTCACCAGCTGCTGCGTCAGGGTACTGCCCCCCTGCACGACGCGCCGCGCACGGACATTGGCCGCCATCGCGCGCAGGAGCCCTTTGGGGTCGATCCCCCAATGCCCGTAGAAGTTGCGATCTTCGACGGTCAGCAGGATTTCCACGAGCAACGGCGGAAACTCGTCGCGCTCGAGGAGCAGGCGATCCTCACCCGTTCGCGGATAGATGCTGCCAATGAGCAGTGGATCGAGGCGCGCCAAGGGGACTTCGGGGCCGAGCGAGTCCGAGGCGAGACTCTGGATACGACCGCCCGCGAAGCTCAGGCGCAGGACGGTGGCGGGCTCGGGTCCCTCGGGAAAGTGGAAGCCGCGCGTGTGGAGGTCGAGCGCCTGCTCCGTCTGAGTGAAGCTACCTGGCTCCTCCACCGTGCTGCGCTCGCTGTAGCCCAGCCGCAGGAGCTCTTCGCGCAGATCCTCGGCCGTAAGGGCCTTGCCTGCGTAGAGATCGGTCGGGCTGGCATAGACGCGAGCGGGCTCGGGCCAGAGTCGGCCAGAGATGTGTTTCTGCACCAGGAGCTCGACGGAGACCGCGTAGATCACGATCAAGAGCAATGCTCCACGCAGCAGCCAACGCCAGTTGTCGCGCAGTAGCTCTCCGCCCAGGCGAAGCGTGCTCTTCAGTGTCGATTCTGGATTCATGAATTGCAGGTGGGTTTTTGCGGGTGCGTGTGGATTGTAGGTTGGCGCGGGTCCTGTGGCAATGGTGGCGGACGCTGGAGGGCTCGGGGGTTCGGAAGTTGCACGTGGTGGTTGCCTGCGTACGACGGTGGCGGTGATGTGGCGTGGCAACGAGGACAATGACATGCCTCGCGCTTCGTCAGCCATCCACAGCCGACCAAGATCTGCTGCTGGACTTCGCAGAGTTCACGCCCTGAGAATCGCACCCCCAACTCAGCGCACGAATCTCGTAAGCTCCCGCAGCGAAATCCGTCCGTCAACGCGGACGCCGCCCGCTCGAACATACTCCCCGACTTCGAGACTCGCGATCAACTCGTAAAGGTCCCACCTCCACTGCGGTGGGGGCGTTACCGTGAACAAGGTGGAGAACAAGAGGTTCACGACCTCATTGTTGTCCGTCGCCAATTGAATACTCACACCGCCGTCGACGGGCGTCGCGTCATCGATCTGAAGCACAGATCCTGTCACGAACTCGAGTTCGGGCTGCAACAGAAAATCGCGCCCGATTCCCACGAAGTCCTCGAAGCGGAGCCGCACATCTCCCGGTGCGCCGTATTGGCGGACATGTTCCAATTCGATCGGGTGGAGATCGAAGGACAAGCTCGTCTCCCAGTATGCGGCGCATAGTTCGCCCCGATCGTCGTGCGAGAGAAGCATCCATGTCCGCGCGGGATACGGTTCCGTCAAGGGACGGCCTGCATAGAGCGTGAACGGATGATCCGGCCCGCAGCCGCTGAATCCGACACGGAGCTGAAGAGTCTCTCCCACCAACTCGGCCGAAAGCAGCTGATAGAAATCCTGCTCGATCGCCTCGGGATCGCGCTCCGTGAGCACGACCGTGGAATCTGGAGGCGGATCGAAGCACGGGCCCGGATAGATACCGAAGTGGGCGTCCTCGAAACTCTGTGGCCGCCCATCCGGGCCGGGTACGAGGAACACTTCGAGCGGGTTGGGTGTGGTCACACACTCGCATGCCACGCAGGCCAGAATGCTCACGAAGGAGACGCGGTGCAGGCCCGTTTCGTCGACCGACACCCGATAGACTCCAGCTTCATCGGGGCTGGCGTAGACGGCTGTTCCACTCGGGAACTCCACCCTCACACCGCCTGCGTGATACGGTCCCTCGTTCGCATCGCGGACGCCGTTGCGGTCGTCGTCACTGAACATGACTCCCGCAATGAGTGGGCGATCGGGTACCAGGGCGAATGCCGCCGTCGCGGCGAAGGCGAACGATCCGAGGCCTGGGTCACGGAAGACCCAGCTCTTGGCTTCCGAGCTTTCACCCGGCCTGAGCGCGCCGTTCTCGCCCAGTAGGCCGGAGTAGTCGTAGCCGTATTTTCCGGGAGGGAAAGACTCACCGATCGGGTCGAGCGCGAAGTCCGCATTGAGTGGCATGACCTCTTGAGGAACGAAGCGGTTGAGCCAGATCGTCGCGGGCGCGTAGAGCGTCAGCGGTCCAGCGTTCCGGACTGCGACGTCAATGGAGACTGTCTCCTGCGTCGGGTCCACAAGCAGATTGCTGCCGACGAGGTCGACGTAGATGGGTTCATATCCCGGAGGAGCGACGTCGACTCGCTTCAAGACGAAGGAATTGGCGTCGGGTTCGAAGCTGCCGTCGAAGGCGGTGCCGCCGTCTTGCGCTTTGTTGGGCGGGGGCGCCGTCGAATCGGTGCAGGCCGGGAGAAGCAGAGAAAGGAAGGACAGGAGGTAGAGCGTGCCACGTTGGAAGGTCATGGCAACACACCTCCGTTGTCGGGGTGAAACAGACAGGATGGGTGGATCGACGCCTTTGAATCTACAGGATTGGAAGATGTGGGTCCAGTGGGCGGCGTGGTTCGAGTCGCCGTGCATGGCTGCCTTGCATCCCACTCCACGCTCAGCGCAGTGCGACAGCGTCCAAGCCAGGGGATGGACTGGGTTGCGGGACAACTCGTTGGACATGATTTCCTACGCAGCTGAGAGACCCGGGACTCGCCGATCGACCGTCCTGGGGTCCCGTTCCGTTGCGTGCTAGGTTCTCGCGGTTCGGACTTGTGGTTCCTATTTAATCCATCCGCGTTGCTACTGTTGAGCTTACACCTTCCCGCATTCTTCGGACGGCCATGCTCATCACGATACTACGCTCTCTCCTTTCGGGGTTCCAGACTCACCGCGCG
>Ga0326597_10003206_pt1 | contig 23785 bp, 24 predicted proteins | sample RVTome_12_FD_203789 | JGI IMG/M metagenome (GOLD analysis project Ga0326597, IMG submission 203789) | Soil microbial communities from uranium-contaminated site in the Upper Colorado River Basin, Wyoming, United States - RVT100D185 | ecosystem: Environmental > Terrestrial > Soil > Contaminated >... | reverse complement strand
CCGATGATCGAGGTGAGCGGCGTGCGCAGCTCGTGCGACAGGGTCGAGGTGAACTCCTTCTTCAGGCGCTCCGCCTCGAGCTGCTGCGTGATGTCCTGGCACTGGGCGATGATCGACACCAGGTCGCCGCCCTCGCCGACCAGCGGCGTGATCGTGAACTCGCATGTGATCTCGAGGCCGTCGCGGCGCAGGCAGCGCGCGCGCACGCGGGTCGCCGGCTCCCGGCGGGCGACGAATTCCGACCACCATTCGGGGTTGATGCTCGCCTCGTCGGCGGGAAACAGCGTGTTCAGCGCGCTGCGGCCGATCAGCTCGAGCGTCGAGTAGCCGAGCATGTGCTCGGCCGCGGGGTTCATCTCCAGGATGGTGGAGTTCGCATCCATCTCGATCACCGAAATCGGCGCGCGCTCGGCAAACAGGGCCAGCTTGCGCCCCGAAGCCTCGACCTCCTGGCGCGCCTCCAGCAGGTCCTCGATCTGCTGCTCGAGCTGCTTGTTGAGCCGCGTGTGATCCTCGGTCAGGCGGTCGTAGGCGTGGCGCAGCCGGTAACCGGACAGGAACACCCGGTTCAGGCGGTAGGCGATGCCGACGTTGATCAGGTAGAAGATCGGCACCAGCACGGCGATCTCCGTGAACAGGCGGTTGCCGAAGTTCCCCAGGACGTAGGTAAACGGCAGCACGATGACGCCGCCGTACATGGCGAACATCGGCCACGAGGCTGCATAGGCCGGGATGCCGGCCGAAGTGATGCCCGCGAGCAGGAAGGCGAGAAACACCTGCTGCTCGTCGGTGTGCGACGGGAAGAACACGGCGGCCGCAAAGCCCCAGGTGACGCCGCTGGCGAGCGCGCTGATCGCCAGCCAGCGCATCCACTGGTCGGCTTCGACGAGCTTGCTGGCGCTGGCGCGATAGCCGAAGTACAGGACGGCGCGCGCCGCAGTGACGAGCAGGACCAGGCCCCACCAGAACAGCACCAGGTCGCGGCTGCGCTCGTCCCACAGCTCGTAGGTGGCGATGCCGCCGATCAGCAGGTGCGCTGCCATGCCGAGCGGCATCTGGCCGTAGAGCTGCTCGACGCGGTCGGCGAGCACGCGCCGCGGATCGGCGCGGCTCGACGCATCTTCGGCGCGAGCAGACGCCTCGCGCCTGGGCGCCAGGTCGAGCGGGGCTGCGCTGCCGGAGCTCATCGTTGGGCGGAACTCGCCCCGATTATATCGGCTGCGGCGACGCGCCGAGGGCGTGGCCGGGACCGCTACAGCCCGCGGCCGTTTCGAATCACGCCGACGGCGATGCCTTCGATGGTGAGCGGGTCGCGCCGCAGGTCCACTTCGATGGGCGCGAAATCGGGATTCTCCGGCAGCAGCTGTACCGCGTGCCCGCGGCGCCGGTAGCGCTTCACGGTGACCTCGTCGGCAAGCCGGGCGACGACCACCTGGCCGCTGCGCGCTTCCGGCGTGCGGTGCACGGCGAGCAGATCGCCTTCCAGAATGCCGGCGTCGCGCATCGACATGCCGCGCACGCGCAGCAGGTAGTCGGCGCGCGGCGTGAACAGATTGGGATCGACCTGGTAGCGCCCCTGCAGGTGCTCCTCCGACAGTATCGGGCTGCCCGCGGCCACGCGCCCCACCACCGGCAGCTCCATCAGGCGCCCCTGGCGTGGCGCCGACTTTTCCTTCACGCGCAGTCCGCGCGAGGCGCCTTGCAGGATCTCCAGTGCGCCCTTGCGCTCGAGCGCGCGCAGATGCTGCTCCGCGGCGTTCACCGAGCGAAAGCCCATCTTCGCCGCGATCTCCGCCCGCGTCGGCGGAAAACCCGAGGATTCGGTGAGCTCGCGGATCAGCTTCAGGACCTCGCCCTGGCGTTCGGTCAGCGGTTCGGCGGCGCCCATGCAGTCTCCTAGGTACTGTGTCTCTTTACAGTGATGGAAGTATATCCAGTATCGCGGCGGGCGCAAGTAGAATGGCCCATGGCCGCGATCCTGGTGCACGGCGGGGCGGGGCGCTGGGACGCGGCCGAGCGCACGCTCGCCGTCGCCGGCGTGGCGCGCGCGGCGGCCGTCGGCTGGAGCGTACTCGCCTCGGGCGGCAGCGCGCTGGATGCGGTCGTGGAGGCCGTCGTCAGCATGGAGGACGATCCCCTGTTCAATGCCGGCACCGGGTCGGTGCTGAACGCGCATGGCGAAGTGGAGATGGACGCCAGCGTGATGGCGGGCGACGCGCTTGCCGCCGGCGGCGTCGCCTGCCTGCAGCGCGTACGCAACCCCGTGCTGGTCGCCAAGCGCGTGCTGCAGGCCACCGATTGCGTGCTCCTCGCGGGACCGGGCGCTGTAGCCTTCGCGCGCGCGCAGGGATTCGAGGACTACGATCCGGGCCGGCCGCGTGCCGCGCACGCCGGCCAGCGCGGCGGCACGGTGGGGGCGGTGGCGCTGGATGATGCAGGACGGCTCGCTGCGGCGACTTCGACGGGCGGACGCGAAGGCAAGCTGCCTGGCCGCGTCGGCGATGCGCCGGTTCCGGGGGCGGGGAATTATGCGGACGCCGCAGCGGCGGTATCGGCGACCGGGTGGGGCGAGTACATGCTGCGCTACGTCACCGCGAAGGAGGTCGCCGCGCGCATCGCGCGCGGGGGGGAGCCGCAGCGGGCGCTGCGCGAAGCGCTCGACGACATGGCGCGCCGCTTCGGCGAGCCGATCGGCGCCATCGCGATCGACGCCCACGCGCACCTCGGCGTCGTGCACGGCACCGAAGCGATGCCGCACGCCTGGCGGCGCAGCGGCGAACCCGGGGTCACCGCCCACTTTGCCGCCGGTAGAATCCCCGCATGATCATCCGCTCGCTGCTCGACACCGACCTGTACAAGTTCACGATGATGCAGGTGGTGCTGCACCATTTTCCGGGTGCGCAGGTCGAGTACCGCTTCACCTGCCGCACCCTGGGCGTGAACCTGCGGCCGCACCTGGAGGAGATCGGCGCGGAGGTCGCGGCGCTGTGCCGGCTGCGCTTCCAGGAGGACGAGCTCACCTACCTGCGCGGGCTGCGCTTCATGAAGTCGGACTTCGTCGATTTCCTCGGGCTGTTCCAGTTCAACCAGAAGTACATCGGGCTCGCCCCGGGCGCCGCCGCGGGCGAGATCGACATCACGATCCGCGGGCCCTGGCTGCACACGATCCTCTACGAGATCCCGGTGCTGGCGATCGTCTCCGAGGTGTACTTCCGGCGCACGCGGCCCGGCGCCGACCTCGCCGAGGGCCGGCGGCGCCTGGCGCGGAAGATCGCGCTGGTGCGCAAGGTCGAGCCCGAGCTCGAATTCAGGATCTCGGACTTCGGCACGCGGCGGCGCTTCTCGCTCGCCTGGCACGAGGAGGTGATCCGCACGCTCAAGGACGAGGTGCCGCAGTATTTCGCGGGGACCTCCAACGTGCTCATGGCCATGCGGCACAAGGTCACGCCGCTCGGCACCCTGGCCCACGAGTACATGCAGGCCTGCCAGGCGCTCGGGCCGCGGCTGCGCGACGCGCAGGTGTTCGCGCTGGACAAGTGGGCGCAGGAATACCGCGGCGATCTCGGCATCGCGCTCTCGGACACCTACGGCACGGACGCGTTCCTCAGAGACTTCGACATGTACTTCTGCAAGCTGTTCGACGGCGCGCGCCACGATTCGGGCGATCCCTTCGCCTGGGGCGAGAAGATGATCGCGCACTACCGCAACAACCGCGTCGACCCGCGCATCAAGACGCTGATCTTCTCCGACCAGCTGTCGTTTCCGCTCGCCATCGAGATCGCGCGGCGCTTCCACGGTCGCGCGCGCACCGCGTTCGGCATCGGCACCAACCTCACCAACGACGTCGGCTTCGAGCCGATCAACATCGTCATCAAGATGACCGCGTGCAACGGCCAGCCGGTGGCCAAGGTGTCCGACGCGCCGGGCAAGACGGTGAGCACGGATCCGGGCTACCTCGCGTACCTGCGCCAGGTGTACGGGCTGGAGCCGGCGCCCCGTTGACGGGCCAGGGCCGCACCGCGCTCGCCGTGCTGGCGACCGTGTTTCTGTTCAACCTGCTGGGGCGCGGCAGCGGCGACACCTACGCCGTGTTCCTGCTGCCGCTGGAGCGCGAATTCGGCTGGGCGCGCTCGCAGCTTACCAGCGTGTACTCGATGTACCTGCTGGTCGGCGCCTTCATCGCGCCGCTCGCCGGCACGCTGTTCGACCGTTTCGGGCCGCGCGTCACCTACAGCGGCGGGCTGCTGTGCCTGTCGGCGGCGTTCTTTCTCGCCTCGACGCTCGGCAATCTCTGGGAGTTCTACCTCTTCATCGGCGTGACGATCGGCGTGGGCGTGGGCCTGGTCGGGATGGTGCCGGCATCCGCGTTGCTCACGCGCTGGTTCCGCGCGCGCCTGTCCACGGCCATCGGCATCGCCTTTTCGGCCACGGGCGCCGGGGCACTGCTGTTCGTGCCGCTGTCGCAGTGGCTGATCGAGCGAATCGGCTGGCGCGGCACCTACCAAGTGCTTGCCGCGGTGGTACTCCTGGCGGTGCCGTTCGCCTTGTTCGTCGTGCCATGGCGGCTGTACGTGGAGGGCTTGCAGGACAGCGTGGGCGGTCTGCGCGCACGCGCCGCGGGCGCCGGTTTCACAGTGCGCGCTGCATTGCGCACCCGCATGTACTGGGCGCTGGTGCAGGTGTTCTTCTTCACCGCCGCCGCCATGTTTGCCGTGCTGGTGCAGGCGGTGGTGTACTTCATCGACCTGGACTTTTCGCCGATCACGGCCGCGTCCGCGTTCGGCGTCACCGGCATGCTGTCGGTCGTCTCGGTGTCGCTGAGCGGCTTGGTGGCCGAGCGCTTCGGCTTTCGCAACACCGTGAGCGCGAGCTTCGCCGGCACGGCGCTCGGCGTGCTGATCCTGGTGGTGCTGTCGTACTGGCCTTCGGGCCTGATGCTTGCGGCCTTCGTCGCCGTATTCGGGCTGTGCATGGGGGTGCGCGGGCCGATCGTCTCGTCGATCGCCACGCGCAGGTTCGCCGGGCCGAAGGTGGCGACCATCTACGGGCTGATCTATTCGGCCAACGCCATTGGCGCGGCCTTCGGCTCGCTGATGGGCGGCGTGCTGCACGATCTCACCGGCGGCTACCGTGCCGGCTTCGCGTTCTCGCTCGTCGCCGTGGCGCTGGCGGTGGCGCCGTTCTGGATGGTGAAGGAGCTCAGGGAGTTCCGCTAGCGATGGCGCGCAGGCGCTCGGTGCGCTCGCGCAGCGTGCAGCCCCTGAGGTCGGCCGCGCCGCGCTCGGTGACGATCACGCCTGCCTCGCTGCGCGGCGTCGCGACCGGCCCCTGCAGCTCCTCGACGATGCGCGCGGCGGGCAGCAGCATGAGCGAGACGCCGCCCGGCGACTGGTTGGCCGCGCGGATGAAATCGAGTGCGCCGCCTACCGCGCCGAGGTAGCTGCCCTTCGCCACCTCGGCGTTTACCTGGCCGGTGGTATCCACCTCGATCGCCGAATTGATGGCGACGAAACGCTCGAGGCCGCCGAGGACGCGCGCATTGTGCGTGTATTCGATCGAGCGCAGGCGCAGCTTCGGGTTCTCGCGGGCGAAGTCGAACAGCTTGCGCGTGCCCATGAGCGAGCCGCCGTCGACTTGCGTGACGACCCCTTTTCTCGTGAGCTCCACGACGCCGTCGCCGACCGAGCCGGAGTGGATGCGCAGGCCCTTGCGGTCGACAAGGAGCTGCAGGACGGCGTCGGGCAGGGCGCCGAGGCCCGTCTCGATCGTCGCGCCGTCGGGAATGAAATCGAGCGCGTTGCGGGCGATGGCCAGCTCGCGCGCGCCGGGTGCGCCGTAGGGCAGGGCGACGGGCTCGCGCGAGGTCTCGAGCATCACGGCGAAATCCGATTTCTTCAGCAGCCGATCGCTGAAAGTCCAGGGCACCCGGTCGTTCACCTCGCCGATGATCGACCGGCACGCCTCGAGCGCCGGCACCAGGTACTCGGCCGAGAGCCCCAGGCTGTATTCGCCCCCGGCATTCGGCGGGCTGACCTGGACGAGCACGACGTCGGCCCGGATTTTCCGCCGCCGGATGAGCGTCGCCAGCTGCGAATACGGGTGCGGGTGGATGTCGAGGACCCCCGCGTCCGCGAGCTTGCGGTTGTGCCCGGAGCCGCAATACGCGCCGAGCCGCAGGTGATCGGCATGCTCCGGCTTCACGGTTCCGGACCAGTTCACGCCCATGAACAGCGTCGCGCCGGAAAATCGCGCGCGCTGCGCGACCAGCGCCTCGACCAGCGTCTGCGGCTCGGCGCAGGCCTGCCCGAAGATCACCCCGTCGCCGGGGCGAATCCACTGCGCGAGCTGCATGCGGCCGATGCTAACATCGCCTCAAGGAGGCACGATGCTCGACGACACGTCCCAGGACCTGATCTTCCGCGAGGCCCATACGCCACAGGGCTTTCTCGACACGCCGGTAACGGACGACAAGCTGCAGCAGGTCTACGACCTGATGAAATGGGGCCCGACCACCATGAACACGCAGCCGATGCGCATCGTGTTCGTGCGCTCCAAGGCGGCGAAGGAAAAGCTCGCGCCCGCGCTCAGCCCCGGCAACCTCGACAAGACGATGAAGGCGCAGGTCACGGCGATCATCTGCTACGACTCGCGCTTCTACGAGAACCTGCCGCGGACCTTTCCCAACAACCCCAAGGCGAAGGACAGCTTCGAGGGCGAGGACAGGAAGGCGATGGTGGACCGCGTGGCGCTCAGGAACGGCTCGCTGCAGGGCGCCTACTTCATCGTCGCGGCGCGCGCGCTCGGCCTGGACTGCGGCCCGATGTCGGGGTTCGACAACGCCAAGGTGGACGCGGCGTTCTTCCCGGACGGGCGCTGGAAGTCGAACTTCCTCATCAACCTCGGCCAGGCCGATCCGGCGAAGGTCTTTCCGCGCAATCCGCGGCTCTCGTTCGAGGAGGCGTGCAGGGTCCTCTAGGAAGAGGTAAAAAAGCGCCGTTCGAAGTAATATTGCATCCAGTTTCGTTGGCTCATGAGGCCGGGCGGCCGGCGTCACCATAAGGGGGTTCAAATGACACCTACTGTACATAAGTTGTCGGTATCGCTGGCGGTAGCGGCGGCCTTGGGCGCTTCGGCGTCGAGCGCCGTCGCCGGCGGTTTCGCGATCGGGACGCAAAGCGGGAGCGGCACGGGCAATGCGTTCGCGGGCGGCGCGGCGGCGGCTGATGACGCCAGCGTGGCGTGGTACAACCCCGCGGCGATGACGCTGCTGCCCTCGGGCAAGCAGGTCACCGGTGCGTTGCACGTGCTCGAACCCTCGTTCAAGTTCCAGAATCGGGGCTCGACAGGCGCGTTTCTGGCACCGGGAACGGGCGAAGGCGGCGACGGGGGCGACACGGCCTTCGTCCCCAACGGGTTCTTCACGATGGACATCAATCCGAGGGTGCGCTTCGGGCTCGCCTTCAATGCGCCGTTCGGGCTGAAGACGGAATACGAAAACGGCTGGCGCGGTCAGCTCACGGCATTGAAATCCGAGATCAAGACCATCAACGTCAATCCATCCATCGCGTACAAGATCAGCGATACGGTATCGATCGGCGGCGGGATCAGCGTGCAGAAGCTGGATGCGGAGTTGTCGGCCTTTGCTGGATCCGCTGCTGCTGGGAATCTGACGCTCAATGCCGATGACGTCGCCTATGGCTTCAACCTTGGGCTGATGGTCCAGGTTGCGCCGAATACGCGCATCGGCGCGTCCTATCGTTCCTCGATCGAGTACGACCTGGAAGGCACGGCTAGCTTCAGCGGGACGTCTGGGGCGCTTTTGGGGAGCGGGGCGCGAGCCGATTTGGAAGTCCCGGACAGTGCCTCGATCAGCGTGTTTCACGTGCTCAACCCGAAATGGGAGTTGATGGGCGACATTACTTGGACCGGCTGGAGCAGCGTGCAACGGCTCGTCGTCACACGTACGACGGCTACCGGCGCCGGTATGGCGGCGGGCTCGACGCTCACTACGCTTGCATTCAGTTGGGATGACACCTGGCGCTTCGGGGTCGGTGCCAACTACAAATGGAACGAACAGGTAAAGCTCCGTTTCGGACTCGCTTTCGACGAGACGCCGACCAACGACGCCACTCGCACTCCGCGCCTGCCGGACGAGGATCGCACCTGGGTTGCCTTCGGAGTCCAGTACCGGCCGTCGAAGTCCGGAGTGCTCGAAGTGGGATATGCCCATGAATTCGTCCGCGATGCAAGCGTAAACACGACGGTGACAGGCGCCGGCACGCTGATCGGCGAGTTCGACAACAAGGCAGACATCGTCTCCGTCCAGTACTCGCACTCGTTCTAATCAGAAGGACGGTGCAAAGAAGCCGGGCGGCACGCCGCCCGGCTTTTTATCGGGCGCCAATCGGGGAGGTGGTTCAACGACAACCGTAGCGATTCGTCTACATCGACCGTGGGCTCGATGAAGACAAGCGTCGAATTAATCCAAAGGAACCACAGACAAACCGCGACAGGCGCGGATTGACGTTATGTTGCCCGCATACACTCGGATACGAGAGATGCGAGGTTTCATGGATCTGGGTCTTTCTGACACGGGTGCCTCAGAGACGGGACGGCGCGGTGGCCGTCTTCTCCGCCGCGCGCCAGCCGGTCTGGCCCCGGATCCGGCAACCACCCCGGAGGCGGTGGTCCAGGTGTACGGCGCCCGCTGCTCGCGCTGGCGCGGCCATTTCGGCATCCACACCTGGATCGCGGTCAAGCCGGCCGGCGCGAAGGCGTACACGGTCTACGAGGTCATGGACTCGTACTTCCGCCGCACGGGTTTCGCGGTGGTGGCCCGGAAACGTGTACCCGATGCGCGCTGGTTCGGCAACGCTCCCGAGCTCCTGGCGGACAAGCGCGGCGGGGGCGTTGACGCGCTGATCGAGCGCATCGACCAGGCTGCGCGCGAGTATCCCTACGCCCATGAATACGTCGTCTGGCCGGGACCCAATTCCAACACTTTTACCGCGTACGTCGCGCGCGCGGTTCCCGAGCTGGAGGCGGACCTGCCGCCGACCGCCATCGGCAAGGACTATCTCGGCAACCGGCTGCTGGCGAAGGCGCCGAGCGGCAGCGGCCTGCAGGTATCGCTGTTCGGGCTACTCAGCGTGCTGGCGAGCGGCGTCGAAGGTTTCGAAGTCAACGTGCTCGGCCTGGGCTTCGGCGTCGATCCGTTCTCGCCGGCGATCAGGCTGCCGTTGCTCGGGCGCCTCGGTGCCGCACGCCCTCACAACTGCGCCGCTCCGGTGAGCCTCAGCAGGAGCGAACGATGATGAACGTGATCTACAGCAGCGGGAATTACTACGTGGTCGAGTACCCCGACGAGCGCGCGTACGAGCTGGTGGACAAGTGTGGCGCGCGCACCAAATTTTTCCAGGGCGATGTTGCGGCCAGGTTCATGGAATCCATGCGAAGCGCCGTGGCCGAAGACGCCTCCTTCGAGCACGTCGACGAGTTCCTCGAAGGCTTCGACGCGCTGGACCTGCCGGTCGTCGTCCACTGATCAGCGCGGGCGATCGCCCGCGGTTTTAGTCGACGAACCAGGCGCGGGCTGAGTGGCGCAGCGCGGTGCAAGATCACATTTCATCCGCGCCTTGTATTCCGCGAGTCGGCGAATATTCTTCCCGCCTTGCGTTCGATACCGCACAGAGGCTCCGCCGCCGGGGGCGGATAGTCCTCGCGGGCCGCCAGTTGCCTGGAGGTTCCCATCGACGATCTACAGTCCGCGGAAAGGATTTCCATGAGACGCAAAACGATTCTCCCGGTGGCGGTTTCCGTCCTGATCGCATTTGCGCTCTTCGTCGGGCTCGGATCGCGTGCCGACGAACGAGGACATGCCCGGGCACAGGCACCCCGCCACGCGGTGGCGGAAAACGACGAGTCACTCAGCGCGCTCGCCGAAGAAGGCAGGGACATCTTCCGCCACGACACCTTCGGCGACGAACAGTTCTGGACCGACGTATTGCGGATGCACGAAGCCATTGCAACGGTCTCCCCGGCGATGGCGCTGGCGGTGGGCCTCAAGGTCGATGTCGAGGCCTTGCCGCCGGAAATCATCGCTGCGCTGCAGGCCGGGCAGGTTGATCTGAGCATTCCCGCCGTGACCATCGAACTGCTGCGGCTGAACGCGGTCGTGGGGGTCCGGGGTACGGTTGACGGTGGGCAGCTCACTCGCGTCGGCATCACGTGCGCCCTCTGCCACTCCACGGTCGACGACTCCTTCACGACGGGAATCGGCAGGCGGCTGGACGGATGGGCGAACACCGATCTGAACGTGGGGGCGATCGTGGCCCTCTCGCCGGCGCTGGATCAAGCCACCAAGGCGGAGTTCAACGCCTGGGGCCCTGGCAAATATGATCCCCGCCACCATGCGTTCGACGGCTTGAACCTCCGGTTGCTGAACAGCCCGTCGCTGCCGGTCGTCCTTCCGCCGATCTATGGCCTGAAGGGCGTCGGCTTCGAGACGTTCACCGGCGATGGGACCATTTCGTACTGGAACAGCTACGTGGGCGTGTCGCAGATGGGCGGGCAGGGAAGCTTCAGCGATCCGCGCATTGGACTCTTCATCACGCAGACGCCGGATCTCGTCACCCCGAAGCTGGCGGCGTTGCTGGAGTATCAATCGAGTCTGCGCACCCCGGAGCCTGCGGAAGGCAGTTTCGATCGTGACGCCGCGAAGCGCGGCAAGCGTCTGTTCCGCGACAAAGCCGGATGCGCCACGTGCCACCAGCCGCCGAACTTCACGGACGTGCTGAGCGGACCCAGTCAGAGCGAGCCATTCCTGCACGATCCGGCGGAGGTCGGCGCGGATCCGCGGTATGCCGCCCGGACCGCCACGGGAAAATACCGCACGACGCCGTTACGTGGACTCTGGCAGCATCCGCCGTACTTTCATGATGGCAGTGCGCCCGATCTTCTCGCGGTGGTCAATCACTATGACCGGCTGTTCAAGCTCAAGCTCAAGGCCAAACAGAAAGCCGATCTGGTCGAATACCTGAAGTCGCTCTGAGACGGCGGGAACGCCGGGCACTGCCGATGCAGGTCCACTAGGCCACGCGCAGATTGCCGTCCACGCAGGTCACCGCCTCGCCGCCGATCTCGATCGCGTCGGCGCTGATCCGCACCGCGACGCGTCCGTCGCGCCCTACTTGCATGCCCTGGCGCGCGGTGTAGGAAGAGCCGAACTCCTTCAACAGCCCCGTCTCGCGCAGGAAAGCGGCGACCGAAACGTTGCCGCTGCCGCACACCGGGTCTTCGGGAATGCCATGCGCGGGGGCGAAGGAGCGTACGTGGAACCGCCTGCCGGTGAAAACGTCGACCTGCTTGAACGGCAGCGTGCCCATCAGTGCTTCTTGTGCTCCATCTTGTGCCCGCCCATCGAGGGCTTCGCGCCCTTGCTGTCGAACTCGTAGTGCAGCACCAGCAGGTCGCGCACCGGCCCGTCGAGGCGCAATTTTATCGCCCACTCGCCGAGCATCTCCAGATCCAGCCGCGCCTTGTATTCGCCCGGCTTTGTGCCGGGCTGCGCCTTCGCAGGCCGCACGCTGTGCGCCATCGGCATCGACGGCATGTCCGCGCTCATAGTGACTTCCGCGCCGGCGAGCGGCTGGCCATCGCGCGTCAGCATGATGCTGCAGTCGTAGACGAAATCCTCGCCGCTCGCCTTGCAGCGCAGCTCGGCACTGGGGGTTTGCGCGTGCGCGAGCAGGGGCAGCGCGAGAAGGATCAGGTAAAGCGCTGTCTTAGCCATTGGACGGTCCTTTCATCGAGAAAGCCGCGGGGGCGGTAGATGAGCACCACCGCCACCAGGCCGCCGAACACGATCATGCGGTACCCCTGGAAGAACCGCGTGCTCTCCAGCACGCCGATATCGAGCAGCACGCCGAGCAGCGGGCCGAGGGCGGTACCCAGGCCGCCGATGAGCGCGTACGCCAGGCTGTGGACACCGAGCATGATGTCGAAGTTGCGCGGCTCGACGTAGGTGTTGTGGTGAGCATAGAGCACGCCGCCCAGCGCGGCGAGCGCACCCGCAGCCGCGGCCACGCCCAGCTTGACGCGCTGCACGTCGATGCCCACGGCGGCCGCGAGCTCGGGGTCCTGGCCGATGGCGCGCAGCGTCGCACCGAGCTTGGAGCGCTCGAGCATCAGGAACAGCGCCAGCACGAGCGCAAGCAGCACGCCGACGATGCCGAGGTAGTGCAGCGGCTCGATGCCGTGCTCGAAGATCCAGCGGATGCCGCGGAAGCCCTGGGTGCCGTCCGGGCCGGCGAGCTCGCCGTCGATGCTGCGCCGCCAGTGCAGCAGCTCGAACAGGATGCGCGCCATCTCGGCCGCGGCGAGCGTCGCCATGGCGAAGTACAGCCCGCGCAGCCGCAGCGTCGGCAGGGCAACGAGCAACTGGGCGAGGGCGCCGAGCGCCACGGCGGCGAGCGCGGCGAGCGGCAGTGGCCAGCCGTAGAGCGCCGTGAGGATGCCACCCGCGTAGGCGCCGACGCCGAAGAATGCCTGCTGGCCGAACGACATTTCGCCCGCGATCAGCAGCAGGTACGCCGACAGCGCGACGAACGAGAACAGCGTGATGTTGGTCAGGACGCCGATCGCGTAGTCATCCATGGCACTCTCGCGGCGAGCAGGACGAAAAGCAGCAGGTAGGCGATGAGGTCGCGCATCTGCGGCCCCAGGTACCACTGGCTGTGCGCCTCGATGAAACCCAGGGCGAGGCCGCCGAGCACCGCGCCGGGCAGCGAGCCGAGGCCGCCGAGCATCATCGCCAGCAGCCCCTTCATCGTCGCCCACATGCCGAGCATCGGCGTGATCTGCCCGTGCGTGGCGATGACGAGGTAGCCGGCGACGCCGCCGAGGGCCGAGGCGAGCGCGAACACGCGCGCGAACACCCACGGCACGTTGATGCCGGCGAGCGCGGCGGCCGCCGGCTGCTCGATCAGCGCGCGCACGGCGAGGCCGAAGCGCGTGCGGTACAACGTCCCCCACACGAGCGCGCAGGCGGCGAGCGCCGCGCCGAGCATCACCAGCGCATCGGCGCGCAGCGTGAACGGCCCCAGCGCGATCGGATCGCCCTCATGGAGCATGGGAAAGGCATAGAGGTGCCGGGGCAGGACGAGGGTGGCGAACTCCTCGAACTGCATCCACAGCGCGAAGCTCGCCACCATGGCCGCGATGGCGGAGCCGCCGCGGTGCGGCGCGAAGCACAGGCGCTCGACGTACGCCCCCGCGAGCACCGCGCCGCCCACCGTGATCAGCGCGAGCAGCAGCAGGCCGGCGCCGAAATTGACGTGCGTCCACGTCGCGCAGTAGGCGCCGAACATGATCGCCGGGCCGAAAGACAGGTTGGCGCGGCGCAGCACGCCGAAGATCAGCGTGAAGCCGAGGGCAAGGAGGGCGTAGGCGGCGCCCGTGCTCAGGCCGTCGAGCGTGTTCTGGATGAAATCGACGAGCACCGGCTGCGCCCCGGTTCCCGATCAGCTCTTCGCCGATCCCAGGTACGCCCTGCGGATCACCTCGTCCTCGGCGAGCGAGCCGGGGTCGCCGCTGAAGGTCACTTTTCCCTGCTCCATGAGATAGAAGTGCTGCGCCACCTTGAGCGCCATGTGCGCGTTCTGCTCGACGAGGAAGATCGTGACGCCGTCGCGGTGCAGCTCGGTGACGATGCGGAAGATCTCCTCCACCACGAGCGGCGCGAGGCCGAGCGAGGGCTCGTCCATCAGCAGCAGCTTCGGGCGCGACATCAGCGCGCGCGCCACTGCCAGCATCTGCTGCTCGCCGCCCGAGAGCGTGCCGGCCTGCTGCGCGGCGCGCTCCTTCAACCGCGGAAAGCGCGCGAACATGCGCTCGATATCCCTCGCGACGGTATTCTTGTCGCGTCGTTGATAGGCGCCGGCCTGCAAGTTCTCGGCCACCGTCATCGCCGGGAACACGAGCCGGTTCTCCGGCACCAGCGCCACGCCGCGCGCGACGATGGCGTGCGGCGCGCGCCCGGCGATGTCTTCCCCCGCGAAGCGGATGCTGCCGCGCCTGGGCCTGAGGATGCCGGCGAGGGTCAGCATGAGCGTGGTCTTGCCGGCGCCGTTGGGGCCGAGCAGGCAGGTGATCGCGCCTTCGGCCACCTCCAGCGACACGCCCCTCAGCGCCTCGATCTTGCCGTAGGCGGTGACGACGTCCCGCACGCTGAGAAAGCTCACGCGGCCCCGCCCCCGAGATAGGCCTTGCGCACCGCCGGGTCGGCCTGGATCTCGGCCGGCGTGCCTTCGGCGATCTTCTGGCCGAAATTGAGCACCGCGATGCGGTCGGTGACGCCCATCACCAGCTCCATGACATGCTCGACGAGCAGGATGGTGACGCCGCTGCCGCGCAGCTTGAGAATGCGGCCGCGCAGCTGCCCGATCTCCTCGCTGTTCATGCCGGCCGCCGGCTCGTCGAGCAGCAGCAGCTGCGGGCGCGCGGCGAGGGCGCGGGCGAGCTCCAGGCGCCGCTGCTCGCCGAAGGCGAGGTTGGCGGCGAGCTCGTTCTCCTTGTGGGCGAGGCCGGAGAATTCGAGCAGGCGCGCGATCTCCTCGCGCGCGCCCGACTGGCCGCCGAGCCAGCGCGCGAAGAAGCCCTGGCGCGCTTGGTCGGCGGCGGAATTCTGCGCCACCCACAGGTTCTGCCACACGGAGAGCTGCCCGAACAGGCGGATGTTCTGGAACGTGCGCGCGATGCCTTCGCGCAGCCGCCGGTGCGTGGGCAGCGCGCCGATGTCGCGGCCGCGGAACAGGATCGTGCCCGCGGTCGGCGCAAACAGGCCCGTGATCACGTTCACCGTGGTGCTCTTGCCCGAGCCGTTGGGACCGATGAGGCCGAAGATCTGCCCCTGCTCGACGACCAGGTCGAGCCCGTCGACCGCGCGCACGCCGCCGAAATGGCGCGACAGCGAGCGCAGCTCAAGCATGGCGCCGCCGCCCCAGGATGCCGCTCGGGCGCAGGTTCATGGCGAGGACGATGAGCGCGCCAAACAGCAGGTTGCGCCAGTCGCCGAGGAACCTGAGCCCCTCGACGAGGAAGCCCTGCACGAAGATCACGGCGAGCAGCGTGCCGAAGACGCTTCTCAGCCCGCCGACGATCGGGTAGGCGATGGCGAAGGTGGCGAGGAGGATGCTGAAGCTCGCGTGCTCGATATGCGTGGTGTAGTGGGCGTACAGTCCGCCGCCGACGCCGGCGATGGCGCCGCCCACGGTCATCGCGCTCACCTTCACCGCGGTCAGGTTGATGCCCACCGACTGTGCGGCGAGCTCGTCCTCGCCGACCGCGCGCAGCACCGTGCCGTAGCGCGAGCGGTCGAACCACCACAGCAGCGCCATGGCGGCGACGACGAACACCCAGATGAACAGCATCACGTCCCAGGTCTCCCAGCCGTTCTCCGGGAAGAAGCGGATCTGGCGGAAGCCTTCGCCGCCCAGCGGGCCCACCTTGATCCCGCCCTTGGCGATCTGGTAGTCGAAGTTGAAGAAGAACAGGCGCACGCCTTCGCCGAACGCCAGGGTGGCGATCACCAGCATCAGCCCCTTCACGCGCAGCGCGGGAAAGCCGACGGCGCAGGCGACCGCCGCGCCGCTCATCGCGCTCACGCCGAGCGCGGGCACCAGGTGCCAGCCGGCGAGCACGGTGAGCATGCCCGCGGTGTAGGCGCCGACGGCGAAGAAGCCCGCCTGCGCGAGGGTGACCTGCCCGGTGAGCAGCACGATGTAGGCCGAAAGGCCGAGCAGCGTGTGCACGCCGATCAACTGCGCGAGACCGAAGTAGAAGTCCATATCAGTCGCGTCCGCCCTTCGCGGCGAAGATGCCGCCGGGGCGGAACACGAGGAAGGCGAACAGCAGCAGCATCACGTACAGGTCGCGCTCGGTGACCCCGCGGTAGAGCTGCAGCACGTTCTCGAAGCCGCCGACCAGCAGCCCGGCGATGATGGCCCCGGGAATGCTGCCCAGGCCGCCGATGACGGTCACGATGAGGCCCTTGACGGTGAGCGGCACCGTGAGCAGCGGCGAGAGCGTGCCGACCGAGGCGCCGATGAGCGCCCCGGCCAGCCCGCCCAGAAGCCCCGTGACGACGAACGTCAGCGCGTTGACGCGCACCAAGCGGATGCCGCAGAGCTGGGCCGCCACCGGCTGCTGCGCGACGGCGCGAGTCGCCAGGCCGAGCCGCGACCGGTACAGGAGCGCGAGCAGCGCGATCATGGCGAGCACCGACACGCCGAAGACGAGCAGCAGATCGCCGCGCATGCTGAAATCGCCCATGAACAGCATGACGTCGCCGAACATCGCCGGGTAGCCCTGCGGCATCCCGGCGGTGACGTGCACGATGACTTCGTCGATGAGCAGCAGCATGCCCACGGTCGACATGAGCGTGGCGAGCGGGCTGGAAAGCGGGATGAAGTGAAAGCAGGTCACGTACACCATCCAGCCGAGCAGCCCGCCGGCGACGAAGGCGCCCAGGAACACCAGCCACGCCGGCGCGCCCGCCAGCACTTTCAGCACCAGCAGCCCGGCATACGCGCCGCCCACCGAGGCCGCGGCATAGGCCATGTTGATCTTGTGCATCACGCCGAAGACGAGCGTGAAGCCGATGCCGATCAGCGCATAGGTGGCGCCGAACAGCACCCCGTCGGAAAGCGTCTGGAAGAAATCCAGCATGCGTAAAAAAACGGGCGCGGGTTCACCGCGCCCGGTGGCTGCCGCTCCTTGCGCTCAGAGCGGGTTGTACAGGACCTTCCACTCGCCCTTGTTCGCGTGCACGAAGACGTAGGGCTTGTCGGCTTCGCCTTCGGCGTCGCGCTTGGTGACGCCGATGAGGCCTTTGGTGGTCTTCAGCTTCGCCAGGCCGTCGCGGATCTTGCGCCGGTCGGACTGCACGTCGCCGGGCTTGCCGGAGATGCCTTCGGCTTCCATCACGCGCTTGAGGATGAACATGTTCTCCCAGGCCGCCATCGAATGCAGGTCGGCCGCGCCCTTGAACTTCGCCGTGGTCCTGGCGGCGGCGACCGCGTCCTTGTTGATCGGCGCGAACGAGGTCGGAATGATGATGCCCTCGGCCTGCTTGGCGCAGCCCTGCAGCGTCTCCAGGCTCGAGGAGCTGGTCAGGCCGACCAGGAGCTTGGGCCTGACCCGCTGGCGCTGCATCTCCTTCAGCACGCCGCAGGTGGAGAAGGGATGCGCCGAGATGGCGACGATGTCGGCATTGGCCTTCTTCATCTCGCGCACCTGCGTGGCGAAATTGGTGTCCGCGAGCAGCCACTTGGTATTGCCCACGACGTCGAAGCCGCTCGCTTCCGCGCGCGGCTTCATCACGACGTACCAGGTGGCGCGCGAGTGCGCGAAGTCCTCTTCCACGCCGCCGTACACCGTCTTCAGGTTGGGATGCTGGGTATGCAGCCAGTAGAACAGCGAGTTGTACATCGTCATCTCGTTGGGCACGTTGCGGAACGCCCAATCCGAGATCTTCGCCAGGCCCACCTTGATGGCGACGTCGGTGAACACCGGCATCTGCAGGCCGGAGTCGCCCGCGTCGCCGACCTTTTTCTGCAGGATGCCAAACAGCGGTTCGGCCACGTTGGAGCAGGTCGGGCCGACCGCCACCACGGCGTTGGTGCCGGCGATGCGCCGGATCACCGAGATGCCTTCCGCGGCGTCGCAGCGGTCGTCGAGGAACTCGACCTCGATCTTCGCCTTCGAGCCGTCGGCGAGCTTCACGCCGCCGCCCTTGTTGATTACGTCTGCCGCGGCGAGCATCGCCGCTTCGCTGTTGATGCCGAACGAGCGCACGACGCCGGACTTGGCGCCGAAGCCGGTGATCTTGATGGTCTGCGCGTGCGCCACGCCGGCGGCGAGCGCGAGCGAAACGGCCAGAGCGAGTTTTTTCACGGGACCCCCTCCTAGGAGTAGATTTGCGCAGCCAGTGTAGAACGGGGAGGAGTCGATGGCAAAGAAGAAACGCGTTGCTGCAGCGCGCAAAACCGACCCATGGGCGGCGCTGAAGCCCGGTCCCGCCAACCGCCAGGAGCTTTCGCCGCTCACGTTCCTGCCGCGCGCGGCGGAAATCTATCCACAGCGCGTGGCGGTGATCCACGGCAGCGCGCGCATCACCTACGCCCAGTTTCTCGAGCGCGCGCTGCGCCTGGCCTCGGCGCTGGCGAAGCGCGGCGTGCAGCGCGGCGACGTGGTCTCGGCCATGCTGCCCAACGTGCCCGCGATGCTCGACGCGCACTACGGCGTGCCGATGCTCGGCGCGGTGCTGAACGCCATCAACACGCGCCTGGATGCCGACACGGTCTCCTACATCCTCGAGCACGGCGAGGCCAAGGTGCTGATCACCGACCGCGTGTTCGCGGGCGTCGTCGGGGCGGCGCTGAAGAAGCTGAAGAAAAAACCGTTCGTGATCGACGTCGACGATCCCCTGTACACGGGTCCGGGCGAGCGGCTCGGGTCGGTCGAGTACGAGAAGTTCATCGCCGGCGGCGACCCCGGCTTCGCCTGGCGCCTGCCGCGCTCGGAAGACGACCCCATCGCGCTCAACTACACCTCGGGAACCACGGGCCGGCCCAAGGGCGTCGTGTACCACCACCGCGGCACCTATCTCGAGGCGCTGGGCAACATCGTCGCCTGGGCGATGCCCGCGCGTCCCGTCTACCTCTGGACGCTGCCGCTGTTCCACTGCAACGGCTGGTGCTATCCATGGTCGGTCACCGCCATGGCGGGAACGCACGTCTGCCTGCGCGCAGTGGACCCGGCGCTCGTCTTCCCGATGATCGTCGAGCACGGCGTGACGCACATGTGCGGCGCGCCCACGGTGCTCACCATGCTGATCTCGGCGCCTGGGGAGCAGCGGCGCCGCTTCGAGCGGCCGGTGCACATCATGACCGGCGGCTCGCCGCCCCCCGCGAAGGTGATCAAGGGCATGGAGGAGCTGGGCTTCAAGGTGCTGCACATCTACGGCATGACCGAGCTCCAGGGGCCGTCGACCTTTTGCGCCGAGCAGGATTCCTGGGCCGTGCTGCCGATCGAGGAACGGGCCGTGGAAATGGCGCGCCAGGGCGTGCGCTATCAGGTCGTCGAGGGGCATATCATCGGCGATTCCCGGACCTGCAAGCCGGTGAAGAAGGACGGCCAGGCCATGGGCGAGATCCTCGTCCAGGGCAACACCGTGATGCTGGGCTACCTGAAGGATGCGAAGGCCACCGCCGAGGCATTCCACGGCGGGTGGATGCATACGGGCGACCTGGCGGTATGGCACCCGACGAACTACATCGAGATCAAGGACCGCAAGAAGGACATCATCATTTCGGGCGGCGAGAACATCTCGTCGGTCGAGGTCGAGATCGCGCTCTACAAGCACCCGGCGACCGCGCTGGCAGCGGTGGTGGCGCGGCCTGACGAGAAGTGGGGCGAGACGCCGTGCGCCTTCGTCCAGCTCAAGCCCGGCGCACAGGCCACGGAAGAGGAATTCATCCAGTGGTGCCGCGACAACCTGGCGCGCTACAAGGTGCCGAGGAGGGTCGTGTTCGGCAATCTGCCGACGACCGCGACCGGGAAGATCCAGAAGTACGTGCTGCGCGAAACCGCGAAAACGCTCTAGCGCCTAGCGGATCAGGGCATCGTCCTGGTAGGAGGCCGGATCCCCGATCGGCTCGAGGTGCGTCAGCACCGCGGCGCCGGGCAACTGCGCGCGGATCTTCTCCTCGATCTCGTCGGCGATGCGATGCCCCTCGCGCACGCTCATCTCGCCCGGCACCAGCAGGTGCATCTCGACGAGGCGCAGCCGCCCCGCGCGCCGCGTCCTGAGCGCGTGGTAGTCGAGGCCTTCCGCGCGATACGCGTCCAGAACGGCGCGGATGCGCTCCAGCTCGGGCTCGGGCAGCGCGCGGTCCATGAGCCCGAGCACCGAGCGGTGCACCACTCGCGTTCCCACCCATAGGATGTGCACGGCGACGGCGATGGCGATCAGCGGGTCGAGCGCCAGCCAGCCGGTGAGCACCGTGGCGCCGACCCCGGCGACGACGCCAATCGAAGTCCACACGTCGGTGAGCAGGTGGTGCGCGTCGGCCTCCAGCGCGATGGAGTAGTGGCGCTTGCCGGCGCGCAGCAGCACCAGCGCTGTGCCGAGGTTCAGGGCGGCCGCGAGCAGCGAAAGGAAAATGCCGACGTCGAAGCGCAGGATGGGCTGGGGCTCGATCAGCCGGGGCACCGCCGCGGCGACGATGGCAACGGCCGCGATCGCGATCAGCCCGCCCTCCATGGCGGAGGAGAAGTACTCGGCCTTGGTGTAGCCGAACGGGTGTTTTTCGTCGGGCTGGCGCGCCGCAACGCGCAGGGCATAGAGCGCGATGAGCGCGGCGCCGAGGTTGACGAAGGACTCCAGCGCATCCGAGAGCAGGCCGAGCGAGCCGGTGAGCCACGCCGCGACGCCCTTCAGCGCCATGGTGGCGAGGGCGGTGGCCACGGACAGCCAGGCGTAGCGGGCGAGGGAAGGCAGGGCGGGCATCGGCCCGAAGCCTAGCAGGGGATTGCTTCCTGGCCCGGATGGTTCTAGCATGCGAGGCTGGGTTCCCCTGCAAGGACAGACCCATGACAAACAATGCCTTAGCGGCTGCTCTTATCGCGATACTTGTAGTTCTGCCCACAGGCTCTGCGGGCGCGCAGACGCAAGCCACCAAGCCGGACGGAATCACGCTGGAGCAGGGCAAGCCCGCAGGCACCGGGGGCGAAGCGAGGCCGATGAAGACCGCCGCGGCCACGGGCAAGCGGCCTGTGCGCGTGAACGAGGACGCCCGGCATTGCCTCGATCTCCCGAACATTGCCGAGATCGTCAAATGCGCGGAGCCGTACCGCTACTGAGTTAGCCGCCTCAGGCGAGCGCGTACCGCGCCTGCACAGCCTCGAGGGGCCCCGATGCCACGATATGTCCCTGCTCGAGCAGGCAGGCGCGGTCGGCGACCTGGCGCGCAAAGCGCAGGTTCTGCTCGCTCAGCAGCACGCACAGGCCCTGCGCCTTGAGCTCCAGAATAGCTGCCGCGACCTGGGCGACGATGAGCGGCGCGAGGCCTTCGGCGGGTTCGTCGAGCAGGATGGCGCGCGGATTGCCCATCAGCGTGCGCGCGACGGCGAGCATCTGCTGCTCGCCGCCCGACATCCGGCCGCCGAGCCGGTCCTGCATGCGACCGAGATTGGGGAACAGCTCGAACAGCTTCTCGGGCGTCCAGCGCACGGTTCCCTCCCGCGGCGGCTGGCGGCCCACCTCGAGGTTCTCGCGCACCGTGAGGTCGGTGAAGATGCGCCGCTCCTCGGGCACGTAGCCGAGCCCGAGCCGCGCGATCTGATGGGGCTGCATGGCGTCGATGCGCTCGCCGTCGAAGCGGATCTCGCCGGCCTGGGGCGGCACCAGGCCCATGATCCGCTTCAGCGCGGTGGACTTGCCGGCGCCGTTACGCCCGAGCAATACCAGTGCTTCGCCGGCGCGCGCGGCGAAGTCCAGCCCGAACAGGACCTGCGCCTTGCCGTAGGCGGCGCTCAGGGCGCGCACCTCAAGCATCGCCGCTCCCCAGGTAGACCTCGCGCACGCGCTGATCGGCGCGTACCGCCGCCGGGCTGCCTTCGGCGATCAGCTCGCCTTCGGCAAGGACCAGCACCCGGTCGGCGTGCGCGAACACCACCTCCATGTCGTGCTCGGTGAACAGCACCGCGGTGCCGTCCGCGCGCGCCAGCGTCGCCGCGAGTTGCATCAGCTCGCCGCGCTCGTGCGGCGCCATGCCCGCCGTCGGCTCGTCCATGAGGAGGAGCCGCGGCCGGTTGGCGAGCGCCATGGCGAGCTCGACGCGCTTCAGGTCGCCGTAGGCGAGCACGGCGCACGCGCGCTGTGCCTGATGCAGGATGCCGATGCGCTCGAGCAGCGCGTCGGCCTCGTCGGTCCAGGCGCGCGCCGCGACGCTCAATAGCGACCACAGCCGGCGCCGGTGCGACAGCAGGGCCGTCTGCACGTTTTCGCGCACCGTCATCGAGCCGAAGCTGGCGGTGATCTGGAAGGTGCGCCCGACGCCGAGGCGCCAGATGCGGTGCGGCGGCAGGCCGAGGAGGCTCTGCCCACCGAGCTCGACCGCGCCGGCGTCGGCGGGCGTCTGGCCGTTGAGCACATCGAAGCAGGTGGTCTTGCCCGCGCCGTTCGGGCCGATCAGCGCCACGAGCTCGCCCGCGGCGACGCCGAAGCTCACGCCGCGCAGCGCCTGCACGCCGCCGTAGGACTTGGAGAGCCCGCGCACCGCGAGCACCGTCATCGGGCGAATCGCTCCCTGGCGAAGCCGATGACTCCCTGCGGAAAAGCTAGCACCAGCAGCAGGATCACCGCGCCGACCGCCGCGCGCCAGTAGTCGACGCCGCGCGACACCGCGTCCTCGAGCCAGGTGAACAGCGCCGCACCCCACAGCGGACCGGTGAGCGTGTGCACCCCGCCGAGCAGCACCATCACCAGGGCGTCCAGCGAGCGCGGCACCGAGAGCGACTCGGGCGAGATCGAGCCCTTGGAGAACGCGAACAGCGCGCCGGCCACGCCGGCGAGAAATCCCGCCACGATGAACCCGCCCCACTGCTGCGCGCGCACGTCCATGCCGATCGCCTCGGCGCGCAGCGGCGAATCGCGCGCGGCGCGCAGCGCGTAGCCGAACGGCGAGTAGATCGCCCTCCACAGGAACAGGATGCCCAGCGCGCAGAGCGCGAGCGTCAGCAGGTAGTAGGCGGTCTTCGAGCCGAGCCATGCCGCCGGCCAGACGCCGACGAGCCCGTTCGATCCGCCGGTGAGCGCATCCCACTGGAACGCTGCAGACCAGACGATCTGCGCGAACGCGAGCGTCAGCATGGCGAGATAGACCCCGGAAAGCCGCACGCAGAACCAGCCGAAGAGCGCGGCGCCCATCCCGGCCGCGAGCGGCGCAGCCGCGAGCGAAAGCTCCATCGGCCAGCGCAGGCGCAGCAAGAGCAGCGCGGCCCCGTAGGCGCCGAGGCCGAAATAGGCCGCGTGGCCGAAGGAAATCATGCCTCCCGGGCCCATCATGAAGTGCAGGCTCGCGGCGAAGAGGGCGAACACCAGGATGTCGGTCAGCAGCACGAGCGTGTACTCGCCCGAGACGAGCGGCAGGGCCGCGAGCGCCGCCGCGAGGACCACCAGCAGCGCCCGGGAACGAGGCGAGGGCGCAACGAGGAGCGGCGCGGCGATCGCGGCGCCCCGCGCCTGCGGCTGCGGCCGGCCGAGCAGCCCCCAGGGGCGCAGCACCAGCACCACGGCCATGACGATGAACTCCACCACCAGGGTGATCTTCGAGTAGCCCAGGCCGATGCAGAAAGACTTGATCTCGCCGATCAGGAGCGCGGCGAGGAACGCGCCCGGGATCGAGCCGAGGCCGCCGACCACCACGACCACGAAGGCGTCCGAGATCACCGTCAGGTCGATCTCGAGATTCGCGGGCTCGCGCGGGATGGCGAGTGCGCCGCCCAATCCTGCCAATGCCGCGCCGAGCGCGAACACGCCGGTAAAGAGCCAGCGCTGGTTGACCCCCAGCGCGCCCGCCATCTCGCGGTCCTCGGTCGCCGCGCGCACCAGGATGCCCCAGCGGGTGCGGCGAAGCAGGGCGTGCAGGAAGACGAATACCAGCGGCCCGAGGGCGATGAGCAGCAGGTCGTACTCGGGAAAGGCGCGGCCCGCGATCTGCAC
>Ga0326597_10003205_pt1 | contig 23796 bp, 21 predicted proteins | sample RVTome_12_FD_203789 | JGI IMG/M metagenome (GOLD analysis project Ga0326597, IMG submission 203789) | Soil microbial communities from uranium-contaminated site in the Upper Colorado River Basin, Wyoming, United States - RVT100D185 | ecosystem: Environmental > Terrestrial > Soil > Contaminated >... | reverse complement strand
CATCGAACACCTGCCGCAGAATGGGCAGGCCGCCATTCGCGGCAGCGTCCAGAAGCATCAGCGAATGGGCCGTGGGAAACAGCGTTCCTTTGGGCAGCGCGCGGTCCTGCGCGGCGGGCTCGGTATAGGTGGCAGTACCGCCCTCGCCGGGGCCGCGCAGGTGCGCCTCGCCCCGCTGGCTCTCCCCCTCCCCGCCGGCGTTGTAGCGGCGGATGAAAAAGCGATAGTCGGTGCCATCCTTCGATTCCAGCGAATTGAGGGTCCAGCCGTAATCGATCACCTGGCCTTCGCTGGAGATCAGTTGCACCAGGGTCCGCTGGCTGACGGTCCAGCCGCTGCACACATCCGCCCACTCGAACTCCAGTTTCCCCTGAGCCCGCGAGATGGAACCGTTGGCGCGCGACTTGTCCAGGCTCAGGCCATAGACCGCCCGGTGCGGCATGAAGGCGGCGGCGGTCAGTGCCGGCGCCCATGCCAGGGTGCCAATGGCCAGGACGGCCACAAGCACATTTGCGACCGGGCGTTGCAGGATCGGCGCAAGGAAAAACGGCATCAAGGACACCTCGTCATGATTCAACTCGCAGGGCATCTCGCCGGCCCATCAGGGCAGAGGAGGTCCGCGTTGTCACGCGGAAATCCGCCCCCTTCGCCTTACCTGGCCACCGGCCGCCCCGGGACGGCCGGCGCTGGCAGAAGCTGCCGCACGGCAATTCCTACCCCGGCGATTGCTATATATATTCATTATAAATCAATCGTTTAAATCTGGCACATCATTTGCGAGATAGCGGTCGGGCACCCTGGGTATGTGCGAAGGCCGACCGTGAATTTAAGCCACATCGAGAACGACTTCGGCGAATTCGACCGCGACCCGTTGCCGCTGTTGTGCGCCGCCACCGACCGCTTGCGCCGCCTGGCGGCCGCCCCAGACGGTCGTTTTTCCGTGGTCGAACAGGCGGCGATCGAGGAGACCATGCAAGTCGCGGTCAAGGCCGAGCAGGCCCTGGCGGTGCAACGGGCGCGCATCCGTTTTCTCGAGGGCCTGTCGATCACCGACGAGCTGACCGGCCTGCTCAACCGCCGGGGCTTTCAGGGCGAGTTGGACCGGGCCCTGGCCCGGGCCCAGCGGAACCGGGAATCCGGCCTGTTAATGCTCTGCGATCTGGATCGGTTCAAGACCATCAACGACAGCCATGGCCATATGGCCGGCGATGCGGTGCTGTGCGCCGTGGGGGCGTTGCTGCAGGCCAAGACCCGCAAGATCGACTATGTGGCCCGCCTGGGCGGCGACGAGTTCGCGGTCCTGCTGACCAACAGCCCGCGCGAGCACGCGGAACGCCGCGGCAAGACCCTGGCGGCCCTGGTCAACAGCCTGGTGGTCGACTGGGAGGGCAGCGAAATTCAGATCTCGGCCAGCTTCGGCTTCGAAGGCTATCATCAAGGCAGCCAGCAGAATGCCCTGCTCTTTCTCGCCGACCGCTCGCTGTACAAGCACAAGGGCCCCCGCCTGGTCAGCCCGGCCGTGCAGCCGCAAGGCATACCTATGGGCCCGCACAAGGACCCGCACACGGGCTTGAACATGAGCCTGGACATAGTGGACGTCGAGGGCGACGACGACTAGCCCGCGGCCGTCCCACCGTACCGCCATTACCAAAATCTGACTCCACGCCCTATACTCGCGGCCCATCACGGCCGGAGCACGGCATGAAGTTTCCCCGCAGCATTCGTCTCGACCAATCCGATCCGAACATTTTCTCCCCCGCCGCCGAGCCGGGGGAATGGGCGGTGCCCGGCACCTTCGCCTTCGCCGGCCGCGACCCGGCCACCCTGACCGGCAAAGACAAGCTGGCATTCCACACCGGCTGGCTGGGCACCGGCAGTTTTGGCCGCTGCACCCTGGTGGAGGTGGCGGAGATCGACGAGGACGCTTACTCCGCCGTCGTCGATAGCCTGGCCCGCCATTTCGTCGATACCTACGGTGCACCCACCCTTGCCGCCGCCCTGTCGGCCGCGCGTGAGGAAGTCGAGGATGCCGCCGGCCTGTGCGGGCACCCCACCGGCAGCCTGCTCGCCCTGGAACGCGAGGTGACCGGCGACAGCATCGCCGAGCGCTTCCGCATCATCCGTCCCGACCGGGCGGCCGACCATGCGCGGATATGGGAGATTGTGCCGGATGAGGGGGATGAGTCCGGGCCGGAGTAGGCTTGCGGCTGGCGGGCGCGGCGAGGTCTGCCGGCGCCCCATGGGGCCGGCCGGGCTGCCTACCATCGCCCTACCCAAAGGGGGTATTTACCGGCCGCGCGGATAGGCCGTATGGTATTGCCAATAAAAGCATACGCATTCATTGGTGGACCACCAAGAATGGACCGCGGATGTAGGCGGGGCTGGAGCTAACCGGCCTCTAAGGGGAGGATTCGGCTGGCGTGGGGACGGCGGCTAAACAAACGAGCAAACGGCCGATGATCAGTGTCGAGCGCGTGACCAAGCGTTTCGGCATGGGGGAAAGCGCGGTCGTCGCGCTGGACGATGTCTCGGTCACCATCAGCGAGAACGAGTTTTTCACCCTGCTGGGGCCCTCCGGCTGCGGCAAAACCACGCTGCTGCGTTTGATCGCCGGCTTCGAATTGCCGAACAAGGGATTGATTTTATTGGATGGCCAGGAAATCGGCCACCTGCCTCCCTATCGCCGGCCGGTGAATACCGTGTTCCAGAACTACGCCCTGTTCCCGCATATGACCGTGGCGCAGAACATCGGCTTCGGCCTGGAGATGCTCGGCAAGCCGGCGGCCGAGATCGCCGATACGGTCGGGCGCATGCTGGCCCTTGTGCGCATGGAGGCCCTGGCCGACCGGCGCACGGATCAGCTCTCCGGCGGCCAGCAGCAGCGGGTGGCGCTGGCCCGGGCCCTGGCGCCGCAGCCGAAAGTCCTGCTGCTGGACGAGCCGCTATCGGCCCTGGACCTGAAGTTGCGCAAGGGCATGCAGATCGAGCTGAAGCGGCTGCAGCACGAGACCGGGATCACCTTCGTGTTCGTCACCCACGATCAGGATGAAGCCCTGACGATGTCCGACCGGATCGCGGTCATGGAGGCCGGCAAAATACTGCAGATTGGCGATCCGAAGGAAATTTACAACCATCCGGCGAGCCGGTTTGTCGCGGATTTCATTGGCGATATCAATATCCTGAAGGCTGAGATGACCGAGGTTCGCGATCACACCGGCACGGTGCGCCTGGCCTCCGGCGCCGTCGCCCGTGCCCACGTCCCATCGGCCGCATTGGCGCCAGGCGCGGTCAGCGTGGCGATCCGGCCCGAGCATATTCATCTGTGCGGACCGGCGGAAGATAACCGCACCTGCACCGGCGTCATCACCAACGTCATCTATTTTGGCTCAGGCACGCACATCCACATGGATCTGGATCAGGGCGGCAGCTTGATCGCCCGCACGACTCTCGGCGGTGGCGCGATCGGCGAGCGTGTCGGCGTGGTCCTGCCCAGTGAGCATTTGCAGGTGCTGGTGGATTGATGGACAGTGCCGGCCTCCTTGACGACGCCGACCGGCGCCTGGCCGATGCCCAGCGCCTCCGGGCCCGCCAGACGAACCGCACCCGGGGCCTGCTTCTGGCCCCGGCGCTCGTGATCATCGGTGTGTTCGGGCTGTTTCCCCTCACCATCACCCTGATCTATTCCCTGCTGGAGCCGGGCGCCTACGGCGGCGTGAAATGGGTGCTATCGGGCGAGGCCTACGTCCAGTTCCTGTTCAACCGCGATATCTTCGACGGCACCCTGCGTTTCAGCACGTCATACCTGCAGATTTTCGGCCGCTCCATCGGCCTGGCCTTCGTCGCCACGATCGGGGCGCTGATCCTGGGTTTTCCCACCGCCTATTTCATTGCCACCAAACCGCCGGCCCAGCGCAATCTGTGGCTGTTCATCATCACCCTGCCGTTCTGGACCAATTTGCTGATCCGAACCTACGCGATGCTGCTGATCATTCGCGACGAGGGCCTGATCAACTTGAGCCTGATCGGTATCGGCATCGTCGAGAAACCCATCAGCATTCTTTACACCGACACGGCAGTCTTCCTGGGCCTGATTTACAGTTACCTGCCGTTCATGGTGCTGCCGCTCTATGCGTCGCTGGAGAAACTGGATTTCAGGCTTGTGGAGGCGGCCTACGACCTCTACGCCACCCGCTGGCAGGTGCTGCGCCGGATCATCATTCCGATCGCCAAGCCGGGCATCGTGGCGGGGTGCATCCTGGTCTTCATTCCCGGACTTGGCGCCTTCATCACGCCGGAGCTTTTGGGCGGCGGCAAGAAGCTGATGATCGGCAATCTGATTTACTTGCAGTTCGGCACCTTGCGGAACTGGCCGTTTGGCTCGGCCGCCGCCTTGATCCTCTTGACGGTGGTGATGATCGCCCTGCTGATCTACATACGAAATGCCGGCAAGGCAGCACCCGGCCATGGCTGAGATCAGTTCAACATCGGCCGTGCCGGCGCCCGAGGAGAATGTGCGCAGCGCCCTAAACTTGCGCTGGCAGCCCGGATTTAACCAGATCGCGTGGATGTGCATCTTTTTTCTCTACGCGCCGATTGCCGTGCTGATCGCGTTCTCCTTCAACGACAATCGCTCCGTCGTCGTCTGGACTGACTTCAGCTTCCGCTGGTATGAGGCGGCCTTCGACAATCGCGGCATCCGCAACGCCACCCTCGTCTCCATGCAGGTGGCGGTGGTAGCGACGTTCTTCTCGACCATCTTCGCCACCATGGCAGCGCTGGCCACCACCCGGACGGAGCAATACCGCGGCCAGGTTCTGGCCTATGCCATCATCAATCAACCGCTGATGATTCCGGAAATCGTGACGGCCGTCGCAACCCTGTCCTTCTTCTCGCTGATCAAACAGGTCACGGGTCTGACCGGCATCGGCTACCTGATGTTGGCGCATACGGTGTTTTGCATCCCGTTCGCCTACATGCCGATCCGGGCGCGGTTGGAGGACATGACCCTGACACTGGAGCAAGCGGCGACCGACCTGTACGCGCCGCCGTGGCAGGTTTTCCGGCGCATCACTCTGCCGCTTCTGGTTCCCGGAGTTGTCGCCGGCGCCATGCTCGCCTTCGTCGTCTCGCTCGACGACGTGATCATCACGCTGCTCGTGGCTGGCCCCGGCGAGACCACCTTACCCGTCTATATCCTGGGGCAGATTCGGCGCGGTATAACGCCGGAGATTAACGCGGTATCGACGCTGCTGCTGGGGCTGTCGATCCTTTTCGTAACGCTGTTCTTCCTATACGGTAAACGGCGAAAATAGCGAGGTCCTGGGCGCACCCCAGGGCTTCGAAAACACAGGAGGTAATAACATGAAACGTTTTGTAATCGGATTGATGGCGGCGACCGCCTTGGTCGCCGTTGCCGCCGGGCCCGCGGCCGCGGACGGCAAGCTGAATATCTACAACTGGGGCAACTACACCAACCCCGAACTGATCAAGAAGTTCGAGGAAACCTACACGGTCGAAGTCACCCTGGACGACTATGATTCGAACGAGATCATGCTGGCCAAGGTGAGAGAGGGCAACACCGGCTACGACATTGTGGTGCCCGGCGACTACATGATCCTGGTGATGATCGAGCAGGATCTGCTGGCCAAGGTAGAGCCCAACAAGATGGAGAACTTCAAGAACCTCGATCCCAAGTGGGTCGATGTGTGGTGGGATAATGGCCGCGAGTATTCCGTGCCGTGGCAGTGGGGCACCACCTCCTTCACGGTCGATACCGAGGTTTACAAGGGTGACATCAACACCCTGGCGCTGATGTTCGATCCGCCGGCGGAGCTGCAAGGCCGGATCAACATGTTGAACGACATGAACGACGTCATCAACGCCGGACTGCGGTATCTCGGCTATTCGCGCTGCAACGGCAATCAGGATCAGCTCCGCGAAGTCACCGAGCTGCTGCTGAAGGCCAAGCCGCACTGGCGAACCATGGACTATGCCACGATCGAGAAGCTGACCTCGCGCGATGTCGACCTGTCGCAGAACTGGAACGGGGCGGCGATGCGGGCCCGCGCCGATCGGCCGTCGCTGAAGTATGCGTATCCGAAGGAAGGGTTCACCGGCTGGATGGACAACGTGGCGGTGCTGAAGGATGCGCCGAACATGGAGAACGCAAAGCTGTTCGTGAACTTCATCATGGCGCCGGAAAACGCCGCCTTGATTTCGAACTTCGCCCGTTACGCCAACGGCGTTCTCGGCAGCGATAAGTTCATGGACCCGGAAATGTTGAGCGCACCGGAAATCGTCATGCCCGCCGATGCCCCAACGCCGGACTTCGTTAAACCGTGCCCACAGGAAGTGGTCGAGCTGTACAACAAGGTTTGGACACGCCTGAAGCAATAAAGACGCCTCTCGCCGGGGACGCGCCATCGCGGCCCGTCCCCGGCTTCCCTTCCGCTTGATCGCCCATCGAGACTCGCAAGCGTCTCCCCCCAATGCCAGCGACTACTCGGTGATGCGGCGAATGCTGCCGCCGCAGGCGATGCCACGTCCGGAATTTCCCGAGCGGTTTCCGATGATCTCTGTGATGGGAATAATTAACGTTAATGTTTCCAGATATGTATAGTAATAACTATAATTATCCACGAAAAATCAAATGATTAGATATAATTAACCTAATATACGCCTCAATTTTTACTTACTTTTATTATTGACTTTTCTTTAAGCTATGCTAATATCTCGTTAAGCATTATCGATCGTTTAGCCATAGCGTTCCGAGTGCGAACACCCGATGACGCGGTTCACAAGGAGATCGAATTTATGTTGAAGCATATTTCCAATTTCTGCCGTGACGAAGAAGGCGCGACCGCCATCGAGTACGCACTGATTGCCGCCCTCGTTTCGGTGGCCGCGATCACCGCGATGACCGCGCTTGGCAACAATCTGAATGCCATGTTCACCTCGGTTTCCGACAAGTTGGGCCCGGTCGCCTCGTCTCTGGCGCCGTAAGGCAGCCTCGACGGCATACGGCAAAAGCTTTCCTGATTACCTTATTTGACGCCTTCGGGTTATTGATAGGCATCATCGGCCGCGGCCGTCATCGTTCGGTGTGAATCCGAACGCGGACGTCCCTGGCCGATGGCGGTGCCTGAGAACCAGGAGGAAGCGGTGACCGGTCATGCATTCGCGCAGCGGGTCTTGATTGCCGGCGTTGCGATATTCATGTCGTCGCCGGCGCATGCGGACGCGATCGACGGTGACTGGTGTTCCACCACCGAAGCCAAGCAGTTCAGTATCGCCGGGGCCAGCATCACGACGCCGGCGGGCACGCATACGACCGGCGATTATTCCAGACACGCCTTCGCCTATATCGTGCCGGACGGCGATCCCGGTGCGGGCGAGGCAATTATCATGCAGCTCATGAACGAGGAAGAGGTGCGGGTGTCCGTCAACGGTGGCGAGCCGAAGATCTGGCGGCGTTGCGAACTGATCAGTTGAGTCCGGATCGCAGTATCGAATTTGAATTGATTCCGAAAGACTGTTTCCGTCAAGAAGGCTGCTGCTGGGTGATGCAGTGAATGCCGCCGCCCCCGCAGACAATATCGAGCAGAGGGATTTGGCTGACTTTGCGGTCGGAGAAACACTGGGAAACGATGGTGAAGGCGGCCTCGTCCTTGGCGTCCTCGAAGGACGGCATGACGATGCCGCCATTGGCGATATAGAAATTCACATAGGACAGGGCCAAGCGCCGGCCGTCGGTGTCCAGGCGGCGGGCCGGTTGGGGAATCTCGATGACCTCAAGCTCCCGCCCGGCCGCGTCCTTGGCGGCGCGCAGGCGGGCCAGATTGTCCTGCAAGGCGCCGTAATTCTCATCCTCGGGATCGTCGGTGCTCAGCGCCATCACCACGCCCGGGCGCACGAAACACGCCAGGTTGTCCACGTGCCCGTCGGTTTCGTCATCGACCAGGCCCTGGCCCAGCCAGATGACCTGGCGCACGCCGGTATAGTCACATAGCAACTTCTCGATCTGCGACCGGTTGAGATCTGGATTGCGGTTGGCATTCAGCAGGCATTGCTCGGTGGTCAGCAGGGTGCCTTCACCATCCACATGGATCGAGCCGCCTTCGAGCACCATCGGCGGCGCGTAGGCCCGCACATCCAGATGCTTGAGCACCGCCCCGGCCACGGCGGCATCGTTCTCGAAATTCTGGTATTTGTTGCCCCAGGCGTTGAACCGCCAATCGACGCCGGCCAGGCCGCCCTGGCCATCGACCAGGAACGTCGGGCCGTTGTCGCGCATCCATGAATCGTCATGGGCGAGAGGCAGGCACGCCACACCCGGACCGCAACGCAGCGATACCTCGGCCAGCTCGGTGCCGATGGCGATCATGGTCACCGGCTCGAATTCGGCGATGGCCTTGGCCACCTCGGTGTACGCGGCCCGCGCATCGTCCAGGCCCTCGCCCCACAACTCGGTGCGGCACGGCCATTCCATCCAGCACCGCTTATGCGGCGCCCATTCGGCCGGCATGAAGTATCCGTCGGCGGTCGGTGTTTTCATGGCGCGGAGTCCCTAGGTTGCGGCGACGCCCCAAGAGGAAAAGTCTAGGTCAAGGGACGCGGAATAGCAATTTAGCGGCGAGGCTCTACTCGGGCGGCAATTCGAGCCGCAGGTACAGCTCCTTCAAACGCTCCGCCGGGACTTCAGCCGGGGCCAGCATCATCAGGTCTTCCGCCTTCTGATTCATCGGGAAGGTGACGATCTCCCGGATGTTCGGCTCGTTCGCCAGCAGCATGACGATGCGATCGATGCCGGGCGCCGAGCCGCCGTGCGGCGGGGCGCCGAATTTCAATGCCGTGAGCAGGCCGGAGAATCGCGCCTCCACCTCGTCTTGTGGATAACCGGCGATGGCGAAGGCCTTGTACATGATCTCGGGCAGATGGTTCCGGATCGCCCCGGACGATAGCTCCACGCCGTTGCACACGATGTCGTACTGGAACGCCTTGATGGTCAGCGGGTCTTGAGATTCCAAAGCTTCCAGTCCGCCTTGCGGCATGGAGAATGGGTTGTGGCTGAACTCGATCTTGCCGGTCTCCCCGTCGCGCTCGTACATGGGGTAGTCGACGATCCAGCAGAAGCGGAAGTCGCCGCCACCGATGAGGCCCAACTCCTCGCCCAGGCGGGTGCGCGCCGCCCCGGCCAGACGCGCCGCAGCGGGCGCCTGGTCACAGGCGAAGAACACCGCATCGCCGTCGCCCAGGCCGGCAGCGGCCTTGATCCGGGTCAGGCGCTCCACATCCAGATTCTTGGCGATCGGCCCTTTGGCCTCGCCCTCGGCGAAAATGACATAGCCAAGGCCCGCCGCGCCCGTGCCGCGCGCCCAGTCGTTCATCTTGTCGAAGAAGCTGCGCGGGCGCGTTCCGGCGCCCGGTGCCGGAATGGCTCGCACCACGGCGCCACCCTCGATGGCGCGGGCGAAGATGCCAAAGCCGGAGCCGCGAAATGCCTCGGTTACATCGTGGATCTCGATGGGATTGCGCAGATCCGGCTTGTCCGAGCCGTAGCGCAGCATGGACTCATCGAAGGCAATACGCGGGAATGGTGCTTTGGTCACGGCGCGGCCCTCGGCGAACTCCTCGAACACGCCGGCAATGACCGGCTCTATTGCTGCGAAAACATCGTCTTGCGTGACAAAGCTCATCTCGAAATCGAGCTGATAAAACTCGCCCGGCGAGCGGTCGGCGCGGCTGTCCTCGTCGCGGAAGCAGGGGGCGATCTGGAAGTACCTGTCGAAGCCGGCGACCATGAGCAACTGCTTGAACATCTGCGGCGCTTGCGGCAGGGCATAGAACTTGCCCGGATGAATGCGGCTGGGCACCAGATAGTCGCGTGCCCCTTCCGGGCTGCTGGCGGTCAGGATCGGCGTCTGGAATTCGGTGAAGCCCTGCTCGATCATGCGCCGGCGGATCGAGGCGATCACTTGGCTGCGCAGCAGGATGTTGCGGTGCATCTTCTCGCGGCGCAAATCCAGGTAACGGTAGCGCAGGCGGATCTCCTCGCCCGCCTCCTCGTCGGAGGCGACCTGCAGGGGCAGGACGGCGGCGCGGGAACGCACCTCCAGCTCCTCGACGCGCAGTTCCACCTCGCCGGTCGCCAGGGTCGCATTGACGGTTTCCGGGTCGCGCGGCACCACGGTGCCGGTGACCGTGACGACGCTTTCCACCCGCACCGACTCCAACGCCGCGAACAGTGGGCTGGAGATGTCGATGACGCACTGGGTGATGCCATAGTTGTCGCGTAGGTCGACGAACAGAAGCTGTCCGTGGTCGCGCTTGCGATGCACCCAGCCGGACAGCCGGACCCGCGACCCGGCGTGGGATCGGCGCGGTTCGCCGCAGGTATGGGTGCGATAGGGGTGCATGGAATGGGGTCCTCGGGCGGCGATCCCGGGGATCGCGGGATCGCCGGGCAAGAGGCACGGAACCGCCGGATTTGTCAAGGTTCCGGCGGTGATATCCCCGGCCTGGCCGCGGTTTTCAGGCTCGACGGCGGGGCCATGATCGCGCATTGTGCGCCGCCATGGCAGCCCCCGCCCAACCCGCCCGCATGCAGCCGCTCAGCCGCTTTCCCAGGTCCGTCCGGGCGGCGGTGCGCGGCGTCTTCCTGGATATCGACGATACCCTGACCACCGACGGGCAGCTGACCGCCGAGGCATACGCGGCCCTGGAACGATTGCACCAGGCCGGCCTGCTGATCGCGCCGATCACCGGCCGTCCGGCTGGCTGGTGCGACCACATCGCCCGCATGTGGCCGGTGGACGCGGTGGTCGGCGAGAACGGCGCCTTCTACTTCCGCTATGACCGGGCGCGGCGGCGCCTGCACCGGCGCTTCGTCGCCGGGGATGCGGAGCGGGCCGAGAACCGCCGCCGCTTGGACTCCCTTGCGCGTGAGATCCTGGCGGCGGTGCCGGGCACGGCCCTGGCCTCCGACCAACCGTACCGGGAAGCGGACCTGGCCATCGATTATTGCGAGGATGTCAGCCCCCTGCCCGCCGACGCTGTCGCCCGCATCGTCGCCCTATTTGAGGCCGCCGGGGCCACCGCCAAGGTCAGCTCGATCCACGTCAATGGCTGGTACGGGGTGTACGACAAGTTGAGTACCACGCGCCTGATGCTCGCCGAGGAGTTCCGTATCGACTTGGATGCCGATAGTGGGAGCTACGTCTTCGCCGGGGATTCGCCCAACGATGCGCCCATGTTCGCCGCCTTCCCCAACGCGGTCGGCGTGGCCAACCTGCGGACCTTCGCCGCGGGCATGAGCGATCTGCCCACCTATATCACGGCCGCCCCGGCCGGCGCCGGATTCGCCGAGCTGGCCGCCGCCCTGGTGGAGGCGCGCGGTCCCTAGAGGGGCGATCCCGCCGTAGCTCCCCGGGGCCGCGGATATCCGGATCAACTAACTGTGAATGCAGTATTTTTTCCAAAAGCGCGAAGCCGGTTACGCATTCCTTTCGCGGCCCGGCGATTGCGTGTATACCCCAAACCATGAACCTCATTTCCGACAACGCCACTCTCATCGAGTTTTGCAACCGACAGGCGAAAGCCGAATTCATCACTGTCGATACCGAGTTCATGCGCGATACCACCTTCTGGCCCAAGCTGTGCGTGGCCCAGGTGGGCGGTCCCGACGAGGCGGTGGCCATCGATGCCCTCGCCAAGGGCATCGACCTCGCACCGTTGTTCGAGCTTCTGCGCAACCGGCGGGTGATGAAAGTCTTTCACTCGGCGCGTCAGGATTTGGAGATCTTCTACCTGCTGGCGGGCGACCTGCCGGAGCCGATCTTCGATACCCAGGTGGCCGCCATGGTCTGCGGCTTTGGCGAATCGGTCGGCTATGACACCCTGGCGCGCAAGCTGACCGGAGCCAAAATCGACAAATCCAGCCGCTTCGCCGATTGGGCGCGCCGGCCCCTGAAGAAGCGCCAGGTGGAATATGCCATCTCGGATGTGGTGCACCTGCGGCCGATTTATGAAAAGCTCCGCCAGCAACTGGAAAAATCCGGGCGCACGGCCTGGCTCGACGAGGAAATGGCGGTCTTGACCAACCCTGAGACTTACCGCCTGGATCCGGATCTGGCGTGGCAGCGCCTGAAAACCCGATCTACCGACCGGCGCTATCTGGCGGTAGTGCGGGCCCTGGCGGCCTGGCGTGAAACCGAGGCGCAGCGCCGCGACGTGCCGCGCAACCGGGTGATGCGCGATGAGCAACTGTTCGATATCGCCGCCCACCGCCCGCCGACGGAAGAAGACTTGGCGCATACCCGCGGCCTCCAGCGAGACGTGGCCCGCGGCCGCCTGGGCAAGGCGATTCTAGCGGCCGTCGCCGAGGGCATGGCGGTCCCCGACGACCAATGCCCGTCTCCCTCCCCGCGTGCCGAGCGGCCGGCCGGCATGGGCCCGGTGATCGACCTGCTCAAGGTTTTGCTGAAATTGAAATGCGAAGAACACGAGGTGGCGCAGAAACTGGTCGCCACCACCGCCGATCTGGAACAGATCGCCGCCGATGACGACGCGCCGGTGCCGGCGCTATCCGGCTGGCGGCGAGAAATCTTTGGCCGCGACGCCCTGGCCTTGAAACATGGCCGCTTGACCCTGGGCGTGGTCCGCAAATCGATCAAGATTGTGCACCTTGACGGAAAACAGGCGAAAGCTTCGTAGCTCTGCCATGCGGCGTGCCGTCGTTGCCGGCGCCCTGCTGGCCGCCCTCGCCGGCAAATCGGCCTATGGCGCAGACAAGGCCGAAGATACCCCGCCCCCCATACCGGTGTTCGAAGTTCCGGTGCACTGCGACATGCGGGAAACATGTTTCATCCAGAACTATGTCGATACGGAGCCAGGGCTGGGCGCCCGCGACCTCACCTGTGGACCGCTGACCTATGACGGCCACGATGGCATCGACATCCGTATTCCCGGCCCGCAAGCCATGGCGGCGGGGATTGCCGTGATCGCGGCGGCGCCCGGCATCGTGCGCGCGGTGCGCGACGGCATGGTCGATATCTCCATCAGCAAAACCGGGGCACAAGCGGTAGCGGGCCGGGAAGCCGGCAATTCCGTGGTCGTTGACCATGACGGCGGCTGGGCAACACAGTACAGCCATTTGCGGCTGGGCAGCATCTCCGTGAGCCCGGGCGATACGGTGCAGGCCGGAACGCAGTTAGGACTGGTCGGCCTGTCCGGCAAGACCGAGTTCCCGCATGTCCATTTCTCCGTACGCCATAATGGTCAATCCCTCGATCCGTTCACCGGCTTCCCTCCGGCAGGCGGATGCGAGCTTCCGGGCAAGAGCTTGTGGAGCGCGGCGGCGGAAAAGGCCCTGGCCTATCGTGCCGGCGGCCTTCTGGCGTCGGGGTTTGCCTCGGAGGTTCTGACCCTGGAGACGGCCCTGTCCGGAACGGCGGAAGCCGCCGTGCTATCGACCACCGACCCGGCGCTCGTCTTCTGGACCACGTCCTGGGGTTTACGCCAAGGCGACCGGGAGACCATTCGTATCTTGCGCCCGGATGGCACCCTCTTGACGGAGAACGAGACCAACGTGCCGGGCAACAAGGCGCAATGGTGGCGTTATACCGGGCGAAAACGACTCGATGCCGCATGGCCCGCGGGCCGCTACCGCGGCGAATACAAAGTCGTTCGCAACGTCGACGGCAAGGACGTGATCATCGTCGACGTTACGCGCAAGATCGAAGTGCGCTGAGCAGCGGCGCCTACCCCTCCATCAACGCGCGCTCGACACCCAAGGCTTGGGCCAGGGCATCGAAGCGGCGCAGCACCGCTTCGCCCCCCGGTGCCGAGCCATCGTCCGGCAATCGCAGGCGCAAGGTTTTGGCGGCCACATCATAGGCCAAGGCACTGCGCCTGAGCACGGTGCCTGTGGCGCCCGAGACCCGATAGGCCAACCGCAGCGCCAAGCCGAGGATGCGCGCCTGACGCGCCGTCTCGGGCTTTAGCAGAGCAAGATAGGGGGCGACATCGCCCCCTTCCGCCGCACCGCCATACCGGGTATGGACCGCCGTGGCGAGAAAGACGCGCTCGCTATGCCCGGTGCCGCTGAAGGGAAAGTGCAGAATTTGCATGAGCGCTTGAATCGGCCGGTAGTCCGGGTGTTCGCGCCAAGCCACGTCGGACAAGAGGCATGCCGCCAATCGCAGGCGCTGCTCGTCCGCACTCTCGTCCGTGAAAAGGCAATCGGTCCAGGCCAGTAAATCCTCGCCCAGCATGTCGAAGCGGGCGGTGCGGCTGGCGATGTCGGTGGCAACCTCCAGCAGTGGATCGCGCGCCTGCTCGGTTGCACTCAACAAATCGAAGTGATGGCCCTCGCGCAGTCCCAATGCGGAAAAGACCACGTTGCGGCAGCGCAGGGCGCGCAGGACCCGGCGCAACACTTCGGCGGCAACCGGCAGAGTTTCCAATCGCGACTTGGTGACGCCCTCGATGCGTGCCAGAGAGCGCCGTCCCAGATGGCTGATCACCCGGCCGAGATCGTCGACCTGGGCCGGGCGCATGGGATAGCCATGCACTACGTGCAAGGGATAGCCGCTCTGCTGCATGTGAATGCGGGCCAAAGAACGCCAAGCGCCACCGATCGGATAGAATGTGTCCACGGGCGCCAAAGATCCGCCGTCCGCGCCCCAGCCCGAGGCAGAAAGTTGCGCATCGATTTCCGCGCGCATGGCGCCCGAATCGCCGGCGAAGCGTTCCATCAGCGCGAACGGACCCAAGCGCAGGGTCGTGGAGCGGCCGGGAGCGCCATCCGCCAGTTCGACCAGTTCCAGGCTGCCGCCGCCGAGATCCCCCATGACGCCGCGTGCCACCGGAAAGCCGGAGAGCAAGCCCAGCGCGGACAGCCGCGCCTCCTCGGCACCGTCGAGCACGCATACCGTTTGGCCGCACATCTCTTCGATCTCGGCGACAAAGGAGGACCCATCCGCCGCCTCGCGCACCGCCGCGGTCGCCAGCATATCGATGCGACGGGCGCCCATGGCCTTGGCCAGGCGGGTAAAGCGCAGCAGATTCTGCCGCGCCATGGCCACGCCCTGCGGGTGCAAGTTGCCGCTGCCGGCCAGGCCGCGGCCCAGGCCGCACAGAACTTTCTCGTTGAACATGGTGGTGGCACTGCGGTTGAGGCCGCTGAAGACCACCAAGCGGATCGAATTGGAACCCACGTCGATCACCGCCACCGGACCGGTCACCGCAGGGTCGGTGCCGGGCACCGGGGCGCGTAATCCCGCCATCGAGTTTAGACTTTCTTCAGCACCAGTCTGGGCGCCTTCTTGGCCTTCTCCAAGGCACTGCCACGGCCGGAGAGGCTTGGGTTGGTCATGAAATAGGTGTGCGCGCTGAATGCCTCCGGGCCGGCTTCGATACGCCGGTACTCGCCATCCCCGTCGAGCACCCAGCTTTGCGCCTGATCGTTCAGGCAAGCGATCATGATTTGCTCCAGCACCTGCTGGTGCACCGTCGGGTTTTCGATCGGCACCAGGGCCTCGACGCGGCGGTCCAGGTTGCGCGGCATCCAGTCGGCCGAGGAGATGAAGACCTTGGCCTTGGTCGAGGGCAGCCCGTGCCCGGCGCCGAAACAGACAATACGGCCATGCTCCAGAAAGCGGCCGACGATGCTTTTAACCCGAATGTTCTCCGACAAGCCCGGCACACCCGGACGCAGGCAACAGATGCCGCGAACCACCAGATCGATGGCCACCCCGGCCCGCGATGCCCGGTACAGGGTGTCGATGATTTCGGCATCGACCAGCGCATTCAGCTTGACCCAGATCGCCGCCGGCCGGCCGGCCTCGGCGTGGGCGATCTCCGCCTGGATCAACTCCAACAGCGTCGAACGCAGGGTCAATGGCGCGTAGGCGATTTTCTCCATGGGCTTGGGCTTGGCATAACCGGTCATGTAATTGAACAGGCGGGCGGCATCGCGGCAATACGCCGGACCGCAGGTGAAGAACGACAGGTCCGTGTACACCCGCGCCGTGATCGGATGATAGTTGCCGGTGCCATAGTGCACATACGAGCGCAAGGCTTTGCCTTCCCGGCGGATCACCAGCGAAATCTTGGCATGTGTCTTCAGCTTGAGGAAGCCGTACACCACGTGCACGCCGGCCCGCTCCATGTTGCGCGCCCAGAGAATATTCTGCGCCTCGTCGAAACGGGCCTTGAGCTCGACCAGGGCGGTGACCGACTTGCCCGCCTCGGCCGCCTCGATCAGGGCTTTGACAACCGGAGAATCATTGGAGGTCCGATAGAGTGTTTGCTTGATGGCCACCACCGACGGATCGGCCGACGCCTGGCGAATGAACTGAACCACCGCATCGAAGCTCTCGAATGGGTGGTGGACAATGATGTCCTTGGTCCGGATAGCGGCGAAACAATCGCCGTCGAAATCGCGAATACGTTCGGGGAAGCGCGCATTGTAAGCGGGAAACATCAAATCCGACCGATCATCGACGATGATCTGCGCGGTGTCCGACAGGCCGAGCAAACCATCGAGGACAAACACGTCATCCGGGGCGACCCCCAACTCATCCTTGACGAAGCTGCGCAGACGCTCCGGCATGTCGGCATCCATGGTCAGGCGGATGACGTTGCCGCGGCGGCGGCGCTTCAACGCCGTCTCGAACACCCGCACCAGATCCTCGGCCTCTTCCTCGATCTCGATATCGCTGTCGCGCAGCACCCGGAAGAAGCCAAGCCCGGTTACCTCGGCGCCAGGGAACAACGTATCCAGGTAGATCTGCACCACCTGCTCCAAGCGGATGAAGCGGATCTCGGGCCCGGGCAGGCGGATGAAGCGCTCGATCTGTGACGGCAGCGGAATCAAGCCATTGAGATGTTCGCCCTGCTCCGGGCTATACAGCTCCAGGACCATGGAGAAGCCACTGCTCGGGATGAACGGGAACGGATGCGCCGGAGAAATCGCGATCGGAGTCAGAACGGGAAAGATTTGATCGACGAAATAGCCATCCAGCCACACCCGTTCCACGTCCGTCATTTCGTCGCGGCTCAAGACACTGATACCCGCCTGGCGCAGCTCCTGGCGCAGTTGCCGCCAGATCTGCTGCTGCCGGTCGAGGAGTTGGGTCGCGGCCGCGTTGATCGCAGCCAACTGCTGATCGGGCGTGAGACCATCGGGCGATAGCGATTTCACGCCGGCAGTCACCTGCCCCTTCAGGCCAGCGACTCGAACCATGTAGAACTCGTCCAGATTACTGAAGGAAATGGTCAAAAAGCGCAGACGCTCAAGCAAGGGATGCTTGGTGTTCGTGGCCTCGTCGAGAACGCGCTCGTTGAACTTCAACCAGGAGAGTTCGCGGTTGAAATACCGCGCCGGTTCTGCCGTCACCGCCGCCGGCCCCGCGGCCGGCGCCTCGGTTCGCTGAGCATCGCGCTCGGTGCGCAACGGCGTCACGCTTGCCGGTGTCGTCTCGTTCATACGATCCAATCCAAATGCGCCCATACTACGGCCGGAAAGGTTGTATTCCCGGCCAGATTGGCGTCTTACGCGAAAGTTAACAACCTATTGTTACGAAATTCTTCACCTCGCCCACGGCTCTAAAATGTGGTCTGCTGGACGGCTTGCAAGACACATAGGGAACCGGCGACGCCGTGAAGGTCCTCTACCTGCTTCGACATGCCAAATCGGACTCGACCGTCACCGGCTTGCCAGACGCCGAACGGCCCCTGAACGCCCGCGGAAAGCGTGCCGCGCCCATGATAGGCGCCGCCATGCGCAAGGCCGACATCGCACCGGCAATGGTCTTGTGTTCATTCGCCCAACGCGCCGTCGAGACCTGGTCCCTCCTTTCGCCGGAACTACGTGTGTCAATCCCGGTCAAGACCATGCGCAGCCTGTATCTGGCCTCTCCCAGCCGCATTCTCTCGATCCTTCACCGGTTGCCACACTCCGTCCCTTCGGCACTCGTCCTAGCCCATAACCCGGGCCTGCACACTCTCTCCCGCGTCCTTGCAGGCTCGGGGTCCGATCGTCGGGCAGTGGCTTCGCTGCAAGAGAACTACCCCACCGGCGCCCTGGCCGAGTTTCGATTCCCCGTGGACGACTGGTCCGAGGTGAAGTCCGGAGGCGGGCAACTCGTCCGTTTTCTGCGGCCCCGCGACCTCGAATAGGCATGTATTCCGACGGCATCGGCACCTAGCTCAGCGCTACGTCTTCGTAGTGCTTCCAGCAGAGGCCGAATTTCGACCTTCCCTCCGCCAGACGATGCGCCTGCCAACCATTCACCAAGCCGAAGGCATGCGCGATTTCCGGCGCCGAACCATAGTCCGGGTGCGCATGCACCAACTCTTGCAGCAGCCGGTGGCCGACGGCGGCGTCGTTCAGCCCGCCCAATGAATCCTGCAATGCGGACAGCGCCTTGGTGGTCTTGCCTGTAGCTTTGCCCTCGAACAGATTGCCAAAAAATTCAATGGCGTAGCGCAATTTCTTCGCTTCGATTCGCAATTTATGGAGTTGCGCCTCGTCAAGCTGCTCGTGGCCGCGGGCACACTTTTTCAACTTGCGTCCGCGTTCGGCAAAGAGCTGCTCGGCGAAGGTTCTGGCCGGTTCGTCGAGGCCAGGATCTGCCGCGTGCCGCCGTGACAGCATGCTGTCCGCGCGCAGCTCTTTCAGTGGCGCGACTCGCGTATACGCCTTCCCCGCCTGCCGTTGGACGACATCCTTGGCCGGCGCGGCATCCATGAACAGAGGCGCCTCGTCATACGGCTGCTGATCGTCACCGCTCCGGGCTCGTTTGCGGCGGCGTTTGCCCGATGCCTCCTTGGCGGGACCGGATCGCGCCGTATCCAGCCACGGTTTCGCCATACCCGGCAGCGCCAGCAGGGGACGATTGCCCGGCACGTTATCTTGCGCCAGGGAGAGATTGAGCTGAAGCACCAGGCGGGCGTAGCGGGGACTGCGCAAGGCCGTCCGCGCGCCCTCATAGGCAGTGGCGCGCAAGGCGCCGGCATCGGCAAGCAAACGAGCCAGGCCGGCATCCTCGGGCTGAAGCGATGCCAGCGGCTCCAGGCAATCGGCGATGAAGACATCCCAGTCGCGGGCGGGCCCGAGTTCGCGCTGTAGCCAACCCAGTTCCCGAGCCAGCGGCTCGTACCGGGCAGGCGGCAAGAAACGGCGCACGGCCTGCAACAAAGCGCGCAGACGGCGAATGCCAACGCGCATTTGATGAATGCCCTCGGGATCGGTGCTGCTCAGTACCGCGGGTTCATTGGCGCGGAAATGGTCACGGCAGGTGCGAGCGACGCTGAGAATCGCATTCCGCAAGCTGATGTTCCGGGCCAGAGCCGGACGTTCGCCATAAACCGGTTGTGGCACGAAGTCGGCGGCTAAGTCGTACCCGCGCCGCGCCTTGGTTCGCGACTCAAGACGAAACGGCATGCTTTCCTGCAATGATAGGGCGAGTTCGAAGATTCGCGACGGCCGGCCGGAAATCAGTTCAAGTTCAGCCTCGCAGATCGGCAAGGTTCGATCGCCGGAGCGGATCTCGCCTTGATCGAGCGCCAATTCGATCGTCGTCTCCTGCAACGACAGGCGCCAGCGGCGCCGTGTAAAATCGGTGGTAAAGACCGGCGCAACGCTTTCGGCCAGTTTCTCTTTATCGATGAGCGCCCGCAGGCCTTTTTCCATGATGTTCGACAATTGCGGATGTTCGCCCGCGATATCGCACTCGAACTCCTTGAAATGCTGAAGGCCGCTGGGCCCGTTTGCGCGCACTTTGAGGGTCTGCATGCGCCGCCGCCCCATGCGCCGCACGCGCAATGCCATTTCGTGCGCATCCAGGGATCTCGTCGGGGTATCGAAATAGGTGCTATAGAGTTTTTGGGTGGCCGAGCGGCCCTGTGATAGCGATTTCACCAACGGGTTGCGCGGCAAGCTTCTGACCTGCTCAGGCGTCAGTTCGAGCTTGAGTTCGTACTCGTCTCCCATCGCCGATCAGGCCCGATACCCCCGGCCTCTCCCCGTTTTTTTTTGCGCAGCCTGAAGCCGCTAGGTTCGAATAGCACAGGACCATGGTGGAATCTCGTTACAGAAGTGTGACAGATATATGAAACACCGCCGGTGCGAGATCGCACACGCCGGGACCATCGTCAGGGTCATCGGACGAAGACGGCTGATTCTCGCGCTGGTGACCGCGGCCCTAAGAGATCACAACGTGCCGGGAAAGGCGCCGCCGTCGAGCAGGAGGTTCTGGCCGGTGATGAAGCCGGCCTGTTGGCCGCACAGGAAGGCGCAGGCATCGCCGAATTCCAACGGGTCACCGAAACGGCCGGCCGGATTGCCGTGCATGCGCTCGCGCCACACCTCTTCGAAAGACCGCCCGGCGTTTTCCGCCACGGTTGCCACGGTGGTCTTCAGGCGATCGGTTTCGAACGGCCCCGGCAGCAGATTGTTGATGGTGACGTTGTGACGCACGGTCTTGCGCGCCAGACCGGCAACGAAGCCGGTCAAGCCGGCACGGGCGCCGTTCGACAAACCCAATATCTCGATCGGTGCCTTCACCGCAGCCGAGGTGATGTTGACGATGCGCCCGAAACGCCGCTCAATCATGCCGTCAACAGTGGCCTTGATCAGCTCGATCGGGGTCAGCATGTTGGCATCCAGCGCCTTGATCCAGTCATCCCGGGTCCAGTCGCGGAAATCGCCCGGCGGCGGACCACCGGCGTTGTTGACCAGTATGTCCGGTGCCGGACAGGCGGCCAGGGCAGCCTGCCGGCCCTTGGCGGTGGTGATATCGGCGGCCACCGGCGTCACCGTCACCCCATAAGTGGTGCGCAACTCGGCGGCGGTGGCCTCCAGCGGTCCCGGCGTGCGGGCGACGATGGTGACCTCGACCCCTTCGCGCGCCAGGGCGCCGGCGCAGGCGCGGCCCAAACCCTTGCTGGCAGCGCACACCAGGGCCGTCTTACCCTGCAATCCCAGATCCATAGCCTTCTCCTTCGTGTCTTTAGGTGCCGGCGGCAACCGCCGATTGCTCTGCCAGAACCCGGCGGGCCAGAGGCACCGTAATCCCGCGACGGTCCGCCAGGGCAGCCCGGTCCATGGCCGCCACGATGGCGCGGGCGGCGGCGAACGAGCGCTCCATGCGCGCCGTCAGGAAACGTACAACACCGGCATCCACGCGCAACTGCCGGTCGGCGAAGAGCTTCACCAGCACCGCCTCAATCAAGGCATCGTCCGGCGCCGCCATGGCCACCGCAGTCGCCGCCCGCAGGCGCGAGCGCAGATCGGCCAGCTTCACCGGCCAGCGCGCCGGCGGCGTTTGCCCGGTCAGCAGAATATGTCCGCCCCCCTCGGCCACCAGGTTGTAAAGATGCAGCAGGCGCTCCTCGGCCAGGTGGCCGGCGGCCAGCGCCGCCTCCACATCCTCCAAGGCGCACGCCGTGGCCGAACCCAGGATCGCCCGCGGTTCGGTGTCGGCCAGGCTGTCCGGCGAAATCTCGATTGCCGCGGAGCGGGCACGCCATACATGCGCCAGATGGGTCTTGCCGCACGCCGCCGGGCCATGCAGGGCCAGCGCCACGCCGGGCCAGTCCGGCCAGCGGTCGATCCAGGCGACCGCCACCTCGTTGCAGGACGCCACCATGAAGTCCTCACGACCGAGCGCCGGCCGATGGCCCAGATCCAGCGGTAATTGGGCCGCCCCGGTCATGCCCTTGGCCCACCCGGGCCACCGTAGTACGCGCTGGCCAGGTACCGGGCCAAGGCGAACCGGGCACCGACTCCGACGACCGCCGCCACCGGCACCGCCAGCAGGACGCCGACGAAGCCGAACAGGGCACCACCGGCCAGGATGGCGAAGATCACCCACACCGGATGCAAGCCGATGCTGCGCCCGACCAGGCGCGGGGTGAGGACATAACCTTCCAGGGCCTGGCCGGCGAAGAAGATGCCGGCGACGATGACCACGGGCAGCAAGGCCTTGAACTGGAGAATCGCCAGGCCGACGGACAGCAACAGCCCGACGATGGAGCCGACGTAGGGGATGAACGACAGCACCCCGGCGATGACGCCGATCACCAGGCCAAAATCCAGCCCCGCCAAGGTCAGGCCCAGGGCATAAAAGACGCCCAGTATCAGGCACACCGTGCCCTGCCCGCGCAGGAACCCGGCCAAGGTCAGATCCACGTCGCGCGCCAGCTTTCGCAGGGTCGGCGCCGTTGCCGGCGGCAGCCAGCCATCGACCGTGCTGGCGATGCGGTCCCAATCGCGCAACAGATAGAAACTCACCACCGGCGTGATGACCAGGAGCGACAGCGTATTGGCCACCGCGGCCCCGCCGGTAAGCACGCTCACAACCGCATCGGTCACCCAGGAGAACAGCCGGTCGGCGGAGCCGGCAAGGGCCGCATGAATGCGCTCGACCGTCGCCGGATCGATGCGGCTTTCGACCGCGGCAAGCAGGTGGGAAATCTGTTCGCGCATCGTTGTGGCGAAGGCGGGCGAGCGTTCCACCAGATTGGCGAGCTGGCCGGTAATGACCGGCACCAGCAGCATCAGCGCCACCACCAGCAACAGCAGGAACAAGACTGTCAGCACTGTGGTCGCCAAGGTCCGCGACAGACCCCACTTTTCCAGCCGGTCGCAGATCGGATCGAGCAGATAGGCAACGGCCATGCCGGCGACAAACGGCAGCAGCACGCCGCGCAGCAGGTAAAGCGCCACCAAGGTGATCGCCAGCCCGATCAGCCAGAACCGCGCCTGCCGTTCCAGGTTCATGCCGCCGCCCCGGTCATTGGTCCCGTTCCATGGTCACCGCCATCCAGCCCCACTTGATGACATACGCCGCGCCGGAAAGAAATGTCGTCATGGCCACGATCAGGGTCAACATTTCCGGCACCGCATCAAGCGTCACTCCCAATGCCGGCCGAGCCAAAACGGCCGCAGCCAGAGCGATTTGCACCGCGGTGTTCACCTTGCTGATGAATAACGGCTCCATGTGCAGGGAGTGAGTCAAGGTCTGGAAAAGAATGGCGCCGCCGATAATCAGAACGTCGCGGAAGACGATCAGGATGACCAGCCAGATGGGCACCTGACCAACATATCCCAGGGTGACAAAAACACTTATCAACAGCGCCTTGTCGGCCAGCGGATCCAGATAAGTGCCAATCTCGCTGACCAGGTTCAGGCGTTTGGCGATGAGTCCATCCACCGCATCGGAAATGCCGGCGGCGAAGAATATCCAGAAGGCCGGCACCAACTCGCCAAGAAGTATCAGATAGACCGTAACCGGCACCGCCAATAATCGCGCCAGGGAAATCAGATTGGGAATCTGGCGCAGGGGCCCGTGGAGTTTCACTCGCTTGTGGGGGAAGCGGGCTGAGATGCGGGCTCCACGATCTCAGCAGCCGACGGCGGCGGTACGGGCGTGCCCGGCTCGATCGTGGGTCCCGGTGCGGTGGTGACGCGAATTTGCCAGCCGGAGACCGGGTTCAGGGCCAAATCCAGATCGCTTTGCGCCAACGCCAGAATCAGCTGCTGCTCGTCACCGACGAAGGTCAGATCCAGCTCCGTGCGCTTGCGCGACAGCAAGGTCACCTCGCTTTTCTGCACGGCGGCGACGGCGCCCAGCCGGCGTTTCACCTCCAGCCAGTCGGCCAGATCGGCGATGGGCACCGAGACCACGATCCGCCGTTGCGCGCCCGGGCGCAGAAGATTGCGCTGCTTCCAGGCTTCCTGCAGATCGGCATCGACACTGTACGCCACCCGCGTCAGCATTTCGGAGAATG
>Ga0326597_10003204_pt1 | contig 23799 bp, 26 predicted proteins | sample RVTome_12_FD_203789 | JGI IMG/M metagenome (GOLD analysis project Ga0326597, IMG submission 203789) | Soil microbial communities from uranium-contaminated site in the Upper Colorado River Basin, Wyoming, United States - RVT100D185 | ecosystem: Environmental > Terrestrial > Soil > Contaminated >... | reverse complement strand
CCCAATCTGGTGGGGCGGGTGGTTCGAGGCTTGGAGCGCGCCTACCACCGGTACTCATCGTGGCCCACGGACCGGGATGCGAGAGAGGTGTACGGCATGGGGATCCGTGATTCCTATGAGGCGGTCGGGCCCGGACTGTCCAGGACCTACACGGATGGACGGCACAACATGGTGCGGGCCTATCGACGCAGTGGACCGCATGATTTCCATGAATGGAGAAAGAGGGTCAAGGATCTGAGGCATCAGATGGAGTTCCTCGCTCCACTCTGGCCAGAGGTGGTCGTGGGTACCGCGATGACCTTGGAACGGCTTGGGGACCTCCTCGGCGAGGATCATGACCTGACCGAGTTGGTGGCTCTGCTGCGGAATCGGCCCGATCTGTGCCCCGACCCTCGTGAGAGGTCTTTGCTCCGGGCCCTGGCTCACCAGCGGAGAACCGAGTTGCAGACGGCGGGGGAGATCCTCGGCCGGCGCGTCTATGCCGAGAAGCCCTCCGGGCTCGTCGGCCGCTTTGGCGAGTATTGGGAGAGCCGCAAGCTGGCGATCGAGGGCTCGCTCGACACGGTCGTCGTCTATTGAGGTGAGTAGCCCGTCTCGGACGGGGAATCCTGATCCGATGTCTCGTGTTGACCCGAGTACACCCATCAACCAGGAGAGTCTCAAATGAGTGATCGCGGACGCGTGAGGGTAGAGCCCGGAGCCAAACGGGTCCGGGTGATGCTTGGCGGCGAGGTCGTTGCCGACACCCTCAGCCCTCTATTGGTGTGGGAGGTCCCTTACTTCCCCACCTACTACTTCCCTGAGGCCGACGTGAGGACCGATCTACTCGTCGAGACCGGTGAGACGCGAAAGAGCCCAAGCCGGGGTGAGGCCTCCCAGTACTTGGTGAAGGTCAACGGCTCCGAAGGCGCCGCCTACTCCTACCGCGAGCCCAACGTAAAAGAGCTCGCCGGTCACTTTGCCTTCGTCTGGAACACGATGGCCCATTGGTTCGAGGAGAACGAGGAGGTCTATGTGCACCCCCGGGACCCCTATACCCGGATCGACATCCTCCCTTCCGGTAGGCGGGTCCGAATCGAGGTCGATGGCGTGACGGTGGCCGACTCGACCAATGGATCGTTCCTTCATGAGACCCATCTGCCCACCCGGTACTACCTACCGAAGACCGACGTCAGGATGGACCTCCTCACCCCGACCGACAAGGCCACCCATTGCCCGTACAAGGGGACCGCGCGCTACTGGTCGGTTACGGTCGACGGCCGGGTCCATGAGGATCTGGCATGGGCCTACGACACCCCCTTGCCGGAGTCGCAGAAGGTCGCCGGTCTCATCGCCTTCTACAACGAGAAGGCGGACATCTACGTGGACGAGGTCCTCCAGGAGAGGCCCAAGACCAAGTTCTCCTAGGCCAGATGTAGCCTCGCCTCAATGCGTGTCGTATTGACGGCGCTCGTGGCTCTCGTGTCGTGCGCACCATCGGTCGATGTGCCCACCGAGCAGCATCTCCAGGGCTCATACGTCCATGACACGGGTGAGGAGATGAGGTACCTCGTCTGGCTGCCGGACGGATACGGCGAGGACCGGGACAAGCGTTACCCGCTCATCTATTTCCTCCACGGCAGTGGTGACGACGACTACGACTCGACGTTTGTCATCAGCTTCGGCCTCCCTGCGGTTCTCGCCCTGGGGGAGCAGCCAGACGACTTCGACTTCGTTGTCGTGTCACCTCAAGCATCACCACAGACCACCTGGTACACAGGGGATCAGCCAGAGGTGGTGGATGGCCTTCTCCAGAAGGTCCTGGACACCTATCTGGTGGATCCCGATCGGGTGTACCTCACCGGTCTGTCGATGGGCGGCTTTGGATCGTGGCACATCGCCAGCCACAATCCGGAGCGCTACGCCGCCATGGCTTCCCTGTCCGGCAGCGGCTATCAGCAGGCAAGCCCGCCGCCGGCCGAGTTCGCTTGCCGGCTCACCGATGTTCCGGTGTGGGTGATTCATGGTGAGCAGGATCTGATCGCCCAGTTTGAGCCGGTCCGGTCACAGGTCGAGGCATGGGAGGACCTCTGCGACGCCGAGGTGAAGTGGACGACTTATCCCGACGAGGGCCACTTCGCCACCTATGAGATCGCCTACCGCGACCCTGCCTTGTACGACTGGTTCCTCAGCCACTCCCGCTAAGGGCGAAACGGGCTCGAGGGTCGCAGAGGAGCGGATTGACCGTCGTCGAACTGGACCTCGCCGACACATTCGGAAGCCGCGGTCACCTGGTCGTTGGAGAGGCCTATGACGGTCAAGAGTGCTGTGGTCTCCTGTTCGGTGCTCATGAAGCTGAGATCGGGTTGACCCAGCCTGGTCGTGCTCAATCCGGACAGACGCAGATAGATCGGTGAGTCGACCGTGGGGAAGTCGGGCCCCGCGGCAAAGAAGGAGAGCTCGCTGTCGACCCGGGTGTCGCCGGCATCGGGACAGTCGAGCAGGAGCTTGTAGACGTGTGGGCCGGCGGTCCAGAAGCCGGGCTCGAACTCGTGGGAGAATGCGATCGCCCACTGCTCTGCGTTGAGGTCGTCTGGGAGCGAGGCGGGTGGAAGGTCGATTCCCTGAAGTGGTGGCTGGTCACATGCCACGAGTAGCAGGACCCCGGCGAGCAAGAGGCGACGCATCGCTCGATGCTAAATGGCGGGTAAGGGAGCGGAGCTCGGGTGGGCCGTCCGCGCCACCGTCAGTCGATTGCAGTGGCGAGCTCTATCACCGTGAAGTTCGCCCCGGTGGGGTCGGTGATCCCGACGAATGTCCCGACCTCGGCGATTTCCATGGGGCCAAAGAGGATCTGACCTCCGTTCTCCCTGGCGGCCTCCATCGCGTCGGTCGCGTTCTCGACCGCGAAATAGACCCCCCAGTTGTTGGGGATGCCCTCCGCCGGCGGTGGCATGGCTCCGGCAACAGCCCGGTCCCCGATCGAGAGCGCTGTGTATGGCCCGCTCAGCCCTTGGGAGGTCTTGTGGGTGAATCCCAGCATCCTCTCGTAGAAGGGGAGAGCCGTCGGCAGGTCGTCAGAAATGAGCTCGTTCCAGTTGAGCCCGCCGTGCTCGTTGACGATGGCGGCACCGAAATGGGTGCCTGCCTGCCATATTCCGAACATCGCTCCGGTGGGGTCGGACAGGATGGCCATGCGTCCTGCGTCCGTGACGTCGAACGGCTCGACGAGAGCAGTGCCACCCGCCTCCTTCGCCCGGTCGACGGCTGCATCTGCATCGTCGACCGCGAAATAGGTCGTCCAGACGCTGAAGGGCTGTTCGTCGGGTGCCGCTCCGATACCGGCGGCGGGAAGACCCTTCTGCAATGCCATGCGGTATGGGGTTGTGCCGGTCTCCACCTTCTCGAGCTCCCAACCGAAGAGCGCCGAGTAGAAGGTCGCCGCTGCATCGACGTCAGTCGCGGCCAGGTCGGTCCAGCAGGGCACGCCTTCGGGGTAGCTGTGTCGCGTTGGCATAGTTCTCCTGTCTCTGCGTTAACCGAACGCTAGGCGGCCCGCCACTAAAGCTGACCTGTGGCGGCGCTCTCGATCTCTGCGAGGTAGCCGGGACTGTCGTAGCGCTCGAGGAGGAACGCCTCGGCATAGCCCGGAAGCTGGTCCCCGACGATGTGGTGGGCGAGCAGGTCTGCGGCGCCCGCCGAGACCATCACCCCGAACCCGGAGAGCCCTGCGACTAGATAGACGCCTGGCACCATGGTCGGCCCGATCAGCGGCCGATTCTCGACCGTCTTGGTGTAGTAGCCGCCGTCGACGAAAGACTCGGGCATGCGATCTCGGTATGCCCCCAGCCCCGGCACCATCGTGGCGAGCCCCCTCATGACCACCTCGGGATAGAGAGGATCCTCGGGCAAAGGCCAGACCGGCTCGACGACCTGGTCGTGATACTCCCAAAGTGCGACGACATATGGTGAATCGGGGCCGCCCTCGGGTCGGAAGTGGCAGAAGATCGGCATCTCGCCTGTCAACTCGCCGCGACCCATTGAGGTCAGCTCGGCCCTTTCCGATTCGGTCCAGCCGATGAGTTGAGGGTCGCTCCAGATGGTCATCGGCGCACCGCGCGGGACCACTCCCAAGTGGTCCTTGAAGACGACCTTCAGATGGAGCTCGGAGAAGAGTGGCAGCTCGATCCCGGCCATCGCGGCCAGCCCGCCCGACATGGGGCCGGCGGCGATCACCACCGCCGGCGTTGCGATGGTCGAGCCGTCGGAGAGGGCGACCCCGTCGCCGATTGCGGTGACCTCGGCTCTGACGAGCCGTGTGCCGGCGTCGCGGGCCCGATCCAGCATCCATTGCCCGAGGCCCTGGGCGCTGAACCAGCCGGCGCGACGGAGACGGATCCCACCCACCGCATCAGGGGTCAGGAACGGGTACTCCCGAGCCAGCGCCAAATCGTCGAGGATGTCGGCCTCGGCGCCGAGACGCCCGATCATGTTCGTCTGCTCGACCAGGTCGGACAAGGTCCCGCTCTCCGCGGTCGCGAATAAATAACCCCGGCGATTCAGCCCGAAGTCGGTCTCTGCTGCAATCTCGTCGAGGAGGTCGATCGATCGGTTCATCAGATCGACCATCGGCTTGTTTGGCCACCAGTTCCGATAGCACTCGGTCGACTTGTCCGAGGTCAGGGTCAATGGGGGTCTCGGGTCGACGATCACGACCTCGCCGATACCATGCCGGACCTTCAGGTGATAGGCAGCCGACACCCCGGCGATGCCGGCGCCGACGATGACCACGTCGGCAGTCATGCTCACCGGTTGAGGTGTGCCTTGACCTTGGCCGCCACGGCGTCGGGGGTGAGCCCGAACTGCTCGGCCAGCACCCCGGCCGGCGCGGAGGCCCCGAAATGGTCGATTCCGATGCTGAGCCCCTCGTCCCCGACGATTCTCTCCCAGCCGAACACAGAACCGGCCTCGACCGAGACACGTGGCGCCGCGCCGAGTACGGCCTCCCGGTACTCCTCGGGCTGCTCGAAGAACAGTTCCCAACAGGGGAGACTGACGACTCGGGCCGAGATACCGTCGCCCTCGAGGAGGTCGGCGGCTCCCAGTGTCGTGGCGACTTCGGAGCCCGTCCCGATCATGGTCACGTCCGATCCTTCGCGGACCACGTACCCGCCTTTGTCGACTTGACCAGGGGGCAGGGTGGGGAGATCCTGTCGGGTCAGGACGAGTGCCGTGGGCCCGTCGGTCCGATTGAGGGCGATCTCCCAGGCCTGGATCACCTCGTTGGCGTCGGCTGGGCGGATCAGCCAAAGATTGGGCATGGCCCGCAGCGAGGCGAGGTGCTCGATCGGCTGATGGGTGGGTCCGTCCTCACCGAGGAAGACCGAGTCGTGGGTCCAGACCCAGATCGATGGGATCTGCATGAGGGCCGATAGCCTGACCGCCGGCCTCATGTAGTCGGAGAAGATGAAGAACGTGGCGCCATACGGCTTGAGACCACCGTGAATGGCCATGCCGTTGACAACGGCGCCCATGGCATGCTCTCTAACCCCGAAGGCGATGTCCCGGGAGCCCGGATCGTCCTTGGAGAAGAGCCGCCCCGGGTCGATGACGGTCTTGGTCGACCCCGCCAGGTCGGCGGCGCCTCCTATGAATCCGGGTGCCTTCTCGGCGATCTCACTGAACAACTTGGCCGATGAGGCTCGGGTCGCCAGCTTCTCCCCGGGCTCGAACCCGGGACCGTCCAGGGTGACCCGGCTTGGCGCATGGAACCGCTTCCACTCGGTGGTGTCGGCCGAGTCGAAGCGCTCCCGCCACTCGCCATGCGCTTGACGTCCCCGCTCCATCGCCTCTTTGAAGAAGGCGTAGACGGAGTCGTCGACGTAGAACTCGGGATCCAAGGGATAGCCCATCTTCTCCTTGGCCAGCTTCACCTCCTCATGGCCCAATGGCTGGCCGTGGGCGTCGGCGGTGTCCTGCAGGTTGGGGGCGCCGTGAGCGATGTGAGTGTGGCAGACGATCAGGGAGGGCCGGTCGGGGTCGGCCAGCGCCGATTGGATCGCCTCGTCGACAGCGGCCCGGTCGTGTCCGTCGATGTCCTGGGTGTGCCAGCGGTAGGCGTCGAAGCGTTTGGAGACGTCCTCGGTGAAGGTGATGTCGGTCGAGCCGTCGATTGAGATCTCGTTGTCGTCGTACAGATATGTGAGGCGGCCGAGGCCGAGGTGCCCGGCCAGGGAGGCGGCCTCGGAGCTGACTCCCTCCATCAAGTCACCGTCGGAGACGAACCCGTAGGTGTGGTGGTCGACGAGCCCGGCGCCGAGCCGTGAGCGGAGATGGGTCTCGGCGATGGCCATCCCGACTCCCGTGGAGAAGCCCTGACCAAGCGGCCCGGTGGTCATCTCTATCCCCAGCTTTTGATCGATCTCGGGGTGGCCGGCGGTGTGACTCCCCCACTGACGGAAGTTGCGGATGTCTTCGAGGCTGACCGGGAAGCCGGCGAGGTGGAGGAGGGAGTAGAGGAGCATCGACCCGTGGCCGTTGGAGAGCACGAAGCGGTCACGGTCCGGCCAGTCGGGGTGGTCAGGATCCACCCTCAGGTGCCTGGACCAGAGGACGACTGCGATGTCCGCCATCCCCATCGGCATCCCCGGGTGCCCCGAGTTGGCCTTCTCCACCGCGTCCATGGCCAGGGCCCGGATGGTGTCGACCGCGAGTTGCTCGATGGACGGCGTGTCAGGCATTGGCGGCGAGCGTACCGCTGACTGCTGCCTTTCCGCGCGGCCAAATGATCACATTTGATCGCCGCGGCATTAGGAACGGGATCGTCAACCGGGGCGGCAGTCCTTGCAGGCCCGGAAGCCGGCTTCCTGGGCGTCGGAGATGGAGTGGAAGTCGACCACATTCGACGGCTTGGAGCGGCGTATGCCCCCACAGGTGGGGTGGCAGTAGATCCCGGTGCTGGCGTTGGCCCGGACCCGGACGTGACGCGAGGCGAGGTCCTCGAGGACATCCGGTTTGGCACCCTCGTGCTCCAACAGCTCGATCTTGTAGTGCGGCCCGCCGAGCGAGTAGTTGCCGATGTGGCCGTCGGTCCTCACCACGCGGTGACAGGGGATGATGAGAGGGATGGGGTTGCGAGCGACGGCAGACCCCACTGCCCGCACTGCCCTCGGTCGTTGGACTTCGTTGGCCACCCAACCGTAAGGGCGGACCTCGCCCTTGGGAATGGTGGCGGTGGTCCGCAGGACCTCTTGCTGGAACCGGGTCACCGAGCGAAGGTCGACGGGGAGCTTGCCGGGTGTGCCCCGTTCGATGGCCTCAGGGATGTGCCTGCGCCACGCCGAGGGTGCCTCGGCAGGCAGCAGGACCTTGCCGAATCGCTCGGCGTAACGCTCCTGGAAGCCGTGAACGATGTCGAGAGACGAGATTCCGTCGGGGTTGAAGGTGACCACAACCGGGCCGATGGCCGAGTCGTAGAACTCATAACCCTCGGCCAGACCGGTGCCGAGCGCGACGCCCTCGGTGAGACCGGCGGGCGCCTGCGCCATCAGTGCCTCCAGTTGTGACTCGATGCTCATTGCTCCTCCTCGATTGCTTCGCGTAGCCGGGCGAGGGCCCGGTGCACGTCGGCCTTGACGGTCCCCTCGGGACGGCCTGTCGCCTCTGCGATCTCAGCGATACCCATGCCGACCACATGTCGGAGAACGACCGCGGTGCGTTGATGACGGTTCAAGGTGCCGAGACGCCGATCCCACGCCGTGCCGTCCACCGGCTCGGGGTCACTGCTCCCCACCTCGGTCATCTCGACATAGATCGGGCGCCGTGAGCGGTCACGGAGATGATTCCGCCCCAGGTTCATGGCAATGGTCCACAGCCATGGCTGAAGCTTCATCGACAGGATCCGATCACGGTCATAGCTGCCGAGAGCCCGATATGCCCTTATGAAGGTCTCCTGTGTCAAGTCCTCGGCCTCCTGATGGTCGCCACAAATACGACGGAGCCCCCAGAAGAGCTGTCTGCTCATCTCCTCCACCACCGCCGGGAACGCTGCGTCCAGATCGGTGGCGAGGGCTTTCGCCAGGTCATCCATCACGGTCAAGAACCCCGGAGGGGCTCAGCCGGTTGCACCGCGCGCACCGTACCTATATTTAAGGCATGGGACCCACCCCGATCGAGGGCGCTCTGGCCGCGGCCGAACGAGCGGTGAGCGATGGGGAAGGCCTCGCCGGCACCGGTTTCTGGGCAGCAGTCTCCATCGTGAAAGGGGAGCCCGAACTGGTGGACCGCTATGCGGATCGGATCGCCGCCATCGATCGGAGCGTCTTCGAGAGGTGGGCCCTCCTCGCATTGGGGATCGTGCCGGGCACGGTCCTCATGTTGGTGGCCACGGCGGGCGGGTTGGCCCTGATCGCGCTTGCATACGCGGCGGAGGGCATCCGGGCGGTCTTGTCGTTCTATGCAGGGCTGGGTGTCCTGCTGGGAACCACTCATGGGCTGGCGCATCTCCTGGTCGGGAGGCTCTCGGGGATGCGGTTCACCCACTGGTTCATCGGAGCCGTCACGCGCCCGCAGCCGGGGGTCAAGATGGATTACTCGACCTATCTGCGCGCCGATGCCCGGCAGAGGGCGTGGATGCACGCCTCGGGCGCGCTCGTCACCAAGGCCCTTCCCTTTGCCCTCATCGGAGCGGCTGTAGCCGCCAACCTCCCGACCTGGGCCGTGTGGGCGTTGCCGGCTCTGGGTGCGGTGATGATCATCACTGACATCGCCTGGTCGACAAAGAAGTCCGACTGGATGAAGTTCAAACGGGAGATGCGGTTCGCTCAGGAACCCTGATCCTCCTGAGGGATCGAGCCGTCGCGCTGGTGCATCTCATCGTGGACGGCGACGAGGTCTTCGAAATCGGGCGGGTTCTCAACATCGATCGAGATCAGGTGTCTGGTCCTCGGCCCCCCGTCTTGGTCAAACGCCCGTGCCCGCTTCAGCAACGCCGCCGCCGCATCGTCGATCCGGCGATGTTGGGCGAGATGCTCCTCCCAGCTTTCGACCGCCATCAGCTCGGTCAGCCGGGTCGGGTCCGACGTGCTACGGAAGAGTCGCCATCGATAGGCGCCGGTTGAAAGCCGGACCAGGCGCACCTCATTCATCAGTCTGGTGAACGCGGCGAAATCCGCATCGTCGATCTTCCAGGTGTTGAGTACGATCACCGGTCCGCCTTCGAAGGCGCCCACATCGTGGCTGACCACCGCGTCAACGTCTCCGGTGAATTCCGGTGTCATCACGGCGTCCAGGTGCGGCACCCGGAAGCGGGGGGCGACGAAGCCAAGGATCAGTGCGGCCGAGGAGAAGATCACGAGCGACCCGCGTGTGCCGATCCGGTCGGCGACGAGACCGGAGGCAATCGACCCGAGAGGGAGAACGCCGGCGAAAGCGAGCGAGTAGATCGACATGGCTCTCCCCCGGATCCACGCGGGTGACATCAGCTGTGCGGTGGCATTGAGTGTCGCCAGGGTCAGGAGCCAGAACAGCCCAGCTAAGAACATGGCCAACCCGGCAACCCAGACATTTGGGGCGATTCCGAGCAGGATGCCGGCAACGCCGAACAGGGAGATGGTGTAGGGGACCCACGAGCCATCTATCCAGTCGCTGATCCGGGGTCGTATGACCGCGCCAAGCAAGGCACCGGCGCCCATGGCGCCATAGAGCAGCCCGAAAACGGCCGCACCCCCACCGAGCCGATCGGTGTGAACCGGGAGCACGGCCTGGACCACAGCCGAGTTGAATGCGAACAAGCCGACCAGGGTTATGAGGTTGCGAAAGACGGGGGTGAAGCGGGCGAATCGGATGCCGATCGAGATGGCAGAGCCCATCGACCGGGGTGCGTAGCCCTCCCGCATCTGGAGATGGGGGCCAATGGCGACGAGAGCGACGATGATCGCCCCATATGACAGGGCATTGACGGCGAAGCCGGCCTCAGCGCCGTAGGCGACGATCAGGGTGCCGCCGATGACCGGGCCCACCGCCCGAGCCGCATTGAATGCCGCCGAGTTGAGGGCCACGGCCGATGCGACCAGGTCCCGGGGAACCAGGTCGGGAACCAGTGCCTGCCATGACGGCATGTTGAGGGCAAGACCCGTGCCGAGGACCAGACCCAGGGTGAGAAGGAGACCAGGTGTCATCAGATCGAGGAAGGTGAGGACAGCCATCGACGCCGCGGCTCCACCCATGATCCCCTGTGCGATCAACATCAGTTTGGCGCGTTCGAACATGTCGGCGAGGGCTCCTGCGGCGAGGGAGAAGAAGAGCAGTGGGAGCGTCGCCGAGGCCACCATCAACCCGACCCAGGTGTTGGAGGCCGTCAACTCGAACATGAGCCACGCCCCGGCCGCCGACTGGATGAAGGTGCCGGCGGCGGAGAAGACATTGCCCGCCCATAACCACCGAAAGTGGGGATATCGCAGTGGCCCGGCCGCCGAAGTCATGCCGGCAGAGTAGGCATCGCCTAGCTTATGACCGGTGGTCCGAGACCTCGCCTACTTCGTCCAAGCCGACGATGGGCCCGGCCCTGGCGTCCTCGTCCTCCACTCTCTGTGGGGCCTGACCTCGTCGGTCAAGGGCCTGTGCGACGGTTTGGCCGATCGTGGCTACACGGTGCTGGCACCCGACATCAACTTTGGGGAGCTTCCCGAGACCGAGCAGGAGGGAATCGACCGGCTCGGAGCGGCCAGCCCGGACCGGTTGGCCTCGTTGGTGCTCTCCTCGGCAAAGCTCCTCCATGACCAGTCGACCGAGGGCCCGATCGGGATCATCGGCTTCGGCATGGGCGGCTCATTGGGACTTTGGGCGTCGGTGCGGCTGCGGGATCTGGTGGGTGCAGTCGTCTCGTTCTATGGGACCCAGCAGATCGATTTCGCCGGGTCCGAGTCCGCTTACCTCGTTCATTTCGCCGAGGAGGACGATTACATCACCGACGACGAGGCGGCCTTCATGGAGGCGACGATGGGCCTCGAGTCGTTGGCCGTGCAGGTGATCACCTATCCGGGAACCCAACACGGGTTCTGCGAGCCGGACGGTGACACGTTCGACCCGGGCGCATTCGAGCAGGCATGGGGGCGAACACTCGACTTTCTGGAGGTCGAGCTAAAGGCGTAGCTCGACGGGATCGCCCGTGGTGATCGCTCCGCCCTTGAGGACCTTGGCGTAGATACGCGATTCGCCGGGATGCCGACTGTTGAGCATCCGGGAGAAGCGGCCGTCCTTGAACCATTGGGCGTTCTTCTCGCACGGCCCGGTGTAATCGGTGATCTCGATCTCGACAGGGCCGATCACCAGCCGGGTCCCGGGCACCACTTCCAGCCAATCGAGACCAGCCACGGTGATGTTGTCACCGGCCGAACCGGGTTGGATGGGGTGCCCCTCACGCTGGAGGTTCTCGATCACCTCCAGTGAGTACAGGCAGAGAGCCTGGTCCGGGCTGCCATGGTTGACCTTGTCCGCCTGTTCGTCTCCGCTCACGCCGGACTCGTCGATGACTGCACGGTCGACAGGTAGCTTCGGCACCCCGCCCCTGCTGGTGCTGATCTGATGAACGTGACCCACGGGCGCAGTGTAGGGACGGCCTCTATCCTCGATCCGTGGCCATTATCGAACGACCGGGCTCGTCTACGCGGGTCACTCCCGACCTGCTCGTGCAGCTGATCGCGCGGATCGGTGTGCCGGGTGGGCGGTCAGGTGTCTCGATCGTGGCGCCGTTTCGGGAGGCGGAGATAGCCGTCGTGCCCGAGGCGACCGACTCGGACGTGGTTGCAGCCGTGGAGCGGGCACGCGTAGCTCAGCGCGCTTGGGCGGCCACACCGGTGCGGGACCGTGCTCGAATCCTGTTTCGTTTCCACGATCTGCTCATCGAGAAGGTGGACACCGCCATGGACATCATCCAGCTCGAGGCGGGGAAGGCCCGGATCCCGGCATTCGAAGAGGTGTTCGACACCGTGGCCACCGCCAGGTACTACGCCAAGACAGGCCCCCGTTTGCTCGAGCGGAAGCGTCGGGCCGTTTCCTTCCCCGGGTTCACCATGGCCTACGAGTATCGACACCCTCTCGGTGTGGTGGGCAGCATCTGCCCATGGAATTTTCCCTTCACCCTTGCCATCTCCGACATCCTGCCCGCCCTCCTGGCCGGCAACACCGTCGTGATCAAGCCTGACGAGAAGACACCGTTCTCGACGTTGTACGGCGTGTCACTCCTCGATGAGGCCGGTCTTCCCGACGGGGTGCTCCAGGTGGTCACCGGATATGGCCACAAGATCGGATCGACTCTCATCGAGAACGTCGACTTCCTCATGTTCACCGGGTCGACCGAGGTGGGCCGTGTGGTCGCCAGTCAGGCTGCCCGACGCCTGATCGGGTCCTCGATGGAGTTGGGTGGGAAGAACGCCGCCATCGTCATGAGCGACGCCGACCTTGACAAGACGATCCCGGGGATCTCGAGAGCCGTCTACGCCAACGGTGGGCAGCTATGCATCTCCAAGGAGCGGATCTATGTCGACGAGCGGATCAGGGATGAGTTCACCACGCGTTTCGTCGAGCACACCCGAAACCTCGAGCTGAGTGCGTCTTTCGACTTCACGTCGGCCTTGAGCTCGATGATCACCCGGGAGCACATGGAGAGCGTCCATGCCCACGTCGAGGATGCCGTCGCCAATGGCGCAGAATTGCTCACCGGCGGAAAGCCACGCCCTGACGTCGGGCCGCTGTTCTACGCTCCCACGGTTCTCACCGACGTCAACGACTCGATGTTGCTCTGCCGGTCGGAGACATTCGGGCCGGTGGTGTCCATATACGGCTTTGGCGACGTTCATGAGGCTGTGGAGCTGGCCAACGACTCCGAGTTCGGCCTCAACTTCAGTGTTTGGACCGCTGATTCCCGTCGCGGCGTAGAGATCGCCACACGGCTCGAGGCCGGCACGGTCGGGGTCAACGATGGATACGCCGCCGCCTGGTCGTCATATGACGCGCCCATGGGCGGCATGAAGGCGTCGGGTCTGGGCCGCCGGCACGGAGCCGCCGGTTTGTTGAAGTACACCGAGGCGCAGACTGTGGCCGTCCAACGTGGGATCCCGGCGTTCGCCCCGCCCCCGGGACTCGACTACCCCCGCTATCAGAGGTTGCTCGGCCCCCTTCTCAAGCTGCTCAAGCGTCTCCCGTTCTACAAATAGCGTTCCTAATGCCGTGGCGATCACATGTGATCATTACGCCGCCTGATTCGCGTCAGAGCCGGATAGCCGGCGTTCACCAGGGTGGGCCGCGGAGGTCGATGGTGCCTGACTCCGGCGCCGGCCCATTCACGTCGAGGACCATCACCTCGTTGAAGGTGAACACCTCGGTCACCCCTCCTTGCTCATCGAGGACGGTGCCGGCGAACACCCTCCATCCCAGGCTCCGGTAGTAGGGGATGAGGGTCTGTTCACAGACCAGCAGTGCGAAGAGCACCCCCTGTTCAAAGAGGAAATCCACGGCGCGGCCGATGCCCGCCGCCGCGAAGCCCCGGCGTCGTGCATCGGGATGGGTGGCCACGCCACCGATCCCGCCAACGCGAACGCCCACGCTGTCATGAGTGGCCTCCCGGATCACGATTCCGGTGTATGACGTCAGACCGAGCTTCGAATCGGTGACGAGAACGCCCCACTCCGGTCGAGCCCACTCCCGACCGCTGCCCGGCCACTTCGCTGCCTCATCGGGCGGGTAGACGGCGGTCCGTAGCTCGGCGAGGTGTTGCCGCTCGCTCTCGCTGTACTCGTCGACCCGTCTCAGGGTTGTGGCCACAGTCAAGGTTCGCTCATCTCGGCGAGGTCGGACTGAAGGGTGTCACGCTCTTCCTCGTCCTCGATCTCGGCCAAACGGGCCCTCGCCAGCTCGAGATGCTCTGTGAAGGTCTCGATGTCGTCAACCGAAGCCGCCGCTCGGGCCAGTGCCTCGTGGGCGAATCCGGTGACGAACGGGCCGAGTCCGTGCTCCTCGGCGAGCTCCAATGATCGTTCCGCGAAACGCCGGGCGAGGTCGGGGTAGCCAAGGACGGAGGCGACTCTCGACACCTGCCAGTCGGCTATCGCCCAATTCCTCGGAGTGCCCACCTGATACCAATGGTGACGCTGTGTGAACGTCGAGGTGAGCATCTCCTCCTCCTGTTCCCGGCTCAGCGCGCCGGCATCGAGCAGTGCCCAGGTGTGGTTGAACGCCATGGGCGCAAAGGTCCGGTGCCACGCGGCGATGTCTTCCTCGCTCGGGTTGGGGATCGGCTCGGTCATGTGGTCTCTACCTAATGTTCTGGCTGCGATGAGCGACGCAACGATACGCAGCGATGGCTGACCACACCGTGGTTTCGGTTGACGGTGAGGGGGTGCGCATCTCCTCGCCTGATCGGGTCGTGTTCCCCGTGCATGGCTGGACCAAGCTCGACGTGATCAATCACTTCGTGACCGTTGCCGAGGGTGCGGCGAGGGGGATCACCCGACGCCCCACCATGCTCAAGCGGTACATGCAGGACGTGACGGTCGACCCGATCTATCACAAGCGTGCGGCCAAGAACACGCCATTCCAGACAGTTCAAATCAGGTTCCCGTCACAGCGCCCGGGACGGATGAATGTCCCCGTGTCACAGGCCGATGTCATCAGGTTGGCTCAGCTCGGCTGTCTCGACTTTCACCCGTGGCCGGTGCGCGTCGACGACCTCGATCACCCCGATGAGCTTCGCTTTGACTTCGATCCCACGCCCGGGTTCGGCTTCGACAAGGTCAAGGCTGCCGTGCGGGGGGCGGGAGGACTACTCGACGAGGTCGGTCTGGTGGGGTGGCCCAAGACCTCGGGCAGCCGTGGCATACATGTCTATGTCAGGATCGAGCCGCTCTGGGACTTCTTCCAAACCCGTCGAGCCGTGCTCGCCTTCGCACGTGAGCTGGAGCGGAGGATGAACGGTTTAGTCACGACCAAGTGGTGGAAGGAGGAGCGTCACGGGGTCTTCATCGACTACAACCAGAACGCCCGCGACAAGACCATGTCGTCGGCATATGGGGTGCGGCCCAGCGGGTTTGTCTCCGCGCCGATCCGTTGGGACGAGCTCGAGGCGGTGGAGATCGAGGACTTCCCGATGGGCACTTTCTCCCGTCGGTGGGAAGCAGTCGGCGACCTGACCGCTGGGATCGATGAGGCCGCCGGTCGCATCGACACCCTGATGGAGTGGGTGGCCCGGGACGAGGAGGACGGCATCGGCGACGCACCGTGGCCGCCGCATTACCCGAAGATGCCGGGTGAGCCGCCGCGAGTTCAGCCATCGAAGCAACGCCGCGCCGATGATGAGTACTGATCGAGGGGCTTGGGCTAGAGGGCGTCGCGCCGGCTGAGCGCCCAGGTGAGCACTCCGAGGCCGATCACGAGGACGACTCCGATCTTGATCACACCACCGCCGATACCTGGGTCGACGGGCCCGAGGGCCTCACCAGCATTCCGAGGGTCCCACACGCTGGCGATATCGGCGTAGATCGAGAGTGCAATCCTCCAGACCGAGATCTGAGCCAGTCCTGACACGACATTGGCCAGGATCGACTCGACTACCACCACGTAGCCGAGGCCGGCGAGGATCGAGCGGGGGACCAGATAACCGAGGGGGACGAAGATCGCGGCGTATCCGACACCGGCTGCGGTGAACTGGGAGAGCCCTGGCCAGGCGATCGAAGGGTCGCCTCCGACCGCAAACACGGCCAAGAGTGACATCAGCCAACCACCGGCCGCCAGGGTCAACGCTGCCGCGATACCGGCGGCGAGCGATGAGACCGCCATCGACCACCGAGCGATGGGTCGCATATAGATGTAGGGGAGCGTGCCCGCGTCACGCTCCTCTCGAAGGATGGCGACCGTGAGTATCAGAACGGCGATCACGTAGGAGTACCCGACGGTTGAGATGATGTCCGAGTAGAGGGAGCCGAGCTCATCGGCGCCGGCGTCGAAGCCGGTCAGCCAGTATGTGAGCGCAGGCACAGAGGAGAGGGCGAGGAGGGCAATCAGACGTCCCCGACGCATCACCCGCCGGTAGAGATGGACGGCGAGGGTCATCAGCGTCCTTCGACCAGGTATCGGAACACCGATTCCAGGGACTCGTCGGCAGGCTCCAGGCGGGAGATGCTGATCCCGTTCTCGACCGCGATCACAGGGAGCCGATTGGCCAGATCTCGTGCATCGGAAGCCTCGATGCGAACTTGGCCGGCGTCGATGTGGGTGCCAACGACTCCGTCCGTGGCCATGAGGGCGGACGCCAGCTTCCTCGGGTCGGAGCACTCCACGAAGACCTGTCTGGGGCGATCGGTCATGGCACCTCGGATGTCCGCCACGCTGCCCACGGCGGCCAACCGCCCATCGACCATGGCCACCACCCGCTCCGACATTCGCTCCACCTCGGCGAGCACATGCGACGAAACCAGCACGGTTCGACCTGCCGCCCCCAGCTCTTTGAAGACATCGATGAGTTGGGCCCGCTGGACCGGATCTGCCCCATTGAGCGGCTCGTCGAGAAGGATTATCTCGGGGTCCGATACCAGGGCGGCGGCGACCTTTGCCCGCTGCCGCATGCCCTTGGAATACCCGCCGAGGGCGCGATCGGCCGGGCCAATCAACTCAACGGTCTCGAGGGCACGGGTCGCCCGCCCTCGCGGGTCGTCGACCCTGGCGAGACGGGCAGCAAGCTCCACGAATTGGCGAGCGGACAGGCGCTCGTACACGGCTTCGTCCTCGGGCACCAGGGCCATCCTCTTGTAGATCGACGGATCAGTCCGGGGGTTGGTGCCGAGGACCGTCAATCCTCCCTGTGAGGGCCGCTGAAGACCGGCCACGATTCGCATCAGTGTGGTTTTCCCCGCCCCGTTGGGCCCGAGTAGGCCGGTCACCCCGGGGCGGAATCGGATGCTGACCTCGCTTACCGCCACCTTGGGGCCAAACCACTTGGACAGCTCGTTGATGACGATGGTGTCGGTCATGCGAGTTTCCGGTACCGGTATCTGACGACGGCGATGGCGAGAGCCGCCGCCACCCCAATGGCGACCACTGACATCCAGACCTCGAAACCTGCGGCCTCGGCGGGGTAGTCGACGGTGTCGCCGAAGAAGTGATCGCGGACGATCCTCGGATGTTGATCGATCGAAAGAAGGGACATCCATCTGGCTCCCGGAAAGCTTGCTTCTGACACGCGGGCCGCAACGGCGCTACCGGCCGTGATCAAGCCGAGGAAGGCGGCGGCGGTGATACCGGTCCTGGAGATGGTTGCGGAGAGGATGAACACGATCGCACCGTGGAGGGCGACGAAGGCAAGGGTGGTCACCGGAACCTTCCACAGGATGTCGAGGTTGTCGCTCATATAGGGGAGGAATCCATCGTCGGCGATCAGCCCCAGACCGAGGTGCAACACCAGTTGCGGGACCATGTAGATGGCGCCGACCACCGTGGCGAAAGCACCGACCTTGGCGGTGAGATACCCATCGACGGTCAGGGGGCGGGAGAAGTAGACAGAGAGAGATCCCGAGGTCCGGTCGGGGATCAACAGCAGTGGTCCGGCGAGGGCGATGAAGAGCAGCGAAATCGCCGAGTAGAAGTCAAACAGACCTCCGTAGGTGGGGACACCCTCGCGCAGGCTCTCCTCGATGTTGCCGATCGCCCAGTGGATGCCGACGAAGATGGCGGCGGCCACCACGGCAACCGTGAGCAATGCCCAAGGAAAGATCTTCGTGCGCGCCTTCCGTCCCAACCCGAGCACACGGCGGATGCCGTCCTTGTAGACGGCGGCCCGTGCGCCCGAAGGGCCCTTGCGCGGCCCGTCATAGGTGCGGTAGCCCCGGTCATACAGCACCTGGTCTGTCATGGCGCAGCCTCTGCGGGGCGAAGGAACAAGTCTTCCAGGGAGGCGGACCCCCGAACCATCCGAACCAGACCGGAGCCGACTGCAGCGGCTTCTTCCAGCACCGCCTGCTCGACGGTCTGATCGCCCGGGCCAACCACCATCCTGAGACCCTCGAGGGTGACTCCGAGACCACGGCCGATCAATCGCTGGGCCACCTGATCGGGCTTGGCGAGCACTTCCACCTGGACGGTCCCGTGCTTCTCGAATCCCCGTAGGGGCCCAGAGCGAAGCAGGTCGCCTGCGTCGAGCATGACGACCCACGAGCATGTCTGCTCGATGTCGGTGAGCACGTGCGAGCTGACGATGACGTTGATGTCGAACTGACCCAGTCTGCGAATCAGATCGAGCATCTGGGCTCGGCCTGCGGGGTCGAGGCCGGAGGCAGGCTCGTCGAGCAGGAGCAAGTCGGGGTCATGGACGATCGCCTGGGCCAACTTCACCCGCTGCTGCATCCCGGTGGAGAAGTCGCCCAGGTAGCGGAACCTCTCCTCTTCGAGGCCGACGAGAAAGAGGGTCTCGGACGAGCGGCGTCTGGCTTCTCTCTTGGGGATGCCTGCCAGCTGGGCGGCGTAGGCGACGAAGTCGGCCGCGGTCTGGTCCTTGGGGAGACATTCACCCTCGGGCATGTAGCCGAGCCGGGCGCGAACTGCCAAAGGCTCCGTCAGCGGGTCGTGGCCCATCACCTTCATCGAACCGATGGTGGGGTGGAGCAGCCCGAGGAGGAGACGGAGCATCGTCGTCTTCCCCGCACCGTTGGCTCCGACCAGCCCGGTCACCCCGCTGGGGATGCCGAGGCTGAGGTTGCGCAGGGCCACCACCTCGCCGTAGTCATGGGTCAAGCCGGTGATCTCCACGACGTTTCCTTGACCCATCGCCGGCGAGTGTGGCACGGTCACGGGCAATCCGAAATCAGGTGGCTACTCGTCGACCACCTGGCCGAACTCTGGCCCCTCCGGGCGCTCCAGTTGGTCCATGGTGCACTGGGAGGCGTCTTTGTCGGGTCGCCACCGGTGGAAGCGGGAGGCGTGTCGGAAGCGATCCCCTTCCAGCTGGTCATAGCTCACCTCCACGACCACGCCGGGTTGGACGGGTGTCCATGAGCTGTCCTTGCCTGCGGACCACCGACTCGGCCCACCGGGGGCGCGGGCGGCCTCGTCGAAGCTGTCATCTGCCCGCAATTCCATGAACCGTTCGTATATCTCCACCCGGTCCGAGTCAGGGAATCCCGAGCAATGGCCGATGAAGTGGAAGTTGTCGTTGTCGTTGTACAGCCCGAGCAGCAGGGAGCCGATCATGCCTCCGTCCTTGTGCTCCCGAAATCCCCCAACGACCACGTCGATGGTCCTGCGGTGCTTGATCTTGATCATCGCCCGCTTGCCGTGCTCATACGCGAGCTCGGGGCGTTTGGCGATGATGCCGTCACATCCGGCCGACTCGAACTCATCGAACCATTTTTTGGCCACGTCCTCGCGGTCGGTCTGGGGGGTCAGATGCCAGGGGAGCTCGAGCCCCTCGAAGAGGGTCACCAGGCGATCTCTCCGCTCTCGGAACGGCTTAGCCCTCAGGTCCTCGCCCCGGTCGGCCAAGAGGTCGAAGGCGACCAGCTCGGCGGGAGTCTCACGTGAGAGCAGGTTGACCCGGGATTGTGCGGGGTGGATCCTCTGTTGGAGAGTGTCGAAGTCGGTTGCGCCGTCGACTACGACGACGATCTCCCCGTCGACCACGGTGCCGGGCGGCAGCTGGTCGAGGGCGATCTGCAGCTCGGGAAAGTAACGGAGCAATGGTCTCTGGTTGCGGGAGTCGATCCTGGGGTCGGGTGCGGCCCACGACAAGGATCTGAAGCCATCCCATTTTGGCTCGTAAAGGAATTCTCCCTTTGGCCACTTCTCGGAGACCTTGGCCTCCATGGTCTCGACCGGGGCGGGGAAGGGGTGGCTCATCGAGCCGAGTGTATGCCCGGATACCCTGTGCCCCCGATGTTGAATCGGATCACCACTCAGACGAGGCTTGGCTACTCGATCCTGGTCGAGGCCGGGCGGCGTTACGGAGCGGATCGGGTCAGCCGGATGTCGGCGGCGGTCGCCTACCGGACGATATTCGCCCTGACGCCCCTGATGCTGATCGCCGTCTGGGTGTTTGGCCTGGTGATCGGGGACTCGGCGACGGCGCAAGAGGAGATACTGCAACGAATCGCCGGGTTTGGCGGGGACGAGCTCGCCGACGCGGTGAAGATCATGGTGGAGACGGCGGTGACGGGCGGAGAGGTCGCGGCCGTTGTGGGCTTCGCCCTGCTGCTGTGGACTTCGTCGAGCCTCTTTCTCGAAGTCCAGAACGACTTGAACGACATCTTTGGTGTGCCCTCCCGACCTCGGTTGGGGTTTCTCGGCTTTGCCCGTCAGCGAGGGCTTGGCTTTCTCTGGACACTCGGGCTCGGTGTCCTTCTCATAGCGGTCTGGGCGATCAATCTCGTTTGGGGTCTCTTCGAGGACCTGTTCGACCGGCGCGGCCTGGAGCTCGCTCACGACCTGATCGGCCGTCTCGCCCCTCTGGTCTCGTTGATCGTCCTCCCGTTCCTGTTTGCCATGATCTTTCAGTCCCTGACCCGGGCCCGGGTTCCCCGGCGGGCCCTCTACGTCGGGTCGGTGTTCACCTCTGTCGCCTTCCTCGTCGCCGCCTACGGGATCGGGCTCTACTTCAGGTGGGACTCGGGCACGACGGCCTCGAGGGTGGCGGGAGCCTTCTTCGTGATCCTGCTGGCGGCGTTCGTCCTCTCCTCCGTCTTTCTCTTCGGAGCACAGGTGACCAGGACGTATGAGGGCTATCTGGAGAGGGGGAGGGTCGTCACCGCCGGGATCACCGAGCCGGAGTCGGTCATCTCGCAACCGGAGCCGGCCATGCCGGTGGCCGCAGTCCTCGGTTTTCTCGGTGGTCTCCTCGTCGGATGGCGCCGCAGGCGTTGACGATCTCGCCCTAGCCGCTTCCGTCCAATAACCTCGCGGTCAATGGCTGTCGACATCCCCGGCTTCATCGCCGACTTCAAAGAGCACGCCACCGATCACGGGTTCCATGTGCACGATGAGCGCCACTTCGTCGAGACCTATTCGCTCCGCCAGTCGTGGGAAGTGGACGTCCATCCCGAGGCTGGCTGTGGAGGGCCGATCGACCTGCACGTGGCCCTCGACGTCGACCCAGGTGTCGTCCTCTCGCTCAGGGAACAGCTGGAGGCCATGGCGGACTTCGAGGAGCCGTCCGACGAGTACTTCCTCGATCTCTACTTCAACTGGGCGGTCCCTCCCCTGCTCGACCCACCCGACCTCTTGGTCCTGGCGACCGACCTGGCGGGGCTGGGCGGGATGACCCTGTCTGTCGAGGTCTCCGCCGTCGACTCATTCGCCGATGTCATCGGCGCTCCCGAGCGTCGCCTTCAACTCACCGGCAAGACACAGGTGAGCCTTGTCGACGTGCTGATGGGAAGGGAACAGCTCTGTGACGTGCTCGACCGATCGCGCGAGGTGAGCGAGTACCTGCTCGACCGGGTCGGTGGCTGGATGGAGATCCCCGATTCGTGAATCGGGTCACGCCGGATACCGCCACTGACATGCGAACAACGGGCGGCGTCAGCCGATGATCATGCTGATGAGCGACCACATGGCCAGTCCGGCCGTGAGGGCGCAAAGGCCGTAGAACAGTGCCATCGTCACGGCCGTGGGAGGCGGCGCCTCCACCGGGTCGGACGGTCTCACCTGTCGCTCCGGGTCGGATGGCCCGACATGATGCCCCCGATCCGGCCGCCCGGGCGCGACGACCTTCCCGATCCCCCCATTCACGGCTGCCGCGAACAGTGTCGGTTGATTGGGGACGAATTGCAGCGTCTCGTCCTCCGCCGTGATGGTGTAGGTCGTGTCACCGAGATGGTTGATCTGGCATTCGTCGGCCCGCCACTCACCGATCTCGGTACCGGAGGCGGACATTCGGATGCTGTCCCCGTCGAAAACGACGAGCACGGGAATGTCGTCACCAGCCACGGTGACGACACCGTCATACGTGGGCAATCTTCGCCCCCTGTCGCGTTGGCCTATACAACTTAGGTGCCGAACCCAGGCATGTCGACCTAAAAGGGCACACCGATCGCATCACACAAGAACCGGGTGTATGGCCCCGCTTTGTCGAACATCTTGAGTAGGTCTTCGTCGAAGGCCTCGGATGTGACGAATGTCTGGGTCACTCGGGTGCCGGCGGTGAAGGTTTTCAGCCTCAGATCGTCCGGGTACGGGTGATCCTGATCGAGCTCCTTGGGCACGCGCTTGAGATAATCCTCGTCGTGGCCACCCAGCGACCAGATGTCATTGAAGGCTTTGGCATGCGCCACCTTCTTCCAACCTGCCGGATCATCGTTGATGGCTTGACGGATCTTCCTGGCGACCGGGGTCTCCGGGGTCCACATCCCGACACCGGCAAAGTTCTGACCCACCTCGAGGTGGACGTAGAAGCCCGGGGCGTGCACGTCCTTGCCACGGGCGTGGCGGAAGTGGATCCCGACATTGGTCTTGTAGGGAGTCTTGTCCTTCGAGAAGCGGACGTCTCGGTAGGGGCGCATCAAAGATCCACCGTTGCTTCGAGAGTCGGCGACGAAGTGGGGTGAGATTCGTTTCAGCTTCTCGCCGAATTCCTCGATGAAGTCGAGAGCGGGCTCGCGGATGGTGTTGACGTAGCGGTCCTTGTTGCCCTCCCACCATTCCTTGTTGTTGTTTGCCTCCAACTCCTTGAGGAAGTCGAAGACGCCCCTGGAGAAGTACCTGGTACCCAAAACGGATCCTTTCGACGTGTGCCTCCGAAATTACGCGCCATGGAAGACAGATTGAAAGGGGTTTGCCCGGGATCGGCCAGGTCTTGGTCGGTAGGCTCGATCTCGCCCATGGGATCTCTTCTGGTACACATCACCAATGGCCCGGAGGCGCCCACCCGGGCCGCTCTGGGCTTCTTGGTCGCCAAGGCAGGTGTCGAAGCCGGGCACGAGGTGACGGTGTTCCTCGCCGGTGACGCCGTCTACCTGCTCAAGGACGAGGTGATCGCCAGCCTGAGCGGGCTCGGGACCGGACCTTTGAGCGAGACGGTGCCGGCCCTCGTCGAGAGCGGGGCTGTCATCTACGCCTCCGGGATGTCCGCGAAGGGTCGGGGCGTGACCGAGGCGGATCTCGCCGGCAAGGGTGCCGTGTTTGCGATGCCGTCGAAGCTGGTCGAGCTGACGTTCGCGGCGGACAGGGTGCTGACCTACTGAACCCTCTCGACTTCGGCTTCCAACTCGGACCATGGAGACCGAAAACCTTCCCGGAGAACCCGGCCGAACCGTCTGAAGTCGTCACGGAGCACCCAACCCGCCGCGACTAGGAACATCACGCCGACGCCGATTCGGGCTCCTGCCGAGATGCTTTCGGAGATGACACCCACTTCGTCCAGCCAGGACTCGCCTAGTTGGACACCGAACAGGGCGAGCATTGCCCAAGCTTCTCTCCTGTTCACCGATCGGCTGGCGATGATCGCAACCGCGAACACGGATTGGGTGGCGGTGACCCACAGCTCGTCTCTCTGGATCTGATTGAGGGGCAGCCCTTGAAGCTCGCCGGCGAAGGCCATGAAGACGATGGGAAGCGTCCCCACCAGCAGGGTCCATTGATTGACCTTGGACGAGATGAGAGCGCCGATGCCGGTTCGGGCGGCGAGTCTCCAGGCGAAGAGGGTGGCGATCAGTAGCTCGGGAGCCTCGGACGCAAACGGGGCGAGCCACTTGATCAGCAGGAAGTCACTGATGCCAATCTGCTCGCCAAGGTCCTTGAGCGACTCGGCGAAGGGGTCGGCAACGATGACGATGACGGCCGCCGAGA
>Ga0326597_10003203_pt1 | contig 23801 bp, 28 predicted proteins | sample RVTome_12_FD_203789 | JGI IMG/M metagenome (GOLD analysis project Ga0326597, IMG submission 203789) | Soil microbial communities from uranium-contaminated site in the Upper Colorado River Basin, Wyoming, United States - RVT100D185 | ecosystem: Environmental > Terrestrial > Soil > Contaminated >... | reverse complement strand
GGACCCCGTGCCCGCCACGTGGGCAGAGGCTCTTATGCCAGCAAGCTGACGCTTGCCGGCTATCGCCAAGCCACCATCGAAAGATTGGGGCTTGACAAAGGGTCATTCCATATCAGCTAGGCGGGGCTGCCAACGCCACGCGTGCGTAGGGCATCGACATCGATTGCTCCACCGTCGCAGCAGTCGGCGAGTGTGCCGTTAACGGCAACCGCGGGGACACGGGTTACCCCATACCCTTTAGCCTTCTCTTGGGTCGCGTCGTCTTGCATGTCCAGCACGTCAACACGACAACTTGGGCAGGCGAGGTTCTGAACCAGTTGGACCGCCTCATCACAGAGTGAGCATCTTGCCGTGAATACTTCGACTCTTCTGAGGGTCACGTCACACCATCCTTTCCGTTATCTGTTCTGAGTTCGATGACTGGACATGCGGTTTCGCGGTTTCGTTTCTTGTGGCGATGGCCGCTTTACATTGTCTCAGCGTCATCCTGAGCGTCTCGCGAAGGGTACCGAGTTCCGAGAGCGTCACCTCTAGGTCGCTCAGTCGGTGTTCGAAAAGGTCACGAACACGAGCGCACCTGCGGAGGCTCCCCTTGCCATTGAACTGGACAAGGTCGCGGATTTCACCGAGCGTGAAGCCCAACGCCTGCGCCTTTTTGATGAAGCGAACGCGGTCGACGGCAACAGGCGAGTAGATACGAAATCGGCCACTGGTGCGAGCAGGCTTGTCGAGCACTCCCTGCCGCTCGTAGAAACGCAGCGCGTCAGGCGTTAAGCCGGTGAGGGCTGCCAGTTCACCGATGCGATACCTCTTGCCCGACATCTCTACGACGAGTATGCACCCTGGAGTGGAGTCCAGAGTCAAGGACAGGGTAAAGGCACCGGCGACCTGGGGCAGTCCCCGCCTGCGAATGGAGGTTGACAGCAGGTGTTATGCGGGCGCGGTTGGGCTGGGACAGAACATCGTTCTGGACAGGTACGTTGACACAAAGAGTCCAGCGAGGTGGGGAATTCCTACACTTGTGCTCATTACAAAGGCAGACCTAGAATCAGAACTAGCTCTAGCGAGACCGACACGTGATGCCCATCACACCCAGGACCATCCTCGTCGTCGATGATGACGAGGGGATGCGCGATACGTTGGCGGCGATCCTCAAGGGGAACTATCGGATCCTCACCGCCGCGTCCGGGGAGCAGGCCCTCGAGCAGTTCAAACACGAAGACATCGACCTTGTGCTCCTCGACGTGCGGTTGCCTGGGATTGACGGACTAGAAGTTCTCAAGATCATCAAGGAGACTCAGAGCCTGGTCGAGTTCATCATGATCTCGGCCATCACAGAAGTTGAGACCGCGGTACAAGCCATGAAGCTTGGCGCCTTCCACTACATCACCAAGGATTTTGAATACGACGCGCTCAGATCGCTGGTACGAAATGCCCTCGAGCGACAGGATTTGAGCCGCCAGGTCCTGAGTCTGAACGCCCAGGTGGCCGAAGACAGCGGGCGTGAGTTCGTGATCGGTTCGAGCAAGGTCATGCGAGATATTGCGGACCTGGCCCAAAAGGTGGCCAAACTCCCCGCGACCGTCTTGATCCTCGGGGAAAGCGGGACGGGGAAGGAACTGCTTGCCCGGTTTCTCCACCGCGCGTCCGGCCGGATAGGCGCGCCGTTTATTGCCGTCAACGTGGCAGCTATTCCACGCGATCTCGCGGAAAGCATGCTGTTTGGCCATGAACGAGGGGCGTTCACCGGAGCTGACCGGCAACGGCTCGGCAAGTTCGAGCTCGCCTCTCATGGCACGCTGTTTTTGGATGAAATCGGTGACCTCCACCTGGATCTTCAGGCCAAGCTCCTCCGGGCCATTCAGGAAGGAGAGATTGAACGTGTCGGGGGCACCAGGGTTATCAAGACAGACTTCAGGCTGGTGGTCGCAACCGCATCGGACCTGGAGCAAGCCGTCAGCGAAGGCAAGTTTCGCGAGGACCTGTTTTATCGAATCAATGTGGTTCCGTTCAGACTCCCGCCCTTGCATGAACGAATCGAGGACCTTCCGGAGCTCGTGAAGCTCTTCCTCGATCGGCACAGCAGGAGATTTCGGAAGCGCGTCCTCGGTTTTTCCGATTCAGCCTTACGAGTGCTTTCCGAACACCGGTGGCCTGGAAACATCCGCGAGCTCGAGCACCTCGTCGAACGTCTGGTCGCCGTCACCGATAAGGACTGGATCAGCGCGGAGGATCTTCCGATTGAGTATCACCTAGCGCGCTTCGATCGCGATGGTGAAGCTGACCGTTATCACAGCGCCTGCAAGACGTTCGAGCGCAATCTGCTCTTGAAGGCACTCGAGCGGTCAGACTGGAACGTCACCGGAGCGGCCCGCCATCTTGGCGTTCCTCTCAGCACCCTCAAGCATTCCATGGGACGTCTCGAGATCCGCGAGATCACGCGCCGTCTGCGCCGCGCCTGAACACGCCCCGCCGTCCCACCCGGTTTCCCAAGTTCATCCATTGCGAAGCCGCCATTTCTGTCGTGCGCTAGGTATTCCGGACCACCAACCGCGTCGAGAGCATGATGGCAGCCCGCGGGTCCTCAGGACCCGAAACGATCGTTCACGCCGTCGACGGGTCTTCCTCGCCTACTTTGTGGCCATCAACCTCGGCGATCTGGCACCCAATATCACTTCGTTCCGTCGTGATGGGACGGTATGTGCGTCGCCATGGTGTGCTTGACGCGATGCCTCAGGCGCATGCGGAGTTTTCGAGCCGCCCGTGAACATCGTCGTCCCCGCTCACACCGAAGAGGCCCATCGTCGGCACGACCGTGCGCGCGCTGTTGCAGGCGTGTCCTGTCGGGAGGGTTCCCAACCGATCGAAGAGCCTGTCCGCGTGACCGGTCAAGTAGAGCACTTTCAAATCGGGGCGCTGTGCGCAAATACGTTGCACCATCTCATCGCCCTGAAGTCCGGGCATCACGAGGTCGGCGATGACGATGTCGAGCCTTGGACGGTCCTTGACCAGATCAAGTGCATGCTCACCACTGCTGGCCTCCACAACCTCGTACCGGTACCGCTCAAGGATGTGTCGCACGAGCTGCCGGATGGCAGCTTCGTCATCAACAGCAAGGACGACCGCCCGCCTGGCTGGGTGCTGTGATGACATTCGTCTCTCCCGTCGTCGGTACCTACGAAAGGCCGGGCGAATCGAGTCGTCGATCATGCGCCCGGAGGATCAGGCCCACGTGCCGCGCGGCGGCGGACCGACTGCCACCGAACTCCTACAGAGCCCGTAGCACCTGGTCGCGATTCGCCCCGACAATCAATTGTCACGGGCTTCAGCACTTCCTGTTTGCAGTGTTCTGGCCCTTGCCGCAGCTCCCGCACGGCGGCAAACGGTCATCGGGATCGTCCAGCGTCACGCGCCAACGGCAATTCGTGCAGCACTACGAACCCTTTCATGGCTTCTCGCCAACGTTGTACGCCATCGCTTCGTGCCTCCTCTTCACAAGTCCCGAGTAACTTGATCGGTTGGCTGAACACGGTTTCCATACGGGAATCGTCGGCAATGGCCTTCACGCGCTGGCCGAGGCGGGCGCGTCGAGGACTTCTCTCACTTTACGCGCTAAATCAACCGGCAGGAACGGCTTGGCAAGCAAGGCCACACCGCCTTGTTCGATGTTCGCCCAGGTCGACATGTCCTCGGCATAGCCGCTCGTAAAGAACACGCGGACACCAGGTCTTTCCGTCTTAAGCCGAGCTACCAATTCTCTGCCGCTCAATCCCGGCATGACGACGTCCGTGATGAGGAGGTCGATGACGCCGGTATGCTGTTTCGCTTTCATCAACGCATCGTGACCGTCTCGACCATCCAGGACGGTGTAGCCGTAGTGGGTGAGGATGTTGCGTGCCAGGTGCCGCACCGCTCCGTCGTCCTCCGCGAGAAGAATTGTCTCGGATCCACCGGTGGTATCGGTCCTTGGCTTGATCCCGGTCGCTAGCTCGATCGGCTCGTGAACGACAGGTAAGTAGATCTCGAATGTCGTTCCCCGATCAACCTGGCTGGAGACCCAAATGAAACCGCCGCTCTGCTTGACGATGCCGTACACCGTCGCAAGTCCCAGGCCCGTACCTTTGTTGAGCGCTTTGGTGGTAAAGAACGGTTCAAAAATCCGGGCCTGGGTCTCTGGCGGCATCCCCGTCCCTGTGTCGCTCACCGTCAGTCGCACGTAACGACCCGAAGTCATCGGCCGATGATGGCGTGCCCAGTCCTCGCCCACATCGACAGTAGTCGTCAGAAAGCTCAACCGGCCCCCGTGTGGCATGGCGTCTCGCGCATTGACGGCCAGGTTCAGCAGCACCTGTTCCAGTTGACCGGGGTCGACCCGCACTGGCTCGAGTTCCGGAGCAAGATTGAGTACCAGCTCAATGTCCTCGGGAATCGTTCGACCGAGCAGCTTCTCAATCCCTGATATCAACCCGTTCACATCGAGCACCCTGGGTTGAAGGATTTGTCGCCGACCAAAGGCCAGAAGCTGGCGTGTCAACCCGGCAGCCCGCTCAGTGGCCTTGTGAACCTCCAGCAGATCGGCCCGACGCCAGTCGGACTCGTCCACGCCTTCGAGTACCAAATTGGTATAGCCACCGATGGCCGTCAGGAGATTGTTGAAGTCATGCGCGATGCCTGCGGCGAGCTGCCCCACTGACTCCATCCGCTGCGCCTGCCGCAGATGTTCCTCGAGTTGGGACTCGCGCTGCTGCCGCGTGTAACTGTCGTAGATCACGCCAGCCATTTGCGCGAGCACCTCCAGACGATCTTGTTCGGCGCTCCCATAACCGCTGATTCGATTTGCCACGCCAATCAGGCCGACGATCCGATCACCGCTGTGAATCGGCATGCCAAGAAAACTCCGTAGCGGTGGGTGTCCCGGCGGCAGACCGCCCGACCGTGGGTCACGCTCCGGTGTGTTCGCGATCACCGGACGGCCGGTCAGCAGGACCGCGCCGAACAGGTTGTTGAAATTTGTGAATTCCAGATAGCCCACCTGATCGTACTCGCGCAGTGAGCGCTCGTAGAACGCCCGATTGAGTGAATCATGCCAATTGAGGCCCTCATGATTCAGAATTCTGAGGGTTTGTTCGTGCATCACCCCGGCGAATCCGTATTCGCTCTGCGTCTGCCGCAAAGCGGCCCGCAGCACGCGCCCGCTTGCCGACCGGGGCTCGCCCGTTCTCAGCAGCTCGGTCATCGCATCCATGACCGTTTCCAGTAACTCAGTCTTCAGCTGGAGGAGGTCGACAGGCATAGAGCGCCTTTTCTCCGATCAGCGCCTGTTCCCCGGAATCAGTGCCGTCGCGGGTAGGCGTCGCGGGTAGGCGTCGGACATGTCGAGGGCCGACGCACAGAACGTCTTGAAATCAGCCGCTGCCCTGTAGTGCTCGGCTCTACGCCCGTAGATGACACTATTCTCCGAAAGGCCGGGCAAATCGGGCCGTCGATAAAACGCGCGGTGGCTCGTCGGCCTTCGACCTTGCTCCACCGCATACGGGCGCGAACCGCCGATCAGGGAGCTACAAGGAAACCCGAGACGCGGCTGGCAGACGCACGGCCTTCGAGGCTGTCTTGGCTTGATTCAATACGCGTGGATCGTCGCCTGGTCACACGCAGTCGGTTCGGCAGAGCCTAACATAGCCTCTGAACCCAGCACTACCGTGGGCGTCCCGATTTCTTGCGCCGCAAAGACGCACCAGCACAACCTGCTCGGAACGTGAGCAAATCCAGTGCCAGTGTCACCTCTTGCACGATACTGTGCCTGGTGTAACCTCCGGTAGTCTTGTCCGTCTTCAGTGAGGCAGCTGCGGGTAGGGCTCGCGGCGCCAATGGTCAACATGTTGGCCGGCGATGGTCACAAGTTGCCCGGGTGATACGTTCTGACGCGCGGCCTCGGGGTGCCTGCATCCTCGAGGTACGGTCCAGCGCATCTTTCTCGATCGGCCCGGCACGCAGCTTCAGGTGGCCAACACGCGGGGCATGCCGTCCGCCTCGCTCGCTTGAGCCTTCTTTCGTTCGGCCCAGTTACTTTTTCATACGTCGGGAAATCTCTTCTTTGGCAGCTGCCGACATGCGCCTTCCACGCTTCTGGACCTTACTTTAGCGACTCGACGAGCTCGTTGGACGGCGGCGGCGACTGGACGCCAATTCTGGGAATGTCCGCGCGATATCAGCTAATAGTGACGCCCTCACGATGGACTTCAGCTGTAAACATTACGGACTTTGTTGGACACCCTGGGTTGCCCAAGAAGGAGGCAGGCCGCGTCCAACGCCCAGCGCGATATTCAGCAGAAGCAGCAGGTGCTCGCGCGTGCAGAGGGAATCGGGAACGTCCGGAAAACACGTCGTCATTTCGGCATTCCGCGCACGCTGTTCTATGTCTGGCGAGGCGGCTACCAGCGTGAGGGCGTGGCCGGCCTAATGAGAAAACGGCCGTGCGTCAAGTCGCATTCTAAGACGACGACCCTTCCCGAGGTCGTAAAGCAGATTCTCCACCTCCGGCGCACCTACCATCTCGGGCCCATCCGCATCGTCTGGCACATGGCGCGCTACCCCGGAATCACGATCTCCGAGGCCACCGTCTGCATCCTACGCCGTTACGGGATGCACCGTCTGCCGAATCGTGGGCCGTCGCGCCGTACACACCCATCGCTGCGCCAAACAGGTCCCCGGCCACCACATCCAAGTGGACGTCACGTTTCTAACGCTGCAAGGGTCAGCGGGACAGCGCATCCGGTGCTACCAGCACACGGCGGTCGATGACGCCACGCGGATCCGCGCCCTGCGCGTCTACCGGTGACACACGCAGCAGAGTGCCATGGCTTTCGCGGATCGCGTCGTCCGGAAACTCCCTTTCGCATTCACACGATCCGCACCGACGGGCCGCGGCGAAACTTGATTAACTTTCAATCGCATCACGGCGGAGTGCGATACTACGCTACAGACCGTGAGGCTACCTGTTGGGAAGAGCTCTCGGCGTGGCTGGCTGCGGAACGGCAACCGAGTCGGAGTGTCGCCTGCACGACGACGTTCGCCTCTCGTGTCAGTTCCACAATCGTCTTCGACTCATATGACGGCGTTGGCTGCGACTATCCGCGGGCAAAGCCGGTACCCTGGCAGGATGGACACGTGCCCTTGAGGCCCAGCATGACCATCTCCGCGCGCGTAACTCACCACCACGGTCTTGGTTCCAGAAGGTCTGGCATAACGGCTCTGGCCTCATGAACGAGGGCGAACACCGGGAACCCTGCCCGGTGGCGGCGACCTCCTTTCAGGGAATCGCCGAGGGAAGCGATGGCAGATTCGAACTTATTCCGGGATCTCGGTTCGCGGTTTTCCGCCCTCCGGGAATCACATGATCCGCGCGAGGAGCTGCACGCCCTGTACTCCGAAACCACCCAAGAGCATCGCGCGAAAGAACTCGGCGTGACGGCGCGGCAGGGGACGAGGGTTGGAGACGCGGAAGCCGCGTAGCAGTATGCGCGAGCGGCAGCCCACGCTGGTCATGCCGCTCTAGACGGTGTGACGATGTCGTGTGAGTACCTCATCAGTGGAGGGCCACTAGACAGCACGGTTCGCCAGTCGTTGACGGACCAGTGGTCCGCCTTGGCGACGCTTGGAGCAGCTGCAGCCTGTGGCTCTGTCTCAAACGACGAAGCGCGGAATGCGTGGCTGGACCTCCTCCGTACGCGCAGTGCACATTATCAGACAATCGACGGGGACTCTATTGTCGACGGCGAACACCTTCATACCAGCGGCGGACTAATCCAGCGGCCGTGCATGGCCTCAGCAGAACTCTGTTTGGTCCTGGAGGGCGAGATGGCGCTCAGGCAAAAGGCAGGAGCCCCTCCAGAACAATCGACCGCGGCGGTGGATCACACCGCAGTGTCACAACTCGCTGCCGTCGATTCCGTCTTGTCCGTACAAAAGGGCTGCGAAATTCCTCGCCGTTCACGAAGACACCGTGCGACGCATGCAGGACAGGAAAGAGATCAATCTGGTGAAAGTTGGGAACCGACGGCGAGTCAAGAAATCGGATATCAAGCGTTTGATCGATAGCCAGAATTACCCGAAACGGCGAGTGTGAATGTAAGCAGAAGTCCACAGATAGCCGTACACAGCCGCAAATCGCTTACGCGGGGGATGGCTCCAAGATACTAGGGCCAAGCGCCGCGAGTTCCTCCTCACGTCCGAAGTCGCCCAACTCCTGCGGCTGACACCCAACAGTGTTCGCCGAACCGAACGGCCCGGAAAGCTAACGGCAAGGAAGACCGCCGGAGGCGCGAGGCTGTTCGCCCGCGATGATGTCGAGCGCGTTGCCCCGGAGCGCCAGGCCCGGGAGGCGGAGCCATGGCCGCGCTACGACTGACGGCCGCCGACCTTCAGGTTTACGCGCGTCACCGGCATGAAGTAGTCGCTAGAGGTGAGCTTCGAGTTCGCGCGGAGGTTATCCGCGGCCTCCCAGAGGTCGGTTTCGAGCCTCTCGATGTCTTTGAAGGCGTCGCTATTCATCCTGCACAGCGCCCCGGTAGAGGTCGGCAAGGTCGGACTCAGACGCCATGGGCGGCGCTAACACGTGGCGACTCAGCTCCCGCTTTCGTGTCAGGAGTCCGTGGAGCCGCACGTCGAAGCTTGCGTCTTGCAGACGTGGGTGGACAGCCAGTGGCGTGTACACATGCACCGGCCGGCGCTGCCCGATGCGGTATACGCGGTCGGTCGCCTGGTCTTCTACTGCGGGGTTCCACCAGCGACTCAGATGGATCACGTGATTGGCCTCGACGATCGTCAAACCAACGCCGGCAGCTCGTGGCGACAAGATCATCACGTCAAAGCCGGAGGACGCCTGGAATGTGTCAACGCGCGACTTCCGCCTCGAACCTTCGACGGAGCCGTTCACGATGATGGGCGGAGCGGCCAGACTGTAACGTCGCTGCAGCAGTTCCGCCAAAACACCCTGAAGAGCCACCGCCTCCACAAACACCAACGCCTTCTCGCCCCTCGATGCGACGGTGTCCAGGATCCGAATGGTGTCCTTCAGCCGAGCGGATGCATCAATAAACGCTTGGTGGTTGCCGTCGAAATCTGCCGCTGGGTGAAGCGACACGGCTCTGAGGTGCTGAAGGGCTTTCAGCATCCCCCCCTTTGCTGCCGCCGGCCCCGCGCGCCGCCGCGACTACATCGTCGTAGGCCTTGGCTTGTGCCCCAGGCATTTCGGAGCGGGTGATGTGCAGACTAATTTCTGGAAGCCCTGGCAAGTGATCCTGCTTCATCCGCCTGAGCATTGGGGCCGGCTGGTGTTCAATCAGGAGCGACTTGAGCTCGCGCATTCGATCCTGATCCACCGCGCCGTCAGGCAGGTAGTAGTTAACAAAGTCCTTGAGCGCCCCCAGACGGCCTGGCTGCACCGCATCTGTGACGCACCACAAATCCGAAAGGTGGTTCTCGACCGGCGTCCCAATCAGGGCGATCGTGAAGTCTGCGTCCATCGCCTTCGTCGCCTCGGTGACTAGCGACGTCGGATTCTTGATTTTCTGGACTTCGTCCAGTACGACAACTCCCCAACGAACTTTTGCAAAGCTGTGCTGATAGTCGCGCAACGTTTCGTAGGTCGTGAGAACGCATTCGTTCTTCGCGAGAAGATCAACATCAAGAACTGGGACACCCGACTCGAGTTCTGACGATCGCGATCCCGTGCGACGGAGGCTCCGGATGCCGGAGCCATGAGCCTCGAACAACTCGCCCAACCGGTCGTCTCTCAAGTGGGTTTCGTGTTCTGCAACCCAGTTGCGCAGCAGGCCGGTGGGTCCAACGATCAAGATTGGCTTATGGTTCACCTGTCCAGCGGACTGTAGTTCTCGGATCCACGCCAGAAAAGCGAGAGTCTGCACGGTCTTCCCGAGCCCCATGTCGTCTCCGAGCAACCCACCCGGGGCACCGTTGACCCAAAGGGCTTGAAGCCACTCAAAGCCCTCTTTCTGGAACGCATAGAGCTGGGTACAAAGCGTTTTCGGCAGCAACCCTACTTGTCCAGGCCTGGCGTTGACGTCACGCTGGAACTCGAGACTGTTCAGGTTATCGGAGATGAGAACTACGATCCGGTTCCCCTTGTTCGACGGCCCATCATCGCGATCACTTCCGGTGGAGTCGGCGCGAGGCTCTGCGACTTTCACCAATTCCTGCACGGCATCGATGGCACCGGGATCTAATGTCCGGCGTGGCTCACGACTGGCTTCCCCGTCTCTCTCGCTTCCTGCAACTTCGCCAGAACCTCACCTAGTTCGTCTGGCGCAATCTTGACCAACTGGTCGCCGATGCGGAGTCCCATCTCCTCCGGAGGCAGCCACGCCTGACCACTCCTCCGAACGAACGGAAGCACCTTGGGCTGCCACAGCCCAACCTCCCGGACCCTGGCGCCGTACTCACCAGATTCCCAGAACAGTTCCTCCAGGGCCTCTTCGGTCACCGAGTCGCCCAGTTCCTCCCGAAGGAGGGTTCGTGGGTTTCGCACGAATGCGGCGCGAATCTCGGAGGAGGACCGCTGCACCCGCTTGGCAACGGCCAAGGCTTCGCGCAACGAATCCCCTAGGACAAGATAGTGGCCGGAGCCCGCAGCGTAGGTCTGCCGGACAGCGGAACCGTCCCTAAACTGGCGATTCCACTCGGCCTCTCTGGCTTCGGGCAACGCCGCGCTGACCTCCGCAGCAGTGTCACCCGCTTCGGCGTCGTCGAGCCGCACCCGACCTGGACGCACGTCAAAGTCAACAGAGCCCGTCGAATCCACCCTCGGTAACACAGTGAAGGTGTCAGCCCTGGCAACGTGAATGAACCTCAGATAGTCATCGGTCAGCGCATTCTCGGGAAGACACTGCTGAAGGCGCTCGAGGAATGGGCCACGAGACTCCATATCCGGTGCGTGGTTCAGACCCTCGACAGCCTGCATCGCCGCGAACAAAGGGTTCAACAGGGTGTACCGGCGTCTGCCGACATGCAGGATCGGTCCTTCAAGACGAGGGCCGACTACCGGCTGCCCCCCTGGCCTAATGAGGGACGCCTGAACGTTGAACTCGCGGTCGGGCAGGAGACCTGATTTCTCGATCCGGAGTGTGAAGGGCGCCGCTGCAGGCAGCCCCAGCCCTTCCAGCTCGCTCGGGCGCATCTCGGCCACCGACGTGTCTGGAATCCACGCGCTGCCGTCTTCACGGGGTTCGGCCTGGTCAGCGTCGATCAAACGTAGAAGTGGTGCCACACGCACCGGCGTGCCCGCCTCTGTGATCAAGTCAGCGTGGCGTCCCCATTCCTGAACGGGAATCGCCCCCCCACTGCCGGCGCACACCAGCTGGATTCCACTGGCTCTTTGCAACCACGATAGCGTTGGCGCGCTCATCGGACTCGATAGTCCGCTTGCCGGACATCACAACCGGTCTCGCGGCGAATGATATTGGCGAGTTTGCCCTGCCACGTGTAGTGCTCACTCCACGTGTGCACAATCTCCGCGTCCGCACCGTCGCGCAGCTGATCACGCAGATATAGGCGCTCGTAGAACTTCGGAACCGTGTCGCTGCCATCTCGCCAGATGCGACACTTACCGTTGTGGCTCCATTCTGCGACGGTTAAGGAACCAATTCTAAGAAGAAGAACACTGTGCGATCGGTCCTGGGTTCCGTAGAGGATCGCGTACGGCGGAACATCCCTCCACGCGGTCCGGGCAATCCGGCGAGCCTCTTCCCCGAGAACTACCCACGCGTCACTGATCAAGTCTTTCTTGAAATACGCCCGCCAAAACGCACGACGATACCTCCAGTGCTTCTCAATCGCGTTCTTGGAAATGAGCCTGAAGAAATCCTCAAGAGTGGCGCCCAAGATCCAGCGCAAGAAGACCGCCTTTGCGGCCGATTCGACGCGCTGCCAGTTCGCCTTCTCAAAACGAGGATCCTTCACGTGCTTTATCAGGAAAGCCTCGATCTGGCTCCGAACCTCGGCGACTGGCTGCTGATTGACGAAGGGGCGAAGGAGTGCGTTCGCGGCTAAGTGCGCGTCGGATGGAAATCGCAACGACCGCTCAGTTGCGACGAACTCGAGGCGATGAGAAAGGTCGAGACGGTCAGGTTCAGCTTTCAGGTCTTCTTCTAATTCACTCAAGAACTCCCGCATGGCCAGCCGAACGAACTCCCCACCCGCGAGTTCGTCGTCGAGGCCTGCATCGTGCAATACGCTTTGCGGCTGCTCATCATTGGCACTGATCAGCTGAGCGAACTTGCTCGGTCCCTTGTCATCAAGTAGGTGATGTTCACCAACGCGGCGCTTCCACTCGACTAATCTGGGTGACGCCACGTCTCTCACGCCACGCTGCAATCCCTTGCGGAGATCAGCAAACGCGCGAAGTTGTTCCGGGTACCTGAGTAGGGCCTGTCGAAGCGTCGCCACAAACAGTCTCGGTGTTCGTCGACATTCGTCCAGCAACGCTTCCACGAATCTCCCATCGCGACCGAGCCAGGCATTGGCAGTATTCGTTGGGTAGTACAACGCATACGGCGCCCACCGACGATCTCGCGCACTCACTCGAGAAAGTGTGCGCTCACTGCTCCACGAACTTCGAATCCGCTCTACGATACGCTCGAGTTCAAAAGGCGGGAGAGTATTTGGCGCAACGTCTGCCCAACCGCGTTCCAGTTCCCTGACAACCCTCGGCAGACAGGTCGGCACCGTGGTTGACGATGACCGCTTCCAGACGGTCTTCACAGCTTCCCGAAGACTCATCGGTTCGGCATCCGGTCACGAGTCTGCTCTGCGGGCCTCGGAAGCAGGTCCGGGGGAGGAACCATGACGAATCTGAGGTCGATCCGTCTGTTCGGGTCGAGGCGATCTGGATCGACGGGGCGACTGTCAGCATAGCCGCTGACACTGAACAGTGGCTGCCCCTCTAAGTTGCGCAAGGCGCTCAAGTTTCCGTCTTCCGGAAGTAGCCGCTGAAACACATTCCGCGCGCGGGAGGCCGACAGATCCCAGTTGTCTTCGAAACGCCCACTACCTGCCCTGATTGGCTGGGAGTCTGTATGGCCCTCGACGAAGACGGCATCAACCTTCCCTCTCGTTCCGTCCTGGCCGCATTCCATCGTTACAGCAGCCCGCGAGTAACAGGGGAGCACGCTCTCAAGGACAAGCCTCAGTCGCTCGACGGCGACCTGTCCCTCCTGTTTAACCTCAGCGCGCCCGGAATCGAACAGAATCGCCTCGCCGAATCGAATTACACCGTTGTCCGCGTCGATTTCGATCCGTGTTTCGCCCTGTTCCGTCAGCCTTTGCTTGATCAGATTGAGGAGCCGCGTTCGCTCATCGGCAGTACCGGTCAAGCGCTCCTGCTGCTGCTTGAACGACAGGACGAACACGGACAGCGCAATGATGAAGATAAACATCAGCGCCGACATCAAATCGCTCACAGACGCGAGATAGCTGCCGCCCTCTTCCCGCTCTGATTTCGATGACAGCCGTCGCGGCATACTCACTTCCTCGCCGTAACGCTTTCCATCGAATCGAGCCCGGCCACAATCTCGTTCGCCACTCCAGACAGCCCCTCGACCGACCGCCCGAGACTTTGGTCGATCTCCACCATGAACTGCTTGATTCTGCCGCTGAACGCCTCGAGACCTTCGTTCAACTCTTGGAACGCTCGCTCGAGTGAAGCATCGACGCCGGCGAAACGCTCCTCATACTGCTGCCAGACCTGTCTTAGCTGCTGCTGCGAGCTATTCATGTCCGCCGCGACTTCTTTGAGGGCGCCGACGACACCGTCTAGCCCCGAGAGCCGTTCTGACAATATGCCTCCAGCAGAAGACAGGCTCCTCGTCGCCAGCGTCAGGGGCTCCACAGTGCTTCTCAACGAAGCATGGGCATCACTCAGAGCCCCAAGCAATCCAGACACGCGTTCCGCGAGCTGACGCTGTTGTCCTACCGTATCGGTGAGCTGCCCGACAGCCTTTCCAAGCCCAGCAATCCCGCCCTCCATTGACGAAAATACTTCTCCAAAGCGGCGCGACGAGTCCTCTCCGGCCTGACGCAGTTGTGCCGCAGTGGACTGGCCAGCCGCGTCGAGGTTCGACACGATCTGCTGGACCGCCCTTAGAGTCTCCGCGCTCATCTGAGAGGCACTCTGGTTGAACGTCTCCTGAATGCGGGCGACGAGCCCGTCAGCCGCACCCACCATCTGCTGCTGGCCAGTGCTCAGCGTGGAAGCCGCCTCTCGTAGAATCTCAACCAGTCCGCGGAACGTCGTTGCCATCTCTCGCATCTCAGTACCAGCCGCGCCTGACAATGCATCCGTGATTTGGCCAGACACCTTGTCGAGGACTGTGTTTGAGAATTCACCCTGTTGGCCCTTGAGTTCCCGTAGTCCGTCCACCAGCTCATTGAACTTGGGGAACAACGATTCTGAGATGCGGTTGTCCAGTGCATCGGCGATGGATACGGCTAGATCTAATGCCTTTCGGAAATTCGGTGATGTGAGAATCCTCTTGTACATTTCGCACGAAATCGGTACTTACCCTGGGGATGCAAACACATTCCCAGACTCGACACCGAACCGCGCGTCGCCGTCCGCCCAAGGTTCCCTCGTTGGAGGCGCCCACCGGGTTTCTCGGGGCCTGGACGAACATGGTGGGGCCGCCCTGGGTCCCGCCGGTGCCGCGCCGCCGTGGGCGCAAACCGCGCGTCCCGGTCAACCAGCTGCTGCAAGCGCTGACGTTTCATGTGATGCAGGGCGCCGGCACCTTGGCCGAGCACTTCTTCGAGTTGTTCCAGGAACCCCTGGCCAACAGCTCCTGGTCCGATCGGCGGACGCGCCTGCCGTGGGAGGTCTTTGCCGACCTGATGCGCCGGGCCCTGCGCCCCGTGGCGACGCGCCGCCGTCAGCGCGACGCGTTCTGGCGCGGCTGGCGCCTCACCGCGCTCGACGGCACGCAATACAGCGTGACCAACACGCCGCAGATCACCGCGACGACCACGAAAGCGCACTCGCGGCGCGGACGCGCCGCCTTCGCCAAGATCTCGGTGAACGTGCTGCTGGAACTCGGCCTGCACAATCCGCTGGCCGCGGGCATCGGGCGCCAGGGCGAGTCGGAATGGGCACTGGCGCGGCAGCTGCTGGCGCACCTGCCCCGACGGGGCTTGTTGCTCGGCGATCGCTTGTATGGCGTGCCGGCGTTCAGCGTGGCTCAAAGCCCAGAGCACCCAAGAATACAAACACGGCATCAAACATTTCGTCCATGCGCGGAACGGTGTCGTGGAGCTGTTCCAGATTCCCCAGCCGACGAGAGAGTTCACGTCGCTTGGCGAGGTGTTCGAGACCGCGTTGAAGCATGAGCAGGTCGTCACCGCTCAGATTGACGCGCTCTACGAGCTGTGTTTCCAGAACAAAGCCTTCGCTGAAATGACGGAGCTTCAGTGGTTCCTGACCGAGCAAGTCGAGGAAGAGAAAATCGCGAGGGAATGGGTAGCCAAGTTCCGGCTCGTCGGTGACGACCCTGGGTCGCTGCTGGATCTCGATCGTGAACTGGGTTCCCGATCGCGTCAATGAGCATGCGCGGCGCTCCGGATTCAGCAACGAAGAGCCCGCTCGATCCTTGTAAGCGGGGTCGATCCGGTCATAGAAGTAACGAGCGGGCTATTGTTGTGTAATCTCCTGTAACGTCCGTCGAATCTGATCTCCGACAAGTCCCTCGATTCATGTCAGATACGAGTGTAGAGTCCAGGTCGGTTTCTGGAAGTCGCATCCTGGATGGATGCCAGCGCCGAACCGCAGCTTCCCGAGAGTTAAGCAGGGCACCTCCGACAGCCTTCGCTGACTCATATACGCTCGAACAAGGCGGTCAGGGGCACGTCCAGGGCATCGGCGATGCGGGTCAGGTGCTTGAGCGACGGATTGCGGCGCCCCTGCACAGCTGGCGGGACGTGGCGTGAAGGATGGCGAGGGTGTTGGGCATTGATCCACCAACTCCCACGGCAGCGATTCGATACGGTCGTCATGTTTGGCAACAACTTCGGGCTGGTCGGGAGTTATTGGAAGGCGAAAAGACTGTTGAGACAGCTCCACGACATCACCACCGACGGAGCCGTGGTCCTTGCCGAGACTGTCGATCCGGGCATGACCGGCAACCCTGCCCACCTGAGATATCAACGTCGGAACCGTCTACGGCGTCGGATGCCGGGACAGATTCGGATTCGGATTAGATTCGAGCGCTGTGTAGGGCGATGGTTTGACTACCTGCTCGTCTCGCCAGCAGAAATGGCAGATATCCTCAAGGGGACACGGTCCACCACACGCTCACCTACGCGAACGCCACGGCAGAAGCGATGCGGCGCGTGCCCAGCCCTGAGCGCTTTCGCGCCGTGCTGGATGGCGCCGCAGCAATCTACCTCGACCGCTTCCTGAACCTGCCGCCCGCCAAGCTGCCACCGGCGACCGGTGGCGGCGCTGCGAACCTACTTGCGCTCTACGACCAGCGCGCGTCCGTCGACGAGGTGGCCGCGGCTGCGGCCAGCAGCACCCCTGATCTCGCCACGCTTGGGCACGCGCTGCTGCGCGAGGACGCCGGGTTCCACGAGTACCAACAGGTCGACATCGCCTGGCGGCGGCTCGAACGTCGAGGCGACGCGCGAGCGCTCGTGGCCGCGGCCCGCTGGCTGGCGGCACGCTATCCAACGCAACGTGCGCAGGAGCAGACGTTTACGATCGCCTGGCGGCTCCATCGCGGCGAGACGCTCTTCGAGGCGTGAACGCGAGGTGCTTCCGCGCCTCTGACGAGCCTGTGGCATCTGCGAACAAACGCACCCGATCACCCCTTGGAGTGCGGGCGTGACGGACGGTCGCGGGTGAGCGCACGCGGGCTGCACCAGGAACCGACGACCTTCCATAGGGCTTGGGCGGCTTGCAGCCCGAGCTTGCGCTGGGCCTCGCGTTCCTCGGCGCGCTTCAGGTCTTCCCGGCGGAGGTCCAGGGTCGCGGTGTCGACCCGGTTGATGATCTGCTTGACGGGCTCGTGCCACGCCGGCCCCTTGTTGTAGGTCGGCGCACCGATCTGGCGCATGACATCACTGAGACTTGAAAAGGGAAGTGCACTTCCCTTTTGCGACGACGCCTCCGCGAGTCTCATGTAGGTGCGCCCCTGTCGCACCGTGACGGGGAGGTGCAGCTTCACCCACGGCATGAACTCCCCTTGCTTGAGCTGCGACTTCGCCTCCAGTAACTTCTCTCCCGCCGCGAGGTGGTAGGGCATCCCGGCCCGGTCAGCGGGCTTCTTTCCCCTGTTGAATGTCCGCCTTGATCAGCGGGATCAGCACCCGCAAGGGGCGATGCTGTGTGGCGATCGGGCGACTACCTGGCCAGGAGCGTGTCGTCGCTCGCTGCGCTCGCTCCGACAGAACGCAGCGAGCGTAAGCAATTCACGCGCGTGACAAGATCGCCAGTGCCAGTGCCAACTGAGTGCCATCGGCGTGCCACGGCACCGAGACCATCGAGTGCCGCCAGTGCCACCCCCCTTTATGGGGTGGCATGGCAGAGGGCGCTGGCAGCGGGCAAGCGGGATCGGTTACGCGTCAGGATCGGTAGGCCGGTCGGCGTCGACTGACTACTCGGCACACGCGCCTTCAGAAGCACTACAGATTGCCTCGGTCTGGCAGCAAGGCTGAAAAGGGCAGCGGTTGGATAGCGGTCGCGGCGTCGACCCTGGCGAGCCCTGGGCCGCCGAGAACTTCACTCCTCTACGCTGGACGGTTAGTGAGGAACTGGCAGCATCGCGCTGAGCCGCGGCGGTCCAGCGCCGGGACCACGACCTCGACGTTCGCCGCCGTCGGCTCCAGCGCGTAGACCGCGTGTCTCAGACTTCACGAAGACCAAGTCCTTCCGAGAACATCTTCGTTTGATCGTCGAACCACTCGCCGGTAATCGTCAGTTCAGCGGTCTTGCTGGACGGATTGCAGTTGGCCGCGCCAACAAGGAGTTCAAGTCTATAGATGCCAGGGGGTAAGAGATGAGTCTTAGTGTTCGGAGCCACTTCAAGGTCAAGGCACATCGTGACCTTTCCTAGCTGGACGCCAGGAAGCGAATGGCCGGCCACTGCCGTCTTGCTAGGATGAACGATGTGACCAACGTCACAGAACTGACCCATCTTGGGCGAGATGCCCTTTGCGAATACGTCACCAGTGTGCGACCACTTCAGGTTCATTGGCAAGAACTGAGGCTCCTCCTTGAACAGCGCGTCGGCATGCTTGCGAAGAAGGCGCCGCACGAACACCTGGACTTGCTCGCCCCGCACCTTGCCGACGTTCTCAATCCAAATCCGCAGGTAGTAGCAAGGCCGAGTGTTGATCACGGCGCCCGTCTGCGGATTCGTGACCGTGACGTCGGTCCTGTGGCAGTCGGGCGGCGATAAACGAATGCGAGCTGTCAACCGAGGGCGTCGCCAAAGAGCAGCAAGATCTTCCTTGAACAACGCCACGATGACGGCCAGAAGAGTCGCTATCGCCGCCGTCCAAGCTGCCACCTCGGCTGAAGTCACAAACTCTCCAAGTAAGGTCGGTACCTACGCGGGCTAACGAGTAGTCCGCTCAACTCGGTAGCCCTGTCGAACGGCGGCCGCAGTCTATCGCGGTGGTGGTGTCGATTCAATCTGTTCGGATGTCGCGTCTCCGCAGGCTCGTTTCATCGACCTCGCGACCGCGAACCCGCGCAAGGTGCGAGGCGTTCGACTACTGGTTGCGTCTGATATTCGCCTGAGGTTCACGCACACTCGGCTCCGTCGTCGTCAACCCGCCACTGGTGCCGTCGGATCGCCGCGGCCTGATCGGGCGTCGGCACCTGGTCAACCGCTCGCGCCGCCCGCTCGCGGCGGAGTCGGTCCTCGATGGCGCGCTCGCCCTCCCGGGTCGTCCCCCGCGGCGGCAGCACCTCCGCCAAGATCGACAACTGCAACTCGATCCGGCAGGTCGGGCAGCGAAGCCGCTGGGTCCGCTGATCGAAGACGCGATCGTGCTGTCCCGGTCGAATCGTGTGGACGGTGCCGCATGGACCGGGGCACTGGAAGCGGAGAGCCGTGTGCCGGTTGGGCGCAATCGCTCCGTAGATTGAGACGCCGTAGCGGAGAAACTCTGCGGCCGAGGCGGTGATCTTGCGGAGCACAGATCGCGGCCGCTGGCTTGAAGCGCGGCACGGCGGCTCGGGTCGCGCCGGAACGTCAACTGCCCACATGGTCATTGGATCCTCCTTCGAGTGCGGTAGACACCAAACTCATCCCCAGTCCTCGCCATGCAGCGCACACTCGCTGGTGTCGGTCCCGAAGCAGTCGCACGCCAGGTTGACCGGATCGTCCGGACCGCGATCGTAGGCCAGCCTCAATCCATACAGCTCGCTGCGCGTTGGGATCGTGTCAAAGGGACGATGCCCGCGCGGGCTCGGGGCACGGCGGACCGGCCAGATCGCGAGCCCAACCGCGAAGACCCGGCGACAGCCGCAGCATTCCACCGATGCCGCCACCCATCGAAGTGCTTCTGGTGCTTCCGCCCCGGTCGGCCGAAGTGCACGCAGTCGACGACGCCACAGTGTGGACACTCCAAGTCGAAGCCGGTCAAGCGTGCGAAGAAGCGTCTGCGCTGCGGCTGCGGTAATCGATAGCTCGCTCGGACATACGGCTGATTTGACGGGCTCCACTGCTGCACGACGACCTCCGCGTGAGGGGATGCGCCGGCGCCGGATCCTGGCCTCTGACAGTCGGTTGGGCGCAGGTTTCCGACGCGGGAACATCTGCATTCACGATCTTCGGTTCGCGAAGCTGGCGGGTGGCTCTGCGGAAGGCAGGGCGGTCGCTGTCGCCGCGGATAGTAACAAAGCGATCGTGCCTCAAACGGACGAGGATGTCATCAGCTCGGTCGCCGCTTCGTCGTCGTCAGGACTACGATCTGGATAATCGCGCGCTGCCAGCGTGACAGCGGTTGTTCGGATCGCGGGGCATCGACGACGCTGCGGGAAGACGTCACTTCCTTCTTGCAGGAGCACTGACCACGCGGCACCGTCCAACGGCGACGATCTGCTTACGCCGCGCGAGGGATCAACCCATCGATCGGGCGGTGCCACAAAATCGCGGAACCCACGGATCCCTGACCCGTGCCGTCTCCACAATGTCTCCACGACCGGGGAGGATTCCCGAGGAGTGCCGAGGACTGTTGAGGACAACACCGTCGGCAGCAAGCCGTAGGATCTGAACCCTTTAGTGCCAAAAGTCGCGCGCCATCAGCAAGATAGAAAACGCGTTATCTAGGGTTCAAATCCCGCCCCCGCAACCAACTTTTTTCACTTTGCCCGAGGATTGCTGGCTCAGGTCCCGCCACACCAGGCACTTTTCTGAGGGGCTGAGCGGCACCGTTACGTTTGGTTCTAGACACGTGGTATATTTCTAGACATGAGAAGCCTATGGCACTGAGCGTGAAGGATCCCGAAGCCGACCGCCTGGCCCGGGAAGTGGCCGCCCGAACGGGGGAAACATTGACGACCGCCGTCGTCGTTGCGTTGCGCGAGCGGCTCGCAAGGTTGCGTGGCCGGCCCAGGCGCCGACGCCTGCGCGACGAGCTCCGCGAGATCGCGGAGCGTTGCGCACAACTGCCGACGCTCGACGACCGCCCCGCCGAAGAGGTTCTCGACTACGACCAGCGAGGATTGCCCCGCTGATGGTGCTCGACACCTCCGCAGTGCTGGCTCTGTTGCTCGACGAGCCGGAGGCCGAGGAGTTCCGTGCGGCGGTGGAGGAAGACACGACTCGCCTGCTCTCAGCGGCCACACTGCTCGAGACGGCTCTGGTCATCGAGGCGCGGAAGGGCGAGCCCGGCGGGCGCGAGCTCGATTTGCTGATCCACAAGGCCGAGATCGTGGTGGTCGCTGTCGACGCGGAGCAGGCGTCCGAGGCGCGAAGGGCCTATCGGCGCTTCGGCAAGGGACGCCACGCGGCGGGGCTCAATTTCGGAGACATCTTTGCGTACGCGCTTGCCCGTACGTCCGGTGAGCCGCTCCTCTTCAAGGGTGATGATTTCGCCAAGACCGATGTCAGCCGAGTTGTCTGACGGCTCCCGAGGATGGGACATGACGATTGAGACGCTCGACGTCCTTCACGCGGACTGCAGCGGACTGGACCCGCGCCGGGTCCGGCCGGACGCTCGAACCGACTGCACCGGTCGAATAGGATGGAGAGAACTCGTGCGTTTCGCGACGGCCCACCGCGCTGGGGGGCGGCGTTGGTGCATGTCCTCCACGGTATTCGCCAAGGCTGCCGACTCGGCTGGTGTCGTCACCCGCTACTGTCGCACAATTCTGCGGTGAATTCGAAAGTACATCCGAAGTGCAAGACAAAATATCGTGTCGGAAACTGGCGGGAGTACGAGCGAGCGCTCGTACAGCGTGGCGACGTCACACTCTGGCTCTCCGCCGACGCGATCGCCGCCTGGAGGCCGGCGCCGGCCTATCTGGCGGACCGAGAAAGTACTCGGATGTCTCCATCGAGACCGCCCTAACGCTCCGACTCGTCTTCCACTTGCCGCTACGGCAGACGGAGCCACCTGAGAACTGCATAGGCCGTACACACCAAAGGCGACCCCGAGAGGTCGCCCGTGGCGAACGTCTGCCGCCGCTGTCTAGCTCAGATGGGAGGCCTTGCTCAGCTCTCGCTCGGCCCGCAGTCAGTCGTCGAAGTCGCTGCCGGAGTGCCGGACGCGCTCAAGGTAGAGATAGTATGCCCGTTCCGCTATCGCGAACTGACTCGGCGCCAGCGGGGTGTTGGCCTGGACGGCGAACGGCGGCCTGCGATCCGTCTTTCTCGTATCTGGCTTCGACTTGGCGGGTTTCGACTTCTTCACAGTTCTGACCATTTCACTCCCTCTTCGAGAATCACACCGTGCTTGCACCGCGAGGCGTTGAAAAGGCATCTGAACTGTCGCCTCTTCGGCTGATTTTTCGAGTCGACCTCATTCCTTGGTGCTCTTTTGAACGAACAGACCGTGTGCACTGCGTGACAGAAAGTTCTCCTTCACGAGCGCATCGAGCGTCGCGGCGCACACCGAAGGCTCTACTTGAAATAGGCGTTGAACCTGTGACGGCGTCAGTCGAAGGCCCGGAATTTCCCGGTATTCTGCGCGGACGCGCTCCAGCACGTCGGCAAGTGCACCACGAGGCGACTCGCGCACGGGAAGCCAACTTTCAGCTGGGAAAAGCCTTGATGAGGAGCAGGGGCCAAGACTGGGGACCGTCCAGCGATGGTGCTGGCTGCTCAGGAAAGCGTGCGGGTTCTACTGTACACCTTTCGGAAGGGCCGTACACGTCCTCGATGGCCGTTTTACTATGTTGTTATCTGCCGCGTAGCCGTCGAGTCCGCGATACAACCGGGGTGCCCGGGAGATCGGTCCGATTCCTGCCGCCTTACAGTCCAGATTTCAATCCCATCGAGCTCGCGTTCGCCAAACTGAAGGCGTTCTTGCGCGCGGCTCGGCCACGGAGCTTCGATCAGGTCACGACGCTGATCGCAATCGCCCTCGAGTTATTCAGCCCTTCTGAATGCGCGAACTACATCCGCCACTGCGGCTATCGGCTCGCTAGACCTTCATCGTGTGGCTCTTTCATCCGTAACATCTCGTCGGTTTCAACCGGCGCACGAAAAACGCTCTAGCAACGACGATCGGGACCTGGCCCGCCCCATGGCATCCCCCCGAAACCGGCTTTCGGCGCTCATGCGTTGGTTTTCCCGTTCGCCGCCGACGGGCCGTCCGTGTCCGGCTTTCGACGCGAGGGCCCGCCGAGCGTGAGTGAATGCGCGCGATGCAGGATCCGGTCGAGGATCGCGTCCGCCAGCGTCGGATCGCCCAGATACTCATGCCAGCGGTCGCTCGGAAGCTGACTCGTGATCACCGTCGACCGCGTGCCATCGCGATCGTCGAGGATCTCCAAGAGGTTCTGACGCTGGGCGTCCTTGAGGCTGACTTGTTGGCCCACGGCACACCCGAGAAAGGTTTTGCCGACCCCGGTCGGCCCCGTGATGAGGACGTTAAGATGGTCGGCGACCCACCGGCAGGTCGCGAGCTACCGGATGACCGCCCGATCCAATTTACGGCGGCCACTGTAGTCGAGATCCTCGAGACAGGCGTGGCTCAGCCGCAGTTTGGCTTCCTTGAGCCGACGCGTGAGGGCGCGATTGTCCCGCGTCAGCTGCTCGGCGTCGACGAGCATGCCCAGGCGCTCGTCGAAACTGAGCGACGCGAGCGAGGTGTCGCGCTGCTGCGCGAGATAGGCGTCGGCAATCGCGCCGAGTCGCAAGGTGCGGAGTCGTTCGACGGTCTGTTCGGTCAGCATTCCGTATCTCCTTCCTGGTAATAGGCGCTTCCGTCATTTGTTCTTGAGTTCGATCACTGGACATGCCGATGCATCCTTCGCGTCGATGGCACATTCACACGCTGTGAGCGTGTCCTTTAACGTCTCGCGAAGCGTGCTGAGCTCAGCGAGTTTGGTATCAAGCTCGGCGAGCTGACGCTTGAGGAGGTCGCGCACCCGGCGGCACCGTGGCAGCCCGCCTTTACCATTGAACCGAACGCGCTCCTGGATTTCAGCAAGGGTGAACCCCAAGGCCTGCGCTCGCTTGATGAATCGGATCCGCTCAACTGCCGCATGTTCGTAGATGCGAAAGCGTCCGGGTGTGTGGGCCGGCCTATCGAGCAACCCTTGCCGCTCGTAAAAGCGGAGC
>Ga0326597_10003202_pt1 | contig 23809 bp, 22 predicted proteins | sample RVTome_12_FD_203789 | JGI IMG/M metagenome (GOLD analysis project Ga0326597, IMG submission 203789) | Soil microbial communities from uranium-contaminated site in the Upper Colorado River Basin, Wyoming, United States - RVT100D185 | ecosystem: Environmental > Terrestrial > Soil > Contaminated >... | reverse complement strand
TGATATTCCTGACCCGCGCCTCGAAGCCGCCCTCATTGGCGGTGATCGTGGCATTTACATCGAGGTCGACCCGAGGATGTCTCCGACGATCCTGGACGCGTTCCGCCATGGTAGGCTCTCCCAATCTGCTCATCGACCCGCTGTGCCGGTCTGTGGGACTTGTCGATCCTCTCTTCGACCAGAAGTGGACTGAAGCTTGAGTCATTTTACGGAGGATCGAGTCGAATCGATCCTGTCCGGGCACTGGAGATCCGGTCCGAAGGCCGGTAGCATCAAATCTTGGACCTTTTTTCGGGGATGGCACGAAAGACATGGCGAATCTGAACAAAGTGATGTTGATGGGCCGACTGACTCGGGATCCGGAGCAGCGCTTCATTCCCAGCGGACAGGCGGTCGTGGGGCTGGGCCTGGCGGTCAACCGGCAGTTCACCACGAACGGTGAGAAACGGGAGGAGACCACCTTCGTGGACATCGAGGCCTGGGGCCAGCAAGGTGAACTGATCCACCGCTACCTGAAGAAAGGTAGCCCGATCTTCATCGAGGGCCGTTTGAGACTCGACAGCTGGGAGACCAAGGAGGGCGAGAAGCGTTCCAAGCTGAAGATCGTCCTGGAGCGCTTCCAGTTCCTGGGCTCCGCCAGCGGCGGCGGCGGCCGCGGTGAGCGGGACGAATCTCTCGATCCGGCCGACTTCGGCATCGATTCCCAGGAAGAAAACGCGGGCGCCGCCGGTGGCGCCGAGTCCGACGTTCCCTTCTAGCGATTCTCGCGGCCGTGACCGATGAAGATCCAGGTGCATCTGTTCGCCGGACTGCGCGAGCTCGTCGGAGAGGCGACGCTGGCTGTCGAACTCCCTGAAGGAGCCACCGTGGGCGAAGCGCTGGCGTGTCTGCGGCAGCAGCACCAGGCTCTGGCCGGACGCCCATTCCTGTCCGCGGTCAACGAGCGTTACGCCGCACCCGAGCAGAAACTGGCCGAGCGGGATGAGCTGGCGCTGATTCCGCCGGTCAGCGGCGGCTGAAGCATGGCCCGGATCGTCACCTCTGCGATCGACCTGAACCGGCTCGTGGAACTGGATCGCTCGGGCGACTCGGGAGGGCTGGTCCTGTTCCTGGGAACGGTCAGGAACCGGACCGCGGGCAAGCAGGTCGTGCGGCTCGAGTACGAAGCCTTCGAGAGCATGGCCTTGCGCGAAATGGAGGCCGTCGAGCAGGACTGCCGCGATCGCTTCGAGATCTCCTCGATCGAGATCGTGCATCGTGTCGGGACGCTCGGTCTGGGAGAGGTGGCCGTGGGCATCAGCGTGCGCGCCGCCCATCGGCACGCGGCGTTCGATGCCTGCCGCCACGCGATCGACACCCTGAAGCAGAGTGTTCCGATCTGGAAGAAGGAGTTCTTCGAGGACGGCGCGGTCTGGGTGGGCGAAGGCCCCTGAGGTGTGATCAGACGCGCGATCAGAGGTCGCTGTCCAGCGCTTGTCGCATGGGCAGGCGCCGGATGGTATGTCGCCGCCCGAAGCGGCAAACGCCGCGCTTGGTGGCCCGGATGAAGGCGACGATCTCGCGGACCTCCTCGGTGGACTCGAGGCGCTCCGCCTCGGCGATGGCGTCGCTGATCGGAAGGCGAAAGAAGAGCCGGAAGACGCTGCGGACGCGCGCCCGCTTGTCGGGACCGAAGCCGGCCCGGCGGAGGCCGACCGTGTTGGTGCCGACGATCGTGTCGATGCCGGACGCCATGGCGTACGGCAGCACATCCTTGCCGATGCCGCCCAATCCCTGAACGATCGAGAGCCGCCCGATGCGTGCGAACTGATGGACCACCACGTTGCCGGAAACGAACGCGCGGTCCTGGACCTCGACGTGGCCTCCGAGCAACGCGCCGTTCACCAGGGTCACGTTGCTGCCGATGCGGCAGTCATGGGCCACGTGGGCGTGCCCCATGATCAGGTTGTGATTGCCGATGATCGTGAGGCCCGTTCCCTGAGTCGTCCCGCGGTGGATCTCGGCGTGCTCCCGGATGATGTTCCCGTTGCCGATCACGAGCCGCGTGGGCTCTCCGGCATACTGCGTGTGCTGGGGTTCGTGGCCGACCACGGCGAACGGGTGGATGACATTGTCCTCGCCGATGTGCGTATCGCCGGAGACGTGCACGAAGGCGACCAGCCGCGTGCGCGCGCCGATCTTGACCGGACCGTCGATGACGACGCACGGTCCGATCTCCACGTCCTCGGCCAATTCGGCCCGTTTGTCGACCACTGCGGAGGGATGGATCACGGAATGGCCTCTCCTGAGTTGAGCAGGGATTGGGCAGGGGTTTGGCGGGCTTCTGCTGGCGGCACAGACTAGCGTTTTTGAACCTGCTCCGGCTGTCCGAATTCCCGGACGCCGGCGAAACGTCCGGCCGGCGGGACCGGGCACGGATTCGAATCAGGTTCTGAACATTTGGCCCGGGCCAACGTATTCTAGAGGCCAGGGCCGCGCACCCAGTCCACCATGCCGCCCGCTCAACGACGAACCAACTGGTGTCAATGTGATCCACCGAATCGAAAGACTGGCTTGCCTGCTCGTGCTCCTCTCTGGCACTCTCGCCGGCGTGCTCCACGCTCAGCAGACGGAGCTTCGAGAGGAGATCGACTTCGCCCGCACGGAGTTCGAGAAGGGGCGCTACAAGCAGGCCGCCGAGCTGCTCTCGGATCTGCTGGAGGATGATCCGTCCCTGACGGACGCCATGGTGCTGCTGCTGCGCATCGAGATGGAGCGCGGAGAGTTCGGGCGGGCGGAGGAACTGGACGCCGCGCTGGCGGCCCTGCCCGCTGCCCCTGAGAACGGCGAGGGAACGGCCGCACCGGTGGACGTGCTGCTGGCCCGGGCCGATTACGCGTTCGCCCGGGGACGCACGGCGGACTCCGAGACCCTGGCCCGGACGGCACTGGAGGATCGCCCGAAGGACTTGTACGCCTGCTTCGTCGTGGCCCGGGCGCTGATGGAGCGGGGGGCGCGGAGCGAGGCGCGCGAGTGGGTCGAACAGAGCATGGCCGGAGTGGATCAGCGCGGGCTCGATTCTGATGGATTGCTGAACGCGGGGCGACTCCACCGGGTGGTCGGAGAGTGGAAGGCGGCGGCACCGTTTTGCGTCTACGCGGAGCGCAGGCGGATCGAGGAGGGGCGGCCCACCACGGACGTGCTGCTCGAGCTCGGCGATCTGTACCGGTTGGCCAAGACCTTGGACAACCGCCTCCCGCGCGCCTTCTCGACGTATCGCGACGCCCTGAAGACGAATGAATCGCTGGTCGCGGCCAAGGTCGGGCGGGCCCTGGTGCATCTCTATGTCAACGACAGCTTCGACGCGGAACGGGAGATCGACGAGGCGCTGGCGATCAATCCTCACAGTGTCGATGCGCTGAGGGTCAAGGCCTGGTTTCTCGTGCTGGACGGCCGGCACAGCGAGGCGCTGGAGCTGATCGATCGCGCCACCGCCGTCAATCCGGCGGCCAAGCAGGCGCTCGCCACGCGCGCCGCGGCGCTGTACCTGTTGAACCGGACCGAGGAGTACCAGGCGCTGGTGGAGCGCGTGCTCGAGCTCGATCCGACCTTTGGCCAGCTGTTCCTGACGGTCGGGGATGCACTCTCCAGGCATCTGCGCTTTGCCGATTCGGTGCCCTTCCACCGCAAGGCGATCGAACTCGATCCGGAACTGGCCATGGCCTACATCTCGCTGGGCCGGGACCTGTGTTTCACGGGGGCGGAGCAGGAGGGGCGCGAGGCCCTGCTGCGTTCCCTGGAGCTGCACCCGTTCAAGCATCTCTGGCGCTCGAACATGTTGCAGATCCTGAAGAAGCTCGATCGCGAGTTCGTCGACACCGAGTCGGGGCAGTACCGCTTCCGGATTCACGTGGACGAGAATCCGATCCTCGCACCAAGGCTGATCGAGGCCTTTCAAGAGGATCGCAAGAGCCTGGAAGAACGCTACCAGTGGTCCCCTTCGGATGCGATCCTGGTAGAGATGCTGCCGGACCATGACGACTTCTCGGTGCGCTCGGTCGGCTTCGCGGGGCTGGGAGCCGTGGGCGCCTGCTTCGGCAGTCTGGTGACCCTGATCTCACCCCGGTCGGAACTGCGCGGCGGATTCGTGTGGCGGCGAACCGCGCTGCACGAGCTGGCGCACGTGTTCTCGCTGGGCCGCTCGCGCGGCCGCGTGCCGCGCTGGCTGACCGAGGGCTTGTCGGTGTACGAGGAACGGCGCGCCAGCCCGACCTGGAACCGGGATCAGGAGATGGAGCTGATCCAGGCCCACGCCAATGACGCGCTGATGCCGCTGCGCGAATTCAATTCGTTCTTCCGCGGTCCGCGCATCGGGTTTGCCTACTACCAGGGCGGACTGTGGGTCGAGTTCGTCGTAAAACGGCACGGTTTCGACAAGATTCTGGAGATGCTCGACGCCTACGCGGAGGACCTGGAGACCCCGCAAGTCGTGCAGCAGGTGTTCGGCCGGACGCCCGAAGAGATGGATCGGGACTTCGAACGATACCTGGTCGACCACAAGATCAAGGGCCGGTCGGTTCAGGCGTCATACGGCACCAAGAAGCGTGGCGAACTGCGCCGCGAGCTGCGCAAGGACCCGGAGAACAGCGACCTGCTGAGCGAGGTCGCCTGGGCGTACTACCAGGCCGGGCGGCTGGTCGACGCGGACGCCTTCCTGGGGCGGGCGTTGGAACGAGATCCGTCCCATCCAGTGGCGTTGCGTCTGGCGGCCCGGCGCGCCTACGACCACCAGCGGCTCGACCTGGCTCGCGAGAATCTGGAGGCCGCCTTCAAGAACGGCGAGCCCGAGTACGGAAGCGCGCTGTTGCTGGCGCGGATCTGCCGGGAACAAAAGGACGTTGCCGGCGCCCAGGCCGCGCTCGAAGTGGCCCTGAGCAGTTTTCCAGAGGAAGTCGGTCCGGGCAACCCGTACCTCGAACTCTACCAGCTGAAGAAAGAGGAGGGTGAGACGGCCGAGGCCATGCGGTATCTCGAGCGGTATGTCAAGCGGGCCGAGGCGTCCGTTCGACCGCGCATCGATCTGGCGACCTGGTGGCTTCGCGAGGGCCGCCATGACGACGCCTACGAGGTCCTGAAGCAGGCCGAGGAGGCCGATCCGTTCGTCCGAGAAGTGTACTTGCTCCAGGCCGAGGCCCTGCGCGGCGCGGGACGGTTGGCCGAGGCGGTGGACGCGCTGCGGTCCGCGCTTCTCGTTGACCCGCGCATGGAGCCGGGCTACACTCCGCAGCCTTCGGGCGCAGTGGTCCCGAGCGGTGATGCGGGTGGTGGTGATGGTATGGGCGATGAGGACGCGGCCCGGGCGGATATCCTGGTCACCATCGCCGAAATCGAACACGAGGCGGGCGATGATGCGGCGGCCCGGCGCGATCTCGAACGGGCCCGCCAGTTGGATCCCGACTCCGAGCGTGTCGGTGACCTGCTGAAAGAGCTCGACAACTAGTGTCCCGGGGGCGGTGATGAACCTGCTGGCCAGAGATCTCTGGGAAGATGTCCGTCAGGCCTTCCAGACGACGGAAGGCACGGCGGTCGGGGATCTCTGGTTGCAGAACGTTCGTCCGCTGGAGTTCTCGCGCGGGGTGTTCACGCTGGGTGTGCCGAATGACGTGGTGCGCCAGTGGCTGGAGCATCGCTACCGCACGACACTCGAGTCGATCTTCCGGAGCCTGACCGGCAGCAGCGTGCGCGTCATGCTGCAGCTCGACCCCAGCCTGCCCCTGCGGCGGCCGGCTCGCAAGCAGTCTGCCGCCGGCCGGCCGGTGCCTCCGCTGCTCATGGTCCGGCCCGAGAACCGGCTGGCCAACGCCGCCATCAAGCGGTTGCTGGGCGATCCCGCCTCGGGCAATCCACTGTTCCTGTACGGACCCACGGGCTCCGGCAAGACCGAACTGGTGCGCCAGCACATGCGGGACTACTGCGGCGCCGGCGGCTCGGCACGCAGCACCGTCTCACTGACGGCCGAGGCGTTCTCCAGCGGCTTTGTGTCCGCCGCCCGGGAACGCGCGGTGCCGGCCTTCCGGGGCCGACTGCTGGCGGCCGACGCCCTGGTGCTCGAGGAAGCGCATCGACTGCGCGGCAAGGCCCGGAGTCAGAAGGAGTTCCTCTCGATCCTCAAGTACTACGTGGCCCGCAACCGGCCGGTGATCCTGACCAGCCGGCATCCGCCCAACGCGATCTTCCTGCTGGATGAAGGACTTCGCTCGCATTTCCTCTCGGGGATCCTGGTTCCCATCCGGTCGTACTCGGTGCCTTCGCGGGTCGCGGTGCTGGAAGCGCATGCCCGCCGTTTTCCTCGCGAGATTCCGCTGGAGACCATCGAACGCATCGCTCAGCGCATTCCGGGGACCTTCGATCGTCAGGTGCGTTTTCTGGAGCGCGTGGCGGCTTTCGCGGCGCTCGAACAGAAGCCCGCCAGCCTGGAGTTCCTGGCCCAGGGGTTTCCCGAGCTGGCCGGCCAGGGCGAGCGGGACGTCGATCTGAAGTCGTTGATCCAACTGGTCGCCGATGAATTCGGAACGCGTCCGGAGGAGATCGCCTCCAACCACAAGGTCCGCTCGGCCGTGCTGGCCCGTCACCTGGTGATCTACCTGGCGACGGTGGTGTTCAATCTCAAGGCGCGCCGGGTGATGCGGCATCTGGGCGGACTCTCGCCCTCCACCACGGCCTACGCCCGGCGCAAGATCGAACAGCGGCGCAAGCAAGACGTCCTGTTCGACGCGCGCGTCAAGCGCGTGCTCGAACAGTTGAACGTGGGACAGAAACTGCTGTTCTGACCCGTGCCCGCGGGATTTCCATTCAATCCACTCGGCTTCCACGGTGTGATGAAACCTGTGCGGCGGGGGCGTCCGCTCAGCTCGTTTCGCCCATTCGTGTCGCGAATTCATGTTGGAGGATTCCAATAAGATGTTCCTGGTCCTGGAAGGAATCGATGGGTGCGGCAAGAGCACGCAGGCCAAGCTCCTGGCGGCTGAGCTGGAACGGCGGGGCCGGCAGGTGCTGCACCTGCATGAGCCGGGCGGCACGCCGCTGGGCGAAACGATCCGCGAGCTGATCCTGAACAGCGGATCGAAGATCGGAATCCACTCCCGGGCCGAGGCGCTCCTGTACTCCGCGGCCCGGGCCGAACTGGTGCATGACGTCCTGCGTCCCGCGCTGGCCGAGGGCCGATGGGTGGTCTGCGAACGCTATTACTACTCGACCCTGGCCTATCAGGGCTACGGGTTGGGCGAGGACACCGGCCTCCTGCACTCGCTCTCGGCTTACGCCACCGAGGCGGTCAAGCCGAAGCGCGTGGTGCTTCTGGACCTCGATCCCGGCGAGGCGCTCAAGCGGGCCGGCAGGAGTCTGGACCGCATCGAGTCCCGGGGAACGGGGTACATGCAGAAAGTCCGGGAGGGATACTTCCTGCTCTCGCGCCGCGAGCCGGAGCGGTTCCGGATCGTGAAGGCCGGCGGTTCCGAGGAAGAGGTGCAGCGAGCCGTGCTGGGAGCGCTCGAGGATGTACTTCCGTGATCTGATCGGGCATCAGGAGCAGATCGAGACGTTCGGCCGGATCTACCGGACCGGGCGATTGCCGCATGGCCTGTTGCTCTGCGGCCCCGCGGGGATCGGCAAGCGCCTCTTTGCCGATTCCCTGGTGGCCGCGCGGTTTTGCCGGGAGCGTGAGGCGGAGGCCTGCGGCCGCTGCCCCTCGTGCAAGAGTTTCGCGCACGGCAACCACGCCGATCTGGAGCGGATTCAACGTATTCCCGGAAAGCGCGATATCGGCATCGGTCAGATCCGGGAGCTGCTGGAGACCCTGCATCGCAAGAGCGAGAGCGACCGCGGTCGGGCGGCGATCATCGAGGATGCGGAGCGCCTGACCGTCGAGGCGCAAAACGCCTTCTTGAAGAGCCTCGAGGAACCGCCCCCGGACACCTTGCTGATCCTGATCACCTCCAGCCTGCAGCGCCTGCTGCCCACTGTGCGCTCGCGTTGCTCGATCTGGCGTTTCGGACCGCTGCTCGAGCGGGAACTCGCCGAGTTCGTGCGCCGTCGTGAGGAGCCTCTGGGCCAGCTGCCGCTGACCCTGGCGCGGGGTTCTCCCGGCTGGCTCTGCCGGATGGCCGATGAACGCCTCGTCGAGGGCCGCAATAAACTGCTCGGCTTCATCAGCGGCGAGCGGGCCGCGTCCGTGTTCGATCTGGCCGCCGAACTCCAGGCCTGTGCCTCGATTCCGGCGGCCGCCGAGGAGGACGCGGCGGATGATGGTCGCGAGCAATCGCGGGATCGCCTGTTGCTGCTGATGCAGATGCTCTCGCTGGCCCTGCGCGATCTGGCCGCGCTTTCCGGCGGAGCCGGGGATGTCCTGCTCTTCAACTCCGACCGCCGGGAGTCGCTCTCGAAGCGGGCCGACAGTCTCTCACCCGAGGCCGTCCTGGACGCCCTGGAGCGCATCGAACGGACCTGCCTCCATCTGCGGCGCAACATGGACGCGGGGCTGGCGCTCGAAGTCGGGCTCCAGGGAGTGGCCGAAGCGCTCGCGCGCCGCTGACCTGACTCCTCCACCCGTTCACGAACTCGTTCGGCCTAGAGGCTCGGTTCGCGGGTGCCGCAGTGGTCGAAGGCCTCGCGGAAGGAAAAGCCGTGCTTGAACTGCTCCGGACTGTCGGAGTCCTGCTTGTTCAAGAGGCCCTTGTCCACCAGGTTGAAGACGACCTCGCCGAAGTCTTCGGTGCGGTAGATGCCCATCGACTCCAGCACCACCCGGGCCAGGGGTCCATACTGGCTGATGGCGAATTCTCGAACTCCCTCGAGCAACTCGTCCACCGTCAGGTGGCGGCCCTCTCCGCGCCGGCGGTGCTTGCCGAGGCGCAGCATGGTGAAATCGAGCGCCTCGAAGACGAAGTGATAGGCGCTCTGTCCGAACTGGGGCTTCTCGCGGACCAGCTCGCGGATCTTGATGTCGACAGCACTCTGACTCGCCATGGTCGACTCCCATCCGTCGGGCCAGGCGCCCGGCGTTTTCGGCAGTCTTCCTATCGACTGGAGTCGCTCGCCGACTGAAGCGGATTGTCCCGAAATGACGTCGGTTCAGGCGGCGGTCAGCGGTTGATGTTGATGCGAACTTCTTCCTGTTCGGCTTCCGGATCGGGCTCATGACCCGTGATGCCGGCGAAGCGAGCGAACTGGGGAATCGATGCCGCGTCTGCTCCGATGGACTTCAGCAATTCGACGATGGCCAGCTGAAGCTGGGAATCCTCCTGATAGTCGCCCAGGAAGTTGTTGCCCGGGAACGGCTTCTTGCGCAGGTCGGCCACGCGCGCCCGCAGGAACAGGCGGATGTAGCGCCGGATCTCGTTCTGATCGATGTGCGTGTCGAGCGCGGCGTAGAAGGAATCGAATCCCGGATAGCGGCTCGTGTCGAAGCCGTCGCCTTCAGAAAGCTCGACGAACAGTCCGTGATTCGCATCGCGCTGCTGGTCCTGCTCCTGCTTGGCCGCCGTCAGGCTCTCCAGATCCATGCCGTCGTACAGCGACTTCCAGTGGTCGTACAGGAGCGGGCCGACGTCGTGGTCGTCCAGGACCTGCTCGCGCTCCGCTTCATTCGCCGCTTGAGTCAGCACCTCGTGGATGGTCTCCGCCGAGTGCCGGCTCTTGAAGTACATCTCCAGGTAGTCGGTGAACACCCTGCGCTCGCCCAGGCTGGAGAGCTCCTCCTCCTTCCAGGGAGCGGTCAACTCCAGCTCGATCTCCAGGTCCGGCCGTACCCCGCCTTCCTTCGTCACGCGGCCGTCGCCGTCGACCAGGGTATGGATCGAGCGGCCGTCCGGCAGGTAGTAGAGCTGGGTGGTCAGCTTGAACATGGCGCTGTAGTCGAACTTGCCGTTGCCGTTCTCGTCGGTGTAGTCCTCGTCGGGATCCCAGATCCCGTTGCGGTTGACGTCCCGGTACGGTTCGCTCTGGCGCGAGTCCAGCGGGAACGGATTCTGCACCGATCCCTTGCCGAAGGTCTTGGCACCGATCAGGCTGGCGCGGCCGTAATGCTTGAGGGCGCCGGCCACGATCTCCGAAGCCGAGGCGCTCCGTTCGTTGATCAGGATCACCAGCGGTTCCTCGCGCTTGCGGGACGCCGGATCGGTCTTGTACTCGCGCCGCTCGGCCGCACCGGAGCGGCCCTCGGTGTAGACCACCATCTGATTGGGGCCGACGAACTCCCCGACCATCTTGATCGCTTCGCGCAGGTAGCCGCCCGGGTTGTAACGCAGGTCCAGGACGAACGCCCGGGCGCCCTGCCGGGTCAGGTCATCCAGCGCTTCCTGCAACTCGGCGTGGGTCGTGTTGCCGAAGGTCTCGGCCTCGATGTAGCCGATGTCGCCCGGGAACAGCTCCCACTTGACCGACGGAATGTTGATCGTCTCGCGCACGATGGTGAATTTCTTCGGCTCGCGCCAGCCGTTGCGCATCACCTCCACCACGACTTCCGTGCCCGGCTTGTCCTTGAGCCGGTCGATCACGTCCTGCTGCGGTTGATTGTACGTTTCCCAGCCGTCGACCGAGATGATCTGATCGTCGGAACGCAAGCCGACCTTGTAGGCCGGGCCGGAGTAGATCGGACGCGTGATCGTGAAGAAGCCGCCGATGGTGTTGACGTAGGCGCCGATGCCGGCGTAGTTGCGCTGGAGATCCAGCAGCCACTTCTGGTACTCATCGGCGCTGAAGTAAGTCGAGTGCCGATCCAACGAGGCCAGCATGCCCTTGGCCGCGGCGGTCAGCAGTTCCTCCTGGCCTCCGTCTTCCTGGTAGCGCTCGCCGTAGATGTGCTCGGCCTTGATCAGGTCCATGATCTCGCGCAGCACGTTGAAGGGGTCGTCTGCCTTTGGCGGCTGATCGTTATCACTCTCCTGGAGCACCCGGCGCGTCTCGCGGTTCTCCCAGTAGCGGATGATCTTCTCGTTCTGCAGATAGGCCCGGGCCAGACGTCCCTCGAGGGTCGGCTCGTGTTCGATCTCGAGCAGCACGGGGCGCGCCCGGTTGAAGTCCCGGATCTCGGCCAGGGCCAGGGCGCCCTTGACGCGGAAGGCGCGTTCCTCGGAGCCCAAGAGCTGCTGCAATTCGCTGCGGGCCCGCTTGCGATGCGCTGCATCGCCGACTTCATAGAGCGTCTTGGCCAGCGCGACCTTGATGTCCGGGTCGTAGGCCCGGTCGAGGTAATCAGAGAGGCCTTCCTGCAGCACCTGCTCCCTGGGCAACAGCCCGATCAGGTCCAGGGCCGCGATGCGCACCGGCGAGTCCTGGTCCGGTCCGGCCAGCTCGAGCAGCTGCCTCGAGGCGGAATCGGCCGCCTCGAGTTCGATCAGGGCGCGCAGGCAGCCCAGCCGGACCCATGGATCCTCGACCTCATTGAGAGTGGCCCGGAGAGCCGGGATCGCGGCGTCGCCAATCTCGCGCAGCGACTCGGCGGCCGCATAGACGGTGCCCGGGTTGCCCGAGCTCATCTCGCTGATGGCTTCTTCGATCTGTTCCGCCAGGCTGCCGTCCTCCGTGCCCTGGGCCCCGACGGCCTGGACGGCTTGGACCGGCGCCGCCGCCGCGCAGACCAGCGTCCACAGAAGCAGAGTGCGCACGGCGACGGTCTCGTTCAGTAGCTTCAAGTGAGGCTTCAAGGGGCCAGTCTCCAGAGTGCAGTCAGTGACAGGAATGCGTCAGCCATTCAGCTCAGATCGTCCAGCGGATCGCATCGCCTTGAGCAGCAGAACGCGGTCAGGGATGATACTACGCGAGCTCCCGGATCGGCAGCCCAAAAAGAACCGGAGCGAGTCGGGCTCTGGTATCATCGTGCTCATGGCTGAATCATCCGATCGTCCGCCGGCGCACGCGCGCGGGTCGGAATTGACCCATCTCGATGCACAAGGCGCGGCCCGAATGGTCGACGTCACCGGAAAGTCGGTGACGTCACGGACAGCCCTAGCCCGCGGCGTGGTCCGGCTCAAGGCGGAAACTCTCCAGAGCGCTCTTGATGGAAACGTGAAGAAGGGAGCAGTGTTTGAAGTGGCACGCGTGGCCGGCATCCAGGCCGCCAAGCGGACGTCCGACTGGATTCCGTTGTGCCATCCGATTCCGGTCACTTCGATCCGGATTGACTTCGAACCGCGGGCAGGTGGTGAGATCATCATCACGGCTGAGGCCACGGCCGCCGACCGTACCGGCGTCGAGATGGAAGCGCTGGTCGCGGTCTCGGCCGCGGCGCTGACCATCTACGACATGCTGAAGGGGATCGAACGGGGGATCGTGATCAGCGACATCCGGTTGGACGAAAAGCACGGCGGCCAGTCGGGCAGCTACCGCCGTGAGGCGCCGCTCCCGGGGCGCGAGGAGTGAGCGCCGGGCCGGCTGGCTCGCGGGAGGCCGCGCTGATCATCGTCTCCGACCGCGCGGCCCGCGGCGAACGGCCCGACCAGACCGCGCCGCTCCTTTCGGAACTGCTGGCCTCCCGTTCGATCGATGTCGGCGACCGGGTGGTGGTGGTCCCGGACGAGCGCGCGGAGATCGCAGCGGCCATCCGGAGCGCGTCCCGGATGTCGGCTCTGATCTTGACCAGCGGCGGCACGGGAATCGGTCCCCGGGACGTGACGCCGGAGGCGACCCGGGAGGTTCTCGAGCGCGAGATTCCCGGCTTGTCGGAGGGCATGCGCGCGGCGAGCCGGGCCGCCACGCCCACCGCCGACCTCTCGCGGGCTGTGGCCGGCACGGTGGGCCGTTGCCTGGTGGTCAATCTTCCCGGGTCGCCCCGCGGCGCCCGGGAGTGCCTCCAGGCGATCCTGCCCCAGATCGCGCATGCCCTGAAGCTGCTCTCTGGGACCGCGCTCGACTGCCAGCAGGATCTGGCCGGAGAGCGGGCCGGCGACGAGGACTCCCGGTGAACAAGCAGGTGGCCCTGGTCGGGGCCACCGGCCTGGTCGGCCGGGAGCTGCTGTGCCTGCTGGAGGGGCGCGAGTTCCCGGTGGCTCGGCTGGCGTTGTTCGGCTCACCCCGACAACCGGACCGCCGGCTGCTCTTCCGGTCGGAGCCGCTGCCCGTTCGGCCGCTTTCGCCGGGCTGTTTTCGAGGCATCGAACTGGCCTTCTTCGCCACGCCCGCGGCGGTCGCCGAGACCTGGGTTCCGGAAGCCCGTGGAGCCGGCAGCCTGGTGATCGACCACTCGAGCGCCTACCGCTCCGATCCCGAGGTGCCGCTGGTGGTTCCCGAAGTCAACGGTGAAACACTCTCGAATCACCAGGGGCTGGTGGCCAACCCGAATTGCTCCACCATCCTGCTGGTGCTGGTCCTCGCGCCCCTCCATCGAATGGCCTCCCTCCGGCAGGTCGTGGTAGCTACCTACCAGGCGGTCTCCGGCGCTGGCCAGGCCGCCGTCCTGGAACTGGAAAAGCAGCTGCTCGACCGCCGTACCCCCCGCCGTGCCCCCCGCCGTGACCATGGTGAAGCGAGGCCCGCTGAAGAGCCGATCGGCGGCGTGTTCGAACAGGAGATCGCGCTCAACCTGATTCCGGCCATCGGACCGGGCCAGCCTTCCCAGTTCACCGGCGAGGAACGGAAGATCCAGGATGAGTCGCGCCGCATCCTGAACCTGGGAAACCTGGCGATCTCGGCGACGTGCGTGCGCGTGCCCGTCCTGCGGGTCCACTCGGAGGCGGTGCATGTGGGCCTTTCACGCCCCGTTTCGATCGAGCGCGTTCGCCGGGAGCTGTCCCGGGCGCCGGGGCTCTCGGTCTTGGACGATCCGGCTCTCGGGCTGTATCCCACGCCGCGGCGGGCCGAAGGCCTCGATCAGGTTCTGGTGGGGCGCATCCGGCAAGATCCCGCGCTGGACCCCGGCGTGGCCCTGTTCCTGTCCGGGGATCAGCTCCGCAAGGGAGCCGCGCTGAACGCCGTTCAGATCGCCGAAATGGCGTTTGCTTGACACGCACGGCTCGCTGACGGAGAATGCCGCGCTTTTCGTGCTCGCTCACGCCGATCGTGCTGCCGACGCCTGCGACATTTTCGGGAGAAACCAGTTGGTTCGCATCTCGACCAATCAGTTCAAGACCGGGATCACCATCAATCACGAAGGCAATCTGTTCGACGTCGTGGAATTCCAGTTCGTGAAACCGGGCAAGGGCTCGGCATTCGTGCGCACCCGCCTGAAGAATATCCGCACCGGCAAGGTGCTCGAGCACACCTTCGACTCCAAGGCCACGATCGAGCAGGTCAGTGTCCAGAAGGTCGACATGGAGTATCTCTACCGCGATGGGGAGCAGTGGATTTTCATGGACCCCGAGTCGTTCGACCAGATCCCGGTGGACAAGTCGAAGCTCGAGGGGCTTCTGCCGCTCCTCAAGGAGAACACCCGCTGCCTGTTCAAGACCGTGGGTGACGAGATCATCTCGATCAACCTCCCTGATTTCGTGGAGCTGGAGGTGGTCGAGACCGATCCCTACATCAAAGGCTCCACAGCCACCGGCGGGCCCAAGCCGGCGAGGCTGGAGACAGGCGCGACGGTCAATGTCCCGGTCTTCGTGGAAACCGGTGACCGCATCCGGGTCGACACCAGAACCAACGAATACGTGGAGCGGGTGTGAAGAAAAAAAGCAAGGCCAGGCGGACCCGGAGCCCTGACGCATCCCGGGTCACGAAGAAGACATCCACGACGTCCAGAACCTCCAAAGCGTCCAAGGCTTCCAGGTCGCGGGGGTCGCGGGGGTCGTCGGGCAGGTCCGGACCGGTTGCCAGGGATGACCTCGACATCCCGTCGATCGAGCGGCTGATCCAGCTGATGACCGACAACGATCTCCTGGAGGTCGAGGTGCGTAACGGGCCTGACCGAAGCGTCCGGCTCAGCCGGCGGGCGCCCGACGCGGCGCCCGTCGTGATCTCGGGACATGCGCCGGCGGCGTACGGAGCGCAGCGAGCGGCGGCCGAAACCGTCGGGCCTCCGGCGCCGCCCGAGGGAGCGGATCGGCTCGGAGGCGACGTGCTGGAATTCGTCTCTCCCATGGTGGGCACCTTCTACCGGGCGCCCACGCCGGAATCGGCGCCCTACGTGATGGCCGGAGATCGGGTCAACAGCGAGAGCGTTCTCTGCATCATCGAGGCCATGAAGGTCATGAACGAGATCAAGGCCGAGGTGGAGGGAGAGATCATCGATATTCTCGTGGAGAACGGCGAGGCGGTCGAATTCGGCCAACCTCTCTTCCTGATCCGGAAACCGGGTTGAGCCCTCGGGCGCTGCATGTTCAAACGCATCCTGATCGCCAATCGCGGGGAGATCGCCCTGCGCTGCATCCGCGCCTGCCGCGAACTCGATGTCGAGTCCGTGGCGGTCTACTCCGAGGCGGATTCCAACGCCATCTATCTGCGCCAGGCGGATGAGACCATCTGCATCGGCCCGGCCCGCTCCTCCCAGTCGTATCTGGACATTCCCCGCATCATCAGCGCCGCCGAGATCGCGGACGTGGACGCGATCCACCCAGGCTACGGGTTTCTCTCGGAAAACTCCCATTTTGCAGAGGTCTGCGAGTCCTGCGGGATCACCTTCATCGGCCCCACTCCAAAGACCATCGATCTGGTGGGCAACAAGTCGCAGGCCAAGATCACGGCCCGCGAAGCCGACGTGCCCGTGATCCCGGGCTCCGCCGCGGTGGTGGAGTCGGAGGGCGCGGCCATCGAGGAGGCGCATCGCATCGGCTACCCGGTGCTGGTCAAGGCGTCCTCCGGCGGCGGCGGCCGGGGCATGCGCATCGCGCGCAACGACGTTTCGCTGGTCAATGGTTTCCTGGCAGCGCGGGCCGAGGCCGAGGCGGCCTTCGGTGATTCGTCGGTCTACCTGGAGAAGCTGATCCCCAATCCGCGCCATGTGGAGATCCAGATCCTGGCCGACAATCACGGCAACATGGTGCATCTGGGGGAGCGCGACTGTTCGCTGCAGCGGCGGCATCAGAAGGTGCTGGAGGAGGCGCCCTCGCCCGCGCTCGACGAAAAGCTGCGCGCCAAGATGGGCGAGGCGGCCAAGCGCCTCTGCAAGGCGGCGGGCTACACGAACGCGGGCACGGTCGAGTTCCTGGTGGACAGCGACCTCAACTTCTACTTCATGGAGTTGAACGCGCGCGTTCAGGTCGAGCACCCGGTGACCGAGATGGTCACGGGGATCGACATCGTGAAGGAACAGATTCGGATCGCCGCCGGGGAGCGGCTTTCCATGCGCCAGAAGGACGTGAAGATCCGCGGGCACGCCATCGAGTGCCGCATCAACGCGGAGAATCCGGACGACGACTTCCGGCCCAGCCCCGGGCGCATCCACGGCTACTTCGTTCCCGGCGGCGCCCACGTTCGGGTCGACTCCCACGTCTATGCAGGCTACGACATCCCGCCGCATTACGACTCGCTGATCGCCAAGCTGGTGGTCTGGGGCGTGGACCGGGAAGAGGCGATGGGCCGGATGAGGCGCGCGCTGGCGGAATACGTGATCGAGGGAATCCACACGACGATTCCTCTCCACCGGCAGATCCTCAGGCATCCCAAGTTTGTTGAAGGCGCGGTGGATACATCCTTCATCGAGACCTACATGATCCGGAAGTAGCATCGTGCCGCGAGTTGTGTAGGCTGAATCCATGAACGCGACCTGGCGAATCGTTTCCCTGCTGACGGCGATCGTCAACCGTGTGATCGTTCTGTGCCTGGCGGGCGGGGTGATCTTCGAGTTGGTCCGCGACGTCGAGCCGGGGGAGCCCGGCGCGTTCTCCCCCTTTTCATGGATCGAGGCCTGGGTGCTGGCCGAGCCGATGCTGGCCATCACGGCCGCCGTCGTGCTGCTGATTCTGAACCTGAACGTGGTCCAGTTCTCGATCTACTCGCTTTCGACCACTCCCGACGCCGCCTTCATCACCTCTCGGACTCAAGGTGGCCGGTCGCGCATCGCGCTGTCCGCGATTCAGCGCGCGCTCAGGATTTCGGCGGCGCAGCTGGCCGAGATCACCCGAGCGCGCGTTCGCGTGCAGCGGATCGGCAAGCACCGTTTTCGGGTGCATGTCCGCTATCGGGTCCGGGACGTGAAAAATGCCGCTTCCGCGGCGGAGCACCTGCGCCTGGTCCTGAAGAAACGGTTCTCCGAGCTGGTCATCCTCGACCCCAAGGACAAGGTCGAGTTCGATCTCGATCTGGCCGGCATCGTGCGCTCCGGCAGGCGGCCGCCCGTTCCGAAGCAGCTGCCCGCGCCGCCCGACGTGGAGTTGGGCGAGTCGTTCCGGGGGCCGGTGTATCCCGTCGAGGGAGAGGTCAGCTGAATTTCGGGCAGCCTGCCTTCGCGCATCCAACGCACGTAGCCGCGCCACCAGCCCTTCATCGACCCGGCCATCGCCCTTGTCCCGCTGCCCCCCGATTCCTTAATCTGTTCCCGCCGACCAGCGCCGAACCTGGAGATCCATCAACGTGCTGCCGATCGCCCTGCTCGCTTGCCTGACGGTACCGGTGCCCGCGGACGAGATGCCGCCCGATTCCATCGCCGTCCTGACCCGGCTGGCCGATCCGGTCGCCATGCTGGATGGGGAAGCCCAGGCGGAGAAGATGCTGTTCCACTGGGAGAAGACCGTCTACCTGCGGCGGGGGGATGGCGTCCGCCAGGGGGTGGCGGGTATCGCGGAGGTGCTGTTTCTCGACGACCAGTCCGAGATTCGCCTGTTCGGCGAGTGCCAGATGACGCTGGCGTCGAGCCAGGCGGACGAAAGGGTCATCCAATTCCGGGATCTGGCGCGCTCGGTGATCAAGTTGAAGAGCGTTCGAACTCGTCTGGAACTGCCGGACGGCACCTCCGTGACCGGCCAGAACACCTCGTTGCGTCTGGGCCAGGATGAAATGGGGCGGGTCTGGGTGATCCGGAACGCAGGCCCGACCGGTGTGGTCGTGGCGGGCCCGGTCGTGCCGGTGTTGGATTCCATGGTGGATGCGGGGCAGCAGGTGAAGATCCCGATCAACAGGGAATCCAGGCCGGAACTCTCCGAATCGGACGCCGTGAGCCAGGATCGATTCGAAGGCCGCCTGATTTATTTGGGTCCTGGAGTCGAAGCGACGAAAACAGACACGGATCTGATCTTGACAGGCGAGGGCCTGGCTCGGGTGGGCGGAGCGCGCGTGCGCCTGCCGCCCGGCGGACGCCGGATCCGAATGTGGCGCGCCCGCCCCTGACGCGCCCGCACGCACGCCCGAATGCACTGCCCGCATGCACTGGAGTTGACGAAACCATGCCACGAGCGTTGGTGACCGGCGGAGCAGGCTTCCTCGGGTCGCACCTTTGCGATCGCCTGCTGGCGGACGGCTACGAGGTGATCGCCATGGACAATCTCCTGACGGGAGATCTGGCCAATGTCGAACACCTGTTCTCCAATCGAAAGTTTCACTTCGTCAAGTACGACGTGACCAACTTCATCTACGTGGAAGGGCCGATCGATCAGATCTTCCACTTCGCTTCGCCGGCCAGTCCGATCGACTACCTGGAATATCCGATCCAGACCTTGAAGGTCGGTTCGCTGGGCACGCACAAGGCGCTGGGGCTGGCCAAGGCCAAGGGAGCCAGTTTTCTCCTGGCCTCGACCTCCGAGTGTTACGGCGACCCGCTGGTGCACCCTCAGACGGAGTCGTACTGGGGGAACGTGAATCCGGTCGGCCCGCGCGGGGTCTACGACGAGGCCAAGCGTTTCGCCGAGGCGATGACCATGGCCTATCATCGCTACCACCAGGTCGACACGCACATCGTGCGGATCTTCAACACCTACGGCCCGCGCATGCGCCTGAACGACGGGCGGGCGCTGCCGACCTTCATGCTGCAGGGGCTGCGCGGCGATCCGATCACCGTGTTCGGCGATGGGTCGCAGACGCGTTCGTTCTGCTATGTTTCCGATCTGATCGACGGCATCGCGCGGCTCTCGCGCTCGAGTGAAGCCTTCCCGGTCAACATCGGCAATCCGCACGAGATCACCATCATGGAGTTCGCGAGGAAGGTGGTCGAGCTGACCGGATCGCACAGCGAGATCTCCTACAAACCTTTGCCGGAGGACGATCCCAAGACCCGCCAGCCGGACATCACCCGGGCCCGGGAGCTGCTCGGCTGGGAGCCCCGGGTCGAACTGGATGAGGGGCTTCAGCGGACGCTGAGCTTCTTCCAGGAGCGCGCCGCCAGGCTCGAGGGCAGGGGGTCGTGATCGACTGATGTGCGGCATCTTCGGCAGCGCCGCGCGGCGGGACGTCGCCGGCCTGATCGTCAACGGGCTGCGGCATCTGGAGTACCGCGGGTACGACTCCGCGGGGCTGGCGATGCTCGATGGCGGCACCCTCCAGGTCGTGCGCCGCGAGGGCCGCATCGACAACCTGGCCGCCGCCGTGGCGACCGCCGGACTGAAGGGCGAGACCGGCATCGGACACACGCGCTGGGCGACCCACGGCGCGCCGTCGGAACGAAACGCGCATCCCCATCGCGACCAAAGCGGCAATCTGGCGGTCATTCACAACGGCATCATCGAGAATCACGAAGTCCTGCGCGCCCGGCTGGCCGGTCGCGGACACCGCTTCGACTCCGACACCGATTCGGAGGTGCTGCCGCACCTGATCGAGGATCTACTCGAAGGGGGAGCGCGCGACCTGAAGGAAGCCGTCGCGTTGGCCCTGCGGGAGATCGTCGGCACGTACGCCTTCGTGGTGCTGGACCGCGGCCGTCCGGGGGTGCTGGTCGGCGGCCGGCGGGACTCCCCGCTGGTGGTCGGTCTGGGAGCGCGGGAGAACTACCTCGCGTCGGACGTGTCGGCGCTGCTCGAGTTGACGCGCGAAGTCGTCTACCTCGGCAACGGGGAGGTGGTCGAGATCACTCCGGAGCAGGTCGTCGTGCTCGATCAGAGCGGCCGGCCGCGCGCGCTCGAGGTGGCGCGAATCGAATGGGACGCGGAATCGGCCGCCAAGGGCGCCTGCCGCCACTTCATGCAGAAGGAAATCGATGAGCAACCGGCGGCGGTCTCCCGGACGCTCGAGCGCCATCTTTGCGGAGAGGACGAGGCACGGATCCTGGCCTCGCTGGCTCCGCTCGAGCAGGCGCTGCGCTCGATCGAGCGCTTGAACATCGTGGCCTGCGGCACGAGCTGGCACGCCGGACTGGTGGGCAAGTTCCTGATCGAACAGATGGCCGGTCTGCCGGTCGAGGTCGACTACGCTTCCGAGTTCCGCTATCGCGATCCGATCCTCGACGAACGGCACCTGTTGGTGGCGATCTCGCAGTCGGGCGAGACGCTCGACACGCTCGCCGCGGTTCGTGAGGCGAAGCAGTCGGGCGCCCGGCTGCTGTCGATCGTCAACGTCCAGGGTTCCTCCCTGCTGAGAGAGTCGGACGCCGCGGTGTTGACCGATGCCGGGCCCGAGATCGGCGTGGCCTCCACCAAGGCCTTCACCACGCAGCTCGTGGCGATCGAGCTGCTGGCCCTGAAGCTGGCGGCGCTGCGGGGCCGCTTGACGGGCGCTCGGCTGCAGGAAAAGGTGGCGGGCCTGCGCCGGCTGCCGGTGCTCATGGAGCGCTGCCTGTCGGCCACTGGCGAGGTCAAAAAGGCCGCCGAGACCTACTGCCGGGCCTCCGACTTCCTGTTTCTGGGCCGCGGAGTGAATTATCCGATCGCTCTCGAGGGCGCGCTCAAGCTCAAGGAGATCTCCTATGTGCACGCCGAGGGGTATCCGGCGGGCGAGATGAAGCACGGCCCGATCGCCCTGATCGATCGGTCTCTCCCGGTCGTGGTGATCGCCACTCCGGGGCGAGTTTATGAAAAGGTGCTCTCCAACATGGAGGAGGTGCGCGCCCGGGGAGGTAGGATCATCGCCGTCGCGGCCGCGGGCGACCAGCAGGTGGCCCGGCTCGCGGACACGGTGCTGCCGGTGCCGGTCGTCGAAGAGGCCTTGTCGCCCCTGATCAACGTGATACCGCTCCAGAGGCTGGCCTACTGGATCGCCGATCTGCGCGGTTGCGACATCGACAAACCCAGGAATCTGGCCAAGAGTGTGACGGTGGAGTGATGCAGCAGACGGACCATCTGGCCGAACTGAAGGCCCGCGCGGCGGGCGACGAGTTCACCGCGGCGGTCATCGGTCTGGGCTACGTGGGCCTGCCGCTGGCGATCCGGTTCGTCGAGGCCGGCTACCGGGTGCTGGGCATCGACCTGGACCGGGCCAAGCTGAACGCGCTCGAGCGGGGCGAGTCGTACGTCGACGACGTCCCGGAGGGCAAGGTCGCCGCGGCGATCGAGAACGGCCGTCTGATTCCGACTGACCAGCTCGAACGCGTCGCCGAGGCCGGCTCGATCTCGATCTGCGTGCCCACGCCGCTCTCCAAGTTTCGCGAGCCGGACCTGGCGGCGCTGGTGTCGGTCGGCCAGCGGCTCGGCGGCTGCCTGCGCAAGGCGCAGCTGGTGGTGCTTGAGAGCACGACCTATCCCGGGACTACCGAGGAGATGCTGCTGCCGCTGCTCGAACGCGACGACCTGAAAGTGGGGCGGGACTTCTTCCTGGCCTTCTCGCCGGAACGCATCGATCCGGGGCGGACCGATTTCACGGTCGGCAACACTCCGCGGGTGATCGGCGGCGTGACGCCGGCCTGCACCGAGGCCGCCATTGCGGTCTATTCCCGGGCGATCGAGCAGATCGTGCCGGTCTCCTCGTCGCGCTGCGCCGAAATGGTCAAGATGCTCGAAAACACCTTCCGTTCGGTGAACATCGGACTGGTCAACGAGATCGCGATCATGTGCGACCGGCTGGACATTCCGGTGTTCGAGGTGATCGAGGCCGCGGCCAGCAAGCCGTTCGGCTTCATGCCGTTCCTGCCGGGGCCGGGGTTGGGAGGACACTGCATTCCGATCGATCCACTGTATCTCTCCTGGAAGATGCGCACGCTCGACTACCGGGCGCGCTTCATCGAGCTGGCCGAGGAGGTCAACCGGTCCATGCCGGACTACGTGGTCGCCAAGGTCTTCGAGGCGCTGAACCGCCACCGCAAGTCGGTCAACGGCGCCCGGATCCTGATCCTCGGGGTGGCCTACAAACGGGACATCGACGACGTGCGGGAGTCGCCGGCGGCGGACGTGATTCGGGGGCTGAGCGCGCGCGGGGCGGAACTCTGCTACCACGATCCCCATGTTCCGGAGCTGCACGTGCATTCGCTCGATCTGACCTCGGTCCCGTTGACCGACGAGCTGCTCCAGGGGCTCGATTGCGCGGTGATCGTCACCGATCATTCGAAGGTCGACTATCGGCGCGTGGTCTCGACCGTTTCCGTGGTCGTCGACGCCCGGAATGCGACCGCCGGCTTCCGGGACCTCGGCGACGTGATCACGATTTGAAGGGCCCGCGGCAACCAACGACGTGGAAAGAGCCTTGAAGGAGCAGTTTGGATGACGAGCATCTTGGTGACCGGAGCCGCCGGTTTCATCGGATCGACGCTCGCGGAGGCGTTGCTGGATCGGGGCGACCAGGTGGTCGGGCTGGACAACTTCCACCCGTTCTACGACCCGCGCATCAAGCGCCGGAACCTCGAGTCGCTGCTGGACAGCGACGGCTTCGAATTCCAGGAGGGGGACCTGCGCAACCCGGACGACCTGAAACGGTTGTTCGCCGGTCAGCGGATCGATGCGGTGGTGCACCTGGCCGCCATGGCGGGGGTGCGGCCGTCGATCGCGGATCCCCTGCTGTACGCCGACGTCAATCTGACCGGCACCATGCGGTTGCTCGAGGCCATGCGCGAGGCCGGTGTTCGCCGGCTGGCCTTCGGATCGTCGTCGTCGGTCTACGGCGGCAGCCGGGAGACTCCCTTCCGCGAGGATCAGTCCGCGGATCGGCCGGTCTCGCCCTACGCCGCGACCAAGCGGGCCGGCGAGCTGCTGTGCCACGGCTACCACCACTTGTTCGGCTTCGACGTCTCCTGCCTGCGCTTCTTCACCGTCTATGGGCCGCGCCAGCGGCCGGAGATGGCGATTCACAAGTTCACCCGGATGATCTCGCGCGGTCAGGCGCTGCCTTTTTTCGGCGATGGCTCCTCGAGCCGCGATTACACCTACGTCACTGACATCGTCGACGGCGTGATCCGCAGCCTGGACCGGCTGGAGGGTTTTGAAGTTTACAATTTGGGTGGGTCGCAGACGACCTCGCTCAAACGGCTGGTCGAGCTGATCGCCGAACGGGTCGGCCGCGAGGCGATCCTGGATCGCAAGCCGGATCAACCGGGCGACGTGCCGGTCACCTACGCGGACGTGAGCAAGGCGAGGGAGCGCCTCGAGTACCGCCCGCGGGTCTCGATCGAGCAGGGTCTGGATCGATTCGTGGACTGGTACCGCGGGTCGGCGATCGCCTTGGAGGAACGTTGAGCAAGGACGCGCATCGGATCCTGACGGTCGTCGGCGCCCGGCCCAACTTCATGAAAGTCGGGCCGATCCTGGCGGCGCTGTCCTCGCGCTCCGGGATCATGCCGGTACTGCTGCATACCGGTCAGCATTACGACGAGCGCATGTCCGACCTGTTCTTTCGCGATCTCGGCCTGCCCCGACCGGACGTGAACCTGGAGGTCGGATCGGGCAGCCACGCGGTCCAGACCGGCGAGGTGATGGTGCGTTTCGAGCGCTACCTGCTGGAACAGTCCTCGCCGCCCTCGTTCGTCGTCGTGGTGGGCGACGTCAACTCGACCCTGGCCTGTTCCCTGGTGGCGGCCAAGGCGGGCATTCCGCTGGCGCACGTGGAAGCGGGGCTG
>Ga0326597_10003201_pt1 | contig 23809 bp, 23 predicted proteins | sample RVTome_12_FD_203789 | JGI IMG/M metagenome (GOLD analysis project Ga0326597, IMG submission 203789) | Soil microbial communities from uranium-contaminated site in the Upper Colorado River Basin, Wyoming, United States - RVT100D185 | ecosystem: Environmental > Terrestrial > Soil > Contaminated >... | reverse complement strand
GTCGGTACGGGCGGACCGCCGGCCAGCAGGTCGAGGCTCAGGAATCCGCGCTCGGAGCCGCGCGCAAACGCCACGACGAGGTAGTCGTCGGCCGTTACGGCGAGCGCGAGATAGATCTCAATCGGTACGGTCTCGACGCTCCGCACCGGCTCGAAGTCGAGCCGCGCCCGTTCTCGCTCGTCCTCGCAATCCGCGGGGACGGCCGGCCAGAAGGTGCCTTCGCGCCGGCTGCCTGCGGGCCGGATCACAAGCGTCTGCCGATCGTCGCCGATGCGGTACACGTTGCCGTACCGGTCGGCGGATGCACACCGGCGTGCGTCGAGCTGCAGCGGCGCCTCGCTCGGCGTGGCTGGCAGCGAGATGGTGAGCGGCTGGATGCCGATTTCTCGGCGCCGCGCATCCCACGCCGGCAAGTCGGCGGGCAACTCGACTGGCGGACTCGTCAACGTGGCGTCCCACCACGACGCCAGCGTCCGCGCCTGATCGCCATCGCCGTCCAGACAGCGGCCCCAGTCGTCGCGGCCGAGCAGCAATTCAAAACGCGACCCGTTGACGTTCATCAGCAGCTCTCCGGAACGACAGGAACCGGCAGCAGTTGCGCGGTCGCCTGGTCGACGCCTTCGCTCTGCTCGCCGCGCAGCGCGTCGATCGAGATCGGATCGCCGGCAACGACCGAAATGCCCAGCACGCGCGGCAGCTCGAGCGCCGTCATCTCGACTGCCTCGCTCGCTCCACGGGTGCCTTCGGCGAGCAGGACGTCGGCTACCGCGGTGACGCCAGGCACGCGCGCGACTTCCGCCAGAAGCACGCGGCTCGAGACCGCGGTGCGCAGCGGCCACCCGCGCGCGGGATCGGTCGAACGCGGTGTGAAGAGCGGCATCGCGCGTGGGTCACACCCGGCCGGACCGATCGGCGACAGCAGCGCCCGCAGGCGCGTCTTGACGTTTTCAACGACCTCCGCGATCGAGAGGCCCGTGGCGACCTCGACGCCGACCGAGATCCAGATTCCCTTGTAGGCGGCGCCGCGGATGACGAGCTCCGTGGTAACCAGGCGGCGCGGATCCAGGTAGCGGCACAGCGCGTTCAAGAACAGCCGATTCGCACGTGGGGCGTCGGGTTGCTCGGGATCGAACGATGGGATCGCCATGATCGTCACGACCCCGGGCGCGCTGCCCGGTTCGCTCGGGCCCAGGTCCGGGTGGAAGGCGGGGAGGACTTCGATGCGGCCGATCTGCACGCCCGGCGTGCGGCACGCGATCGATTCGAAGTCGTCGACGCTCACCAGCCGATCGCGATGCTGCAGGAACCGCTTGATCTGTTTCTCGCCGGCCGCCACGGTCTCGGCATCGGCGCCGCCCCACGTCTGGACCGGGTTCGAAACGACAAATCCCGACGGCAGCTGCGGGGCGCTGTTGATCGCTCCCTGGGCGACGTTGCCGGCGGCGCCCTGACAGAAGTCGTAGCTTGCGAAGACTCGCGCTTCCAGCGGCAGCCGCCGCCCGCGCAGCCCGTCGCCGAAGCGCAAGACACCGGCCTCCGCGTCGAGCTCGAAGACATCGGTTCCTTCATTCGCGGAGTCGTCCGGAATCGCGCCCGGCGCAAGGCGCGGGTCGGCGATCGGGACTTCGGGCGGCGCGGCCGCGAGATCGTCGATCTCTTTCCAGAACCGCGGCTGGTCCGTCCCGACGCGCGTGAATACCGAGACCGACCCGGCGAGGACCGGCGCGCGCGCGAGGCGTCGTGTCTGGTCCGGCCGGCCGTCGCCGTCGGCCAGCGGCTCGCCGACCATGTGCTCGATCTGGCGCACTGGCACGGCGTTGATGCCGACCCACGTGATGCGCGCGCGCGCAGCGCCATCGGCCCTCACCCGCAGCCACGTCACGACGCGCGCCGCGAGCTCGGCATCCTCGAGCGCCGGCGGCATATTGCCGACGCCGCTTTCGAGCGGGTCGACGTCGGTCCAGATCCTGAGCTCGTCCGCGCCCGGCAGAACGAGCTGGACGACGCCGGGCTTGGTCAGCAGGTCGACCTCGGTGCGCGGCTCGATCTCGCGGTACTGCGGATTCGGCCGATCAGCGCCGTCGCGCGCGACTCGTCCTCCTTGTGGAACGTTGGGCAGCTCGAAGCGCAGAAGCTTTCCCGCCTGGGCGAGACCGCCGGGCACGAGCCGTGCCGACACCGCGTCGAGCGCGGGGACGATGCCGAGCATCAGTGTCCGCCCTGCCAGCTCCTTACGGATCTCGGCCGCCGACTCTCGTGGACGCGCCAGTAGCGCAATCCATAGCGATCGGTCGACGGTCTCCTGGTTGATGTCCACGCTGTCGATGACGTTGCGATCGAGCGCCACGGTTTCGTAGAGCTGCACGTCGTCGGGAAATTGCGTCTGGAAGGACGCGTACAACAAGCGGTAGTAATCGAGCAGCTCCGAAGACGGAGTGAGCGCGCGCCTGAAGAACACGCGGGCCTCGATCGGCAGCACGTCCACGGCGAACTGCGTCAGGAAGGGGACGGCGCCGGCGCGGACTTCCAGATCAGTCGGGAGAGTCTGGGTTTTCGCCGCGCCGCCTTCGTTGCGGATTGACACGAGTCCCTGCGCGGCGGCCGCAGGGGCGAGGGGAACGCGCAGCAGCTGCAGGAACTTGATTCGCTGGCGCTCAGGCGTCAGGTTGGTCCTGTACAGAATGTTCTCTGTGAGAAACGAGAACAGCTGGACCAGCGTAACGCCCGGGTCGCTCTGATTGAAATTCGTCCACTCGGGTGTGTGGACGTGCGCGCGCGCCAGCGTCTCGTCCACGAGCTGGGCGAAACGGCGGTCGTCGATGACGGGCGGGGCGATCGGCATTGGCGCGGTGTCTCAGGCGGTGGCGATCGGAATGTTGAGGCTGATCCGTTCCCGGGCGGCCGTGGCGACGAGCCGATATGTGATCGTCGCGAGCGCCAGCTCGGCATCGGCGGCGTCGGAGGCGATCTCGACCGACTCCACCTCGATCCGGCGCTCCCAGCTCGCGAGCGCGCCGAGGATGGCGTCCTGAATGCGCGCGTGAGTGGCGGCGTTGTTCGGCTCGAACATGAAGCGGCCGAGACCGGCGCCAAAGTCCGGCACGCCGACGCGCTCGCCCGGGTCGGTCTTGAGCACGACGGCGATCGATTCGCGAATATTCGCTTCGCCCTCGGACCAGACGAGCCGTCCGTCGGCGCCGACGCGGGGCGGGAACGCGATGCCGCGGCCGAAGATGCTGTTCATGACTTGCCCTTGAACCTCGGTAGCGGGAAGCAGAAGATGAAATACGGCAGCCAGCGGAACACCATGTCCAGCAGCGAGACGATGATCATCAACAGGATGAGGGCGCAGATCGTGATAATCGGGATCGAGAGCGAGCAGATCATGCCCATGCTCGACGCGCCGTCGTTGCACGGCCCGCCGGGGCCCATGTCGAGCGCCTTGTGCAGCGGCCAGGGCAGCACCGATCGCACCAGATCGATGAAGCCCAGCCCCTTGGCGCGCTGGACCTGCCCGCAGAGCATGTCCGAGAGCACGAACGCGGTGTTCCTGTTGAACTTCCGCAATCCCGCGGGGCTCGTGTCGAGCGGCAGCGCGACGCGGATCGGCCGCGCGGGCGCGTCGGGATCGAAGAAGCTCGCGAGCTGGAATCGCTGTGTCGGCGCCGACAGCACCGGCGGATGCAGGGGGCCGCAGTCGCGCCGCTGGTAGACGAAACGCACCACGAACCAGCCGGGGTCGCCGACGTTGGCGGCGAGCGCATTCTTCACCTGGAGCGCGAACGGCACCGGAGGCGCATTCGTTTCCTGCGTCGCTTCCAGCGCGCGGCCGACGAGAGCGGTGAGGCGATCGACGTCGTTCGCCTGCGGCGCGAGGTTGGGCGTGGTCAGCGGATCGGCGGCGAATTCGGGACTGCTCGACGTCGCGAGGAGCACGAGATTCGCGAACGGCCCCGCCACCGTCCCCGTTGTGTCGAGCCCGGCCAGCACGAAATGAAACGGCGGCCAGTCGGCGCTGCCGAGGCTCGTGCCGGTGTTCGTGTACGTGAGCTCGGTCCGTTCGAGCGCTTCGCGCACGCCCGGGGCGCGGATCGCCTGCAGCGCGGCCCGAAGCGACAACGCCGGGACGCGGATGTTGGCACTGACATTCGTCGGCTTCAGCGCCATCTGCAGCAGTGCCGGCATCACCGCATTGCCGAGCCAGTCGTAGAGCGCCTTGCGTTGCGGCGGCAACGATGCAGCGCCAGCGCCGTTATTCGCGATCGCGTTCCAGACGTCGTGCAGGTGCGCGTCGAGATAGTCGGCGAAGTCGAGCAGGATGAGCCACGAGGTGTGCTGCTGCTGCAGGTTGAACTCGAAGACGCGCCTCCGCCGAGTGGCAGGCGGCTCCGATTCAGAGCTCAATGGCGAACCCTCAGCCTCCGTCGAGGCCGCCTTGACGCTGGAGCGGATCAGGTTCTTCCAGGGTTCGGCGACCTCCATCTGGAACTGAGAGACCCGTGCGATCTTGGAGACCGGTGTGGACGGTTGCACAATGTCGAAGGCCTGCTGCTGAGCGGCCGGGAAGGAGGGCGCCGCCAGACGTTTGACTTCCGAGGCGATGTATTCCTCGCGCCGGCCAACCGGCACCATGCCGCCCCAGAGCCTCCGCGGATTGCCGGTGTCGTCTTGGTAGGCGAGCGGAAACACCGGAAGCAGCTCCTCGCCCGCGACGGCCTGCCCGTCTGCCTCGTCGCTCACACGCTGCCACCGCGCCCCCTGCGCATCCTTCACAAAGGCGAACTCGCGGAGATCGTCTGCCCCCGTGACCGGGGGCAGCAGGCGGCGCAGGACGAAATTGATCTGTTCCGCCGCGCCGGGTACGACTGCGCGCTCCGGAAATCCCGGCAGGCTGCAGACGAGGCTCGCGCTCACGAGGTAAAAGCGCTGATGCGCCGGTTGATAGAGCTTCAGCGGTACGCGTCGCGTCTGCGCCTGCACGGTCACGTCGGCTTCAGCGACTGCCACCGCGACGCTTGCCTTTGGCCGGCGCGCGAGCGCTCGGCGCTCCGACGATTGCGCGATCCTCGGGATCGGCGTGCGCTCGATCAGGTCGGCACGCTCGGCCATCGGCGCGCGCCAGGTCTCCGGCCGCGCGATCAGCGAATCGAGGCGCGCGGGATCGCGGGCGAGCGTCGCGAGCATCTGCTCCATGAAGTCGTCGGTCGCGAAGCGCAGGATCGCCGGCCGGGCCTGATCGGCCGCGGCCGCCGCGGCGGCAGAGGTCGCGCCGAAACGCGCCCACAACGGCTGCGGCGCCTGCCAGGTCACCGGATGCGCGTTCATCGCGTCACCAGATGTTCCCCGCGCCAGGCGTGTAGGACGCGGATATGACGCTGTTGGAGATGACGGTGTCGGCCTGCACGATGCCGGAAAACTTCGACATCCCCGCGTCGACCGTGACCATCCCGGCGCTGATTGCGACCTGGCTGGCGTTGACGGTGACCTTGGCGGAGGCCGTGACGGTGATCCCGGCGGTCTCGAGCTTGACCGAGTTGCCGTTGCTGTCGACGATCTCGACTGCGCCAGGGCCGTCCTTCAAGGTGACCTTCTGGCCGCCCGGCGTTTCCAGCAGGAGCTTCTCCTGCCCGTCCTGATCGTCCAGCGTGATCTTCACGCCGTTGCGCGAGCGCAGGACCTTCTTGAAGTTGCGGCCCGCGCCGTCCATCGACTCGGGCGCCGCGTCGCGTCCATTCCACAGGCCGCCCAACACGTACGGCCGTCGCGGATCGCCGTGCTCGAAGGCCACGAGGACTTCATCGTCGACGTCGGGGATGAACCAGCTGCCGCGGTTGTTTCCGGCCAGCATCGTCGCGAGGCGCGCCCAGCCTTCGTACCGCGCGCCTTTGGCATCGATCGACCACGGCAGGGTCACCTTGACCCGTCCCTGGTTGTCGGGATCCTTGATGTCAATGACCAGCGCCGGCGATACGCCGTACCAACGGCCGCCCCAGCCCGAGGGCAGGCGATCATGGAGTTGCTGTTCGAATGGCGGAAGGTCAACGGTGTGCATGGCTCAAGGTTTTCCGATCGCCGGTCGGTCGCACATGAACTCGGTGCGAAGGCCCGACTTGGCGTCGTAGCGAATCGCCACGTCGGTCACCGTGTATTCACCCTGGAACAGATTGCCGACACCCTTGATGTTCAACTTGGCTCCGACGCGCAGCTCGGGCCTGGTCTCGGCCACGCCGCGGCCGACCACGAAACGCCTGGCGAGATGGCGAAAGCTCGCTTCGGCGACGGCGCGCGCCTGCGCGCCGGAGGCCGGCACGGCATGCGCGAGCGTGTCGGCGCGCTCCCCGAACGCGCGCTGCAGCGTGCTCGCCCCGCTGTCGCCGCCATTCAACTCAGAGCGAACGGCCGTCTCGTCGGCTTCATGCTTCGCCGCCTGCTTGTCGGCGACGTTCCAGCCGGCGCCAATGAGCTTGGTGCGCTGGTGCGCGAGGTCTGCGCTCACGTCGAACTCACGCAACTGCCCGGCCCACGACAGCTCGAGGGTTCCAGCCTGCCGCCGTGTCCGTGTCGCCACCTTCAGCTTCGTACCCTCGACCCACACCTGCGCATCCTCGCGGCGCGCGAGATCCCGGGCGAACGCGAGATCGCTTTGATTCACCTGCGCAAGGAGCTTGTAGGTCTCGCCGCTCGCGTCGACCTCCGGCTGCAGGCCGTGGTCGCCAGCGATCCGCCGCAGGACGTCCACAAGCGAGGCGTCGGCGAAAGTGCGGGTCCGGCGGGTCATCCGCAGATCCTGGAGGCGATCCTCGGCGCAGACGCCGACCTGCGGCGGCCCGCCATCGGGAAACTTCGCAGTAATCGCGGTGATGCGCCCCTCGAACAGCGTCGACGTCTCCAGCGTGATCTTGAGCGGCTTCCCGAATTCCAACTGCTGACGTCCGAAATGCTGGAAGCCCGCGCCCTGCGTGCCGCCCCAGTTGCCGAACATGAGCTCGCAGCGTGAGAGTCCGTCCGTGCCATCGACGACGAGCAGCGACATCAGCGCGCTGGTGAGCGTCGCATCGCGCTGGCCGTCGATCTCGATCGAGGGCCGGGCGCCCTTGACGGGGGGATTGGAGGGGTCAGCCATTTCAGTGCGCCCAGGTGCGTAGTGCCCGCACTTCGAGCACGCGCAGCGCCGCCCCCACCGCGCACGACTCGAGCTTTTCGGCCGACGCGCCTTCGCCCGCCTTTTCGGGTGCGCCCTTGCGAGGCTCCGGCTGCGGTTCCGACAACACTTCGAATTCGTTGATGACGACCGGCACGGGACTCCTTTCAGCCGAGGGACAACGACGCGCTCACCGAACCGCCGAGCGATGCATTGAGACGCACGCCGCCCGGCGAGACGGCCGCCCCGGCGGACGCCGTGATTCCCGACTGTAACGATGGGGCTCCGCCGACATCGACCGACGCGCCGAAGCTCGTGTCGAACGAGCCGCCAACGCCCACGTCCGCCGAGACGTTGAGATCAACCAGCGCGCCGGGCGCCATCCGCAGCGGATCTTCGATGCCGTTGGCGGCCGCGATCGACTGCCAGTCGTCCTTGCCCTGCTTGGCGGCGATGTTCTGCAGCGAGTCGCCCTGCTTCGCGGCTTTGAGCGGCGCCTGGCCCGGCCGGGTTGGCACCTTGCCGTCGCCCTTGAAATTCGCCTCGAGGATCTTCTGCTGCGACAGCGTGAGATTGATGCTCGCGCGAAGCGGCTTGCCGTCCGGTGAGAAGTACTCGAGCGTCTCCTCGAGCGCCTCGACGATGCCTTTGAACAGGAACGATCCCCATTGGAACTGCACGCCGGGCGGCGACAGCTTCTTCGAATCGGCGTCGGACTTCTGCGGCGTCATGAAGAACACGACCTTCTGCGTGACGCGGCGTACGTCGTCGACGGGGTCCTGCTCCATTGCGGTCACGTCGAACCACAATTGCAGCCCGAGCTTGGTCGTGCCGGCACCGACGAACTGACGGCCCGAGTTGCCGGCGGCCTGGTCGCCGCCCTGCGGCTGCACGATCGCGTTGGCGTAGGTCACCTTCAGCGTTTCGGGGTTGAATTGCACCTCGACCTTGTGGCCGCCGGGTTTTTCGTTCTCGAACTTCTGGTCGAGCTCCGTCAGCGTGGCTTTGGCGAGGGACATGGCGCGCGCACCTTCCGTCAGGCTTTGGGTGTCTTGAACTTGAGCGTCTCGTAGGCGACCTGCAGCTCTTCGACTGCGATCTGCCCGTCCTTGGCGTTCATCGCCGGCGCCTTCAACTTGATAGGCACGCAGCGCGACAGGACGAAGCGTGCACGCTCGGTCGTGCCGTCGGCCGCCAGCAGCACGACCTCGGCGTTCGCCCGCAGCCGGGGATCGTTGACGCTGTCACGGAACCAATGCCAGAGGTCGAAGGTCTCGGTCATGCCGCGTTTCAGCGTGAGCTGGCCATACGCCACCATGCCGTTCAGGCGGATCTGCCGATCGTTGGCGCCGCCCTCGCGGATGGTTTTCACCTCCAGGTTCATTTCCAGTCCATCGCACTCGGCGAACGCGGCGTTGACGAGCGGATTGCCGTCTTCGCCGCGGTTGATCTCGACGGCGAAATTGAACGCGGTGAAGGGGTATACGGGGTCTGCCATCTCAGAGCTCCTCGCTGACGGTGAGGCGCGCGCCGCTCTGTGCCAGCAGCACGCGGATGAACCGCATCGGCACGGAGGGCGCCACGCGCAGCTCGACCACGAACCGGCCCGCTTCAGCGTCGCGCGGCGTGTTGATCGTGTCGTCGGTCACCACGCGGAACGATTGCTCGGCGACCGCGCCGGCGAAGGCGCCGCGGCGGAAGAGATCGGTCATCAGCAGATCGAAGCCCCGCTCCACAGCGCGCCGCAGCACATCGCCGTTCGGCTCGAAGACGTAGCTGATGCCGCGCCGAAACGCGATCCGGCGCAGCAGCGTCAGCAGCCGCCGTACGTTGATCGGCCGCAGTTCCACCTCGCGGGCGAGCGTGTCGGCGGATAAAACGAGAAAGCCTCGTGGATCCGGACGAATCAGATTGATCTGCGCGTCCAGCAACGCTTGCCAATCGGCGGCCTTCACGGTCGGCGTGAGGGCCACGACATCCTGCAGCGGCTCATTGGCGGGAGCGATCCAGGCGCCGCGGTTCGCGGCCCGCGCCGCCAGCACCCCGAGCGCGACGCCGTCCGGCGGGACGACTTTCGGCGATCTCGGGAGCGCCGGGCCGGCGGCGTCGCGACGCTGATTGGCCGCCCGCACGTCGGATTGCAGCCAGGGAAAGTACAACGCGCCGTATGACAGGGCGCGTCCCTCGGTGAATCCGAACGCATCGATCTCCGCTAGCCCCGGCGGTTCGCGCACCGCGCGCAGTCGTTGGGCGTAGCGAAGGGCACGCTCGGTTCGGAAGTGACGCGGCATGGTCGCCGCGACAAACAGATCGCCGCTCGCCGCGGCCATTCGCAGCGCCGCACGGTGCACGGCCAGCCAGTGCGGCTCGAACGCCTCGTCGATGTCACGAGTCGGACGATTCTGCACCCACTCGTCGCTGCGAACGAGCACGGCAATCGCATTCGAGCCGCCGCTCCGTTCATCGCCGACACGGGCGAAGACCTGGTAGTAGTAGACGCCTTCGCGCTGATTGAGCGCGACGTATTCAGTGTCGGTCCCGCTGAAGATCTCGCGGGAATCGGAAGAGTCCGACTGTGTCGATTCAACGAGCACGTACGATCCCAGCGGTTCCGAATCGGTCCAGGTGAGCCGATACGCGCCAGGAGGCACGGGAGCACCGGGACCGGCCAGCATCGGCGCCGTCAATGCCCGTGACGAGCAGTCGAGGAACACGCCGAAGTCAGGGCCGTCGCTCGGTGGCTCGACGGGCCTGGCGCAGGCGCCGCGATGTGTGTGCCAGTTCGGCGGCGACGGCGGATTCTGTGGCTCGGGCGCGGGCACGTCGCGGTCAGGGCGCTTGTGCCAGCCGAGATGTATGGCGTCGGGAATTGCGAGCAGGCTGACCTCGTTGAACAACCCGCCCGCGCCAATGGACCACGCGGCGTGCAGCCCGCGCAGCGGCCGCGTCTGGTCGCGCAGGAATCGGATCGCATCGGCCAGCTCGGCGACAGCCTGCAGCGGCACACCCGCCAGTTCCGGATCGAGGAACAGGCCGGCATCGAACGACGCGAGGCCGTCGCGCTCCAGCGGCGTGAGCGCCTGCGGCAACGGAGACAGCGACGTCCCGAAGGGCGCCGCGACGCCCAGCGGAACCCAGGCGTGCGGCAGCGGCAACGGCGCGCGCGCGAGCGGGAAACGAGGGCGTTCCTGGCGCGCTGCTGCCTCAGTTACGGATACCCGTGCGTCCTCGTGCGGACGAAAGACCTCCGCGTCGCTCGTTTGATTCCACCAGGCGTCGGGATGCGCAGGCGTCAAGCCAACGCCGTTCAGGCGGACGAAGCGCTCGTCGCCGTCATCGACGCGCAGGTCTACCGATATCAGGTGAGCGCGTTTCGTTCCGCCCATCGTCAACGCCAGCGCAGCGCCCAGCTCGCGCCACGCTGGACCGGTCACGCTGGCGGTTACCGACGCTGAGTCCATGACGGCGGGACTGCCAGCGAAGACGGGCGCACGATCAATCTCGTCGATACGCAGCCACACCTGCGCACTGCCATCCGACCATCGCGCCCAATGCCCGCCTTCGAGGCGCGCGGGCATCGGCGCGTCGAAATCGAGGCGGGTGGGAACAGTGGCGTCCGCCGGATCAAAAAGAGTTGCTGGGACCGGTGCGCCGAAGCCGTGGACTTCCGCCGTGCCGATCGAGACGGCTGGTGGTGACGAGAGGGACCCCTCTCCGATCAGGCGCTCGAACGCGGCGCAGACGCTTGCCCGGACGGTGTACGGTCCGTCAGCCTCCGGAGTGGCACGTACCGACTCGATCGTTGCGTAGGCACAGACGCCGTCGCCATCGTCGAGCTCGATGAGATCGCCGGCGCTCAGCCCGAAGCGCGTCCGAAAGTCAAATGCAATTGATGGCGATGATGGCGGCGATGTAGACGCATCTGCGAGCCCGTCGATGGCAAAGCTGCGTTTCTGCAGCGCAGTGGCGACACGCAGCCGGTCGGACCATGAGCCTTCACAGCGCGCCACCGCCGTCGCGGCTTCCACGGTCCTGTCACGGTCGACGGAGAGTACGCCCGGAATCGCGAACTCGTTCGTCACCGGGTCCCGCGCGACGCGGATGATCCAGCAGCGCCGTCCGCCGTTGGCAAAGAACGCCCGCACCGCGGGCCCGAGGTAGGCGTGCACGCGCTCGCCGCGCGTGTCATCCCATGCAAGCGGCGCGTCGGCGCCGAACACCTCGGTGAAGCGCGCGACGCTTTCGACCGCCACCGGCATATGCACAGGTCCGGTCGACGCGAAGCCCACCAGAACCGCCACATCCATGCGCGGCAGCGCCTCGACCGCCGGACGCGGCGCCACGCCGACCTCGATGCCCGGCAGGCGACGTGAGGCGGGCAGCACCGGCTACTCCATCTCCAGCCGCTCGTAGGCGAGCACCAGCTCTTCCATCGCGACGTCGGTGCCTTTGGCATTGAACGGGCCGCTCGTGTGCTTGGTGATCCGCGCGCGCAGCAGCTTCCACGTCTGCACGATGTCGGTGTGGTCCTCGTTCTGCAGCTGAATCGTCACCGTCCGCATCGCGCTCTGATCGCCGTTGCGTATCTGATCGAGCCACCGGTAGAGGTTGAGCGATCCGATCACGCCGCGCTTCATCGTGACGTCGGTCGACTTGTTCATGCCCGTGATCTTCATCACGCTGTTTTCTCTGTGGTTGCCGTTGCGGTATTCGGACACGGTCACTTCCATGCCGATGCCGCTCAGCTCCTGGAACCCCGCCTGCGGTCCCTCGGTCACGCCGTCACCGAGATCGACGAGGAAGTTGAACTGCACATAGGGGCGGTCGCGCAGCGTGGCCATGATTCACTCCTGACTTCAGACTTTGCGGTCGGCGGTCCACTGACCGATGCGGAAGATGACGAACTCGGCGGGCCGCAGCGGCGCCACGCCGATCAGCACAATCAGGCGGCCGTTGTCGAGGTCGTTCTGCGACATCGTCGAGCGATCGCACTTGACGAAATAGGCCTTCTCCGGCTTGTCGCCGAGCAGCGCGCCGTTCTGCCATTCGTTGAGCAGGAAATCCTCGATCGTTCGCCGGACGTTGGCCCACAGCTGGCTGCCGTTGGGCTCGAACACCGCCCACTGCGTGCCCCTGTCGATCGATCGTTCGAGGTAGATGAAATAGCGGCGCAGGTTGACGTACTTCCACTCGGGGTCCGAGCTGATCGTGCGCGCGCCCCACAGGCGCATCCCGCGGCCCTCGAAGAACCGGAAGCAATTGACACCTTCCGGATTCAGCACTTCCTGCTGCGACTTGTTGAGGAAGCGCTCGAAACCGAGCGCGAGGTTGACCACTTCGTTGGCCGGCGCCTTGTACACCGCGCGATTGATGTCGTTGCGCGCGTAGATGCCGGCGACGAATCCCGACGGTGGAGCGTAGATTTCGCGCTGCGACAGCGGATCGAGAACCCGGACCCAGGGGTAATACAGCGCCGCGTAGGTCGAGTCGTACTGGGCACGCATCGCGCGCACCTGGCCGATCGACTGGTTGTCGCCGCTGTCGATGACGGCGATGCGGTACTTCATCCGCTGGGCGTGGTTGATCAGAAGACTGACGATCGTCCGCGCCTGCGGGTTGTAGGTCGCGTCCTCGAAATTGAACGTCGACCCGGGCGCCGCGACGATCGAAATGTCCTCGAGGTCCTCGAATTGCAGCAGGCCCGTCTTGAGATCGGTGACCGGATCGATTGCGCCGGCGTAGTCGGCAGCTCCCGGTCGGGCGCCGTCGTTGCCGCCGCTGATGACGATGCTCAGGCTGCGCGCCCGGGGATCGTCGCTCAGATCCTGAATCGCGCTCGTGAGACTGACCGGCGAACCCTGGGCGTCGGGGCCTCCGAGAAGTGCGTTCAGCACGTCGACGCCGCTGATCAGTCCGGCCGCGTTCTCGATCACGATCGGCACGATCCGCGCCCGGCCGAGATTCGCAATGAACTTCGCATTCGGATCGTTGGGATCGCGCTCGTGGGGGGCGAACGCGTCAAACAGCGAATCGGGATTGCCGGCCCGCCGATGCTGGGGATCGAGCGGCAGATCCCGCTCCGAGTAGAACGGCGCATCGGGGACGAACGGGTCAACGCTCACGGCGACCGTGACCACCCGGACCTCGGTGTCGCCGGGAACCAGATCGGCGAGCGACGTCAGCGGACTGTCATCCGCATCGCCGGTGGGTGAGAAGCTCCACGTATTGGTCTGGCTGTCGCGCAGGGCGACGAAGAAGCCGCGGATAGTCACCGGGCTGCCGACGTCGCGAATCAGCACGACGTCGCGATCGAGCAGCGAGCGCACGCCGGGCGTGACGGCAGCCGTCGGGTCGAGATCGACCAGCACATTCTGGCCGACGTTGAACGTGAACGTGACGCGCGCGTCGCCCGCGCGCCCCGGGAAGCGGGCGCGAACGATCAAGCCGGGCGATCCGCCGACCGTCGTGCTCGAGAAGCCCATTTCGGGCGGCGACCCGCTCGGAGAATACACGCGGCTAACGTACAGGCGCTTGCCGCCTTCCTCGAAGAACGCGCGGGCGCCATGCCACATCCAGTTGTCCACTTCGGTCGTCGTGCCGTCGTCGTTCACGAACGCCAGCCGTTCCTTGTCACCGTAAGTGCGCTCGTACTCGACGAGGCTGGTGATGATCTCGGGCTCGATGTCGAGCGGCCCGTAGCGCGTCGGGCCGATGAACCCGGTCGTGGTCGTGCTGACGCCCTCGATGGACTTGGCGCGAAACGACGTTTCTTCGACGTAAACTCCTGGAGCCAGATACTCGGGCATGGCGATTCTCCTCAGGAAACGAACAGGAGGGACGCGTCCGCACCCGTCGCTCCGGCTGTGCGTGCGGTCAGCGCCTCGCGATAGGTGAGGCGAAGCGGCAGGGCCGGCGACACCATGGATTCGATGACGGTGCGCGGTGTGGATAACGAGGCGAACACGTCGGCGAGGTCGGCGAAGGCGGGCACCGCACTCGGCGGAGACGCGGACAGCCAGAAGGCACTCAACTCGAGCTGCCAGGTGAAGTCATTGCGTGCCTCTGGAGGCGACGCGAGGCTCATGCGGGGCGGCTCCGGGTAAGGGAACAGCACCGCAATCCGTCCCTGCGCATCAGCCAATCCCACTCCGCGTACGACCCCGTCGATCGCGACGGTCAGCAGGCTCCAGGCCGCGTCGCGTCCGGTCCCGAGCTCGCGGATCTGCGCGTACACGACGGCGAGCGGGTCGGGCACCGGGCGGCTCGGGGCGGAGAAGAGCGGAACACGCTCGATCAGCAGCGGCGGCGGCGATCCCGGTTCGCCGGGCAGCGCCACGGGCTGTGGCGGAGATAGAAAAGGCGCGCGCCATGTCAGCAGGCCGCGCGCCGGCAGGTCGGCGTCGAAGGCGATTGGCAGGAACCGGCCGTCCGGATCGTTCACCTCGACGCGGTACGAGCGGGTGACGGCCGGCGACAGCACATCCGGCTCACTGTCGCTGAATTCGAAGGCCCGCGGGCTCGGTGGCGGGAACGACAGCGGCAGCCGGTGCGCGACATAGACTCCGCTGCGATTGATGGACGCGATCGTGCGGGCCCGCGGGTTGTGACGCGAAAAGACCTCCACGTGGAGGCCGTAGACCGTCGACGTCGCCATCGCGGTGTCCCAGAAACGCAATCCGAGCGGCGCGTTGCGCGAAACCGACTCGAGCGGGCTCACCTGGGTCATGCGCTCACCTGGCCCACGTCGAGGCGGCGCGTCTGCACCGGCGCAGTGCCGGCCTCAGGCACGCGAATCTCGGAATCGATCAGCACCATGCGCAGGGCATAGGTTGCGGATGCCGGCAAACGCGGCCGCAGCCGATCCCAGAGCGTCAGGTAGTCGGCGAGCGTCAACGGATCGCAGATGATCTCCAGTCCCTCATTGGGTGTGAATGTGTCAGTCTCGGGCAGGTAGTGATTCAAGTGGCCCGCGCTCAGGACGCCGGTGTCGTCGAGCATCCGCATCACCCAGCCGAGCATCCGGTGCTGCCGCTCGATGTCCTGTGCCCAGGGCGTGATCATGTAGTAGAGATCGAGCGGCAGCGACGGGCGGAACCGGCGCCCGTCCGGCGAGCGCCGCAGCGTGAGGTTGCGCATCGCGCCGTTGACCGCCACGCGATAGAGGTAGATCGAAAAACCGTCCTGCATCGGATGCTCGAAATTGCTGGTCTGGTAAAGCTCGATGTCCAGGCCGGCGCCGAATTCGCTGCGCGGATAGTGGTCGCGTATCAATCCGGCCAGCGCGGTGCTCGTGGCGGCAATCGCTCGGTAGTTGGCCATGGTCTACCGGACGTTGTCGTCGCCGGCCGCTTCTCGGAGCAAGGCCTCCAGCTGCTCGCCGGTGCCGTTGCGCGAGAAGCGCTGCCGGCCGTCGGCCGCGGTGGTCATCTCAATCAAGTCGTGTCGTTTCATCCAGTCCAACGCGAGCATCATGGTGTCGTCCGTACATTCGATCTCCGGCGAGAGCCACCAGCGACGAATCCCCTCCGCCGTGTCGCACGCGCGAGGGTTGGCGCGCAGATAACGGGCCACCTCGCAAATGATCGCTTCGACATCGGGCTCGTCACACATTGCCCCGCAGCCTGTGGGTGCCCACGCGATCGCAATTCGCAAGCCATCGCGTGCCCGTCTGGACGCATTGATTTCCACGCGCGCGTGATTCGCAGACGGTGCGCCCAGGACGAATTCGTCCTGAGCAGATCACGCGCGGGGCGGGTTCCTCGCGCTGCCAGCATGACGACCGCTTAGTGGACAAAATCGTCCTGCGGTGTGATGGAGACGTCCTGCCGCGGAGGATGGATGGGGAGGATCAGCGAAACGGCTGCGGATCGATCCGGTGTTTTCGAAGCAGTTCCCAGAATGCGCGCCGATTTTTCTTCGCCAGGCGCGCCGCGTTTGTCACATTGCCCCTGCACGTCAACAGCGCCTGCTCGATGTAGGAACGCTCGAAGTTCTCGACGATCCGCGCCTTTGCCGCGCGGAACGATTCTTCAGTCACCGGTTCGGCGCCCTCACCATCGAGGTCGAGTGCGGCTGCCTCGAGCACCGGGCTGTTGGACAGGAGGACCGCGCGTTCGATGACATGCTTCAGTTCGCGGACGTTGCCCGGCCAGCTGTGCGCAAGAAGGCGCCTGAGCGCCAGCGGCGAGAGTCCGGTCACACGGCGATTGAATTCGCGCCCGAACCGCAGGATGAAATGGAGCGCAAGGAGCGGAATGTCCTCCTGTCGTTCGCGCAGCGGCGGCAAGGTGACCGACAGGACGTTGAGCCGGAAATACAGGTCGCGCCGGAAGCTGCCCTTGGCCGCCAGGTCGCCGAGCCGGCTGTTGCTCGTGGCGATCACACGCACATCGGCACGGCACAGTGCATTGGATCCGACCGGGCGAAACTCCTTGTCCTGCAGAAACCGCAGAAGTTTTGCCTGCGCGCCGTAGGACAAGCAGTCGATCTCGTCCAGCAACAGCGTGCCGCCATCGGCCTCACTCACAAGGCCCTTGCGGGCGGTGTGGGCGGTCGTATACGCGCCTCGGACGTGGCCGAACAGTTCACTTTCAATCAGGTCCGCGGGAATCGCGGCGCAATTGACCGCAACCCACGGCTTCGATGCGCGCGCGGACAGATAGTGAATCGCCTGGGCGAACACTTCCTTGCCTGTGCCGGTTTCACCAAGAAGCAGGACGCCCACATCATGGCGAGCGAGCATCGGCAGCTTGGCGGTCTGCTTGAGGAATGCCCCGCTGGTTCCGATCAGGTCGCGGAGCCGCAGGTCGGTGGCGCCGCGGTCCCCGTCCGATCGCATCGTTGGTGTAAGCCCAAGTGCGCGGCGTACACGCGCCTGCAATTCGCCGGCGGCGAACGGGGCCGCAACGAAATCAAACGCACCGGCCGCGACCAGCGAGAGCATCTCGCCCTCCTCCAGCGCATCGCCGACGGCAACCACGCTGCAACAGGGAGCGGCGCTGAGCACCCGCCGTATCTGTTTCAAGCCCTGCGTGAGGGTCGATCGGTCGGCAACGACTATCACCCCGTCCCGGGCGGTCCAGCGGCTTGGTTCACTCCAGAACGTCGTGGCGGGATCGACGACGATGTCTTCTATGCGATGGAGGGTCGACATCACGTTGGGTACGACGCCTTCCATCGGATTCGCGGCCAGAACAACACAGCGTAGAGGCGACATCACTCTTGTCCAAACTGGGCGTTCGAGCGTGAACGGAAAAGGGGCTGACCTCGCGTAGGATCGCCGGTGAGAGCTCGCAACTCCACCGACATCCGATTGAGGCCAAACCCCCTATGCCGAGATTCTGCAGCATCTTCAGTCAATTGCTCCAGCTTTTTCCGCACAGACTTTCAGCAGGTCGTCGTGGCCACCAACGCCGAGCGGCACACGCGCGGGTTCACTTGTTGGGGCCAGTTCGTGGCCATGCTGTTCTGCCAGCCGGGGCGTGCGCACTCGTTGCGTGAGATCTGCGGCGGCCTCGCAAGCTGCGAGGGGAAGCTCGCGCATCTGGGCATCGAGGCGCCGTCGCGCACGACCTGGCCTACGCGAACGCCCACCGCCCGTGGCAGCTCTACGAGCAGGTGTTCTACCAGCTCTTGGCGCGGTGCCAGGCCATCGCCGGCGCGAAGACGTTTCGCTTCAAGAACAAGCTCGTCTCGCTGGATGCCACGGTGATCGACCTGTGCGCGGAGATGTTCCCGTGGGCGGCGTTCCGCCGCACGAAGGGCGCCGTGAAGCTGCATTTCACCCTCGATCACGATGGCTACCTGCCCACCGCGGTCGTGATCACCCAGGACAAGCGGCATGAAGTCACGATCGCCCGGCAGCAGACCTTTGCGCCCGGCACGATTCTGGTGTTCGATCGCGGGTATCTTGATTTCGCATGGTTCGCGCGGCTGACCGAGACCGGCGCCTTCTTCGTCACGCGGCTGAAGGGCGGCACGGCCTACGACGTGGTTGCGCGGCACGCCGTCCCGGCGCAGGGCGGGGTCGTGGCCGATGAGTGGATCGCGCTCCGCACCCCACAGAGCGCGGCCAAGTACGAGCCCGGGCGCCCGTTGCGCCGGGTCGAGGTCGTATTGCCCGACGGCGATCGCTTGGTCTTCCTCACGAATCATCTCGACCTTGGCCCGACGACCATCGCCCGCATCTACAAGGACCGCTGGCAGATCGAGCTGCTCTTCGAGAGCTCGACATGGTGCACTCCTTCGGATGCTGTGAGATTTCAAGGGGTAACTGAGCGGAATCGACCGTTGGTGGGGTCGCGGGACGGTTTTGCTCGGCCACAAATCGCTCGACGTCGGCAGCCGTCCGGTTCGATGCGCGCCAGCGCGCGAACAATCTCCGCGAGATCGGCATCGGTGACATACCGATGCCGGCCGATGCGAATCTTTTGGAATACGACCTGTGTGTGATCCCCGCCTGGCCAATGCAAGATGAGGCGTATGGTGTCCCCTTCACACGTGGCGATGATCTCTTTCAGGGCAATGCGAAGGAGACGTTTCTTGTATTCCGGCGAACAGCGCGGATCATCCCAGAGGCTTGGGAGATCCGCTGCGCATCACGCGCGATGAAGCGACGTTCGTGGAGCTCATCGCGCCGATTCTCAGCGAGAAGCCCCCGCTGAAACGCTTCGTCAACACTTATCGGCTGCTGAAGGCGAGTCTGCCGGACCTTGACCGGGAACCTTCGTCTCGCCGGGGCCATCGAGCCCGTACAAGATCTGCCTCAGTCAGCTGGCGCTCTTCACGGGTCATCCGCGCCTGGCGCCGATTCTCGTTCAGCAACTCGAGCACGCAGAACGCGAAGACACCAGTCTTGACGGCTGGATCGAGACACTGCCCGATGACAAGCGGACGTTGCTCGAGGAGGTGGTCAAAATCATTCCGGATAGCGGCCAGATGCGGCTCGCCGACTTTCGCGCGTGGCTATGTCTGCGAGGGGCGACGCCCCCGACGCTGGTCCGTCGACAACCGGTGGTCGCGAGGGCAGAGGAACCGCGTTGATACAGCGGTCTGGTGTCACGCTATGCGCGCATTCCGCTCCGCCAGCAATTCTCGGAGCGCCGAGCGATGGCACCGGTGCTCATCCTGGCAGTAGCATCCAACTGAGAAATCAGACGCGTGCGACAACGCGGCCAGCAGATCCAACGTCCGGCTCGCCTCCGGCCGGCTCATCTCCGCGCGGTAGCGCTTCGTGAAGGCGCGCCAGGCACGCTCATCCTTCGCCCCCAGGGCCACCTTCACGAGAGCCTCGCTGGGCGCAAGATTGGGCAGCCATACGTCATAGAAGTCGCGGGAGGCAAATTCGCTCTTGGGGACGCCTCGAGGCGGACGCCGGACCGTACCAATCCGCACGCCCTCGTCCTTCGCTCGGCGGCTCCCAAGCTGGACGATCCTGATCGCCACCATGCACTCCCTTCCATCGTGCCGCCGACGCGCTACCTTGTGCTCGGCGGGAACTCGATGGCCGAACACGCCGACCGCGCCTGGAGTCTATCGCCCCCGCCGGCGCACACGCCGGGGCGCGAGTCGCGCTGAGGATATCCCGCGATTGGATCGGCAGCGACGATGAGCCCGAAACGCGCGTGCGGTGCCAGATCGGCGTGTAGCGCTGCCTTGTTGGACGCTCGTCACCGGACAACATCATTCACGGACAGAAACCGCCCGTCAAACGTCATCGGTACGCCGGCTGCGTGTGGCCAGGGTTCTCGGGAGTCGGCGGCCACCGCGCTCACGTGAAGGTGAGGCTCGCTCGTATTTCCAGAGTTTTCGATCCGCGCGACACGGGCCGTGAACGGGGACGTCATAGCTGACCATTAGGTTCTGCAGAACTCCCGAGCTTACGGAACCCGCTTACCCGTCGGCGCCTGTCCCGGCCGCAGAAACGTCTCGATCAACTCACCCTCGCCGCACACGGTCATGCCGGAGAAGCGCTTGTACCATTCACCCTCGGGCACGTCGGGCTCCGTATCGAGCCTTGTCGCGAGCAATTCGAGCTGCGTCGCCGCGATCTTCCGGCTCTGGATGCGTTCGAGCAGATGCTGAAACAGCGCGGGCGGAAGACTCTGAGACTCTGTCGGCGGACTTTCGGCACGGCCGCTCAGAGACCGTAGAAACCGCGCGTCAACCGCTCCTTGATGCGGGCGGCCTGGATCGAATCGGGCGCTGCCGCGAGCTCTTTCGCCAGCGGTCCCAGCTCCTCCGGACTGAGGCGGTTGCCTTTGCCTTCGAGCGCGCTCAACTCCGCCGTCTCGAGCGCAACTTCCTCGCCCGTTGGCTTACGCACGATCACCCGGCCACCAGTCAAGGCTTGCCGGACGAACCAGTGGGTACACGGCCAGCGCGCTCTTGATCACGTCCGTGCGCTTCGAGTGCGTCAATTCGGCCATCTGGTCAACCAGGGCCAGCTCGGTCGCGCTCAGAACGGGTTGCTACAGGGTGGGCAGGTATCGGCGGGGCGGGGGAGGACTCAGGACGAGCGTTCGAACACCACCGTCCGGGCGAGCAGATTCGCCTTGGCCGTCCGGCTCGCCAGTATCCACGAATTCGCGTAACTGGGCCGGTCGGTGTTCGGACGCGAGTTGGTCCACCACTCTTGGTCGAGGCGCGCCGGGTCCGGCAGCTTGAACCCGAGAAGGTCTTCGATCTCCCCGAACGTCAAAACGACGGTGGTCGCGTATCGATCGGCCAGGTATTTGTGGAGCAGCCGGTATTCGCCGGACATGACGCGCCCCCGCCGTGTCGCCGGTTCCGCGTCGGCTTCAACAGGCTGTTTCCGCGCGGTCGGCCCGCGCCTCCACATCCAATCCAGCATGAGGCCCTCATTCTTCCTGATTGAACAGCTCGGACAGCCCGGCGACGGCCTCCTCGTGGCTGTCGAACCACCGATCGGTCGGCGGAATCGGCAGTTTGTCGCCCTCCACGAATTTGGCCGGCAGCCGGACCAGCGCGAACTTGTGCGTGACCGGGTCTTCGTAGATCGTGTGCTTCATGCCCGTGGATCCGGCTCCTGCGTCGGACGGTTGTCAGTACATCCCGCCGCCCATGCCGCCGGCCGGCATCGCGGCGTGCTCATTCTTTTCCGGAATCTGGGAGATGACCGCTTCGGTCGTCAGCAGCAGGGACGCGATCGATGCGGCGTTCTGCAACGCCGATCGGACCACCTTGGTCGGATCGATCACGCCCGCGTGCACGAGGTTCTCGTATTGCTCGGTCTGCGCGTTGAAGCCCTCTTCGTCCTTCATCTCCTTCACGCGCTGCACGACGATCGAGCCCTCGTGACCCGCGTTGGTCGCGATCCACCGCATGGGCTCCTCGATCGCCCGCGTGATGATGTTGACGCCGATCTGCTCATCGCCCGGGAGCTGGAGCTTCTGGAGCACCCTCGCGGCGCGCAGCAGCGCCACGCCGCCGCCCGGCACGATGCCTTCTTCGACGGCCGCCTTGGTCGCGTGCATCGCATCCTCGACGCGCGCCTTCTTTTCCTTCATCTCGGTCTCGGTCGCCGCCCCGACCTTGATGATCCCCACTCCGCCCACCAGCTTGGCGAGCCGCTCCTGCAGCTTCTCGCGGTCGTAGTCGGACGTCGTGTCCTCGACCTGCGCGCGCAATTGCTTGACGCGCCCCTCGATCGACGCCGAACTCCCGGCCCCCTCGATGATCGTCGTATTGTCCTTGTCGATGGTGACCTTCTTCGCCTGGCCGAGGTCCTCCAGCTTGATCGACTCGAGCTTGATGCCGAGGTCCTCCGTCACGGCGCGGCCGTTGGTCAGGATCGCGACGTCTTCGAGCAGCGCCTTCCGGCGATCGCCGTAGCCGGGGGCCTTCACCGCGGCGACCTGGAGCGTCCCCCGCAGCTTGTTGACGACGAGCGTCGCCAGCGCTTCGCCTTCGATGTCCTCCGCGATGATCAGCAGCGGACGGCTGGCGCGCGCCACCAGCTCCAGCAGCGGCAGGAGGTCCTTCATCGAGCTGATCTTCTTCTCATGGATCAGGATGACCGGATTCTCGAGGACCACTTCCATGCGGTCGGGGTCGGTGATGAAATACGGCGAGAGATAGCCGCGATCGAACTGCATCCCTTCGACGACGTCGAGCGAGGTCTCGAGGGTTTTCGCCTCCTCGACGGTGATGACGCCGTCCTTGCCGACCTTCTCCATCGCTTCGGCGATGATCCGGCCAATGGTCTCGTCGTGGTTCGCCGAGATCGTCCCCACCTGCGCGATCATCTGGCCCGTCACCGGCTTGGATTGCGCCTCGAGCGCCGCAACCATCGCCTCGACCGCGCGCGCGATGCCGCGCTTGATGGCCATCGGGTTGGCGCCCGCCGTGACGTTCCTGGCGCCTTCGCGATAGATGGCCTGGGCCAGCACCGTGGCGGTGGTGGTGCCGTCCCCGGCGACATCCGACGTCTTGCTCGCGACTTCCTTCACCATCTGCGCGCCCATGTTCTCGAGCGGGTCCTTCAGCTCGATTTCCTTCGCGACGGTGACGCCGTCCTTCGTGATCGTGGGCGATCCGAATTTCTTGTCGAGAATGACGTTGCGCCCCTTCGGGCCGAGGGTCACCTTCACCGCGTTGGCCAGGCTATTGACACCGCGGAGGATGCCCTGCCGCGAGGAATCGCCGTACACAATTTGCTTTGCCATGACGTATGTCTCCTGTCGACCTTCGATTTCCTTCGCTGGCGCTGGACCCCACCCCCAGGCGCTAGTGCTTCTTCTTCTTCTTCGCCGCCCCGTTCTTTGCCGCCCCGCCGTCGATGACCGCCAGCACTTCGTCCTCGCGCATGATGAGGACATCCTCGCCGTCGAGCTTGATTTCCTGACTCGTGTACTTGCCGAAGAGGATCAGGTCGCCCGCCTTGACATCGAGCGGGACGCGCTTGCCGCTGTCGCCCACCTTGCCGCTGCCGATGGCGATGACCCGGCCCTGCTGGGGCTTCTCCCTCGCCGAGTCCGGGACGATGATCCCCCCGATTTTCTGCTCGCCCTCTTCGAGGCGCCGAACAACGATTCGATCGTGGAGCGGTCTGACATGCATGGCTTTCGACTCCAGACTGTGGTGTGAAGCGAGTGGACCAACGTCCAAGCTGTCTTTCGTCTCAGCTTGTCGTTGGCGGTTCGGCTCTCGGGGCCGCGCGCAGCGGCCGCGCCTGCGCCATCCGGCCGGCGTCCGCGTTCGAGGCACGGCCGACCGGGATGCTCACCGGGTAGGGGGCCGTTTCCACGGGCGTCAGCTCATCGATCGGGGCGGGTCGATCCCGTTCCGTCAATTCGGCGGCGATCCGGCGGCGCCGCTCTTGATGCTCCAGAAAGCGGGAATGGAGAATCACAACGTTCCGTTGTTCGTTTCTCATGGTCGAAAGGCGGCCTTGTTCGCGGACACCACGAGCTCGAGGGCGACAACGGCGAGCGTGCGTGCATTGATCATGCGGCCTTCTTCTGATCCGTCAGGCGACGGAGGTTGAGTGAGATTTCACGTGCGTTCCGATCGATGGCCAAAGTGGGCCTGTCGGCGCGCACCCATCACCAGGAAGGGGGCACTGCTCGAACGCTGGCGGGCTCAGTTCTGGAAAGCTCTACCTGCGATTATACATCCGGACCCGGCTGGCGCGGGTGTGCACTATTG
>Ga0326597_10003200_pt1 | contig 23811 bp, 26 predicted proteins | sample RVTome_12_FD_203789 | JGI IMG/M metagenome (GOLD analysis project Ga0326597, IMG submission 203789) | Soil microbial communities from uranium-contaminated site in the Upper Colorado River Basin, Wyoming, United States - RVT100D185 | ecosystem: Environmental > Terrestrial > Soil > Contaminated >... | reverse complement strand
CGCAAGCGGTCGCCTCGAACGTGGTTCGGCTGGCGGTGAACGAAGGCGTGGAAGATCTGTCCACAAACGTCGCCACCCTCCCGACCGGAGTCGGGCTCGTGTTCCCGACCGGTGCCACCGCTGGCTTTGTCACTGCCGACGGGCTGGCCCTGTCGGAAGAGGCGGCTTCTCAGCAACGGCCTCTGTCCACCTACACCGCCGATGGATGGGAGCTGGCGTTGCCGGTGCTCACGCGGGACGGTGCGGTGGTCGTCACGGCGAGCGTCCCGAACGCCGATCTGCGGGCGGGTGTCGCCGGAGCATGGGCATTGCTGGCCGCACTCGGCGTCGGCGTGATCGCAGTGTCCCTCGCCCTCGCCGCTCGGCTCGGCCGGTCGCTCACCGCGTCGGTGGCCTCGCTGGGGGAGGCCGCCCGCTCCCTGGCGGCGGGTGACCTCACCACGCGTGTCTCCGTCGACGATCCTCCGGAGCTCGCAGACGTGGCGGCGGCCTTCAACGACATGGCGCCCCGTCTCGAGCACCTGATCGAACAGGAACGCGAGGAGGTCGCCGACATCTCCCATCGGCTGCGCACCCCATTGGCGCGCCTCCGTCTGCAGTCCGAAAGGGTGGCGGACGACGCCGTTCGCCTGTCGCTGGCGGAGAACCTCGACCGGATGGACCGGGCGGTCGACGAGATCATCGCCGAGGCGAGGCGCCGTCCGGAGCGGGTTCCCGCCGGTGTGGGCGACGTCGCCCGCTTCCTGTCGGAACGTGCCTCCTTCTGGGCGGTTCTCGCCGAGGAGCAGGGAAGGGCCTTCCAAGTCGTCGTGGAGCTCCCACCGGCGACTGCGGTCAGCGCGAGCGATCGGGAACTGACGGCCGCGCTCGACTCCGTTCTCGGCAACGTCTTCGACCACACCGACGACGGGATTGCGTTCGGGTTGCACGCCAGGCTCGACTCCGATCAGGTGATCATCGAGGTCGCCGACGCCGGGCCCGGCTTTCCCGGTGAGCTCGACCCTCTCGCGCGGGGCGTGAGCGGCGCCGGATCGACCGGGCTCGGCCTGGACATAGCCCGGCGAACGGCCGAACGCGTCGGAGGCACCCTCCGGGCGGGCTCGGGCCGCCTCGGGGGTGCCTCCGTCGAGTTGGTGCTTCCGACGGTCAGCTCCCGATCCTGATCCGCAGCTCGCCGTCGCTCCTGAGCTCGAACCTGGCGTTCAGCTCACCCTTCTCGAACTCGATCCTGATCCGCTCGGATGAGACTTCGTCGATCTCGACCGTCCATCCGAGGTTCGTGGTCACCGCGACGAGGGTCATGCCGTCGACGCTCACGGTGCCTGCCTCTCCGACCGTGTATGTCGTGAGTCCGAGGCTCACCAGCGAGCGAGCTTCCTGCTCGTCCGAATCGTCGCCACCCGACCGGTCGTCGATGGTCGTCGAGGTGCTGCCTTGGATCGTCGTGGAGGTGGTGTGGTGGGTCGTCGAAGTGCTGGCATCGACCTCGGCGTCTCCCTCGACTTCAACCGATGCCGACACCGTCGATGTCGTGTGGTCGTCGACCGTGACCGGCGCGGCCGGAAGCGAGGCCGATGCGCTCGTCTCGGTTTGGGTGGCCACGTCCGCCGAAGTCGCAGGCGTTTGGACCTCCGACTGTGTCTCCGTGGCGATGTCGACATTGGCGAGCGCCACCCCCGAGATTCCGAGGAGGATCACGGCGGCGCCGGCTGCGATGCGGTTGGTGAGCATGGGAACACTCCTTTCGTGTGCCTGTCCACCATCCGTGATCCGCCGTCAGGGCCGCCTCACCGCAGCGTCAAGAACTCTTCAAGAGGCGGGGACTCCGAACGCCTCGTACGAGTCGGCGCCCGCGTCGTAGCGCCGCTGGGCGTCCATCAGCCGTGACACGGTCCGTTCGTCGGCGGACTTCGACACGATGAGCGAAGTCTCCCGTTTCAGCGCCGCGATGCGCACGGCCTCGCCTGCGGTGGATGGGGACACGGCCAACGTCAGGCGTCGGCCAGTGCCTCCTGCAGCGTCGTCCACGGCAGGTTGGCGCACTTGATCCGAACCGGGTAGTTGCGGACGCCCTGGAGGGCCTCCATCTCGCCGAGCACCGAGCCGGGACGATCGGGGTCGATTCGGAGCTCGCCGTTCGAGTCGAGATCCATCATGGTCCGGAAACGCTCGCTGAGCTGCATGATCTCGTCTCGTGTCTTCCCCTTGATGGCCTCGCTCATCATCGAGGCGCTGGACTGGCTGATCGAGCAGCCCTGACCGGTGATCGACACGGCTTCGACGGTGTCACCGTCGAAGCTCAGCTCGATGAGCACCTCGTCACCGCACAACGGGTTCACTCCCTCGGCGGTGACGTCGGGGGCGTCGAGCCTCGCCCGGTTCCGAGGGTTCCGGTAGTGGTCGAGGATGACTTCGCGATAGAGCTCTTCTAGTGCCATGTCTCAGATACCGAACAACGTCGAAGCCGTTTCCAATCCCCGGATCAGCGCATCGACGTCGTCTCGGGTGTTGTAGACGTAGAAGCTGGCTCGAGCGGTGGCGGCGACACCCAGTTCCTTCATGAGCGGCTTGGCGCAATGATGCCCGGCGCGCACCGACACCCCGTCTTGGTCGAGGATCGTGGCCAGGTCGTGGGGGTGGGCATCGCCCAACGTGAACGAGATCACTCCGCCCCTCTCGTCACCCGCCGGCGGCCCGTACACCGTGGCGCCGGGAACCTCGGACAACAGGGCGAGGGCGTGATCGGTCAGGTCCCGGTCGTGGGCGGCGACGTCGGCCATGCCGAGGGCCTCGAGGTAATCGATGGCCGCGATCAGCCCGGCGGCTTCGATGATGGCAGGTGTTCCCGCTTCGAAGCGGTGGGGGATCGGGGCCCACGTCGAGCGGTGCAACTCGACCGTGGAGATCATCTCACCGCCACCCTCCAGCGGCTCCATCGCTGCGAGGGCTGCAGGGCTGCCCCACAGGAAGCCGATCCCGGTCGGTCCGAGCATCTTGTGTGCCGATACGGCGAGGAAGTCGGCGCCGATCTCCTGGACGTTCACCGGATGGTGGGGAACGAGTTGGGCGGCGTCGATCACGACGATGGCTCCCACCCGGTGGGCACCGTCGACGATGGTCCTGAGAGGCGGCAGGGTGCCCAGCACGTTCGACATGCCTGTGATCGAGACCAGCTTCACGTCGGTGTCGAGCTTGTGCTCGAAATCCTCGATGTCCAGGCGGTAGTCGTCGGTCAAGCCGACGAAGTCGAGGGTGGCGCCTGTCTTCTGGGCGATCATCTGCCAGGGAACGAGGTTGGCATGGTGCTCCATCTTCGAGAGAAGTACCCGGTCACCGGGACGGAGGTGCTCACCGCCCCATCCCCAGGCGACCATGTTGAGCGCGGTGGTCGCACCGCGGGTGATGACCACTTCGTCGGGGGAAGCGGCGCCGACGAATGTGGCCACCCGTTGGCGAGCCTCTTCGAACACTGCGGTCGCCTCCAGCGACAGTGTGTACGCCCCGCGGTGGACGTTGGCGTAGTGGTTGGAGGCGAGATCCGTCATCGCCTCGATGACGGATCTCGGCTTCTGGCTGGACGCCGCAGAGTCGAGGAAATGACGGGCCGCCTCGCGTCGAAAGATCGGAAAGTCGCGTCGGATCGCCAGCGGGTCGAACATCAGGCGGTCTGGCGGAAGGCGTCGTAACCCTCGGCCTCGAGCTTCTCCGCCAGCTCGGGCCCGCCGGAGACGAGCACCCTGCCGTCCATGAACACGTGAACGCGATGCGGGGTGACGTAGTCGAGCAGCCGCTGGTAGTGGGTGATGATGAGAAACCCGCGGTCGTCCGAGACGAGCCTGTTCACGCCTTCGGCCACGGTACGTAGAGCATCGATGTCCAGCCCCGAGTCCGTCTCGTCCATCACGGCGAGGACGGGTTCGAGCACGGCCATCTGCAGGACCTCGTTGCGTTTCCGCTCGCCGCCCGAGAATCCCTCGTTGAGGTAGCGGTCGGCGAAGCTCGACTCCATTCCGAGTGCGCTCATCGCCTCCATGACCTTGAGCCGGAGCTCGAGGACGGTGTAGTCGATGCCGGTCCGGTTGGAGAGAGCCTGACGCAGGAACTGGGTGACAGACACTCCGGGGATCTCCTCGGGGTACTGGAAGGCAAGGAACATGCCGCGGCGGGCGCGGTCATCGGGGGCCGCCCCGGTGATGTCCTCTCCTTCGTACAGGATCCGTCCCGCCGTGACCCGGTAGTCGGGGTGGCCGAGGAGAACATTGGCGAGTGTCGACTTGCCCGAGCCGTTTGGCCCCATCAGCGCATGGATCTCACCCCGGTCGACGACGAGGTCGACGCCTTTGAGGATCGGTACGCGATCGGCGGCGGCGTGCAGGTTTTCGATTTGGAGGAGGGGGGTGTCACTCACGTGCCGAACCCTAGTTTCCACTACGCGCATAGTGGAAAAGGAGGTCACCCGATCAGGGTGAACACGGCCGTCTGGTCGATGTCGAGACGGATGTCGAATCCGGTCACCTCGCCGGTCTCGACGGGCGATCGGAAGGTCATCGCGAGCCGCAACCCCGCAGAGCGGGTGGCAGACCGGACGATGCCGGTGTTCGCATCGAACTCGACCCGTTCGGTACTGGTCGCTTCGTCCACCGAGATCGAGAATCGGATCGTATCGAGGCTCTCGCGTATGTCCGGCGGGATCTCGGCCCCCTCCTCCAGTTGCGCGAACCCGAGAAACAACTCGCGGAATCGGTCGGAGAAGTCGACGGCGTAGGCGTCGGTCACGGTGGTCGTGTCGATCACGTACACCCCACCGACGAAATCCACGATCTCCGAGAGCGAACGGACGGCGACTGGTCCGCTCGGACCCGAGCGGGTGGTCATGATTTCCCACGTGTCGCCGACCGCCAGCGTGCGGTCCACCGGAAACACCGGCCCTACCGGGGATGTGAAGAGGTTGCTGGTGAGGCCGGTGAGGGCAGCCAGGTTGGCCCCCAGCTCGGCGGTGTCGGCGACGTCGCCTTCCATCACCCGTCCGAAGGGGTTCACGGTGAGCGTCACGTCGACGGGGTCGATCCGGGCGAGGTCGGCCTCCACCCCTCCTTCCTCGAGGTTGTCGATCGTGTCGCCGTTGACGGTGCCCGCCACCCGCGTATCCGGAAAGGAGGCCACGATGCCGAGAGCGAAGGTGTCCCCATCCCGCCCCGCAGCGACCGAATAGGCGGCGGTCCCGGTCGACTCGGTCACGAGGTCCGCGTCGATGGGAAGAGCAGCGTCGCCGAAGCCTTCCGCATCGCCGTCGGCATCGAAGCCGATGTCCTGGGTCACCTCGATGCCGTAGTCGAGTCTCGTGCCCGGGGCGTAGCCGTAGACGAGCTCAGCCGCGCTCGGGACGGTGTCGGCGACGGAGCTGGACGTCGTGGGAGGGTCGTCGGTGATCGGGTCGGCGACCCCGGGACTGCAGGCGACGAGGGCGAGGGTGAGCGTGATGGAGGTGATTGCGCGATTCGACATTGGGGTTCCGGGAAACTCGCTGGCGTTGACGACAGGGTACGGTCGCCCGTCATGAACTCGGCATCGACGGACAGGGTGATCGCCGCCGCCCGCGAGCACGGGCTGCACATAGAAGTTTCGGCTTTCCCGGCAGGCACGAAGACGGCAGTGGATGCGGCGGCCGCGGTCGGCTGCGATGTCGCCGCCATCGTGAAGTCGCTCGTGTTCACGGTCGACGGTGAACCGGTCGTGGCTCTCGTCCCCGGTGACCGCAGGCTCGACCCCGAAGCGCTGGCGCATGTGGCCGGAGGGAAGGAGGTCGTCCGCGCCCCCCTCGACCTGGTGCGAGAGGCGACCGGTTACGCGGCGGGCGGAACTCCGCCGTTTGGCCACGCCCGCCGACTCAGGGTGTTCGCCGACGAGGCGCTGCGGCGTCACGACCCGGTCTGGGCTGCCGGCGGCACTCCTTCGACGGTGTTTCCCGTGTCGATCGACGACCTCGACCGGATCTCCACTCCGGTGTGGGCGGACATCTCGTCTCAGTGATGAGCGCGTTGGGTTCGGCGAAGGGTCATGCCCCACGCCAGAGCTCCGAGCATGGAACCCGGATCGTCCAGGTGAGCAGCACGCCGCGTGTCGGCTCTCCTGACGGAGTTGAGCCATGAGATGCGCGACATGCCGCGCTCCCGTGCGGCGCGTGCGTCTCCCCACACCTGTATCCAGCTCGCACCCGGCGTGGCTGCCGGCAGGGGCCGCGTGTCACCATGGACCAGGTACCGATAGACCGCGGCAGGGATGTTCACGCCGGCGTGCGCCCCGGGGTGATGCCAGAGGTTGAAGCGAGGGTTGACCTCGAGGACGTGAAGTCTGCCGTCCTCGCCCCGCTTCATGTCGACCTTGGCGACTCCAGTGAAATCGAAAGCCTGGAGCACCGCTCTCCCGAGGTCGCGTGCTTCGCCGTCGTCCGTGATCTCAACCGCAGTCGACTGCCCGAATTCTCGCGGGAGGGTTCGAATCTTCCTGCCGGTGAACTCCCCGATCGTGGTTTGATCCTCTAGAAGGAATGCGTGGTAGCTGACGATCTGGGTCTCGTCTCCGGCGATGTACTCCTGTAGAGCCAGGGTCACGTCCGAGATCTCGGCCCGGTCCCACAATCGGCGTAGATCGTCCGGCGTCGCACACATCAGTGCTTTCGCTCCCTTCGCTACCGGAGCCCATGCCGTCTCGGTCTGATTTCGCAGGACCGGTTTGGCGACCAATGGGAAGCGCATGTCGGAGGCGTCTTCAGGGAACCCATCCATCGGACGTACGAAGATCGCCCTGGGAACGGGAAGCTCGAGAGCGTCGGACCTCGTCTGGAAGCGTCGCTTGTCGACGAGATCCTCGACTGTTTCAGGATCGGGCAAGACGATTCGATACAGCGACTCGATCGCCGTTCTCCGTCTCGACAAGGCGAGAACGGCAGGATCCTTCTGATACACGATCACGGGTCTCGTGTCACAGGTCTCGCCGTACGCCACCAATACGTCGATCACGTCTTCCGGTTCGTTCCAGAGATCGGGGAGGTCGACTCCGTCGATCGTGTATCGCGACCACCGAGTCTCCTGGCGGGTCGGTCCGGCGGCAATGCAGGGAATGCCTTGCAGTCCGAGGGGGCGTACGAGGTCCATGTCACCGATGACCAGGGCCGGCGGAGGCGCGCTCCCGGTCACCGATTCAGCGCCTCCCGCACGCGGTGCTCCAGATATCGGAGTGCGAAGTACCCGACAAGGGCGGGACGCCGCCTCTTGACCCCGTTGGTGATCTCCGCCGCCATTCGATCACTCTTCGGTGACCGTTGGGGGTCGTGACACGCTGCGTCGTGAGCGAACACCTCGCGCACTGTCGCAGGTGTCTTGATCGGGTACTCGGAGATCACCCGATCGAGCTCCCGAACTCGATGGGCATCCGCGCCAAAGGCGTGGCGAGCCGCGACCCTCTCGACGAGCAACCGTGCTTTGCGGTCTTGCTCGGGTGTGCACCGCGCGTTGAAGACCTCGACGACATCGCTCTCGCCTGCCAGTTCTTCCACCCCGGTGTGCCCGCGATATGGATGCGGCAGCCACAGGAGCCCGCCGAGCTCGGGAACGATCCGCCGCATGCCATCCCATGTCAGGAGAGCTTTGACCGCCGGCGGTTGCGTCCCTGGCTCGAGGACCACGATCATGTCCCCTCGATCGGTCCGGATCTCGGCTGCAATCGGTACGGTGATCGGAAGCCTTCCCGTGGCACACAGCCGTGCGAACTCGGTCGCCCCATCGAAGGTGTTGTGATCAGACACGAGGACGAGATCGACACGCAGATGAGTCATGGCGGCCGCGAGGTCCTCGTGTCGGATGCGGCTGTCCCACGAGTGGGCGGTGTGGATGTGCGTAGCGGCGCGGATGATTTTCGAGTCGCGGCCCGTTCGACGCTCTTGGGGCTGGAAGCCCCGTGGATCGGGAGTCACGAGGTGAGTATCGAAACTGTGTCGACGAGACCCTGGCGGTCGTCGAGATCGATCCACTGCAGGTAGTACCGGCTGACCCCGACTCGCGCTAGTGCGGCCAACGTCGCCTTCACGCGATCGGGCGGTCCCACCGGGACACCCGCGTCGGTCAATCTCTCCAGCAGCGCGTCGGGGTCCACTGCACGCTCGGCGGCTGCGCGTGACAGGCGTTCCCGGAAGTCCGCTTCGTCCGAACCGGTCACCACGGGACCCATGACGGTGACTTCGATCGTCTCCGGGTCACGACCAGCCGTGAGCGCGGACTTGCGCAGGAGGTTGATCTTTGGTGCCAGCACCTCGGGTGAGGCGAGAAAGTGGTTGTACTCGTCGGCATAGGTGCCGGCGAGTGTCGGCGTTCTCGTTGGTCCGCTCCCGCCGACGACGATCCGAATTCCTGTCGGTCTGGGCCGGACCTCGGCGTCGATCGAGTAGTGGGTGCCGGTCATGGAGGCGTGGTCGTGTTCAAAGGCGGCTCGCAGATACGGAAGTGCTTCGGACAATCGCTTGAAGCGCTCCGACCATGCGGGGAAGGGCAGGCCGAAGGCGTCGTGTTCGAGATCCATCCATCCGGTCCCGACGCCGAGGTCGAGCCTCCCGTCCGACATCTGGTCGATGGTGGCTGCCGTCTTCGCGATCACGGCCGGGTGACGGAACGTGATCGGGCTGACCAGCACACAGAGCCGGATCGACGACGTGTCCCGTGCCAGGCCGGCGAGCGTGGCGAAGGCGTCGGTGGCATCCGGGCGCGGCTCTCGGCTCGAGTAGTAGTGGTCGCTGCGGGCGAAGCTCACCATCCCCTGGTCCTCGGCCCATCGAGCGAGGTCGAGCAGCTGGTCGTAGGTTCCTCCGAGCTGTGGCTCGGTCATCAGGCTGAATCGCATCGCCCCACCGTATCCGCCTCGGCACCGAGGGCGCATGACAGACGGGTGCCGCCGGCATGAGTCGCACCGACGCCCTCCGTCCGCGACACTCCTGCCGATGCATCGTCTCGTGCCGCCCCTCGTACTCGTTCTGGTGTTCGCCGCGCCCGGGCTGTCGGCGGCGAACGACATCCCTCCTGGCGGCACATTTTACGACGACGACGGCAGCGTCCACGAGGGGGCGATCGAAGCCATGTACGCCACGGGCGTCACCAACGGTTGCGCCGTGTCGCCCGCTCGTTTCTGTCCATCCGATCCGGTGACACGCGAGGCGATGGCCGCCTTCCTCTTCCGGGCGCTGGCGCTGGAGCCCATCGTCGATGCCAACCTCTTTCTCGACGACGACGAGTCGCCGTTCGAGACCGAGATCGACGCACTGGCGGTGGCGGGGATTGCGACCGGTTGCGGAGAAGGCCTGTTCTGCCCGCGACGGAACGTGACTCGTGCCGAGATGGCCACTTTCCTCGTGCGGGCATTCGTCGGCGAGGGCGACTTCGATCCGGTGCTCGACGCCTTCACCGACGACGACGGTTCGATCCACGAGCCCGACATCGATCGCATCGCCGCGATCGGCGTAACGAGGGGTTGCGGCGGTGGCCTCTTCTGTCCGCACGCCGCCGTCACCCGGGCGGAGATGGCCAGCTTCCTGGGACGGGCCATGGGACTAGAACCGATCTTCCCGCCGGCACGCCCTCCCGGACGCCTGATGTCCGGTTTCACCACGTACCACAACTGCTGCGAATCGCGGGTCACGAACATCCACGTGATGGCCGATCAGCTCGACGGTCTCGTCGTCCAACCCGGCGAGGTGTTCTCGATGAACGAACGGCTTGGTCCCCGGTTGGAGTCGGAGGGCTACGTCCCGGCGGGGATCCTCCTGGACGGTGAGCTCTACTGCTGTGATCACCCGTTGAACATCGGCGGAGGCACGAGCCAGGTCGCCACAACCTTCTACAACGCCATCTTCCGCAACGGCTTCGAGATCATCGACCACAAGCCGCACAGCCGCTACATCAACCGCTATCCCCTCGGTATCGAGGCGACCCTCGGGTACACGTGGCCGGACGTCGTGTTCCGCAACGACACGTTCACCCCGCTCACCATTCTCACGTCATATACCAACACGTCGATCACGGTCGACCTGTTCGGCGACGATCTCGGCAGGACGACGTCGTGGTACGTCGACGGATCTGCGACCTACTCGGGAGGCGGCTCGGTGACCGTCCTGCGAACCGTCCAGGAAGCCAGCGGTCTCGTTCGCAACCAGAGCTGGACCTGGACGTATCTGCCGGGATGAAGCCGGCTGCTCCGTGTTTGCGGACGGCGCGCCCTCGAGGCGAACTCGCCGAGACGATCCATCATGTGGGGCGAGAGCGAATTCGTCGGGCCCACTGCGCTATGCGCCGGCCGACTCCGCCGCCTTCCGTGCGGCGTCGATGGCCTGGCCGACGTCGTCGAGCGTGTTGCCCGAGAGCTGCAGGTAGACGCGGGTGATACCCGTCTCCGCCAGAGCGGCATATCCCGCTGCCGCCACGTCGGGAGTCCCATGCGGGATGCCATAGCGGTCGAGCGATGCCGCCGCCTCGGCGGGCCCGACCTTCATCCGTTCGGCTCGGCGCCGCATCATCGCCGCGGCGGTTTCGTGGTCTGGCGCTACCGCGGCGGGAAAGGCGGTGGACAGGAGCAGGTCCGCCGGGTCACGACCCGACGCCCGCGCCGACTCGAGACACCGTTCGATACGAGGCGCCATCGGGTTCTCCTGGTCCGGAAAAGCGTTGAACTCATGGGCGAAACGCCCTGCCAGATCCGGCGTGCGCCGCCGACCCCCGCCACCCACCACCAGGCGGAGACGTGTCGGCCGCGGCTGCGGATCGAACGGTGCCAGCCGGTAGTACTCGCCCTCGAACCCGGAGCCCGAACCGTCGAGAGCCGCCGTCAGATATCGGAGCGTCTCCTCCAGGCGGTCGAAACGCTCTTGCAGCGGATGGAGGTCGAGCCCGAATGACTCGTGTTCGAGTTCCATCCAGCCGGCGCCTATTCCGAGCGTGAACCGGCCGCCGGACATCTCGTCGAGCGTCACGGCCGCCTTGAGGTGAACGGCCGGGTGCCGGAAGGTGAGCGGGCTCACCAGGGTGCTCAGTTCCAGGCTGGAGGTCTCGCGGGCGATGCCGCCGAGGAGGACGAGTTGGTCGTAGCCGGCGCTGTTCTGATCGGGACCCGCCAGGTAGTGATCGGCGACGGCCATCGCCGGGACACCCTCGGCTTCGCACCACCGGGCGAGGGCAACGGTGTCTTCGTACCCCCGCATCGTCTGGACGCAGATCTCCATGCTCACCATCCCCGTGCCCGCCATTCGGCGGCATGCGGCTTCTCGGCGCCGATGGTCGTCTGGCTGCCGTGTCCGGGATAGACGATCGTCGGCTCGGGAAGGGTGAACAGACGCTGTTCCACCGAGTCCATGATCTGGCCGAAACTGGAGTAGTCCCAGCGTGTCGCGCCAGGTCCGCCCGGAAAGAGCGTGTCGCCGGAGAAGACGACCGGCTCGAGAACGAACGAAACGGATCCGGGCGTGTGGCCGGGGGTGTGGACGGCGTGCAACGCCACCTCGCCGACCAGGAACTCCTGCCCGTGGTCGATCGGCTCGTCTGGTTCACGACCGGCGATCCCGATGTCGGCGGTGTGCATGAGCCACGGAACGCCGAGGGCGTCCTTCACCTCGTCGAGTGCCTGGATGTGATCCCGGTGACCGTGGGTGGTGAAGATCGACTCGACCGCGAGTCCTTCGCACGCACCGAGAATCGTTTCGGCTTCGGCGGCGGCATCGACGATCACGGCGTGGCTCGTCGCGACACAGGCGACGACATATGCGCAGTTGTCGTACTCGCCGACGTTCATCTTGCGAACGCGGATTCGTTCGTCTTCATACGTCCAGGTCATCGTGGCTCCATCTCCAGCAAGCCCTTGGCATGTCCAGCGAAATCGAAGTCGGGATCCAGCATCCGTTGCAGGGTGTATCCGTTCAGCGCCGCCAGCAGGGCTTCCACCTGCCGTTGCGCCTCGACATCGGTGATCCCCGGTCGGTCCCGACGCAACGCGGCGATGAAACGGGCGACGCGCTCGGAATGGTGGCGGATCATGCGGGATCGGATTCCCTCGTCCGTGACGCCTCCGGAGAGCCCGACTGTGATGTACACCCTGGCGAGATCGGGTCGATCCTCGACGAACCGAACGAATGCCTCCACGAGGTCGGTGATGTGGTCGCGGCCGGTCCGCTCCGGATCGGGGTCCACGGCGAGAATCGCCTGTTTCACCACCTCGAGGATGACGGTCTCCTTGCTGTCGAACAGGTTGTAGAAGCTGCCGGGCCGCACTTCGGCCCCGTCACAGATCGCCTTCACGGTTGCTGCTTCGAGACCCGACGCGGCCAGGATCCGGCGGGCGGCGTCGACGATCCGGGTCGCTGTCTCTTCCCCTGCCCGATTTCGCATCCGGCGACGGTACCCGAACGGCAATGGTCCCTTGTCCGTCTTTTGTTTGATCGATGACTCAAATTAGAATGTTCACTCAAGAAGCCTCTCGTCCAGATCGCCAGGTCACAATCGAAAGGACCGCAGATGAGTCACTACCGGTCGAACCTCGCCGACATCGAGTTCGTCCTCTTCGACGTGCTGGAGGTGGGAGATCATCTTCGAGCCTTCGGAGACTTCGATATCGACACCGCCAAGGCTCTCCTCGGTGAGATCGAGCGTCTCGCCACGAACGAGTGGGCGGCATCGTTTGTCGATGCCGACCGCACGGCCCTGAAACTGGTCGACGGATCCGTCGCACTCCCCGAGTCCGTCAAGTCCTCGCTGGAGGCATTCCGAGGCGGTGGATGGGACCGCTTCGGACTGCCCGAGGAGATGGGCGGGACGCCCGTGCCTCCCACGGTTCTGTGGGCCTCCCAAGAGCTCCTTCTCGGCGCCAATCCGACGGCCATGTTCTATGGCGGCGCCGGTCTGTTCGCCCGGGTGCTCTTCTACGAAGGGACTCCCGAGCAGCGGGAACTGGCGAAGCTGATGGTCGAGCGACGGTGGGCTGGATCGATGGTCCTCACCGAGCCCGATGCGGGCTCGGATGTCGGCGCCGGAATCACCAAGGCGATCCATGTCGAGGGTCTCACCTATCACCTCGAAGGAGTGAAGCGCTTCATCACCGCCGGCGAACACGATGCCTCCGAGAACATCATCCATCTCGTCCTCGCCCGCACCGAAGGAGCACAGCCGGGGACCAAGGGCTTGTCGATGTTCGCCGTCCCCAAGTTCCTGGTGAACGAGGACGGCACGCTGGGCGAGCGCAACGGCGTCGTCGCCACCAACATCGAGAAGAAGATGGGTATCAAGGGCTCCACGACGTGCGAGCTCACCTTCGGGATGCAACGACCCGCCGTCGGCTATCTCGTGGGCGGGGTCCACGACGGGATCCGTCAGATGTTTCGTGTGATCGAGAACGCCCGTATGACGATCGGCATGAAGTCGGCGGCGACGCTCTCGACCGGGTACCTCAACGCACTCGAGTACGCCAGGGAACGGCATCAGGGCGCCGATCTCGCCCGCGCCAACGACAAGACCGCACCGAGGGTGCCCATCATCCGGCATCCCGACGTGCGCCGCATGCTGATCACGCAGAAGGCGTATGCCGAAGGTCTACGCGCGCTCGCCCTCTACGCCGCCTGGTGCCAGGAGATGGCCGTCGTCGATCCGGACGACGACACCTGGGAGCGACGTTCGGATTTCCTCCTGCCTCTCGTGAAGGGCTATTCGTCGGAGAAGGCGTACGAGCTGCTCGCCATGAGCCTGCAGGTGTTCGGTGGATCCGGCTACACCCAGGACTACCCGATCGAGCAGTACATCCGGGACGCCAAGATCGACTCCGTCTACGAGGGCACCACCGGCATCCAGGCGTTGGACCTGTTCTTTCGCAAGATCGCCCGGGACCAGGGCCATACCGTGAGCGCTCTCGCCGAGGAGATCGCAACGTTCGTGAAGGGGACCGACGACGGCGATCCGATCTCCGATCACAGAGAAGCCCTCGGACGGATCCTCGACGACGTGCAGGGTCATCTCGGAACGATGGTGACCGACGGCATGGCGGCGATGAGCGGGGAGATCGAGCGCGTGTACAAGGTCGGCCTCCACGCCAACGCCCTTCTCGATTCGATGGCGGAACTGGTGATCGCCTGGCAGCTCCTGCGTCAACTCGAAGTGCTGGGTGATCGCACCGACGACTTCGCTCTCGGCAAGGCCGCCGCCGTCAGGTTCTTCCTCGCCGACGTCGAGCCGAAGGTGAGGGCCCGCCGCCATCGGGTCGAGGTCGAGGACGGCGTCCTGATGGACCTGCCCGACGGGGCGTGGTGATCGCACCTCTATTGTCCGACGCGTGAACTTCGCATTCTCCGAAGAGCAGGAAGAACTCAGACGCTACGCCCGGCAGTGGATCACCGAGCGGATGCCGCTCGAGCGTGTCCGGGAGCTGATGGAGACTCCCGAGGGCTTCGATCGATCCGACTGGTCGGCCGTCGCCGAACTCGGATGGCAGGCGATGGCGATTCCCGAGGAGTACGGGGGTGCCGGGTTCAGCCTGCTCGAGCTGGCCGTCCTGATGGAGGAGCAGGGGCGGGGGCTGTTCTGTGGACCCTTCCTTTCGACGGTGGTGGCGGCAGCAAACGCCATCCTCCTAGCCGGTTCCGAGGAGCAGAAGGCGGAGATCCTTCCGGGAATCGCGACCGGGGAGACGGTGGCGACGCTGGCTGTGAGCGAGGACCGGGCGGCATGGGATGGGCAGCACCTCTCCACGTCGGCAGTCCGCACCGGAGACGACTGGACGATCGAGGGCACGAAGCGATTCGTCCTCGACGGACACACCGCCGACATCCTCGTGGTCGCCGCCCAGACGGCGGACGGGGTGGGACTGTTCCTCGTTCCCGGAGACGCCGACGGTGTCGAACGGACGGTGCTGCCGGCAATGGACGAGACGAGGAAACAGGCAGAAGTCACCCTCTCGGGCGTCACTGTCGGTCCGAGCGCGTGGCTCGACTCGGGTGAAGGCGGGACTCTCGACCGTGTCAACGACATCATCGCGGTCTCGCTCGCCCTCGAGCAGGTGGGCGGCGCCCAGGCGACCCTCGACATGGCCGTCCAGTACGCCAAGGACCGTCAGCAGTTCGGAAAGCCCATCGGCTCGTTCCAGGCGATCAAGCACATGTGCGCAGACATGCTCGTCAAGGTCGAGAGCGCTCGGGCAGCCGCCTACTACGCGATGTGGACCGTGGCCGAGGGAACCGACGAGGCGGCGACGGTGGTCCCGCTCGCCAAGGCGTATTGCTCGGATGCCTTCTTCGACTGTGCCGGGATGAACATCCAGGTCCACGGCGGTATCGGATTCACGTGGGAGCACGACGCCCATCTCTTCTTCAAGCGCGCCAAGAGCTCGCAGGTGATGTTCGGGACCCCGGCCGAACGGCGCCGCCAGCTGGCGGAGCGCCTCGGATTCTGAGATGTCCGGTGCGACGCTGGTCGTCTTCGTCGGCACGCTCGTCGCCCTCCTTCTCGGGATGCTGGCGCTGCTCGTGTGGCAGGAGGGGCGGAGGCGTTCCTTCGACGCCGCCCCTGCCTACATCGTCTCGGATCTCCTGGCGTACGTCCTGGCGCACCTCGACGTCTCCGTGATGGAACGGATCGGCGCCGATGGGGTCGAACGCATCGTCGATTGGGAGGTCCGGTACCTCGTCCGTGACGGGGGAGAGGGAGCGGTGGCGGGGGGGACCGAGCAGTCGGTCGCCTACATCGTCGATCGGATCGCCCAGTTTCATGGCGTGTCCTACGCTTCCACCGATGTTCGAGCCGTGTTGGCGCTGGAGGCGGAGTACTTGATGACCGTGGGAGCCGTCGGTGAGCCGGTTGTGAAAGGAGATGGACAAGCGTGATCGTTCGGTGCGGATCTTGTCGAACCGAGTTCGACGTTCCCGGCCCCGGCCGGTTCAGCTGCCCCGCGTGCGGGTCGGTGAACATGGTTCGGGCGGCGGGAGGGGCGCCGCCGCAGGGCGCCGGCGGCGGTCTCGTCACTCCGCCCCCGCCTCCGCCACCACGCCCGGAAGCGCCGTCGCCCAAGCTGGCATGTCCGGAGTGCGGCTTCTCCTTCATCGTCGGTCAGATCGAGACGGCGACCTGCCCCAACTGCGCCGCCGAGGTCCCCACCGGTTGGACGCCCCCCGAGAACGGCAAGTGATGGGCCGGCTCCGTCGGTTCGAGGACCACCGCTTCGTGGGGACCCGCGACACGATGCGCGTCTACGACTGCGACGACGCCACACAGTTCGCCGACCTCGCCGGTCGGGCATCGGAACTCGAAGGCCACAACCTCTTCCAGACCTTCGGACCCGACACGCTCGCCGAGGCCGCCAACCGCGGGTTCCGACCTGTCGGCTCCGCTTCCGGTCCAGGTCACGGCAGGTAGCGGAGCTCAGCCTCCCCCAGCTCGTCGGCACGTTGCAGGCGGAAGATCTCGGCGACCGATGCGATGTCGTCCTCGACGCCATCGGTGCTCTCACGTTCCCTGATCGAGTTTGCCGTCTTCTGCATCGCGGCCACACTGGCGCGGATCAGGTGATTGGCCCAGATCACCAGGCTCACACCCATCTCGGCGAAGTGTGTCACCGGCACCGTGTGATACGTGGTGGGCACGATCACCACGGGTGCGCGACCATCCCAACGCTGCATGAACGCCTCGATCTCCGCCGCAGTCTTCTGCTTGCTGTGGATCAGCACCGCATCGGCGCCGGCATCCGCATACGCCTCCGCCCTTCGAAGCGCTTCGTCGACGCCCCAACCGGCGATGAACGCTTCGACTCGAGCAATGACCGAGAAGTCGGGGTCGGATTGCGTGTCCTTCGCCGCCCTGATCTTTCCCGAGAACTCGGCGATCTCGGCGAGTGGTTGGGCCTCGCTGCGGATGAACGAGTTCGTCTTCGGGAAGAGCTTGTCCTCGAGACACATGGCCGCCACGTCGCGTTGTTCGAGCTTGCGGACGAGCCGCCGGACGTTGTTGAAGTTGCCGTACCCGGTGTCGGCGTCGAGCATCAACGGAATGACGGTGGCGTCCGACATGAACTCGACGACGTCGACCACCTGCGTCCAACTCGCCTCGTTGTTGTCGCGCACTCCGAGCGCCGCCGAGATCGCCAGGCCGCTCGCCCAGATACCGGAGAAACCGGCCTCTTCGACGACCTTGGCGCTGAGGCCGTCGTGGGCCTCCAAGAGGAACTCCAGCCGATCGGATCGAAGCATGGCGGCGAAGCGTTCGGTTTTTCTCATCGTCGTCCCCTGTTCTCTGTTCGGGTCATATCACGGTGAAGTTGGCGGGCAGTCCAGGCAGGAGCTCGTCGTCGGGCACGGGATGCCGGAGGCATTCCACGATCAGTCTCCCTATCTCTGCCTGGGAGTCGAGGGTGGACGCTCCGATGTGCGGGGTGAGCACGACCTGTTCGAGATCGGCCAGCGGCGAGATACGTCCGTCACCTTCGTGAGCGTGGACGTCGAGACCGGCGCCTGCCAGATGACCCGACAGCAACGCGTCTCTGAGCGCTGTTTCGTCGACGACCCCGCCGCGCGACAGATTGACGAGGATCGAGCCCCGGCGCATCGAGGCGATGGCATCGGCATCGATGAGGTTTCTCGTCGACTCCTGAAGTGGAACATGAACGCTCACGAAGTCGGAGTTGGAGATGACGTCGTCGAACGTGGTGCAACGTATCCCGTCGGCTGCCAACGCTCGATCGATCGTCGAGTTGGGGCGCTCCACACACCCGAGGACGTCCATTCCCCATGCCGACCCGAGAGCACCCGTCCGACGACCGATGTTGCCCGCTCCCACGATGCCGAGGACCCGCCCTGTCAGGAGTCGGCCGTTCGCCTGGGATTTCACCCAGTGTCCGGCCCGCCACTCGCGGTCGGCCCATTGCAGGTTCCTGGCCAGGCTCAACATCATGGCGAATGCCAGTTCTGCCACTGCCGTCGCACCGGGTCCGGGTATGCGAACCACACGGAGCTTCATCGTGGCCAGACGAGCGAGATCGATGTTGTCGTAGCCCGAGCCGGCGCGGATCACGAGGCGAAGGGAGTCGGCACGATCGAGCACTCCGGCCGAGATGTCGACTCCGCTGCGAAAGACGAGTGCGTGGCTGCCGGCGATGGCTTCCGCCAGTTCGTGCTCCGAGGCCCCCACGGCCAGGACCAGCTCGTGCTCGCGGGCGAGGTCGTCCATCGCTTGGGGGGCAATGGAACTGGCGATCAGGACTCTCATTGTCTCTGGCTCACTCTCGAGCTCGGCGGACAGTTGCGCGGGTCGTTCATCGACTGCCACCGGAGATGAGGCGTTCGATGTGGTCGGCCACCTCGTCGTAGACGTGCTCCAACGGTCGTGCGGCATCCACGACGACGAAGTTCGGCAGTTGCGCGCCACGCTTGAGGAATGCGGCCCTCCTGCCGTTGAGGTAGGACTCCGGGACCTCTTGCTTTCGTGCAAGCAGCACATCGGGCGGCGCGTCGAGGAAGACGACGAGATCGGGTTTCGGGTAGAGATGTTCGAGAAACCAGAGATGAATCCTGGAGGTGAGTCGGCGGGGTCGGTCCGAGGCCGGTGTGAAGTCGAACAGGTAGTGGCGGTCGTACACCACGATCGCGCCGCGCGCTTGATACCACGTCGATACGACCTGTTTCAGGAGTTCCTCCCCGATCCGATTGAAGAGGCGAGCTGTCGCCCAGATCGGCCCTCGTGTGTCCTTGCGGTGTTCGATCGAGTGAAGCGACACCGGTCGCGCCGCGTCGGCTGGTGATCCTGCGCGCACGCGCCGGACCTTCAGCCGGTGGGACAGGCGCGTCGTCGGGAGCGCGAAGGCGCCCGAGTCGGGATTCATCCCCATGTACAGCCGTCGTATCGGCCGCGGAAAGGAGCGCGTGAGCTCGTCGGCGACGCTGCTCTTGCCTGCGCCGTCGGCGCCGATCAGTGCGACCGTCGTCACGGGCGCCCTGCCGAGACCGGCCGGCATGCGAAGACGTGCTCGGTGGACGTGAGCCCGTGTCGGTCCATGTCACGGGGATCGAGGTCCGTCGCCAGAAACACGGTCACCTCGAATCCGGCGCGCGCGAGACGGTCGACCAGATCACGGCCGTACCGTCGCCGGTGATCGGCCTCGCCAAAGGCTGCGCGGCGGTCGTCGGGCGTCGTGATCGCGGCATCCTCGTAGGTGACCGACTCCCAGTCGCACGGGACGTTGACGACCGCCCAGCCGCCCTGACCCACCACTCTCGCCATTTCGAGAATCGCCGCTGCGTCGTCGTCGAGGTGTTCGAGCACATGGATGCTCACGACTCCCTCGAAGGATCCGGCGGCGAAGGGGAGGGCGGTGGCGGTAGCCACCACGTCGATTCCCGACCGGGGGGTGACGTCGATCGCCCAGTCCTCCATCGTCGACATCCTCTCGAATGCCCGGGTGAGAGACTCATGTGGCGCGACGTGGAGTATGCGGCCTCGACGTCCGAGCAGCTGAGCGTCTCGGACGAGGTGGAGCCACACCCTGCGGTGTCTGGCTTTGGCATTACATCGGGGGCAATAGCCGGCGGGTCGGCGCCGGAGCGACCCGCCGCCCGAGACGAACGAGCGGAGAGACCATTCGCAGCAGGGACAGTGGAAGCGTTTGCCGAGGTACAGCATCCCGCGCATGAAGAGATAGGCGCGGACCGCGCGACCGTGCTCGAGACGTGCGCGGCGCGTCATCTGGTCCTTCCCCGCCTGAGGCCCTTACGCACGGCTTCGACGACATCCAACACGAATGGAAGGGGATCTCTGACCGAGAAGACGGCGTAGACCTTCCGTCCTCGCAAGGACCGCGCCCATTCCCACAAGCCGAGATCGCCCCGTCGGATGAGCACGATCGCAGCCTGGAGATCGCGCCGGAGGTGGATCCACTTCACGCCCGTGTAGGTCTGCTCGCGGTCGGCGGGCAGCGGCAGCCCTGCCGCATCGCAATACATCGTGTAGAGGAGCGGGACGCCGCCGCCTTCGGCGATCGCGGACCGGCCGGTCGGCCGCCCGACGTTCGGTTCGACGATCCGGTATCGGCCGTCGACGGCATCCCGCTTCACCTCGACGTATCCGAGTCCCCGGTAGGAGACCGCCGAGAGCAGGGACAGCGTCAGCTCCTCGACGACATCGTTGCGGCACTCCTCCCCCAACGCGCTCTGACCGGTGTCGACCGGCCACTGACGAAGCTTGCGAGCGACGAAGGATGCCAGCACCTCACCCTGACGCGAGATGTAGACGTTGCACGAGTACAGCTCCTCGACGCCGCCTCGGATCCACTCCTGGACGATCAGTTCGTCGGCCCAGTTCTGAATCCGTTCCCACGTCGCGATGAGGTCGGATCGATGCATGACCTCGTAGGCCTTGTCGGTGGTGTGACTCGTCCATCGCGTCGACCGGTACGAGGGCTTGATCACCATCGGAAAGCGCAACTCGGTCGCTGCTTCCTCGACGTCGACTCGGCTTCGAACCGTCCGACTGCGTGGGACCGGAAACCCGTTTTCCTCGGCGAATCGGAGGAACCGAGCCTTGTCCATCATCATCTCGACGACGTCATGCTCCGGCAGCACGATCTCGTACCAGCGCGAGAGCGTCGCCCTGGCCTTGGAGATCGTGAGAACCTTGCCGTCGATACACGGGATCAGCACGGCGCGTGACGTCAGCGTTCGTCCCAGCCGTTCGAGATCCGCCAACAGCTCCTCGCTCGAGCCGGCATACCGGATCTCTTCGCACACGCGCGTGAACGTGGCGTGGTGACCGCGCCGACCGGCGTAGGCGATCACCGGCACGCCGTGGCCGGCCAGGATTCGTGCGGCCTGGAGGCCCTGCATCGAGTCGATGCCCAACAGAACTGCGGGCGGGATCTCGGGGGATGGCGCGGTGGTCATGATGACACCTGCACCCGGCGTGCGACCCGCTTGATCAATCTGAGCGCCCTGGGAGGAACATTGTCGTGGGCGAACTGGACGGCCGGGTTGCGGAACCGAACCAATGTGGGCGGCAGGGGGAGGACGTTGCCACCGAACCCCAGCTTGAAGTGCGCCACCGATCGGCGGGCATCGGCGGACGCCGCCGACTCTCCCATCTCCTTTGCGACCGCGGGGTCGATCCCATCGAAGTCATACCAGCGGCGACCGGTCGATCGCGCCCAGAGCATCGCCGTCCAATGCAACGCCTCGTTCGGGTGGAGCGAACCGCCCGATCCGGACCATCCGCCGCGCTTGTACGAGACCCGATCCCCGAACGCCGTGACGAGGATCCCGGCCAGGGGGTCGCCTCGATGCTCGGCGATCAACAGGGCCGCGCCGTCGCCCTCGCCGAGGATCGACAGGGCTCCTTCGATGTATCGACGGGAATCGACGGAAAAACCCTGGCGCCGGCCCGTCTCGGCCAGCATCTCGTGGAAGTTTCCGACGTCGCCTGCGTCGCCGATGCGTACTTCGATCCCGGAGCGCATGGCCTTGCGGATGTTGTATCGCGTCTTCGACTTCATGCGTGCCAGAATCTCGTCCTCGGTCCCTTCGAGGTCCACCACCACCGTGGCCGCCAAGGTCACGTCGAATCTCGTCCGCCTGAATCCTGCAGTTGTCAATGCTGCGGCCATGTGCGGGTCCGGAGGATCCACCACCAGAGCGTCGAGCCCGATGTCGCGCTGGACGCCGGAAAGGGCAGCTGTCATCCGGCGGGCCGCCTCCGTGTCGCCGGCGGTCACCAGCGGGCTCCTTGCGACGTAGCCAATCCGGCGACCCCCGGGGAGACGTCGGATGAGCACCTGTGACAGACCCACGAGGTCCTCACCTCTGGTTGCGGCGATTCGTCTCGCCTCCCACCCGCGCAGTGCCTGGAGCATCGCCCATCTCGTCGATTGTGCGTGACGCCCGTCGGGGTGCCCGGCGACGAACCTGTCCCAGCGGTGGCTCTCGATGGTGGAGCCGTTCGTCATGCGGAGCACACGATCGTCGTTCACGATTGGCCCGTGGTCGGTTCGAGGGCGCCTGCGGTATCTGTCCCACTGGGCAGCGGGAGACCGACCAGGTCGACTCCCTCTCGGACCTCGTCGGGCGAGGCGCTACCTACGGCCGGAGACGTCTCCGTGGGCTGGAAGTTTCCGAGATATGGCGCTGCGAAGCGGGCACCCTGGATCGTTTCGACCGTCACGTTGCCGACAGAATGCACTCGGGCTCGCGCCGAGGCGTCGATCGGCTCCCGCCCGGCGGACACGACGAGGTTGTTCGAAATCGTGTTGTCCGCCCCGACCTCGTTGCGAAACAGGACTCCGGCTCCAGCTGCGGCCACGACGGTGTTGTGCCAGACGTACACCGACCCGTCGGTGTTGGATCCTGTGCGGATCGTGATCCCCTCGCCTCGACCGGGATCGCGTATTCCGGCGCCGACCACGAGGTTGTGGTGGATGCGGTTCCCGCCGTTGCCTTGTACATAGATCCCTTGTGCCGCGCTCGACACCACGACGTTGTGGTCGATGTCGCAGACGGACCCACGGTTGGCGATGATCCCGCTGTTCTGATTGGCGGTGTTCCGGGAACCTGCCAGCACGACCGTGTTCCAGCGAATGGCGCAGTCGGCCACGGCGGATCCGACCTGAATCCCGTCCCAGCCAGACGTGACCACCAGGTTGTGGCTGACCTCCACCCCCGTGAGGACCGGGTCGACACCGTCCTGGTAGAACGAGCTCCCGAGGTACAAGCCCTCCTTCCCGACGTCGTGAAGATACGAGGAGTGGACTCTCGTCCGCTCCTGGACGAATGAGTCACGTGTGATGCCGTCGCCGGCCTTCGCAGTCAGGTGCACGCCCGAATGCGAAGTGCCCGTGATCTCCACATGATCGATGGTGACTCCGCTCGTCCTACCCGGACCGGCGATGCCTCGGCCCGTTCCGTGTATGACGATGCCGCAGTCCTGCTCGTCGACCGGTATGCCGGCCCCACATGCGACGTCTTCGCCTCCTGCGCCGGTGATGTGGATCTCGGCGCTGTCGGTGATCGTGATCCCGGCGTAATCGTCGTGGGTGCCGGAGATGGTCACTCGCCCCAGGTTCACGAAGACGACGGGCCGGTCGGGCCGGCCTTGAATCGACTTGATCGTGAGGGGAGGGCGCGTGCCTGCCTCCAGACAGATGATCGTGCCGGCAGGAACCGCTTGCTCTTCGCCGTCGACGGTCGTCTGCTCTGCGGTGAGCACCTCGTCGCACGTGAACGGACGGCTGAACGTGACGGGTGGGCTGCCGCTTGCTCGGAGCGCCTCACGGGAGGAAGGCCAGGCGAGGGCGAATGCAGTGACGCGATCTCCGGGGCGAAGCGCCTGCGAGCCGTCATCCGCCGATACAAGGGCGTTCACGAGAAAGACCCCGACAGCGATGACGGCGATGATTGCGGCTCCCAGAGCCACGATGACAGGTCTGCGCACGATGTTGCCCCGGACTCCCACGGATCTCCGACGGCGTCACTCGCCGAGATCCATCCCACACCAATCGATCGACGACTCACCGTAGTACGGCGATCCGAGATCAACAGGGGGTTCGTCGCAGTCCGCTCCTCCCGGATCGCTCCCGCCGGTCGCGTCCTCGCCCGATATCGTGGTCTCGTGCCACGGCATCTCTCACACACGAAGCCGGCCTCCTGGCTGAAGGTCGGTCGCCATCTCCTCTCCAACACGGCGTGGGGACTCGGGAGCTGGGTGACGCTGGCGGTCGTGGCCGTGATTCCGGGTCTCATCGTTCGCGGGCTGCTACTGGTGGCTTTGGCCG
>Ga0326597_10003199_pt1 | contig 23812 bp, 37 predicted proteins | sample RVTome_12_FD_203789 | JGI IMG/M metagenome (GOLD analysis project Ga0326597, IMG submission 203789) | Soil microbial communities from uranium-contaminated site in the Upper Colorado River Basin, Wyoming, United States - RVT100D185 | ecosystem: Environmental > Terrestrial > Soil > Contaminated >... | reverse complement strand
TGCTGTAGCGCGATGCGCGGCCAACTCGACGATCGTCGACGCGGTGGCGCGTGCGGCGCTCGAACTCGAGCGCGTCCGGCCTGGACCTAAAAGTGCGGCTAATCCGACGCCCAAGGTGCTGCACGCGAGCTTCCCAGCCTTTGCCGTGGCGGCGGACGGGCATGCGGGTGCGCGGCGGGCTTGCAGGTAGGCGTCGAGGTCGGACGCGAGGATTCTAACGCAGCCGCGGATCCGGGTCGGGATGAGACGGCCGTCGGCGACTTCGCGCTTGATGGTGCGCACGCTTACGCCGGCGAGTTCGGCGGCGGCGGCGTAGGTGAGGGGGGCGTTCACCTCGGATATTCCCTGATGCGCAGATCCTGTGGCCACTCTGCCGGATCACCGCCCTTGCGCGATTTGCCGTCAAGGCCCCATTCGCCGATCGGCGCGCCGGCGTCGTCGTGGAGTTGCGCCCAGGGATAGCCTTCGTCTTTGGTGGCGATCGGCCATCGCCCGAGCTGCTTGAGAAAGAACGGGGTGCCGACGGCGTGGCATTGGTCGCGGAGCGACCGCACCCAGTCCAGCTGCATCGGCCGCGCGCCGGGACCGGATTCGCCGCCGACGACGATCCAGTCGAGGCGTTCGAGCCAGTTCTCGTGAATGGCAGGGTCGGCATACTCGACCCAGCATCCCTCGAAGCTAATTGGCCCGAGCAGTGGCTCGGCCGAGATCCAGCGCACCGCCGCCGGCGTTTGCAGGAGTAGCGGAATGCGCTCGTCGGCGCGCGCCTGGTCCTCGACGCTGACGCCGAGCCAGACGTTGTCGAGTGGTTTGGCGATGATGCCGCCGATCGACAAGCGCGGCAGCAGGTACTCGAGCATCCGCTGCGGCCGCTTCGTCAGGATCTGGTAGGTATGCTGCGGCGTGTCGAACATCGTGCACCAGACCGCTCGGATGAACTCGTCGGGCACGTCCTCGTGGAACAAATCGCTCATGCTGTTCACGAAGATGCGCAACGGCTTCCGGCGGCGCAGCGGCCAGTCCAGCAGCTCGGGATGCAGCGACACCTTGCCGGTCCACACCGGGCCGCCCTTGGTCAGCTTGGTCAGGCCATCGTAGGCCTTGCCCTTGCCGCTGAAGCGGTGTGCCATCTTCATCGCGTAGCAGTTCGTGCAGCCAGGCGAGACGATCGAGCAGCCGCGCACAGGGTTCCAGCTGGCCTCCGTCCATTCGATTTTGCTGCGGTCAGCCATTGAGCGCCTCGAGCTCGCGGTTGCGGGCCCGCACTTCGTCGACGATGCGCTCGGCCAGCATCCGGCCCTCGCGCTCGGCGGTGAGCTGGCGGCGGAAGTCGGCGCGCTGGTTTTCGGCCTGGCGCAGATCGAGCTCGAGCTTCTCGATGATGTCCGCGGCGGCCACCTCGTTCGAGGGCGCGGGGAAGGTGCGCCAGAAGCGAATCAACTCCGCGCGATCGTCTGTCATGGGTACGCCTTCATCAACCGCTGATCCACCGCCACGTCCCTCCTCATCACCGCCCTCGCCAGCCGCGCCCGATCGCGCGCGATGTTGGCGTGGCGCATCGTCACCAGCATGTTCAGCGACTCGTCGACCAGGCGCTCGCCGTAGAGCCGCTTCAGGTCGCGCGGCAGGTGCGGCGCGCGCCGAGCCACGAACTTCTGGAACTCGGCGATCGCGCGGTAGAGGTCGGTGTCGCTATGCAGGGCCATGGGAAAAAATCGCGTCGAAAAAGCGCTAGCGCGGAATGGTCAAATGGTCACTCTGCGGACCGCGCGCGCCATGCGCTTGATGCCCTTGCGCCAGATGTCCTGACCGCCGTTGCCGAAGCTCTGGCCCCAGGCGTAGGCGTCGAGGCCGGCGAACTGCGCATTCGACCAATAGGAACGCTTCTGGAATTTCGCGGCGTGATGGGCCCACAGAATCGCCTGCTCGATGCGGTTCGGCAGGTCGCCGCCTTCCTTCTTCGCCCAGGCCATGGCGTCTTTCCAGCCGACGTCAGCGTTCTCGCCGGGCAGCAGGATGGTGTGCGTCACCTTGCCGCCGACGTCGATCGTGCCGCCGACGTAGATCTCGCCCTTCTTCAGCGCGGGGAGGGCGATTTTTGCGGCGACGGCCGCCTTCGGCGGCCGGGGTTTCTGTGCTTGTTTTTTCATCGGATCACCTCGGAATGCGGAATGGTTAGGGATTTATATACTTGACTCCCTCGCGCTTTTGAGGCAGAATTGCACTCATTGACGGAGGGCCTTGAAATGAACGACAAAATCACGATCAGCACCTTTCAGTTGTTCCAGATGTTCCCGGACCAAGAGTCGGCCCGCGTGTACCTCGAAGCCCGCCGCTGGCCGAACGGCCCGGCCTGCCCGGTCTGCAACAAGGGCGACCGGATCACGGCCCGGGTTGGCGGCTACTACCGCTGCAACGCGTGCAAAGAGGACTTCACCGTCCGCACCGGGACCATCTTCGAGCGGTCCCATGTGCCCCTGCATAAGTGGCTGTACGCCATGTACCTGCTCGTCACCGCGCGCAAGGGCATCAGCTCGATGCAGTTGTCCAAGCAGATCGGCATCACGCAGAAGTCCGCCTGGTTCGTCCTCGGGCGGCTCCGTGAAGCGTGCGGCGCGGACCTGAAAGTCCTGTCCGGCATCGTTGAGATTGACGAGGCGTACATCGGCGGTCTTGAGCGCAACAGGCACGCCAGCAAGCGGAAGAACTTGGGGCGCGGCAAGCGGGGAAAGGTCGCCGTCTTCGGCATGCGTGAGCGCGGCGGGCGCACGGTCGCCATGCCGGTCGGAGACGTGAACATCGCCACGCTGCACCGCGCGATCCACACCCACATCGCGGTAGGGGCCATGATCCACAGCGACGAGCACCAGTCCTACCAGAGCATCGACGGCCTGTTCTACCGGCGGGAAGCCGTCAACCACAGCGGGGGCGAATACGTCCGCGATGGCGTGCACACCAACAGCATCGAAAGCGTGTGGGCGGTCCTCAAGCGCGGGCTGACCGGCGTGTACCATCACGCCAGCGAGAAGCACCTCGCTCGCTACGTCAACGAGTTCACCTTCCGCCTGAACGAGGGCAACGTCGCGCGCCACACCTTCGAGCGCCTGAACGACCTGATCGCCGCCGCCGGTAAGCGCCGCATCACCTATAAGGAACTGACCGCGTGAAGCCCCCGAAAGAGCTAGACCGGATCGCGGACGCCGTGCTGGCGTACCGCGCTCCGGCCCGCACCAAGAAAGCGAAGAAGCGCCAGCGCCGCCGCCGGAAAGTCCAGCGGGGCGCTTGAGCGCTTTACTTGTGCGCGCCATTCTTCTTCGGCGCAGGCAGCGCACCGCGCGGCTTGCCGTGATGCGTGAAGAACGGCAGCACCGCTTGAGGGACGCCGACCACCTTGATGTAGGCGAGTTCCAGCCGCGCCGCTGCCACGATCTGCGCGGCGGCTCTGGTGACGGCGTTCACGCGCTCCGGCTTTGCCTTCCCGGATCGCAGTTTGTAAATCTCGTCTGACAGCACCTTGTTAAGCTCGTTTGTGTTCATGCTTCATCTCCTGTTGTAGCGCCCGTAGTAACCTGCATGTTGCGATCAGACTGCCGTGGGCGTGTGCTGGCAATCCGAACGAATGGCGTTCTTGATACTTGCGGCCCGCGGGCGTCGTTTTTAGCCAGTGTTCATGGGCTGCGCGCCACTTGTGAGGGTTGGCTTTGCGCCAGCGTTTATTACGGGCAATGATCTTTGCGCGCTTAGCCGAGTCGGCGTATGCCTTCAAGTAAAGGCGGCGTGACGTGGCTTTGCCCTTGGGGGTCTTGGCATATCGCCGCGCGCCTTCACTCATTGTTTGCTTCCCGCGCGCCGTGGCCCTGTAGCGCTTCTCGGCCGCTCGGACCCGCTGCCAATTCTCCGCCCGGTAGCGGCGCGATGCTTCCGCGTGCGCGGCCTTTTGTGTTGGAGTCATGGCCGCACGTTTGCGCGTGTACTTCTTCGTGCGCTGGAGCGTGCAGGCGCGGCACTTCGCGTACCAGCCCCGCCCGTTGAATGTGCGGATGGTGTTGCCGGGCGTCTTCGGATGCCCGCGCTTGCAGACCTTTTCGCGTGGTCGCCCCATGGCTCAACTGTAGCAATCAATCGCTTTTGCGGGTAAGGGAGTCATGTATATAAGTCCCAATGGTTAAATGGATACTCTGCGGACCGCGCGCGCCATGAGCTTGGTGTCCTTGTGCCAGAAGTACTGATAGCCGTAGTTGAAGCTCTGGTACCAGGCGTAGGCGGCGTAGCCGGCGTACTGCGTCGAGGACCAGTAGACGTCCTCCTCGAAGCGCTCGGCTTCGGGCAGCGCTTCGCGTGCCGACCAGGCGAGCAGCAGCTCGCCGCGGCTCGGGAGGTACCAGATCACCCCGCCGCCGATCTCCAGCGTCCGGATCTTCTGCGCGAGCGGGCTGCCGGCCTCGGCCATGGCGCCGGTGTTGTGAAGGCCGTCGAAGTCGTGGAGCGCGCCCTCGACTTTCTTCTCGCTCTTGCTCCACACCGTGGCGGGGAACTCAGTGGCTTTCGGGGCGACGATGAGCGCGAAGGGCTGCTGCTCGAGGAAGAAGCGGCCGATGAGGAAGCCGCCGTGCATCGGCGTGCCGATCGGGGCGGTGGCGGCGTTCAGGTCTTGCGGGGCATTCATGGTGTTCTCCTTGGGGTGGGTCAGATGTAGGCTCCGTCGCGCAGCTGCGCGAGGACCTGGTGGACGTGCTCGATCTCGCCGGCGAGGATGAGGGCGCGCGGCGAGCGATCGCCGAGCAGCGGCTGCGGCGTGTTCATCCAGGCCTTCGCCGAGGCCTCGTTCTCGTACAGGAACAGCGCCTGGCGGTGGAAGCGCTCGGCGATCTCCTCGAGCACCGGCGCGCGGCCGCCGCGGTCCCAGTGCGCGACCAGGTCCTCGCAGCTACTGCACAGGCCGACCTGGAAGCGGGAGTCGAAACGCAGCCACCAGCAGGCGTCGGCGATGTGCGTGCCGTCGAACGGGCAGGCGGCGTTCTCGTGGCAGCCGCAGGCGATGCAGAGTGGGCCGGTCATTTCTTGCTCTTCTTCTTCGCCGGTTTCTTGGCGATCGCCTTCTTCTTGGCGGCTGGCTTCTTCTTGGCGATCGCCTTCTTCTTGGCCACCTGGTGCGCATGGCTCTTGGCGCCGGTGATGAACGGCCATTTGTCGTCGAGTTCGGCCGCCGCCGGCGGCGCCGGCTTCTTCGCTGCTTCCTTCTTCGCCTTCGCCTCGGCGCGTGCCTTGGCGGCCGCCTGCTTGCGCTCCTCGATGATCAGCTCGCGGGTCTTCTGCTCGTTGATGCCGAACAGCTTCAGCACGCTATGGCGGGTGTAGGGGCCGACGGCGAAGACCAGGTGAAACATGAGGAGCACGAGATCTCGATCGCCGAGCTTCGCCGCCTGGGCGGGCAGCCGGCCGCTGTCGAGGGCGTTCTCCGGCCATCCCCAGGCCTTCGCCACCGCCGGCTCGTCGCGCATGCTCAGCCGCTCGTAGACCTGCTTCGCGAGATCCAGCAGCCAGGCCTTGCCGAAGGCTTTGGGCGCGTTTTTGTGGATCAGCTGCGCCAGGCGGTCGGTCAGCATCTCGTCGACGTCGGGCCCGGTCTTCTGCTTCGGCTTCCAGCTGGTGTGCGAGGTGCCGGCGCCGCTCGAGCCGCCCTTCGTGCCGCCCCGCGTGGCCTTGTCGATCGCCTCCTGCGTGGCCACCTCGACGAACTTGCCGGTGAGCGGGTGCTGGATCAGGAGCGAGCTGTAGTCCTTGCCGACGACGTCGGCGACCTTCTTCTGCGTGTTGCCCGCCCAGGTCTGGTCGTTCAGCTTGCGGTACGGGGCGCCGTGCGCCATGTAGTCATCGCCGTCTTCCCAGTGCGGCAGCAGCTTCTTCGCCTGGTCGCCGTAGATCACCTTCTTGCCCTTGGCCTCCTGCGCCTTGCGCGCGCCGGCGAAGTGCGCCTGGCGCTTCTGGTCGAAGCACTTCGGGTCGGTGCAGACGTCTGCATCCTTGAGCTCGCCCAGGAGGTCGCTCTGGTTGCCGCTGCGCTTGGGGCAGGCGGCGCAGCTGCCGGCCGCGGGCAGGAGCTGCGCGTCGTCCCGGTCGAACGGCGCCTTCTTCAGCCGGATCATGTAGTGCTCGCGGATGTGGGCCTTCGCCTCGCGGAAGTTCGTCACCTCGCCGTCGCGCCGCCACTCCTCGAGGTCCTTCATCGCCCGGATCTGGAGCTCGTGCGGCGGGATCCGCGCGATCTCCAGCGCAGTCGAGCTGTCGAGCTCGCCGGCGTAGAAGGCCTTGCGGGCCTCGGGGCAGAGCGCGAGGAGCTTGGTGCGCGCGTACACGTAGCTGCGCGACTTCCCGACCATGCCGGCGACGGCGATGGCGTCGATCTTCTTCAGCTTCATCAGCTCGTCGTAGCCCTCGGCCTCCTCCAGCTCGTGCAGGCCTTCGCGCTGCAGGTTCTCGATCAGCTGCACCTCGAGGACCTGCTCGTCCGTGAGCTCGCGCACGTTGACCGGCAGGACGGCGAGGCCGGCCTGCTTCGCGGCCAGGAAGCGGCGCTCGCCGGCAACGATCTCGAACCTGCTGTCGGATCCGGCGAGCGGCCGCGCGACGATGGCCTGCAGGATGCCGACCTTGCCGATGCTGGCGGCGAGCTCGGCGGTGGCTTCCTTGGTGAAGCGCGCGCGGCGCAGCTCCTGGATGTGCGTGCGCGAGAGGGTGAGGCTGGCGAGGGCGACGTGCTCCAGGGATTGCGGCTCGATCGCGGCGGCGGGGGTGGGGGCGTTCATGCGGTGTTCCTCCTGGGTTTGCGGTAGCCGGGCTGACCATACGTGGCGCCGCGGCGGGTGCCGTACATGACGAGCTCGCCCGAGGCGAGCATCGTGTCGATGATTGTGCCGGCGCGGTGGCGTTGTTTTGCCGTGCGCGCCAGTGCTTCAAGCACGCGGCGCGAACGCGGTCCGCCGTAGTCGGGCGACACCAGCTTCAGGATCCGCGCGCGCAGGCCCATCAACGCCTCTGCGTCGCGAGAACGAGCCAAAGCGAGCCGCATGTGAGGCTGGTGGTCGCAGACCACCAGAAGGCGAGGCTGGCGAACGTGCCGGCGAAGGCGATCAGCACGGCGCCGGTCAGCACGCAGGTGAAGCGCGGCGGCTTCGTCGGGGAGGCGAGCGCAGGGAACAGCGCGATCGCAAACATTAGCTGCCCGGCGCTGAACACGAGGTCCTGCCAGGTCATGCGAGTTTGCCGCCGTGCATCGGCGGGCGCGCGGCGTTGCGGGCCATTTTCTTGATCACCTCGGCCTCGAGGTCGATGCCGAGCGCCTCGCACACGTCGGCGAGGCGGATGAGCGTGTCCGCGCACTCTTCGCCGAAGTTCGCACGGTCGCCGACCCGCACGGCTTCCGCGGCCTCGGCGAGCTCGGTCACGATCAGCATCAGCCAGGAGAGGATGTGCCGCACGTCCTGGCCCGGGTGTCCGAAGCGCGGCGTGGTTTCGTGAAAACCTTTGGCGAAAGCGTTTGCGTGCGCCATCCGCTGGATCTCGGCGAGATTCACCGGCCGATCCTCGGCTCGACGTAGAGGTAGCCGTCGCGCGCGACGGTGCGGTAGTGCGGCGTGGGCTTGGCGAGCGCCCAGCAGCGGCGCCAGGTGAAGCCGGAGTCGAAGTAAAGGGCGAGGGCGCGGCGCAGGCGGCGCATGGCGGAGAACTCCTTTCAGTCAGTGGGCGGGAGAGGGCTCGCCGATGAGCTGGCGGACGTAGCGCAGGAGCGCCGCGGGATCGCGGCGGCGCCCGAGGCGGGTGCCTTTTTCGCCGGGCGCGGCGCGGTAGACGACGAACGCCGGCACCCAGCGCACGAGGCCGTCGGGTTCGACCACGCGGTCGTGCACGTCGACGATGCGGAGTCGGTGGGTCTGCGCGAGATCGCGCGCGGCCTGCAGCGGATCGTCATTTGCGGCTGGTTTTCCCATCGGGCGCGGTGATGTCGACTTCCTGCTGCGGCGGGAGCAGCTGGCCCCAGCGCGAGCCGCCGGGCACGGCGACCATGTGCCGCTCGCCCTCGTGGCCCGGGCGGCGGTCGGTGAGAAGGATCAGCGCGTCGAACGGGTGGCGTTCGCGCGTGGCGGCGAAGAGGTCGCGCCCCTTGCCCTCGGCGGCCGCGGCGGTGAGCTCAGGCTGCGGCAAGGCGGCGATCCACTTCGCGGGCGGCGTCGCGAAAACGCCGGTCGAGCAGCACGGCGAGGCGCACGTGGTCCTCGATCGCCGCCTGGGCGATGTCCTCGGGCTTCTTCAGGCGCGACCTCGCGTCCTTGGCGAGGACCTGGTAGGCGCTCTCGCTCAGCTGGACGGTGAGCGTGCGCATGCGATCCCCGGCGGCGGGGGTTCTAGCGGGGTGCATAGGTGCCTTTCGTGCCGACGAACATGCAGTCGACCAGGACGTATTGATTGGCGCGGTTGGCGACGACGATGTGCAGCTGCTCGAACTCGGAGGGCAGGCGGCAATCGCCCAGTGCAGACGTATGGACGGCGAGCGCCCAGGCGAGGATCAGGCTTTTCAGGGCGGGGCCGAGGTAGAGAGCGAAGCCGATGACGACGAGCGCGCCGAGCAGCTCGAGCTTCGTGCCGGTGGAGAGCATCGGGCGCTCGGCGTTGGTGCGCCAGTCGGCGCGCAGCGGCTCGTCGCGGCGCATGGTCACGGCCCGAGGTGCAGCGCGACGGCCGCGCCGAGGATGAGCAGGACGTAGGCGACGGCGCCGGCGATCTCGTCGAGCCACTTCATGCGAACCACCACCAGGCGAGCGCGCCGAGGGCGAGCCAGGGCGCGAGGATCAGCAGGACTAAGAGGCGGGCGCCGGCGCGATCGCGCGCGGGATTCAGGTCATCGTGGTGGTCGGTGAAGCGGTGCTGCGGGGCGGGCATTGGGCCCTCCGTTGTGCAAACGGAGGGGAGGCTAGCAAATGCTTTACTCTAATGTCAAGCAAATGCTAGTGATTAGCGCCTGTTTCAATGCGAATGCCTACCTTTTACGGTATGGGGGCGGGGGTGGCTGGTGCACTGCCCGGGGTTTGCCATGGTGTGTATCTGGTTCGCCCTCGGGCAGGTGTGGGCCCGCCACCTTTGCCAGAATTGCGCGCACGTCGCTGGGCATGTCTTCGTTCGGTTCGCCCCGTTGCTTGACCAAAATCCGCAACACCAGCTTCCATGTGGAGCTCGCCTGGCGGTAACGTTGCACCAGCTCGAGCTCGTCGGCCGTAAGAGCGGTTTGCCCCGACATTGTGGCGGAATCTAGCGCACCTGGGGCAAGATCGAGCTTTGCCTCGATGGCGCGCGCTACGCGCTCGCCGATGTTGCGCTTGCCGTTCAGGAGTTGCCACACGTAGGCGTCGTCGCGCTCGATCGCGCGCCCGAGTTCTGCGATCCGGCCACGGAAACGTTGGTCGAGCAGCCGCTTCAGGTTATCTCGCCGCGTGATGGCTGGCATGGACGCAACGGTAAGTGCCGGCAAGCAAATGCGAAACGAGCAATTGCTTGCGTGACCGGCTAGCATCTGCTAGCCTTTTGCGCCGTGAATCTGACCGATTACCTGGAAAGTCTCAACGTCGCCGGTCGCCGCGAGTTCGCGCGCCGGTGCGGAACGTCGCTCGAGTACCTGCGGCAGGTGGCCAGCGGGCTCCGCAAGCCCAAGGCGCAGCTCGCCGTCACGGTGTCCCGGGAGTCCGGTGGCCGCGTGAGCGTCGAGTCGCTGCTGCCCGACGTCGACTGGGCGTATCTGCGGAATCCGCCGCTGCAGGAGCAGGTGGCGTGAGCGGCTCAGGAACGAGCTCATCGGCGCCATTGTGTTTTTTTGCCCGCTCGCTGTCCTTGCGAACGGTTGCGAATTTTTCGCGGAGGTTCGCATGAGCCAGCAGGAGCAACTCTTTTACGAGGACATCTACGACGCGCTGCGCGCGGCCGTCCAGGCCGCCGGCGGCGCCAAGGTGGTCGGACCGAAGCTCTGGCCGGCCAAGCCGGTGCCGGAAGCGCAGCGCGCGCTGCTCGACGCGCTGAACCGCGACCGCGAGCGCAAGCTCGACCCCGAAGAGCAGCTCGCCGTGCTACGGCTTGCGCGCGACGCGGGCTTTCACGGCGCCATCCGGTTCGTCTGCGAGCAGCTGAGCTACACCACGCCGCTGCCGATCGACCCGAAGGACGAGATCGCCGAGCTGCAGCGCCGCTTCATCGAGGCCGCCGGCGACGTGCGCGCGATGGCCGAGCGCCTCGAGCGCCTGACGCGGCCGCCGCTGCAGGGCGTGAAGTAGGGCTGCCCGGTGACCACGGCAAAGTCGCCGACGCACGAGCTGCGCGCCCAGGCTCACAAGATCGCGGACGTGCTGAAGCGTGCAGCAGGGGGCGAGAAGATCGCCAACGATCCCCTGGGGAAGATCGAGGCGTCCAAGGCGCGCGGCTTCATCGACTTCGCAATCGTGATGGACGACAAGATCGTGAAGATCGAGATCCCGTGGCAGACGATCAACGAGCTGGCTTTGCCGCTGCTGTGCGACTTCATTTTCGACCAGATGAGCGAGGCGAAACATGCCGCTAACTGACGATCCGAAGCATCCCGGTCTGGGCCGTGGCGTGGACAGCCAGCCTGTCCCGCAGCACGACACCTACCTGGTGCTGAGCGCCGATGAACGTGCGAAGGGCTTCGTGCGGCCGGTGCGGCGCAGCTACGTTCACGTCGGCATCGCGGGGCCGCAGCATCCGGTGCGCGATCTGCGGGAAGACGAGCAGCACCACAAGGACTTCGGCTACGTGAAATATGAAGAGTACCCGGAGAGCGAGCGCCCGCGGCTCGGCCGGCTGTGGACGCAGAAGCAACTCGACAGCGTGGACAAGGGCTGCGGCACTCTGACCACGATGGGCCAGGCGCTCGCCGAGACCTACGCGCGCCAGCCCGACTTCTACGGCGCGACCTACTGCTGCGGATGCTGCAAGCACCTGCCGGTCGGCGCCGACGGGGAGTTCGTGTGGGACGGCACCGACGAGAGGGTCGGCACATGAGCCCAGGCGATTGGACCGAGGAGTACCTGACGTTGATCGAGGACTGCGAGAAACGCGAGAAGAAGCTGTCCTCATGGGACGTTGATTTCCTCGCCTCGGTCAAGGATCGCCTGATCGACAAGAAGCCCCTCACGCCGAAGCAGATCGAGTGCCTCGAAGGGATCTGGGAGAGGGCGACGAAGAATGGATGACGCGACGCGCTGCCGGAGCGTTCAGTTCACCTAGCCCATGCGCGTCTACCCCGCCTACGGCCGCACCATCGCCCGCTATCTGGTTCGCGGGATCCGGCCGGCGGCGCTCGGGGTGCTCTTGTCGACGCGCTGGTGGTACTTCGACCGCGCTGCCAAGGCATGCGTGAGTCCGGATGAATGGGCGCTGGGCCGGTGGGAGTTCGGTTTCTTGCAGAACGAGCACGTGGTCGCCGTATGGGGCGATGGGTGCGAGCCCGGGCAGTTCGGAGAGCTCCTGCTCGAGCTGATGCTGGCGGGGCCGCGGTTGTTGTGGGCGGTGGGTGTCGACGGCGCCTGGCTTTACAAGGATTCGGCGCCGGATGCGCTGGTGGGTTACGCGGATCTCGAGCTGACCAAGGGCGCGCACCACGCGATGGCGCTGCGCGCGCGCGATGTCTACGAGGACGCGCAATTGCGCGATCTCGATCTTTTCACACGGGAGGCGAGGAGGGCGCAGAACCTGGGGCGCGGCGCAGTGCCATTCGCCGCGCAGCGTAAGGCGGCGCTCGAGATGGCCACGTTGCTGTTTTCAGACGCGCATGCGACGGTAGATGAACGCGCGGCCTGATGGCAAAGAAGCCCAAGTACGACGCCGCCAAGGCGATGCTGGCCACCCTGCCACCGCCAACCGGGGAGCCGGACGACTACTGGGAGAAGAATCTCGAGCACTCGGACAAGCACAAGGTCCTGGCGACGCTGCGCAACGCGTTCCTGATCCTCACGCGCGACGATCGCTGGCGCGGGGTGCTCGGCTTCGACGAGTTCGCCAACCAGGTGATGAAGCTGAAGCCGCCGCCTTACGACAGCAGCGCCGCCGGGCCGTGGGACGACGTGGACGATCTGCGCACTGTCGTTTGGCTTGCGCAGCATTACACGGTCAACATGGACAAGGGCACGATCACGCAGGCGGTGGTGCTGTCGTCGAACGAGCGGCGCTTTCATCCGGTGCGCGACTACCTGGCGAAGACGCAATGGGACCAGCGGGAGCGATTGCCGTCCTGGCTGCACGAGTATCTCGGCGCCCAGGAGAACGAGTACACGCGGGCGGTGGGGTTGAAGTACCTGGTCGGCGCGGTCGCACGAGTCATGCGCCCGGGCTGCAAGATGGACAACGTGCTCATCCTCGAGGGCGACCAGGGCCGCTGGAAGTCCACGGCGCTCGCCACCCTCGCCGGCGAATGGTTCATGGATACGCCGTTCACGCTCGGGGACAAGGATGCCTACCTGGCGCTGCGGGGAAAGCTCATCGTGGAGATGGCCGAGCTCGATGCGCTCGGACGGGTGGAGTCGAGCCGCGCGAAGGCGTTTTTCTCATCGAGCGCGGACACGTTCCGCGCGCCGTACATGGCGTGGGCGCGCACCGTGCCGCGCCAGTGCGTGTTCGCCGGCACGGTGAATCACGGCACTTACCTGCGGGACACGACGGGCAACCGCCGCTACTGGCCCGTGAGGGTCACCTGTGCGGAGCTGGATCGGCTGCAGGCCGATCGCGACCAGATATGGGCGGAGGCCTACGAGCTATGGAACTCCGGCACGCGCTGGTGGGTGCAGCAGGAGGAGCGCCGCCTCTTCGAGCAGGAGCAGGAGTTGCGCTACGTCGGCGATGCGCTCGAGGACAAGCTGCGCAGCTTTCTTGCCGGCGAGAACGAGACCACGATGCACCGTGTGCTCGAGGTCGGCCTCCAGCTGGAGGTGTCGAAGTGGACCCGCGCGGAGCAGTCGCGCCTGGGCGAGGTCCTGCAGAAGCTCGGATGGGAGAAGCGGCGGCACACCAACGGCACGCGCGATTACTACTATGCCAGGCGCGAGCGAGAGCCCGGCGAGGACGAATGATGAGCGCATTTCCAGCCATGATCGGCGCATTTCCGGTCATTCCGTCCTACCTCCGTCCGACCTCCGTCCTACCCGGTAGGACGGCGCAACTATCGGGGTCGACAGGGCTTTTCTTGAGCCGTCCAGTCGTCCTACCTTCCACGCGAGCGGGCGGGTGCGTGCGTGCGCTTATGCGTAGGCGCGCGCGTGAGACTTTGGGTAGGACGGTAGGACGGCTGGACGGGATGGGGGCGGAGCGATGAGCACGAAGCGCGACGTACTCGAGCGCGCCGGCATCGCGCTCAGCGTGGGCAGCGATCCGGACCTGGTCGGTGCCCTGGCCTATGCGCAGACGAACCCGAACGCCGAGGAACACGAGGTGCGCGACATCGCCGAGATCGATGCGCGCACCGAGCTCGGCAGCCAGCTCGTGCGCCTCAAGCTCGGGGGCGATGCGAGCGTGGCGTCCAGGGTGGCGCTGCTGCTCGAGCGCTGGGCGCGGCATCAGCGCCCCTTCCTTCGGTCGAAACGGGTTAGGCGGGCAGACTTGGTTAGCCGGTTCGTGGGCCAATGCCTACACGAATGGCTCTTCGCGACCTGCACCGAGTGCCATGGCCGCCAGCTGGTGGGCCTCGACCGCGGGGAGATCGTGGAGCGCAGGATCCGGTGCGTGCTGTGCGCCGGGCGGGGATGGCTGAACGAGGTGCCGCGCTACACGCCCAAGTCCCCCTGCATGAACGGCCTCAAGGTGCGAAGCGACTGTCGCATGTGCGGGGGCGGTGGGTGGCGCACCTTATCCCGGGTGCGGCAACGCAAGACCGAGCAATGCGGTAAATGCAAAGGCACGGGCCTGCGCATCGCCGACAACGCCGAGCGGGCGATGGCCCTGGGCGTGGACGTGCGCGTGTACGAGAAGCACTGGGAATGGCGCTTTAGTTGGCTGGCCTCAGGCCTCGATCGGCTGGAGCACCTCGAGCGGCGGTGCTTGCAGTCTCAGCTGCGGACTGATATAAGACGCACCTGACTGTGTCATATTGATCGCGTTTAAACGCGCGTTCGCAGTGCCGGGCGGGTCATAAAACCAACACCAACCGCGCCTTCCCGGATCCGAGCGCCCTCGCTCGCCCTAAAGATCCCGAAGCCTTTGCCATGTTGCCCTTCTTCTTGGGCCAAGGCCTTTAGCCGTGCCTGACCAAGGTGCGGTAATTTTTTTTCGACTTGCCTCCCTCGCGCCCTAGCGATTGGGTCCTTCCTAGCGTTCTAGAGATACGAGCGGGTAGCCCGCGATTCTCGTCTAGGCATAGGTCTTGCGGGTTAGGCAACAGGTGGGGCAGTTTGCAACGCTGCTGTCCTGCAACGAGGTACCCACACATGACTGAATCGCTGGCTCAATTTGCCCGACGCAAGGGCTGGCATCGGTCCACTGCAACGCGACGTGCGCAGCAGGGCAAGCTCGTGTTGACCGAGGCCGGCCTGGTCGACGTGGAGGCGTCGGAGGCCCGCCTTGCGGCGACGTCGGACCCGACGAAGGAAGGCGTGCGACAGCGCCACGCGCGGAACCGACAGAGCGCGGGAGCTGGAGACACCACCAAGGCGAGCTCGAACGACACGACCTACCAGCTGCTCACCAAGCATCGCGCGGCCGCGGAGTACAACCGCGCCGAGCTGCTGCGCCTGGAGCTCGAGGAGAAGGAGGGCCGCCTGGTGGACGCGGACGCGGTGCGCAAGTACGCCTTCGGCCTGGCGCGCGCTGCGCGGAACGCGCTGGTGCACCTGCGCTTCCGCATCGACCCGCTGCTCGCCGGCGAGACGGACCGCGCGAAGCGCATGGAGGTCTGGGACCGGGAGACGCGGGCGATCTGCGACGAGCTCGCGCGCGGCCTGGATGTGGCGGTAGCGGATGGGAGCGGCTGAGCGCGCGCTTAGCGCCTTCGGCGAAGGGTGGACCGCCGGGTGGACGCCTGATCCCCTGGTGACAGTGTCGGAGTGGGCGGACAAGCATCGCAAGCTCTCCGCGCGCGCGGCGAGCGAGCCAGGGGAGTGGCGCACCTCGCGCACGCCGTTCCTGCGCGAGATCATGGACTGCCTGTCGGACCAGCACCCTGCCGAGGAGGTGGTGCTGCAGGCCTGCATCCAGATCGGCAAGTCCGAGGTCGGGCTGAACTGGACCGGCTACACGATCGACCACGCGCCGAGCTCGATGCTTGCTGTGCTGCCGACGGTGGACGTGGGCGAGCGTTGGTCGAAGCAGCGGCTGGCACCGATGGTGCAGGACTCGCCCAGGCTGCGCGCCAAGATCTCGCCGGCGCGCTCGCGTGACAGCGGCAACACCACGACGTCGAAGGAGTTCGACGGCGGCATCTTGATGATCACCGGCGCGAACTCCGCGGCCGGCCTCTCGTCGATGCCGATCAAGAAGCTGCTGCTCGACGAGGTGGACCGCTTCCCTGGCGAGGTGGAGGAGGAGGGCGACCCGGTCGACATCGCGGAGGGGCGCACCAGCAACTTCCCGGGGCGGAAGATCCTGAAGGTCTCCTCGCCCACGATCGAGTCGCTGTCGCGGATCAACAAGGACTGGAAGCGCTCGGACCAGCGGCGCTACTTCGTGCCGTGCCCGCACTGCCAGGAGAAGCAGGTCCTGAAGTGGGACAACCTGCAGTACACCCCGGAGGACCCCGAGGCCGCGCGTTATGCGTGCGAGCACTGCGGCGCGCTGATCGAGGAGCACCACAAGACGCAGATGCTCGAGCGCGGCGAGTGGCGCGCGACATTCCCCGAGCGCGCGCTCGTCGGATTTCATCTCAACGCGTTGTACTCGCCGATCGGCCTGGGGCGAAGCTGGGGATGGCTCGCCAAGCGCTACGAGGAAGTGAAGCGCGACGCGGCGCGGCTCAAGGTGTTCGTCAACCAGCGCCTGGGCGAGTGCTACGAGGATCCTGACGAGCGCCTGGACTGGGAGGAGCTCAAGGCGCGCGCCGAGCCCTACGGTCTGCGCGAGATCCCGCGCGGGTGCTTGGTGCTGACCTGCGGCGTCGACGTGCAGAAGGACCGCATCGAGGCCCAGGTGCTGGGCTGGGGGCGCAACGAGCAGGACTGGGTGATCGACTGGGCGCTGTTCGCCGGCGACCCGACGCGGCCCGCGGTGTGGGAGGAGCTGGAGCGCTACCTCGAGCGGCCGTTCCAGAACGCCTTCGGCGTAACGATGAAGATCACGTCGACGGGGATCGACGCCGGCTACCTGACCGACGACGTGCTGAACTTCACCCGCAGCCGGCGGCACCTCGCCGCCTTCGCGTTGAAAGGCGCGTCGCAGCGTGGCCGGCAGATCATCGGCCGGCCGTCGAAGGTGGACCTCACTGTGCGCGGCGCGACGATCAAGGGCGGCGCCGAGCTCTGGACCATCGGCGTCGACGCGGCGAAGCACCGGCTCTTCGCGCGCCTCGCCGGCGACCGCAAGCAGGCGCACGCGAGCTCGCGCCTGGTGCACTTCAGCGAGCAGCTGCCCGACGACTACTACATGCAGCTGAGCGCGGAGATCTTCGATCCGAACAAGCGCTCGTGGATCAAGCTCCACAACCGCCGCAACGAAGGCCTCGACACGCACATCTACGCGATGGTCGCGGCGATGCACCCCCGGCTGCGCGTGCACGTCGCGCGCGAGCCGGACTGGGCGAAGCTCGAGCTGGCGATCGAGCCGAAGGGGCAAGACCTGTTCTCGCAAGCGCCGGCGCCCGTGGCCGGCGCCACCAATACACCCCAAGCCGAGGCAGTACCAGTACCCGGCGGCGGGGAGGGGCCGCGGCCTCTCCCCGCGCCGGCCCAGCCGGAAGGGGAAGTGCAGACATCTGGACAGCCCGCCGCTGCAGGCGGGTGGATCAGCAAGCGCGACGACTGGCTGCGCAAGCGCTGACGATTCGACGCGGAGTAGGGGGCACCCGAAAGCCGGCTTCCTGGGCCGGTGAGCCGCGTCGTTATTTCTTTCCCCAGGGCTTTCCAACCAGGAGGAAGCATGAAGCTGAACCTCGGCTGCGGCATCAATCATTTGCAGGGCTACGTGAACGTGGACGTGCACCCGGCGGCGAAGCCGGACGTGGTGCACGATCTGGAGAAGTTCCCGTGGCCTTTCGAGGCGGCCAGCGTGGACGAAGTGGTGATGAGCCACGTCCTGGAGCACCTCGGGCGCGATCCGGTGGTGTTCGTGGGGATCTTCCAGGAGCTCTACCGGGTCTGCAAGCCGGGCGCGCTGGTCAAGATCGTGGTGCCGCATCCGCGGCACGACAACTTCATCGGCGATCCGACGCACGTGCGCGTGGTCACGCCGCAGGTGCTGTCGCTGTTCTCGCGGAAGCTGTGCGCCGAGTGGGCGAAGCAGGGCGCAGCGAACACGCCGCTCGCCGTGTACGCCGGCGTGGACTTCGAGATCCGCGACGTGCGCATGATCGTGGAGCCAGGCTTCGCCAAGAAGCCGAACCTGGAAGAGCTCGCGCGCCACTGGAACAACGTGGTGGTCGAGTACCAGATGGTCCTCGAGGTGATGAAGCCGGCGGCGGCCGCGTGACCTGGTACAACGACCCGAGCCGCAACCGCGCCTTCCACGAAGGCGAGTCGGCGAAGATCCGCTTCGAGCTCGTGCCCTACACGCGCGGCGTCGGGCTCGAGCTGGGCTGCGGGCCCTGGCGCGCGTTCCCGCACTTCATCGGCATCGACGCGAACCGCTACGAGAGCGCGCTCGGGCCGTCGCTGGTGATGGACTGCCAGAGCCTCGCCTGCTTCTCCGACGAGGCCTTCGACTTCATCTACAGCTCGCACCTGCTCGAGCACCTGGTGGACACCGCGGCGGTGCTGCGCGAGTGGTGGCGCGTGATCGAGGCGGGCGGGCACCTGGTGCTCTACCTGCCGCACAAGGACCTGTACCCGAACATCGGCGAGCCGGGCGGCAACCCGGATCACAAGCACGACTTCCTGCCCGAGGACATCGTCGCGGTGATGCGCGCGGTGGCGCCGGACTGGGACCTGGTGGCCAACGAGACGCGCGACCAGGACGACGAGTGCTCGTTCTTCCAGGTGTATCGCAAGGTCGCGCCGGGATCCGGGCAGCTGGAGAGCTGGAAGCTGCCGAAGCCGGCGAAGACCGCGGCGGTGCTGCGGCCCGGTGCCTACGGCGACGTGCTCTGGACCTCGTCGCCGATCCGGCACCTGAAGGCACAGGGCTATCACGTCACGCTCTACACCGAGGCGCGGGGCGAGGAGGTGATGCGGCACAACCCGGACGTCGACCGCTTCGTGGTGTTCGGCGCGCAGCAGATCCCGAAGGGCTTCAGTTCCGAGTACTTCGCGTCGGAAGCGAAGAAGTACGACCTGGCGATCAACCTGGTGGAGTCGGTGGAGCGCAACGCGCTCGCCTGGCCGACCGACACGCGCTACTTCTGGCCGGACCGGGTCAGGCGCAAGGTGTTCGCCGGCAACTACCTCGAGTTGATCCACGATCTCGCCGGCGTGCCCTACGAGTTCCACCAGCGCTTCCACGCCACGCCGGCGGAGCTCGAAGAGGCGAGGACCTGGCGCCGCGACAACTGCGGCGAGGAGCGCATGGTGGTGATCGCGCCGTCGGGATCCACGGCGCCCAAGTTCTGGCCGCACGTCGAGGCCTTCGCGCAGCTGCTCGCCGCGGAGAAGGTCCACGCCGCGATCCTGGGCGATCTGCGCGAGATGGAGATCCCGGCCGGGCCCTACGTGCACCCGATCGGCATGGCCTGGCAGATCCGGCGGGCGATGAGCCTGGCGCTCGTCGCCGACGCGGTGGTGGGCGAGGAGACGGCGCTCCTCAACGCGGTGGCGCAGGAGCCGATGCGCAAGGTGGTGCTGCTGTCGCACAGCACGGTCGAGAACCTGACCAAGCACTGGGTGAACACCGCGTCGCTGAGCGGGGCGGTGCCCTGCTACCCCTGCCACCGGATCCACCAGACCTTCGACCATTGCCGGCGCGACGAGGCCTCGGGAACGGCGGCGTGCCAGGCGGCGCTGTCGGCGTTCGAGGTGATGAAGGCGATGGCAGGGAGCAGGTGATGGCCGATCCAAGCGCCGCCCACATCGAAGTCCGCATCGCGTGGTGGTTCAACTTCTACGTCGGCGGGCTGCTCTTTTTCTGCGTGCTCATGCAGCGAGAGCCGAACCTGGACAAGCTCATGCGCGTGGTGGTGCGGGCGCTTCGCTGGCGCGCCGCCGGCGGGCGATGGAAGCGATTCGATTCTGACCAGGAGAGCTGATGGCCTTCACCGCCACACAACTGCAGGCCCTGCAGGACGCGCTGACCTCCGGGGAGCTCACCGTCGAGTTCGACGGCAAGCGCGTCACCTACCGCTCGATCGCCGAGCTGAAGGCCGCGATCGCGGTGGTGGAGGACGCACTCGCCGCCGCTGGCGAACTGACTGCGCCCACTCGCATCTCCTACGCTTCATTCAGCAAGGACTGAGGCGGGATGAATCCGATCGAGCGGGGCATCGCGCTGCTGTCGCCGTCCTGGGCGCTGTCGCGCGCCAGGGCGCGTGCGGCGTGGAATGTCGCGCTCGCCTACGAAGCCAACCAGGTGGGGCGCCGCGCCGCGCACTGGAGGGCCGACAGCGGCTCGGCGAATTCGGAGATCACGCCGTCGCTGTCGCGGGTGCGCAATCGAGCTCGCGACATGGTGCGGAACAACCCCTACGCGCGCAGCGCGATCACCAAGCTGGTGGCGCGCTCGATCGGCACGGGAATCATGGCGCGGCCGCCGGCGAACGTGCTGCCGGTATGGAAGGAGTTCGTTGAGGCGGCGGACTTCGAGGGGCAGCATGACCTGTACGGCTTGGAGTCTCTCGCCGGGCGCACGGTGTTCGAGTCCGGGGAGTGCCTGGTCAAGCGGATCCGGGGAAAGCGTTTAAACGCACCGCTGCAGGTGCAGGTGCTCGAGCCCGACTATCTGGACGACCTGAAGTTAGGCGTCGAGGCGAATGGCAACTTCGTGATCGCGGGCATCGAGATCACGCCTTCCGGCCAGCGTGCGGCCTACTGGCTGTACGACCATCACCCGGGCGACCTGGTGCAGCTGCCGAAGACCTGGCAGAGCAAGCGGGTGCCGGCGTCGGAAGTCCTGCATATCTACGAGAAGGAGCGTCCCGGGCAACTGCGCGGGATGCCGCGCCTGGCCGCCTCGATGATGCGGTTGCGCGACGTGGACGAGTACCAGGACGCGGTGATGATGCGCAAGAAGATCGAGGCCTGCTACGCCGCGTTCGTGAAGGGCGGGCCCGGCGGTGGTGGGACGCTCGTCGGCGCGCAGCAGACCAAGACGGACGAGCAGGGGCGGCGCGAGGAGACGCTCTCGCCGGGGATGATCATGTACGGGCGCGAGGGCGAGGAGATCACCTTCGGCTCGGCTGGTCCGATCGCGAGGGACGAGTACACCGTTGACCAGCTGCACGCGATAGCGGCCGGGATCGGCGTCACCTACGAGCAGCTGACGGGCGACTACTCCGAAGTGACCTACCTCTCGGCCCGCTCGGCGCAGCTGGAGCTGCGCGAGCTCGTCGAGATGTTCCGCTGGATCCACTTCATCCCGATGTGCTGCCGCGGGATCTGGGGCTGGTTCCTGGACTCGTACTACACCGCCGGACGCCTGCGCACCGCGACCTACCCGGTGGAGTGGACCGCGCCGGCGTTCCCGTGGATCGACCCGTCTAAGGACGTGACGGCCGCGAAGGAGGAGATCATGGGCGGGCTCACCTCGCTGTCGGCGAAGATCCGCGAGCGTGGGGAAGACCCGGAGACCGTGTTCAAGGAGATCGCCGACGAGCGCAAGAAGCTCAAGGAGCTCAAGGTCAAGCTCGACACCACGTCGGGCGGCGGCACCCCTGTGGTGGCGCCAGCGCCGGCGCAACCCAAGGACGATGGCAAATCCGCCGCGGGCACCAAGGCCGCCAAGCCGGCCGAGGACGACGAGGACGACGACTAGCAAGGCAGGCTATCCCGGATCTCACCCAGGCCCCGCCGAGCGCGGGGTTTTTCATTTGGAGGCTCGCAATGTCGAAGCAGCGCCAGGCAGGGAAAACCGCGGTCCAGATGCCGATGGAGCAGCTGCGCGCGCCGATCGGCGCGGTGGATGCCGAGGCCCGCACGGTCGAGGTGCAGTGGCTCTCCGGCCAGCGCATCAAGCGCTACGACTGGATGCGGGACCAGCACTACTTCCTGGAGTTCTCGCGCGAGCCTGGCGCGGCGCGCCTGCAGCGGCTGCAATCGGGCAGCGCGCCGGTGCTGAACACGCACGGCCAATGGACGCTCGAGGACCAGATCGGCGTCGTAGAAGGCGGCGACTATAAGGGCGGCATCGGCACGGCGCGCATTCGCTTCTCGGCGCGCGAAGACGTGAAGCCGATCCTGCAGGACGTGAACGACAAGATCATTCGCAACATCTCCGCCGGCATCAGCATCCACCGGATGGAGCTGCTGCCGCCCGACGCCGAGAGCGAAGGGCTGCAGATCCGCCGCGCGGTGGACTTCGAGCCCGCGGAGATCTCTCTCGTACCGATCGGCGCAGATGCTGGCGCGGGGGTTCTGTCCGATCAGCGGCAACGCAGCAGCCCCTGCGAAGTCCTCGACCTCACCCTTACGGCGCAAGCCGCCAACAACCACGGAGAACCCAGCCCCATGAAAACCCCGGAGCAGCTGGCGGCCGAAGCGGATGCCGCCAAGAGAACCGAAGAGCAACAGCGCCTCGCCGCGGAAAGCGAGCGGCAGCGTGTCGCGGCCGCGGAGAAGGAAGCGGCCAAGGCCGAACGTACGCGCCTGCAGCTGATCGACGAGCTGTGCCGCCGGCACAACCTGGCCGATACGGTGCGCACGGAACTGAGCAACGGCGACGCGACCCAGGACCAGATCCGGACGCGCGTGCTGGAGGAGCTGGCGAAGCTGACCACGCCGATCCGGCCCGGGAGCCACGCCGACGTGCACATCGTGGGCGACACCCGCCTGCAGCTGCGCGCGCACATGGCCGAGGCCATCGGGCACCGCATCGCTCCGCAGGTGGTCAAGCTCACCGACGGCGGCCGGCAGTATCGCGGCATGTCGCTGCTGCGCATGGCCGAGGAAGTGCTCACGGTGGAAGGTGCGAGCGTGCGCGGCAAGTCGGCGCTCGAGCTCGCCACGCTGTCGATGATGTCCACCAGCGACTTCCCGAACATCCTCGCCGACGTGGCCAACAAGCGCCTGCGCCAGGCCTACGAGGAGCAGGTGCCGAGCTACACGCGCTGGGCCCGCCGCGCCGCCAACGCGCCGGACTTCAAGAACATCAACGTGAACCAGCTCTCGGGCGCGGCGGACCTGAAGAAGGTCATCGAAGGCGGTACGTTCGAGTACGGCTCGATGTCCGACGGCAAGGAGGTCTACGCCGTGATCACCTACGGGCGGATCATCCCGATCACCCGCCAGGCGATCATCAACGACGACCTGAACGCCTTCGACCGCCTGCCCCGCGCCTTCGCCGGCTCGGCGCGCCGGCTGGAGAACCGGTTGGTGTACGGGCTGCTTCTCGACAACGCGGCGATGGCGGACGGGGTGGCGCTGTTCCACGCCACCCACGGCAATCTGCCGAGCGCGGCGACGATCGACGCGACCAGCCTTGGCCTCGCGCGGGCCCTGATGCGCAAGCAGAAGGGGCTGCAAAGCGAGGAGCTGAACCTCGCGCCGGCCTTCCTGCTGACGGGCGCGGACAAGGAGCAGCTGGCGTACCAGTTCACGAGCTCGCAGTTCGTGCCGGCGACGCCGGGCAACGTGAACGAGTTCCGCGCCGGCGGCCGCACCGCGCTCGAGCCGATCGTGGACGCGGTGATCACGGGCAACAAGTGGTTCCTCGCCGCGAGCAACCAGCAGATCGACACCGTCGAGTACTGCTACCTGGACGGGTCCGAGGGCGTGTTCCTCGAGTCCCAGATGGGCTTCAAAGTCGACGGCATCGAGTTGAAAGCGCGCCTGGACTTCGCCACCAAGGCGATCGACCACCGCGGCCTGGTCTACAACTCGGGCGCCTGATCGGCGGCTCCACCATCGGCTGAAGGCGTGGCGGAACAACAAGCAACAAGCCGCCGCGCCGGCAGTCCTTCTCCCCTCTTCTCCTGAAAGGAAATCAGCATGAAAAACGCGATCCAACCCGGCAATCTCCCCATCACCGTGGTTGCCCCCTACGCGGTCGTCTCGGGTGGTGGCGCACTCCTCGGCGGTTCGCTGTTCGGTGTCGCCCAAGGCGACTACGGAAGCGGTACGACCGGCGCCTGGGACACCGAGGGTATTTTCGAGCTCACCAAGACCAGCGGCACGGCGCACGACTTCACCCTCGGGCGGCGCGTGTACTGGGACAACTCGGGCAAGGCGCTCGTCGCCACCTCCACCGGCAACCATCCGGTCGGCGTGGTGGTCGAGGCGGCCGGTACCGCGGCGCTCCTCGCCAAGGTGAAGCTCGGCGCGCCGCCGGCGCTGGGCGCGTAGGTCAAGTCGCACCACCTGCCGAAAGCGGGTGGTGCTCTCACCCTTCGAGCGGCGATGACCGCACAACCGTAGACGGAGATTCCCATGCTGCTGAGCTGGTTCTGGTGGTTCTGGTGGCGGCTGCTCGAGCCGCTCTATATGGCCGCGAAGGGCACGACCTTCAGCAACGACCTGCTGAAGCTCATCTTCAACGCGAC